>Ga0163216_100171_pt1 | contig 161479 bp, 161 predicted proteins | sample SynspAceP_FD_167610 | JGI IMG/M metagenome (GOLD analysis project Ga0163216, IMG submission 167610) | Saline lake microbial communities from Ace Lake in Antarctica - Synechococcus sp. Ace-P (Illumina Assembly) | ecosystem: Environmental > Aquatic > Non-marine Saline and Alkaline > Saline ... | reverse complement strand
ACATCACTGACGATAAACGACACAGGGAATGGTAAATCTTCCAAAGTCAGATTGCGCGCGTTCAACCCTTCGACACTGGTGACGCGATGATCCGCCTCGATTGTGGGATGGAGTTGTCCATGGCCAACGTCAAAAGCAAAGACTGCGTTTGCGCCTTCTTCCAACAAGATCTGGGTGAATCCGCCGGTGCTGGCACCAACGTCAATACAGTTTCTGCCTGCAGGTGACAGTTCAAAGCTTGTTAGGCCGTGTTTCAGTTTTAGTGCTGCACGGGATACGTATTGGCTGGCCGGATCACTGAGTTCGATTGCGTCCGAGGCGGTCACATTCTGCGACGCTTTTTTGCTTATTGCCCCATTGAGAGTGACCGCGCCACGCAGAATAGCATCCCGCGCCCTGGCGCGGCTGGGCAGCAGGCCACGATTCACAAGTTCAAGATCAAGCCGAGCTTTGCTCAAGAACCAACTGCGATGAGGTTTGAGAGTTTCTTCTGAGCGACATCTGCATCTTCACCATAGGCAATGGTGCCTCTGAATGTGCCATCGGCATTCATCAAAAACACGCTTGCGGTGTGGTTCATGGTATAATCGTCGTCTTCAAGCGCAACCCGCTCGGCAACAACGCCGTAGGATTTAACGGTTGCCTGAACCTGCTCTTTCGAGCCGGTCAGACCTGTGATCTTGTCGGAAAATACCGTTACATAATCCTTGAGCATTTCTGGCGTGTCACGCTCTGGATCGACTGTTACGAATGCAAAGCCCATTTTGTCGGCTTCCGCGCCCAACCCTTCAATCCAACCTGCCATTTCATAGAGGCTGGTCGGACAGATTTCAGGGCAATGGGTGAAGCCAAAAAACAGGGCATATGGCTTGTTATCAAACATGGTCTGATCAACCGGTTGACCATTGTGATCAACAAGTGCAAATGGTCCGCCAATCTGGGCGAATGTTATGGAATCTGAACCTGGTTTTTGTTCTTGCCAGGTCATGTAACCGACGCCAACGAGAACAATGGCTACCAACGCCCATGTGATAATTCTGAAAGACTTCATTACACATCCAATTGGTCTATGGAACAATTAATGGCGCGTCTCAAATCGACCGCCTGTGAAGAGCAGATATCAAGCTGAAGTTGTTGCCTCTATATACGGGTTTCCGATTGAAATTCAACGCTTTGATCTGCCTCAACGGTTTCGTCCATGGAATATCCAAAATCGTTCAATTGAACCGCTGTCTGCGCTTCCTCCAACTCATTTGCTTCCGCGATTGCTTCCGGGATGAGAAGATCGGCATTGAGGTCAATGGCCTCATCATAGGTCATTGCAATAACCGGCGCCGTTGATGCCAGATCAAAGTCTTCTCTGTTTTTCTGTGTCGCTGCCTTGTTCTCCGATACGCGCCATATCAGGTAACCAACCATCACGATTTGCACCACCGCTATTGACAGGAACAGGGCGCCAGGGCCGGTTTGTGCCATCAGAAATGATGCAACCAGAGGGCCGATGGTGGAGCCAATTCCAAATGCCAACAGCAAACCTGATGAGGTTTCGACATAGGTATCAGGTTCACTGTGATCGAAGGCATGGGCTACTGCAATTGCGTAGGTTGAGTGGGTGAACACTCCTACCATGAAGACAAGTGCTAGAAAGCTCCAACGGGAATCGCCTTCGATCAGTCCCAATAGAGTGCAGAAAATGGCAGATCCTATACCAAGGAAGACAATGACTAGACGTCGGTCGAATTTGTCGGAAGCCCGTCCTATGGGCCATTGAGCCACCGCGCCACCGCCAATCATGACAGCTGAAAAAATCGCCGCAAAGCTGGTGTCGAATCCACGCCCGGTGGCAAAGACCGGCGCCAGCATCCAGGTGGTACCAGCCGAAACGCCAATCAACAGAGCAGAGACAAAGGCTGCGGGGGAGGTATCGTAAAGTTGTTTGGGTCGAAACCGAACCAGCGTGATGGGTGCCGGCTGTGTTGCCGTTGTCATGGTGACCGGAATGACCGCTACTGACACCACGATTGAAGCCACAACGAACAATGTAAACCCTTCCACGGATGTGAAGGCCGTGGCGAGTTGACCTGCCATGGTGGCTGCAAGTGCAATCACAATGTAAGTAGACATAATGAAGCCGCGGTTTTCGTTTGTGGCGCGTTCATTCAGCCAGCTTTCGATCACGACATAAAATGCGGCGATGCAAAAGCCAGTTATGAAGCGGAAGACAGACCAGGCGACTTCATTGATCAACAATGGATGCAGGAGTGCCACTGCCGAGGCCAGAGAGACCATGGCGGCATAGGCGCGTATATGTCCGCCCCGCAAGATAAGAAAAGGTCCTACAAGGCAGCCGACAACGAACCCGCCAAAATAGGAAGAGATACTGATGCCGATTGCAAGCGTCCCGAAGCCTTCAATCTGGGCGCGCAGAGGCACCAATGCGCTCTGTAGCCCATGACCAAAGAGGATCATGGCTACAGCGACTAAAATTATGCCGATAGAGCTTATTGTTTTGAACATGGGAAACGCCAGCCACTCGAAAAAACAGGCCAATTGCAAACAAATATGGCCGTTGAAATTTCTGATTAGTGAAGGTTTTAGCCTGACACTATATCAGGCGCGACGTATCAGTTCGCTTTTCTGCAATCCAAGCGCTTTTGTTGCGGTGTCGACGATCGCGCCCGCATCCAGCATAGCAGTTGCATACATGACGTCCGGCTTATCCTGATCGATGTATGTATCAGGTAAAGTCATGGGTCGGAATTTCACCGCTCCGTCCAAAAATCCGTTCAGGGTCAGGAAGTTTGCCACATGGCTGCCAAACCCGCCAACAGAGCCCTCTTCAACAGTAATCAGAACTTCATGATTGCGAGCCAGATCAGCGATCATATCCGTATCAAGAGGTTTGGCGAAACGAGCATCAGCAACAGTTGTCGAAAGTCCCAAGGCATTCAGCCTCTCGGCGGCCTGGAGGCTTTCCCCCAATCGCCCACCAAAGGACAGAAGCGCAACCTTGGTGCCTTCCTGCAAAATCCGACCTTTTCCGATTTTCAGAATTTGGCCACGGTCCGGTAATTCAACTCCCAAACCTTCTCCCCGCGGGTAACGGAAGGAAATCGGGCCTTCATCATAGGCTGCCGCGGTGGCTACCATATGGCGCAATTCAGCCTCATCGCCTGCGGCCATGACAACAAATTTGGGCAGACAGGCAAGATAGGCGATGTCGAACGAGCCAGCATGTGTCGGGCCGTCAGCGCCCACAAGCCCGGCGCGGTCAATCGGAAAGCGCACAGGGAGCTGCTGGATAGATACATCATGCACCACCTGATCATAGGCGCGCTGCAGGAATGTCGAATAGATTGCCACAAATGGTTTGTAGCCATCGGATGCCAGTCCTGCGGCAAAGGTAACTGCATGTTGCTCTGCAATGCCTACGTCGAAGGTTCGCGCAGGGAATGATTCTTCAAACAGGTCTATACCGGTGCCGGAGGGCATGGCCGCAGTGATGCCAACGATCTTGTCGTCACGCTGTGCCTCATCGACCAGACTGCTGCCAAAAACCCTAGTGTAGGATGGCGCATTGGGAATGGATTTGGCCTGTTCACCGGTGATGACGTTGAACTTAGAAACGCCATGATATTTGTCAGTTGAGGCTTCTGCGGGTGCGTAGCCTTTGCCTTTTTTTGTGACAATATGCAGCAAAATCGGGCCCTTGTCGGCCTCTCTAATGTTCTTGAGAACCGGCAGCAGATGGTCAAAATTATGGCCGTCAACCGGGCCCACATAGAAGAATCCGAGTTCCTCGAACAAGGTTCCACCCGTAAAGAAGCTGCGCGTAAATTCTTCTGTTTTGCGGGCATTACGCTGAATAAATTTCGGCAGATGGCTGGTCAGGGCCTTTGCCGCTTCGCGGATGCCGATATAGGTGCGTCCTGATACAAGGCGCGCCAAATAGGCGCTCATGGCACCCACAGGCGGCGCAATCGACATGTCATTATCGTTCAGAATGACGATCTGTCTGGCATCCACGGCACCAGCATTGTTCATCGCTTCATAGGCCATGCCCGCAGACATCGATCCATCGCCAATGACGGAAATAACTTTATGGGATTTGCCATCCAGATCTCGGGCAGCGGCCATTCCCAGTCCAGCTGAAATCGATGTGGAAGAGTGCGCGGCCCCAAACGGATCGTAGATGCTTTCATTGCGTTTGGTGAAACCGGAGAGGCCTCCGCCCTGACGAACGGTGCGAATGCGGTCACGCCTGCCGGTGAGGATCTTGTGAGGATAGCATTGGTGGCCGACATCCCAGATAATTCGATCGTCAGGCGTGTCAAACAGATAGTGCAGGGCTATTGTCAGCTCTACCACACCAAGGCCAGCTCCCAGATGGCCGCCGGTTACCGAAACGGCATCCAGCATTTCGACCCGCAGTTCTTCGGCCAGTTGTGGAAGGTCAGCCTCCGCGATTTTTTTCAAATCGTCAGGAGTATTCACCTGATCCAGCAGCGGGGTTTCCGGTCTTGTGCTCACGGACATGCTTTCTCAATTTTCGCGTTTCCGCCCTGTGACTATCTCGCCGCTGGGCTGTGCGATTTATGCATTGATCGTGACACATATATGTCCCTTGTTGCCTATCCGGGCAAGGGAATAAACTCCTCTTCATCACCGGGAACAGTATCAAAGCGTGCCTGACGCCAGTCCTCCTTGGCCTGATCAATCCGTTCTTTGCTCGATGAAACAAAATTCCACCAGATGTGACGTGGTCCATCCATAGGCTCACCGCCCAGCAACATCAGCCGCGATGGTTTGTTTGCGCGGATGGTGATCCGGTCGCCGGGGCGGAACACCAAAAGCCGTCCGCCTTCGAAGCGATCCCCGGCAATGTCAATCTCGCCCGATACAACATAGACGCCGCGTTCCTCGTAATCTGCATCCAGCGGTATAACGCCGCCTGCCTGCAATTCGGCAGAGGCATAGAACATGTCAGAATAGGTTTTTACCGGTGATTTCTGGCCATACATGTCACCTATGATGATCCGTGTGTTTGCACCGCCATCACTGAGGATGGGCAGCGCATCTGCCGTTTGATGTTCAAAGTCAGGATCGATTTCTTCGAACTGCTTGGGCATGGCCACCCAGGTTTGAATGCCAAAAAGGTTCTGACCATTCTTGCGCGTTTCGTCTGATGTGCGTTCGGAGTGGACGATACCTTTGCCCGCGGTCATCCAATTAACGGCACCGGGCGCAATTGGCAGTTCAGTGCCCAGGCTGTCGCGATGGTAGATTTCACCGGAAAACAGATAGGTCACAGTCGACAGACCAATATGCGGATGCGGGCGCACATCAATGCCCTGATCGGTCAGAAATTCTGCAGGACCCATCTGGTCAAAGAAAATGAAGGGCCCAATCATCTGTTTTCTGGCAGATGGCAAAGCGCGGCGAACTTCAAACCCGCCGAGATCGCGGGCACGCGGCACAATGATGGTCTCGATTGCGTCGCAGGCTTTTTTATCGCCCGGGACGGGATCTTCTGCAGGGTGCCACGTCATGTCTGATCTCCTCATCTGTTGCTACAGATTTAGATCACAGGCGAGTGGGCATACCAATGGTTGACGTTGTTGAATGACCGTCAATACTGGTGAAACAATTGATCAGTCGAGTGGTTCGGTCGAGGCCGCTTGTCCATCAGCATTGGTTCTGATTTTTTCGACTTTTTCTTCTGCAGATTTCAACAGAGTGTCGCATCTGGCTTTCAGTGCTTCGCCACGTTCGTAGATCGAAATGGATTCTTCCAAAGGCACGTCGCCTTTTTCCAAGCGGGCGACGATTGTTTCCAATTCTGCGAGCGCAGTTTCAAAACTCATGGATTTCAGATCTGCTTTGTCGTCGCTCATCATTGCTCCTCAGGTGCTCGCATTCATCAGTTCATCTATATGACAGGCAGCTGATTCGGCCAGTCCCATCAGATCATAGCCACCTTCCAGCAGTGAAACCACCCGGCCCGATGCATGAGTATCGGCCAGTTCGAGCAGTTTCCCCGTGATCCATGTGAAATCCTCACCTTGCAGATTGATTTGCGCAAGCGGGTCGCGATGATGCGCATCAAAACCTGCTGAAATCATTATAAGATCAGGTTGAAAATCTGTGATTGCCGGAAAGATTCGCGTTTCCATGGCTTCACGGAACTGGGTGCCGCCATCACCTGCGGTCAAGGGCGCATTGACGATGTTGTCATGGTCTCCGGTCTCACTCAGTGATCCGGTGCCTGGATAAAGCGGCATTTGATGGGTCGAGCAATAAAGTGTTGTTGGATCATTCCAGAGGATATCCTGACACCCATTGCCGTGGTGAACATCAAAATCCACAATTGCGACGCGCTCTGCGCCATGGGCCTTTTGGGCGTGACGTGTTGCAATAACCACATTGTTGAACAGGCAAAAGCCCATTGCTGTAGTTCGCTCTGCATGATGGCCCGGCGGACGAATGGCGCAGAAGGCATTATTTGCCTTGCCGGTCATCACAGCATCGACGGCTGCATTGGCGGCACCAAAGCCACGCAACGATGCTTCCCATGAACCAGGAGAGGCCACTGTGTCATTGTCAATCCGTGAAATGCCAGCATCGGGAATGGCATCCCGTATCATGTTCAGATAGCTTTCCGGGTGAGCTAACAGAACTGTCTCTATATCGCCCATCGGCGCGTCCACCTTGACCAGCGCATCAAAATGCGGATCGGCGAGGACATCTTTCAGTGCACGTATCCGGTCAGGTCGCTCTGGGTGCCCCGCCGGTGTCTCGTGATTGAGGAAGCTGTCATGCTGATAAAGCTGGGTAGCCAAATTCCGTGTCCCTGAATCACAAATGAATCACAAAAATCACAAATCGTGTTTGTCATTGTTACGCGGCGCGGATGCGCGCTGCAAGCGGTCGTATATCGCGGCGCCAAGACCATTTCTGGGGGGCACTACTACGTGAATTACTTCTGGATGGAGTGCATCCAGTTTACGCAGCATGGAAAACAGATTTGCGGCCGCTTCCACACAATCTCCGGACCTGCTGAGGTCCAGGCATGTGTTTGCATCTGTTTGGCCCGGAAGGCTCTTTCCGGCAAACGTCAGGACGGCGTCATTGATTCCGATGGGAGAAGCGGTCCCGGAGCTCAAGCGAACTTTTGCCCCAGGCGCGTAGTGGGATGTAAGCATGCCTGGCGCTGATGGTGAGAGCTGATCATCAGCAGTTGCCCGGTGATCTTCAAGGACCTCTCCATGCAACACAGCCTCTAACTGCTCCCGGGTGACAGCTCCAGGTCGCAGGAGTGTCAAAGCGGCTCCGGGACAGCAGGCAATAATTGTGGATTCCAGTCCCACTGGACAGGGGCCGCCATCAACGACCAGCGGAACCGTGTCAATCGGGAACGCCAACCGGACGTCACTGGCCCGTGTGGGGCTCAGGAGGCCAGAGGGATTGGCGCTTGGGGCGGCGAGAGGGCGTTGCAGCTGGTTAATGATTGATCTGGTAAAGGCGCTGTCCGGGCAGCGTAGGGCCACAGTTTCCAAGCCAGCCGTTGCCAGCTCGCTGACAGACGTCTCGGCTTTGCGAGGTAAAACCAGCGTAAGGCCGCCGGGCCAGAAATTTTTGATGAGTTGAAGTGCACGTTCATCGATATGGGCAAATGATTGAGCCATATCGACCCCATCGACGTGGCAAATCAGAGGGTTGAAGCTGGGGCGACCTTTGGCAGCATATATTTTTGCAACGGTGCGGTCTCCCGTGGCGTCGGCTGCCAACCCATAAACCGTTTCTGTTGGCAGGCCGACCAGTTGCCCATCCGCAAGAAGGGCCAAAGCTGCAACTGCAGCTTCAGGACCTTGCGGCATCAGACCTGGCTGTTCGTGACTATTGGTTTGAGACATCGTCACTTTTGCTTAAGCGGAGGACGGCCTTCTTGCGCCCAACGTTCCATAAGGGTTTCCAGTTCAGGCTCTGGCTGATCTGGAAATTGTATTTGCAGACTCACCAACAGATCGCCAGACTTTGATTTTCCAGGCAGACCTTTGCCGGGAATTCGCATTGTGCTGCCGGAATTGCTTTTTGGCAGGACTGTCAGGTTAATTCGACCCGCCAGAGTTGGTACCTGTATTTTGCCGCCAAGATAGGCCTCATGCAGATGGATGGGGGCATCGTAACGTAAATTCGTTCCATCGACTTTGAAGAGCGGGTGCGGAACAAACCTTACAGTAATCTTCGCATCTCCTGACGCGCCGCCCATGGGGCTGGGTTCGCCTTGGCCCTTCAGTCGTATGGTCTGGCCATCCTTTGTGCCTCTTGGCACAGCTACAGCAACGGTCCTGCCATCGGCAAGCGTTACGGACGCTTTTTTTCCTGCCGCGAAATCTTCCAGCGTGATGGCTAGCTTGCCTTCAACGTCAGCGCCTTTTTGCGCTCTGCGGGCGCCACCAAATCCCTGTTGTCCAGCGCCTGCCTGGCCAAATCCACCTTGACCTGATCCAGGACGCCCGAAGCCGCCGCGACCGCCAAATATTTCGCTGAGGATTTCTTCTGCGCCACCGCCGCCAAACCCCTGGCCCGCTGCGCCGCCTGAACGTGGACCGCTGCCCTGACCAAAACCGCCGAAACCGCCACCGCCGCCACCACCAAAACCAGGGTGAACGGGATTGCCGTCGCCGTCGATCTCACCGCGATCGAACTGCGCACGTTTTTCACTGTCGCCTATAACGTCATAGGCATTGTTGAGTCTCGAAAAGCGTTCTTTTGCTTTTGGATCGTCCGGGTTCTGGTCCGGGTGGTTTTTTTTGGCGAGATTGCGGAATGCAGACTTTATATCAGCAGCACTCGCGTCCTTCGTCACCCCCAGAATCTTGTAGGGATCTGACATTGGGATTTTCCAGATTTGTGTTTGTTTCTCTTAACAGGCGGAATTTTCGGAGCCTAAACGTCGATTAAACCAAGAAAGATACTTCTGGCAACAGCATGTGTCTTATTGCCAGCCTGAAGCTTCTCCATAGCATTCTTTATATGGGTATCAATTGTCTCTGTTGAAATAGATAAAATGCTTGCAGTTTCCGCTGCCGTTTTGCCTCGACTTGCCCATGACAGCACTTCGCGTTCACGATCAGTAAGACGCGTTGTCTCGAATGCCTGTTCCCGTCGGCTGAAAGGTATCACGTCGCCGCTGCTTTTTCCGGTTTCCCGAATCCGCATGAGTTCCTGCATCCAGTAGATCAGGATGACATGGAGAATATGGCGCATGTCTTCGATGTGCTGATACAGGCGTGTAGGCTTTTCATGCCAGAACAAGGTGCAGACACAGGAGCGCATGCGCCCAATGTCATCGACGAAATGGAATGGTATGACGAGGCCTTCCTGAAAACCATAATCCATGGCTGCTTCCATGAGCTTATGGGCACCAGGTTTTCTTTTTCCTGCTCTTTGTGGAAGTGGCACGCTTGCCCACAGGAAGGGCACATTCGTTCTGCGGGCTGTTTTGAGACATTCATCAATCAAGACAAAGTCGTTTGAGGCATAGTCAACCTCCCATCCGCTGCCTGTCGTTCCGACGTAGAATGGGTCGATCTTCCCCGGCATCCCACCATCAAGAAAGCAGAATGCGGCAAATCCGAAATCATTCACAATGGTGTTGAGGACAGTGACCAACTGGTCCTGAGAAGAACATCTTTCGATGTCAGATATTGCCTTCTCAAGTTTCATTTCAAAACTCACCATTTATCGGGATGGTTATTAGCTAGCATAAATCGTTATGTCTCACCATAGCTGCTGGCGGGAGGCGACCTTGCTTTTAACAGGTACTTCAAATTCAGATTCAGACATACGAATTGTCATCGGAACTGCAGTAGACGCCTGCCAGGATGTCATTGATGTGATGGCGTTTCGCAAGCGCATTCTGGTCGATTCACTTGGCTGGGATCTTACGGTCACCGAAGGTCTGGAACAGGACGAATTTGACCGGGCTGACACCGTGCATTGCGCCGTTTGGCATAAGGAAACATTGGTTGGGTCTTTTCGGGCAATCAGAGCTGACAGGACTTATCTTGCCGCAGAAAAATTCCATCATCTCGCCACACTCAAATCCTATCCGAATGACGAAAACAGTTGGGAAATCAGCCGTTTTGTTGTCGCCATGGGCGAGCGACGATTCTCATATGCACTGACTACCTATGCCTCAATGTTTCGCTTTGCTTTTGCAATGAATGCCGATCGTCTTGTTGCGTTTTCAGACCTGTCTCATGAGCGTTTGCTATCTCGCATCGGGATTGTGACCGAACGCTATGGTCCCCCTTTTGAGATCGGAATTGATGCTGCGGGCAGACCGGTCAAAGTGGTGTCGGGAGAAATTTGCATGGCTGCCCAATCGGGTTCCCGGTTTCTACAGCTTTTGTCTCACGTCAATCCTTTGGAGGAGTCTGATGTATATTCCTTACCGCGACGTCGCAGCATTTCGGCGTGACCCGCTGACACTGTTAAGCAGCAAAGCTCAGGCGGGGGAGCAGGGTTTTGTGCCTCTGGCTCTCGGGGTGCGCCCGATCCATTTGTGCAATGGACCGACCACGGCCCGATCAATCTTGAAATGGCCGACAACGGAACTGGATAAGGGGTCCTTGGTTCAGCGATTGCGCCCCATTATGGGCGAAAGCTTGCTGACCAATAATGGAGAGGCGCACAAGGCTTCGAAAGCAGCTATTCACAGGCACCTTCAACGCAATGCCATTTCTGGCAACATCGACAAGATGATTGCGGTCGTGAATGGTTACATTGCAGCGTTGTCTTCTGAAAACAGCTTCCGCCCGGTCTCGATTTCTGCACCTCTTGCGCTGCAGATGGGAGCGACTGCCTTGTTTGGGCACGATGTGCTGGGCGCAGCCGATCGCATGGCGTTGATTGAGGCTGTTCAGACGGTGGAAGCCGAGCTTGCAGATGATATGTTTCGCGTTTTGCCAAACGGCCCCAGAAAGGCGGCAGAAAGAACTAAACGTATTGATGGTGCTCGGGAAATCGTTGGTGCTGTCATTAACAGGGCACGTGCCAATAACAACAAATCGCCGTTGTTGATTGCGTTGGAAGACGCTGGTTTGAATGATGAGCAGGTCAATGCGGAACTGCTTGGATTGTTGATCGCCGGGCATCACACAACTGGCGCATCAATTGCCTGGATGCTTTACCAACTGGCACTTGATCCTTCTCTTGCGGATGTTCTGGCCTATGAAGCTGATGGTGTCATGGACGCCTTGGAAAAAGGAGATTCCAGCGCTCTGCGCCGTGCACCTTTGAGCGAAGCTTTTGTCAAGGAAACCTTGCGGGTTTACCCTGCTGGATGGTGGACTTCACGAGAGTTTTTGCAGCCGATCGAAGTCGAGGGCAAACGCTTTCGTCGGGGCGATATGGTGATGATCAGTCCTTGGACCCTGCATAAAGACCCGCGCAATTGGGAGCAGCCGGAAGAATTCAGGCTTGATCGTGATTATTCACACCCATCCTATATGCCATTTGGTGTGGGTGGCAGATCGTGCATTGGCATGGCCATTGCTTTGTTTGAACTGCAACTGGTGGCGCTGCAGTTTGCATCTGCCTTCAACATGTCCTGCACATTTACTGCCGATGACATGTTGCCTATTGCATCCATTACGCTGTTGGCACCAGATCATGAGCTTAGCCTGGCAGTCCGAGATGAACGCAAATTCAAAGACCGCATGGCGGTGGCCTGATATGCGGGAAGCCAACCATGATCTGCGTGATTTCATCGACCGTTACAGCGATGAATACAAACAACGGAAAGCCCTGATGGCTATTCTGGAATATGCGATTTCAGAAACAACGAACCTGGATCCAGATGCTGCGCGTCACCTGGAAACCGCGAAGCTGATGATTGCCTCAAAAATTACGCCAGAGCTGGTGATGAAGCATTAGGACCTGCACTCAAGCCACAGGATTGGCCTAGCTGCGATCTACCAATTCGAAGCGATTGATCTGCCAGTTTTCCTGTCCGGCAATACAGGCTTCGCCCTTATAGCGGTGGATACCGTCGATGTTTTGCAATGTGGCGGCAAAATTCCGGCAGCGACCAATACCATCACTGGGCGCGGTAAAAGCCATGAGACTGCCGCTGGAGCCGGTGCGGTCGTTTTCCCAAGGAACGAGCGATCCTGCAGCTTTTTGATTGGCTGCTTCATTCAGCGCTGTTCGCATCTCCAGCCAATCAGAGGTTTCAACATTGTTTGGCTTGGGTGAGGTTGCGATTGAGCCAGTTATGATGTCGTCTGCACCATCGTCCAAAAGACCTGGCGATATGGAGCATCCCGCTATGGGAACCAGAAATAGCGCGGCAAAAATGCATTTTCGCAATTGGCGGCTCATGCTTACATGCCTATATCTGGGTGGAAGTGTTTTCATCATTCATACAGCGGGTCATCAATTCCATGACTAGTGACGATAAAACTACACAATCTAGGTTAATGAGCCGTGACTTCACGGAAATTGAGCCCACAGCGTCTGCGCCATTTGAATTATTCGGTTCGTGGATGGGGGATGCGGAGCAAAGTGAACTGAATGATCCCAACGCCATGTCGGTCGCAACTGTTGACGGGCAGGGTGTGCCAAATGTGCGCATTCTGCTTCTGAAAGGGTTTGATGAACGCGGCTTTGTTTTCTACACGAATTTTGAAAGCAATAAGGGGCGGGAATTGTTGGCCCATCGGCACGCAGCGCTTTGCTTCCATTGGAAATCCCTCAGGCGGCAGGTGCGCATTCGCGGGCCGATTGAGCAGGTGTCGAATGAAGAGGCTGACATTTACTACAACAGCCGATCAGAAGGCAGCCGTATTGGAGCGTGGGCTAGCCAGCAGTCGCGCCCCTTGAATTCCCGCAACGATCTTGAGCGCGCTGTTGAAGATTATACTGAACGCTATGCGGGCAAGGATATTCCTCGACCAGAACATTGGTCCGGCTTTCGGGTAAAACCGGTTGAGATTGAGTTCTGGCATGATCGGCCATACCGGTTACATGACCGAATTGTGTTTTCCCGCGAGACCGGTGAAGAACAGTCCTGGACCAAGCAGCGGCTGAATCCCTGACCGTATGAAGCGTGCTTGTCAGAATAGTTTGACAAGCAGGGGTACCAGCAAAGCCGTCAAGGCACCATTCAGTGCCATGGCGATGCCTGCAAAGGTCCCGGCCAACGGGTTTATCTGGAAAGCTCTGGCAGTTCCGATGCCGTGAGAGGCAATGCCCACCGCGAATCCTCTGGCTGCATAATCCTGAATTTTCAGAACATTCATCAGCGGCGTTACCATGACAGCACCGGTAATCCCGGTGGCTATGACAAGCACCGCTGTCAGTGTGGGAATTCCGCCCAGTTGTTCCGAGATACCCATTGCAATTGGCGTCGTAACCGATTTTGGCGCCAGTGACAGCAGAATGTCGGAGGGCAAGTTCAAAGCCCAGCCTATGGCAAGCGCACTCAGGATTGCTGTTATGGACCCGCCAATAAGCGCGGCAAACACAGGAAGAATCCGGGATGTAACCTTTGGCAGGTTTCTGAAAAGAGGCACAGCGAGCGCGACAGTGGCCGGACCCAACAGGAAGTGGACGAATTGAGCACCTTCAAAGTAAGTTTGAAAGGTGGTGTCGCTGATTTTGAGGATGATGATCAGAACGCCAGCGGCAATAATCACCGGATTGGCGAGGGGATGACGATCCAGTTTTTTGGAGATGCTATCCGCAACTATGTAGGCCACGAGCGTTGCGGTGAGCCATAGCAAAGGCGTTTGAGACAGATAGACCCAAACCTCAAACAGGCTGCTGTTGTCGATCCCTTCCATATCAGGACTCTTGTCGATCCGTGCTCAGCAAGCGGAAAATGCCAACCGAAACCAGCAATGTCAGAAGTGTCGACCCCAAAATTGTCAGGGTCAAAGAGATTGTGTGATCAGCAATCAAAGGGAGATGCTGGATGATACCGACCGCTGCTGGCACAAAAAGTAGCGACAGATTTCCCAGTATTGCATCAGCCGCGCGATCAACGGCCGTGCCATCCAAAGCCTTGGTTTGTGGTGTGGCAGATGTGCTTTTCCATTTACTCCAGACGAAAAGAACCAGAAGGAGCAGGATCATACCGACCAGTGGTCCGGGCAATTGTATAAAAGTGACACGAACCAAAAATTCACCAAACAATTGACAAATCAGGAACAAAGTAAGGGCATCAAGCATTGTATAACCTTGGCAACGGTTGTTTTTATGTTCATATTTCACAACCAGTGCAAATTCTGGCAAGGGTTACGGCATGTGATGTGTCGAACAAGGAAGGAAATTTCTCATGACCATACGCAGAAGAAAACACTCTGTCGCCCGTCATTTCGGCATGGCGATCATGATCGGCAGCACTCTGGCTTTGGCAGCCTGTGGCTCGACGCCCGGTGAACGTGCCTTGACTGGTGGCGGTGCCGGGGCCGCAGCAGGTGCCGGCCTGGCGGCAGTAACCGGTGGTTCAATTGCGGGTGGTGCAGCAATTGGTGCTGCTGCCGGTGCAGTAACCGGAGCTGTTACAAACGAGTGTCAGTTCAATCTGTTCCAACGTCGTCCAGCTTACTGCTGATTGATTTCTATCTCAAACCAGGCCGCTTTGATGTGGCCTGGTTTGATAGGGCTGCAGCGCCAAGCTGACAGTCCTTCTAGGATCGTTGATTGCGCAGATCGCTAGCGAGCTTGCTAATCGCGTTTCCCCTGGACAATTTGATTGAGGATCATGGCGCAGAACAAAATGGCGAAGCCCGCCAGAATGCCTTGGCCAACTGAAGAATATTGCAACGCCTCCAGAACATCCTCGCCAAGCCCTTTTGCACCAATCAACGATGCCACAACGACCATTGCCAGACTCAGCATGATTGTCTGATTTACACCCGCCAGAATTGATGGCGCGGCCAACGGCAAATCGACCTTTGTGAGCAGATACCACTTGGATGCACCATAAGCGATTGCCGCCTCACGGATGGTTTCAGGTACGCCGCGCATGCCCAGAACTGTGAGCCGCACGACCGGCGTGCCACCAAAAATCATGGTTGTAATGACCGCTGCGGGCTTGCCGACACTGAAAAAGGCGATGACGGGGATCATGAAGACGAATGAAGGCATCGTCTGCATGAAATCCATGATTGGTCGAATGACCGAATAAACCCTTGGCCGCCGCGCACAGAACAACCCAAGCGGTATACCAAGGAGAATTGAGATACACGCAGCTGTCCCAAGCAGTGCCAGCGTGGTCATTGCTTTTTCCCAAAAACCGAAAAACCCCATATAGGCCAGGAAACAGGCGGCAGCAAAAGCGGCACCTTTGCCAGCGGTGAGAAAGGTCAGCAATATGATGAAGCTGGCAATCACAGGCCATGGCGTGGACACAAATATGACTTCCAGCCCATCAAGTACCACTCGAATACCATAGCTGATGAAATCAAAAACGCCTTGTCCGGTTGAGCGGATAAACTCGAACAATGCTTCAACCCAACCAATGGCAGTCAGGCGAATTGAACCGTCAGTGGGGAATTCCGCAAGGCCTTGCACCGCGCCGGGAAAGGTGAAGTGCATGATGCTGACGGCGAATATGATGATCACAAAACCGACACTTACACAGGTTCGTTGCAGCGTCAGCCCGGAGTTTATTGAGCGGTCAGAAAGCCACTCTGAAAATCGGCTTTCAAGAGCTGAGTTGGCTATCACGCCTTCAGCCAGTTTTATGATCAGAAGCGCGGCGAAGCCAAATAGTGCAATCCAAACAGCACCTTCTTGCGCGGCGATTGCCTCTGCGTTGAAATCAGCTACAGCTTGTTCAAGAGATGCAATGGCCCGCTTGAACACGTCTACATTGTCTGCATTTTTGCTGATCGCGGCCTCTAGCTGCTCGCGTCGAAACGACAAGGTTCCCTCGATCTGAGAAATGCGTTCACGGACACCCGCACCAAGATCGCCAAAAAGCCCGCGCGCAATTTGTATGAGCGCAAATGTCTCCAGGATGACAAAGGGAAGGCCCCACTTCCATATGCTGCGCATACCATACCAAATGGGACCGAGCAGTGCTGCCATTACGTTGAAGGTCCATGTGAACTGCGATGTTGAACCAATGTTTGCGAATTGCCGCTGATAATAGTCTGGATTTGTCTCAACAAACTCTGCGGTCAATTCTGCGCGACTTTCGGCGCGCGTATCGGCCAAATCGCTCATGCTTTCCGTATTTAGAACTGTATCTGTCTGGCTCATGACGTTTCTGTTCCTTCGATGACAGTTCGCAAAAGATCCGCTCTTGTGATCACACCAACGCGCTGCCCCGTTGCATCAGCAACAGCGATCGGCGCCTCGTGTTCGATGGCATGTTCGATAAGGCTGGACAGATCCGTATCTACATTCACGGTGTTGCTGAAATCGGAAAGCCCGCCATGCTTTTCTTCAAACTGTGAAATTGATGTCATCACCGCATGAGCCCGCACCACTTTCAACCGTGAAATACCAGCGACAAAATCGGCGACATAATCATCAGCGGGCTTCATTACGATGTCTTCGGGCGTGCCGATTTGTACGACCCGCCCATCACGCATGATGGCAATGCGATCGCCAATTCGTACAGCTTCATCCAGATCATGTGTGATGAACACCGTTGTCTTGTTCATCTGCGAGGCCAGCTTCATGAACTCGTTTTGCAATTGTCTGCGGATCAAAGGGTCCAATGCGCTGAACGGTTCGTCCATTAGCAAAATTTCAGGATCAGCCGCCAGCGCTCGCGCCAGGCCGACGCGCTGCTGCATACCTCCGGAAAGCTCATGCGCAAATTTGTGACCCCATCCGGTCAGCTCAACCATATCGATTGTGCGTTCCGCGGTTTCAATGCGCTCATTCTTGCTGACACCGCGAATTTCGAGCGGCATGGCAACATTATCAACGACAGAGCGGTGAGGCATGAGGGCGAAGTTTTGAAAAACCATCGCAATATGTTCATTGCGGTATCGGCGCAGCACGTCGGACGGCATCGCCATAATGTCTTCGCCGTTTACGATAATTTGTCCGGCCGTGGGTTCCAGCAGCCTGTTGATGTGGCGCACCAGCGTGGATTTTCCGCTGCCCGAAAGGCCCATGATGCAAAATATCTCGCCGGGCCGAATTTTCATGGAAGCGTCTGCGACACCAACCACACATCCATATTTTTCGAGGACGGCCTTTTTACCCAAACCAGTCGATCGGATATCAGCCAATGCTTCAGATGCATGGCCGCCAAATATCTTCCATACGTCGGAAATTTCTACCGCATATTCACGTTCTGGATTTGAATCAGCCATTAGGGTTCTCCAAGGTGATCAGTGTGGCGCCCCGAAAGGCTGGGCACCACATTTTTCGGTTCAGTCCAATCAGAGGCCGAGCCATCCATCTACGCGGTCTGAGTTTTCAGCAACCCATTCTTTTGCAACCTGACCAGCCGGTTTTCCGCCTTCGATCTGGAAAGCAAAATTCGAGACATCTTCACCCGTAAGCTGCATGTTTTTTAAGAATTCAGTAATTGCGGGGGAGCGCTCTCCGAGTGACTTGGAGTAGGCGACCTGAACATTTTTCAGAGCGTCTTCCGTCATGACCTTGGAGTTTTCATACCAGTTGGGATCCTGATCAGGCTGAAGCGCCTTGTATTTCGCAGCATCGAACTCAGGCTCTTCCAAGCGCACGATATCATGCTGGAACCAGATGGCGTGCGGTGAATAGCAGTAGAATGCGTAGCCGATTTCCTTTTTGATGGAGTCACCGACGGTCGCAGTCATAACGGATTGATCTGCCCGGATCGGATCCATGAACGGTAGCAAGCCATAGTCACGGACTTTCACCTGGTTGACATTCGCTGACGCCCAGCCAGGTGCACCAACCCAGATTTCGCCTTTGCCGTTGCCATCGCCGTCCATCAGTGATGCAATTTCCGGACGGGCCAAATCGAAGATGGAAGTGACGCCATTGGCCTCTGAAAACTGCTTGGTTACACAAAAACTCTGCTTGCCTTCGTAGGGCTTGTCAGAAAGGGCCACATTGCCTGTGCCATCTACGTATTTTTTTGTAAAACTCTGCTGGTTTGGCAACCACACATCAGGGTGGACATCAATGTCACCCTTGCCGGCGTCCATGGCTGCAAAAATTGCTGCATTGTCGCCTGGAACCAATTCCGCTGTGCCACCAATACGCGAAACAACAACTTCTTGAATAAGATGTGCAATGGCTTGTGCGCCGGTCCACGCCGGAGCACCAATTTTGACTTCTTCTGCACTGAGCGCCGACGTTGAAACGCCTAGCGCGAGCGCGAATAGAGTTGTCGCTGTGATTTTTTTCATTTCACTTCTCCTTGTGTGCTCACACCAAAATGATGTGATCGATTCCAATTCATGCTTTTTCTTTCAGTCGGATGGTCTGCTGCCCGGTTTTGGTGCTTAGAAAATCAGCGAGCACTGCATTGAATATGTCGGGTTTTTCAAGATGAGCATTATGCGCGCATCCGGGTAGAACCGATAATTGGCTGTTCTCAATTGATTTCCAGAGCGCTTCTGGCTGCGACCAATCGTAAGACTGATCCCTGTCACCCCAAATAATCAAGGTTTCGCAGGCGATGCCGCTGAGGGTGCTGCGGCCGTCCCAATCTTCCCATGCCTGTAAACTGCTGAGTGCCGTTTCCATGGAGACACGTCTGATGAGATCTTTGCAAAGCTCAAACCGTGGATGCCGCTCACCGTCGACGAACCACGTTGCCGCTATCTGGCACCCGGTTTTTTCCACACCGTCTGTTAGCATTCGAGTGCGTGACTGCTCGATTGTCTCAAAACGGCCCGGCAGTATGCCAACAGGGCCGGTGCCATAACAGATAAGTCTGGTGATCCGTGACGGGGCCATTGCCACCATCTGTTGAACGACCATCCCTCCCATTGAATGACCAAGCAGTGCGAATTGGTCAATTCCCAATGTGGTCAAAAGACCAAGGACGTCTGATGCAATGTCGTTTATGGAATTGTGTGCCTGAATGGTATTGCTGTCGCCAAACCCAGGCAGATCAATGGCAATAACTTCATACTGAGACTTGAAGTATTCTATTTGGTCCAGCCACATATCCGAGCCGCCAAGGTACCCGTGTATCAATACGAGCTTAGGACCTTTGCCTTCTTGCTTGTAGCCTAGTGCGGTCACTCTTTGCTGCCTGGCTGCCAGGAAAACAGGTGTTGATCCGCAGAAAGGGTCACAGAACCATCCAAGGCTTTCGTCAAGTTCTCATGTTTTTCCAGCGGCGTTGGAAAGTGGCCAAATCTGAGCCTTGGATATCGCGCTAGATACATTTCGGAACTCTCCTGAATGACTAGACTCAAAGCGTAATGTTGAAAAATCGGGTTGCCCAACGCAAACATTGCATTAAACTATTCCGTTTACGCATAGTTTTGGAGGTTGGGAATGGATCTGAATTGGCTTCGCGACTTCATTTGTCTCGGCAGAACGCTGAATTTCACCAAGGCCGCGCAAGAGCGCAACATTACGCAGTCAGCTTTCAGCAGAAGAATTAAATCTTTGGAAAACTGGCTGGGTGTTCCGCTTATTGACCGGGCAACTTATCCGGTCAGGCTGTCAGAAGCGGGTGAGCAATTTCTGGTAGCAGCAAAGGAGAATGTGGCTCAGCTGACTGAAATGCGACAATACATCAGGCAGCAGGAGAGCAGCCGAACATCCTTTCAACGCTTTGCAGTCTTGCATACGATCTCGGTCAATTACCTGGTTCACAGAATTGCCGAGTTTGAGAAAACAATGACGAACCTGCGTGCTCGGACAATTTCCGACAGTCTGGCATCGTGTTGCCAGTTGCTGTCCGAAGGTGCGTGCGAGTTCCTGTTGGTATACCGGCATAAAGATGTTGAGCCACAAATCGACGAGAAGCTTTTTGCGCGAAAGGATATTGCAAAAGAACGCTTGATCCCTGTCGCCGAGCGGGATGCAGCTGCCAGGAACGGGTGGGCTTTGACAGCTTTTCACGACCAACCCGTGCCTTATCTGTCGTATGATCCCAGCACATTTTTGGGCACTGTCGTCGATCACACCATCAACTACACCAAGCTTCCGCTCGACATTCGCTACATTGACGGTTTGGTGGAAGCATTGAAACGCCGTGCATTGGCGGGTGGTGGCGTAGCATGGCTGCCCGAGTTTTCAATCGAAAGCGAATTGAGTTCGGGCCAGCTTATTCAAATTGGCCCGCCCAAACTAGAGGCAATTCTGACGCTTTCTCTTTATTGTTCACCATCAAAGCTGGACGAGACCGGGCTAGAAGTTTGGGAGCGTTTTTAGAGCGGGCATGTCCGCAATTGAATCAGATCGGTGCAGCGCGCACTTTGCTGGATCGGTTCGCGACCGAAGGGCCCACAGGTGAGGGGCGCCCCCTAGTTCCAACACAGTTCATCTAGACGCGTATCAAAATGGTGTTGTCAACCAATCGGTATCTTTCTGGTCTGCACCAAAACCCTTGCAACGGTTCGATAATTTTCTGGGGATCGGTGTTTCTCGCCGTCTTTCCTTATCTATTGCTTATTTCTATAAGGCTATATCATTATGCCAATTGTTGTTGGGCGGTTTATCCGCTCTTCAGCGCTGGTAGGAATGAGAAGCGACCTTTGCGCGTTCCGCAAGGTGTCTTGTCGGGGAAATTATCAAGGGCTATTTGCTCGCACTTTGCGTGATTAATGTTATATGGGACACATTGGTCCCTGCGGGGTAGTTTGAAATGAGGCGTTATGTCTAAAGACAACAAAATCGATCAGGAACTCGTGCGCCAGTTGGCAGTCATCCTGAATGAAACGGATCTGACTGAAATTGAGGTAGAGCAGGGCGATTTGCATATCAGGGTTGCTCGCAACATCACCATGTCAGTGGCAGCGCCTGCGGCTCAACCAGCCATGGCTGCGCCGGCAATGCAGGCAGCGCCGACCGCAACTGCAGAGGCTCCTCAAGCTCCAGAATCAAAGGGCCATGTGGTGAAGTCACCGATGGTTGGTACAGCTTATCTGGCGCCTGAGCCCGGGGCAGACGAATTTGTCAAGGTTGGCGATACTGTGACCGCTGGCCAGACGATTCTGATCGTTGAGGCCATGAAACATATGAATCAGATTTCAGCGGACAGGGCTGGCAAGGTAACCGAAATTTTCGTCGAAAGCGGTCAACCTGTCGAATATGGCGAACCTCTCCTGACCCTCGAATAGGCAAGACATGTTCAATAAGATTCTGATCGCCAATCGCGGCGAGATTGCACTGCGTATATTGCGCGCCGCCCGCGAATTGGGCATCCAGACTGTGGCTGTTCATTCAACTGCAGATCAGGATGCTATGCATGTGCGTCTTGCAGATGAGAGTGTTTGTATTGGTCCGCCACCGGCGGCACAAAGCTATCTCAATATTCCTGAAATTCTGGCCGCCTGTGAAATCACTGGCGCTGAAGCGGTTCATCCCGGGTACGGATTCTTATCCGAAAATGCACGGTTTGCCGAGATACTGGAAGCGCACAATCTAACCTTTATCGGTCCGAAATCCGAGCACATCAGGGTTATGGGCGATAAGATCGCGGCCAAGGAAACAGTCAAGAAACTTGGGATTCCCGTGGTTCCCGGCTCTGATGGCGGTGTCACCGATTTCGCTGAAGCGGCAGAGATTGCGGAAGACATTGGGTATCCTGTTCTTGTAAAAGCATCTGCCGGTGGTGGTGGTCGCGGCATGAAGCTGGCGAAGACCGCAAGCGACTTGCAAAGTGCACTTCAGGGCGCGCGCTCAGAAGCCAAATCGGCTTTTGGTGATGACACTGTTTATCTTGAAAAGTATCTGGAAAAGCCGCGCCACATCGAGATTCAAGTGCTGGGAGACGGACAGGGTAAAGCCATCCATTTGGGAGAACGTGATTGTTCTCTTCAGCGTCGGCACCAGAAGGTTTGGGAAGAAGCCCCTTCACCAGCACTTAATGACGAACAGCGTAATCGAATTGGCGGTGTTGTTGCCAAGGCGATGGCCGATCTTGGGTATTCCGGCGTCGGAACGATTGAGTTTCTGTATGAAGATGGCGAATTTTACTTCATTGAAATGAACACACGTCTGCAGGTGGAGCATCCGGTCACGGAAGCAATTACCGGCATTGACCTTGTGCATGAACAGATTCGCATTGCTGCTGGCGGAAAATTGACGATGGTGCAGGAAGACGTAGAATTTTCCGGTCATGCCATTGAATGCCGCATCAATGCGGAGGACCCGGCCACGTTTGTGCCGTCACCTGGCCGCATTACGCATTACCACCCGCCGGGTGGGCTTGGAACACGCGTCGATTCCGCTGTCTATCAGGGCTATCTGGTGCCGCCGCATTATGACAGTCTGATTGGCAAGTTGATTGTGCATGGTAGAAGCCGCGTTGAATGCATGATGCGATTGCGCCGCGCTCTTGGTGAGTATGTGGTTGATGGGATCAAAACAACCATTCCGCTGTTTGAAGAGCTGGTCGATAATCCGGATATTGCCAATGGCATGTATGATATTCATTGGCTGGAGAAGCATCTGGATCTCTAGAAACGGGATTCCGCATATCACATGAGTGAGTATGACGCCGACCAAATGAAAATTACGCCGCAGGTGTTGCTGAAAGCCTATGCCTGCGGTTTGTTTCCGATGGCTGAGTCTGCGGATGATCCTACGCTTTACTGGATCGAGCCGGATCAGCGCGGCGTCATTCCCCTCGATACATTTCATGTACCGCGCAGTCTTTCAAAAATCATTCGAAAGGGTGTTTTTGATGTTCGCGTCGACACGGATTTTGATGGTGTCATTTCAGGCTGTGCGGAACTGACTTCCGAGCGGCGTGAAACCTGGATAAACCAACCCATTCGCGAGTTGTATGGCGAATTATTCCATATGGGGTTTTGTCACACGGTGGAATGCTGGAAAGATGGGGCTTTGATGGGAGGGCTGTATGGCATTCACATCGGCGGCGCTTTTTTTGGCGAGAGCATGTTTTCGCGTATACCGGATGCTTCAAAAGTCGCGCTGGTTCATTTGCGAAACCGTCTCAAAGCTGGCGGCTTTACGCTGCTGGATACACAGTTTGTTACCGATCATCTGAGGAAATTCGGCGCTCACGAAGTGCCGCGCGCCGAATATAACGAGCTATTGCAAGACGCTTTGCAGGTCGACAGCGATTTCTATCGGTATGATCGGGAGACTGGAAATTCTTTAGATTCTGGAGGCTAACCGGAGTTTGCAGGCGGTGCGATCTCGGTTTCCTGCTTGCAGCCGGTCAGCCATACGTCATAAACGGCGTGCTCCACACCTTTCAGACCGGGACTTGATGCAAACATCCAGCCACCAAACAGACGGCGAATCTCGTTGTGAAGTGTGACTTCATCAACTTCCACAAAGGATGTGGTGTTGGGTGGTTCTGTGGGAGGGCGTGAGTAACACACGCGTGGTGTTACCTGCAGCGCTCCGAATTGAACGGTTTCATCAATATAGACGTCGAATGCGATGATGCGGCCGGTAATCTTGTCGAGACCGGCAAAAACCGCAACCGGATTGTTCAGGCGTTCTGCAACAGCATTTTGTGCCGACGCAAAGAAAGCACCAACGCCAATCAGGCCGCACAATGCGATCCCGATCAATCGACAGAATTTGTCTTTATCTAGCATTCCGGTTTTCATCATCAATTCTTGGAATCACCTATTACAGGACCAAGTGTCCATTGCGGGTAAATGCGGCGAAAGTCTGGAAGCTCAGGGTGTCCAGGGCTCGTAATCGCCTGTTACCTGCGGACGGGTTTCTTTTGTCATGATGGAGCCTGGTGGACGATAAGCCAGAGCGCTGCCTGTCATATTGGCCTGATGCGGCAATTGCCAGTCTTTGGCAACATAGGTCTCATCTACCGGAGCCGTGTCCGTGCGATGGTGCATCCAGGCATGCCAGCCAGCAGGAATTTTTGACGCATCTGCTTCGCCATTATACATGACCATGCGGCGCTTGTCGTTTTCGGCCCTGTAGTAGACATTGCCCAACTCGTCTTCGCCGACCCGCTCACCTTTGCGCCAAAGATAAAAATTGGTTCCAACCGTATGGCCATTCCACCAAGTGAAGAAGCGGAGGAAGAAGTTTTTCATGCGTCAAATATCCTGTGACCGGCGAACCTGTTGATTTGCGCCGGACTATGCCAATTTGCCGGTTGACTGTCCAGCTTTCAGAGCGGCGCTACCAGACTTTCTTCACTGTGGAGTTCTGAGGCCAAATCTACAGTTGCTGCGCGTTGGGCCCGTTCCCTTTCACGGCGTTCTACTTGCGGCGAACGGCCAAACTGATCGCGGTAGCATTTGGAAAAATGAGACGCTGATACGAAACCACTGGCGATTGCCACATCAACAATTGGCAGATTGGACTGCAATAACAGATGTCGTGCCCGATCAAGACGCAGTTCAGAATAATATCGGGCAGGTGACCGGCCAAGGTTTTGCCGGAACAAACGCTCGATCTGACGGCGCGACAGATTGGAAATTTTGGCAATTTCCGTCAGCGCTAATGGTTCGGATATGTTGGCTTCCATCATTTCGATAATGCTCAGAAGGCGGGCGTTCTGGACACCGAGCCTTGCCCGTAGCGGCAGACGCTGCCTGTCAGATGAACTGCGAACACGATCAGTCAGACATTGTTCGCAAATCCTGTTGATGATTGGTTCGTCATGATCCTGGGCTATGATGTAGAGCATCATATCAAGTGCTGCAGTGCCACCGGCACAGGTATAAAGTCGACCATCGACTTCAAACAAATCTGCATGAACATGCGCGTTGGGAAATTTTTCCATAAAGCCGGGCATGTTTTCCCAGTGAATGGCACATTGCTTGTCTTCCAGAAGGCCGGCGTCAGCCAATATCCATGATGCTGTGCATAGGCCACCAATGGCAATACCTGTCCTGTACAGGCGCCTGATCATGGCTTTGGTGTGTTTCGTTTCAAGCTGATCGACATCTATGCCGGAACAGACCACGACCATATCCGGCCGTTCATCCATGTTGGATTGGGCCGTGATGTCATCCAACGCACCGTCAACGGATATCTGCAGCCCGTTGCTAGCACGCACCGGCTGGCCATCTGTGGAAACGATCTGCCAGGAATATGTGTCTTCGAGCAGAAAGCGATTGGCAAGACGAAGTGGCTCAATTGCCGTCGTGAAGGCAATCATGGAAAAATTTGGCAGGGCTAAAAACACAAACCGTCTCAAAGACTACTTGCTCCCAAATGTGGTCTTACTTTTGAACTGGCACCATTGATTTTGGCTGATTTCTGACCAGGCAATGTCGCAATTGCTGCATTATCGAGTTAAGTCGAAAGCTAAGGTTAGTCAATCGAATTGCGATTGGCAGGCAATCCGCAAAGTCTAATTGAGTTTGGGCCCCGGTCCGAATCGTCTTTCTCACATCAATCTGGCAGAATGGAATCCAGCATGAGTGCTCATAAATCTGACATCGAAATCGCACGGGCCGCGTCAAAACAGCCCATCCAGGAAATCGGTGCCAAATTGGGTATCGCGACTGAGCATCTGCTTCCCTACGGCCACGACAAGGCGAAGGTGTCTGCTGACTTCATTCAATCAGTGAAGGGCAATCCAGACGGTAAGTTGATCCTTGTGACAGCTATCAACCCGACGCCAGCAGGTGAGGGAAAGACCACCACAACTGTGGGACTTGGAGATGGCCTTAATCGCATTGGCAAAAAGGCAGCTATTTGTATTCGGGAAGCTTCGCTAGGGCCGTGCTTTGGCATTAAAGGCGGTGCGGCCGGTGGTGGATATGCCCAAGTCGTGCCCATGGAGGATATGAACCTTCACTTTACGGGTGACTTTCACGCCATCACATCAGCACATAATCTGCTGTCAGCGATGATCGACAATCATATCTACTGGGGCAATGCCCTGGAAATTGATCAGCGCCGTGTCGCATGGCGCCGTGTGATGGATATGAATGATCGGGCGCTGCGGGAGATCGTCTGCTCACTGGGCGGCGTTGCCAATGGTTTTCCGCGTGAAGCCGGGTTTGACATAACAGTGGCGTCTGAAGTGATGGCAATTTTGTGCCTGTCGACAGACTTGAAAGATTTGGAAATGCGCCTCGGGGCCATCATTGTCGGGTATCGGCGCGACAAAAGCGCAGTGTATGCCCGTGACCTGAAGGCTGATGGGGCCATGGCTGTGCTTTTGAAGGATGCAATGCAGCCTAACATCGTGCAGACACTTGAGAACAATCCTGCCTTTGTTCACGGTGGACCGTTTGCAAATATTGCGCATGGCTGCAATTCGGTGGTGGCAACGACAACCGCGCTGAAGATTGCTGATTACGTTGTCACCGAAGCCGGTTTCGGAGCGGATCTGGGTGCAGAGAAGTTTTTCAACATCAAGTGCCGCAAGGCAGGCTTGAAGCCATCTGCGGCCGTTATTGTTGCCACCGTACGTGCGTTAAAAATGAATGGTGGTGTGGGCAAGGACGATCTGGGCACTGAAGATGTTCAATCTGTTAAAAAAGGCTGCGCTAATCTGGGGCGGCATATCGAGAATGTGAAGCAGTTCGGTGTACCAGCCGTGGTTGCCATCAACCACTTTGTGTCTGACACCGATGCTGAGGTTGCAGCCATTCAGGATTATGTGACGTCGCTGGGCGCTAAGGCCATCCTTTGCAAGCATTGGGCGCATGGATCCAAAGGCATTGAAGAACTGGCTCATGAAGTTGTCGAGTTGGCCGAATCCGGCGCGTCGCAATTTGCGCCTCTCTATGCCGACGACATGCCGCTTTTTGAAAAGATCGAAACCATTGCCAAGCGGATTTACCGTGCGGAAGAGGTCATTGCCGACAAGTCGGTTCGTGATCAATTGCGGGACTGGGAAGCAAAGGGGTATGGCGATCTTCCGGTCTGTATGGCCAAGACGCAATACTCGTTTTCGACGGATCCGAATTTGCGCGGTGCACCTACAGGACATGTGGTGCCAATTCGGGAAGTTCGGCTATCGGCAGGTGCCGGTTTCGTCGTAGTCGTCACCGGGGCCGTTATGACAATGCCTGGTTTGCCGAGGGTTCCATCATCTGAAAAGATTTTTCTGAATGACAATGGCGAGATTGAAGGGCTTTTCTAAGAGCGGCAGACGGAATTGAAATGTCGCAATGAGATAAATTTGCCAGCGTATTGACGATAGGCATGAGACATGAAAACCAATAGGCTTGGCCAAATTTTCTTTGGCGCTGCTCTAACTGGAGGATGTCTGCGCGATGTCTTCGAAATACAATGTATTCAACCTGATCCGCCAGGGACTGCAAGGGCATACGGGCTGGCAAGCGCAATGGCGTGAACCAAAGCTGAAATCTGCCTATGATGTTGTCATCATTGGCGGTGGCGCTCACGGGCTTGCAACGGCTTATTATCTTGCCAAGAACCACGGTATGACAAACATTGCCGTCTTGGAAAAAGGTTGGATTGGCGGCGGCAATTCCGGCCGGAATACCACCATTATTCGATCGAACTACCTTTATGATGCAAGTGCTGCGATTTATAATCACGCCTTGAATCTATGGACCACGCTTGGACGCGATCTCAACTACAACATCATGATGAGCCATCGTGGTGTGCTGAATCTGGCTCATGATGAAGGTGAGGCCCGCACCCTGAAGCGCAGGGTTGAAGCCAACCGTCTGAATGGCGTGGATTCTGAGTGGCTGGATGCAAAACAAGTCAAGGAATTCTGTCCTCCGATCAGCATTGATGAGGGTATGCGCTATCCGGTGATTGGTGGCACATTGCAACGCTCGGGCGGCGTGAATCGTCATGATGCAGTGGTTTGGGGTCTAGCGCGCGCTGCAGATGCTCTGGGCGTTGATATTATTCAACAATGTGAAGTCACGAGTATTCGTACAGAAGCCGGTGAAGTGACCGGGCTTGAGACCACCAAAGGCAGCATCAAAACGCCAAAAATCGGCTCGGTGGCTGCCGGCCATTCCACAATCATCGCGGATATGGTGGATGTCCCACTTCCTATCGAAAGCCATCCGCTTCAGGCGCTTGTGTCAGAACCACTTAAGCCGCTTATTCCATGTGTGGTCATGTCAAATGCCGTGCACGTCTATGTCAGTCAATCTGACAAGGGAGAGCTGGTTATCGGAGCTGGGATCGACCCTTACGTCTCTTATACGCAGCGTGGCAGCTTTGACATTATTGAGCATCAGATGGCTTCGCTTATGGAATTGTTTCCGATCTTTTCCAGATTGCGCATGATGCGCCAATGGGGCGGCATTGTTGATGTGAGCCCGGACGCAAGCCCAATTATTTCCAAGACCAAGGTCAAAGGGTTTTACATCAATGCGGGCTGGGGCACCGGCGGTTGGAAAGCGACGCCGGGGTCCGGTCACGTCTTTGCCGATCTGGTAGCAAATGACACACCGAATGCGATTGCGGCTCCTTTTAGTCTGGAGCGGTTTGTCACGGGTGATCTTGTTGCCGAGCATGGCGCAGCAGCTGTCGCGCATTAGGAGAGCCATATGTTTGTAATTGATTGTCCCTGGTGCGGCGAACGGGATATGTCCGAATTCAGCTGTGGCGGTGAAGCGCATATTGCCCGTCCTGAGGGATCGGAGCAGATGAATGATGAAGAATGGGCCCAATTTGTGTTCATTCGAAAAAACTCCAAGGGGCGGTATGCGGAACGCTGGAACCACGCTGCTGGCTGCCGACGCTGGTTTAATATGCTGCGCAATACGGCGACGGATCAGATTTTGGCTGTCTATAAAATGGGTGAGGCTGAACCCAATGTTTCTACAGACGAACCGGTGACACCAAGTGGCGAAGCACCGATTGGTTCCGGGAATGATGCCGTTAAGCTCATGAAACCGGGCGAGGCATTGTAATGGCGACATCTCGACAGAAGACCGGATTGCGCACCGAGCAGGGTGGACGCATCAATCGGAAAAAACCGATCCATTTCACCTTTGATGGCAAGGCTTATCAGGGGTTTGAGGGCGATACGCTGGCATCTGCTCTTTTGGCAAATGGCGTGCATATGGTGGCGCGGAGTTTCAAATATCATCGTCCAAGAGGGATTGTCGCTGCAGGTTCTGAAGATCCGGCGGCCATCGTTCAAATTGGGCCTGACGCTGTGGAAACTGATCCAAACACACGGGTTACCGAACAGGAAATTTATGAAGGCCTTATGGCCTCAGCGCAGAACTGCTGGCCGAGCCTGAGTTTTGATGTTGGCATTGCCAATGATGTCTTGTCTGATTTCATTCCGGCGGGCTTCTACTACAAGACCTTCATGGGCCCGCCATTGTCCTGGATGCGGTTCGAACCGATCATTCGAAAGGCTGCTGGTCTTGGTGTTGCGCCAACGGATCGTGATCCGGACCAGTATGACAGCACCAACCGGCATGTGGATGTGCTGGTTGTCGGGGCAGGGCCAGCTGGGCTGGCCGCTGCAAAAGCTGCGGCGGATGCTGGTGCACGGGTTATTCTGGCGGAAGAAGCCAACACTCTTGGAGGTGCGCTTCATTCTGAACCAGAAGGCAGTGTCTCGCTTGGTGGTAAGCCGAGTGATGCTGCCATTGACAAGATGGCTGCTGATCTGGAAGCCAATCCTGATGTGACAGTGCTGACCAGAACAACGGCATTTGGCTATTATGGCGATAATTTCGTTGGTCTTTGGGAGCGTGTAACGGATCATCAGGCGCCATCGGACCGGGGCACACATGTCCCAAGGCAGAAGATTTGGCGTGTTCGAGCAAAACAGGTCATTTTGGCGACTGGCAGCCTTGAGCGACCAATGGTGTTTGACGGCAATGATCGGCCCGGCATCATGTTGGCCGGGGCTGTGCGGACCTTCTTGAACAGATACGGCGTCTTGTGCGGTCACAAGGCATTGATTTTTGCCAATAATGATTCTGCCTGGGCGACAGCCTTCGATCTGCAAAAAGCTGGTTCACAGATTGCAGCCATTGTTGATATTCGACGAAAAATCTCAGGTGAGTTGCTGCAAATGGCGGCGGAGCGGGGCATCCCGATTTTTGCCGGTTCAGCAATTGTTGGCACAAAGGGGCGCAGCCGTGTTGCAGCTGCTGATATTCGCCTTATTGATGAAGCTGGTGCTATCTCGCCAAAATCCAACTGGATTGATTGTGATCTGATTGCAACCTCTTGTGGTTGGGCGCCGAATGTGGCGCTGTTTTCCCAGTCCCGTGGCAAACTGTATTACGATGATGATTTGCAGGCCTTTCGTCCCGGTGCCTCCTGGCAACAAGAACGCTCTGTCGGGGCAGCCAACGGATCGTATGACTTACAGGACTGTCTTGATGAGGGACGAAAGGCCGGAGCTGCGGCAGCGGCGGATACGGGTTTTAAAAAACGCATTCCCAAGGTGCTGAAAGCCTCTCACAGCATGTTGTTGCAGACGGATTTGCAGATTGTACCGCAGATACCTTCGCCCAAAGCGGCCAAAAAAGTACGTGCTTTCATTGACTTGCAGGATGACGTCACGACGAAGGACATCAAGATCGCTATTCAGGAGGGGTTGCACTCGGTTGAGCATATCAAGCGCTACACCACGACCGGCATGGGAACGGATCAGGGCAAGATTGCCAATCTGAATGCGTTTGCCTTTATTGCTGACCATTTGGGAAAGAGCGTCCCTGACGTTGGTGTGACCACATTCCGGCAACCTTATAAGCCAGTGACCATGGGCGCATTGGCAGGGCAGCATGTGGGCCCGCATTTCATGCCGCGGCGAACCACAGCGATGCATCCTTGGCACAGGGCGCAAAAGGACGTGATTTTCGAACCGGTTGGCGACTGGTTGCGACCACGCGCATTCCTGCGGGACGGTGAGGGCTTTCAACAAGCGGTACAGCGTGAAACAAAGGCGGCGCGAACCGGCATTGGTGTGCTGGATGCCTCGACCCTTGGCAAGATTGACGTGCGCGGACCTGATGCGCGGGAGTTTCTCAACCGCATCTATACCAATGCCTGGAGCAAGCTGGCACCGGGCAAATGCCGCTATGGGTTGATGCTGAAAGAAGACGGCATGGTGATGGATGATGGTGTGACGGCCTGTTTGGCTGACGACCATTTCCATATGACCACAACCACCGGAGGGGCTGCCAATGTCCTGGGGCACCTGGAAGACTATCTGCAGACAGAATGGCCTGATCTAAAAGTCTATCTGACCACGACAACGGAACAGACAGCGGTTGCGTCAATTTGCGGCCCGGGTTGTGACAGGCTGATTGCCGAATTGCTGGATGATTTGGACCCTGATCCTGAGACATTCAAGTTTATGGATTGGCGGGATGCACATATTCAGGGCATTCCCGTCCGCGTCTTTCGCATATCGTTTACCGGTGAGTTGTCTTACGAAATCAACATTGACGCTTCTTACGGATTGTGGCTTTGGAAAAAGATTTTTGCGCAAGCCAAAAGTGAAGGTGGCGGCTACGACATAACGCCTTACGGCACCGAGGCCATGCATGTTCTACGTGCTGAAAAAGGTTTCATCATTGTCGGGCAGGAAACTGATGGCACGGCCACACCAATTGATCTGGGCATGAATTGGATCGTGAAGAAATCCGGAGATTTTGTCGGACGGCGCTCCCTAACCCGATCGGATACATCGAGAGATGACCGCAAACAACTGGTTGGCCTTGTGACCGAACAGCCTGATTGTGTGCTTATGGAAGGCACGCAGATAATTGCGACGCAGGAGGAAGGGACCGCTCCCGTCCCGATGCTTGGGCATGTTACGTCCAGTTACCTAAGCCCGAATTTGGATCGTTCGATCGCAATGGCAATGTTGGAGAGCGGGCGCAGCCGTGTTGGCCAAACACTTTATGCCTCGCGAAAGGGTGAGAGCGCGATGGCCGTTCGTGTGGTCGGAACTGATTTTCTGAAGGAGCGCGAAGATGGCACCATCTGATCAAAAGTCGGAAATGTTGGTTGATCGACCAGACCGGCAGAGCGCCCTTTCTCATCGATCACCACTGACCGGTGATGACGGACTGATCATGCGGGAAGCGTCTCATCTGGGGAAACTGGTTCTGCGCCTTGCTGGATCCGATGCTGAAACTCTGGAAGTTGACGCGCTGGGAGGTGCGGTTCTGCCAACGCAGCCCTGCCATTCCAGTGTATCTGGCACAGGTACAGTTTCTGTTTTGTGGCTTGGTCCTGATGAGTGGATGATCGTTAGCCAAGCGGGAACAGAGCAGGCTTTACAGACCAGATTTCAATCAGAATTGAGTGGTCGGCATTTTCAGCTTTCCAATGTTACTGATTATTATACATGCATCGATATTGCGGGTCATCAGAACCGGGAGATTCTGATGAATCTGAGCACTCTCGACATGCATAAACGGACCTTTACTGCAGGTCAGATAAAAGGCTCCATATTTGGTCATGCCAATGCTTATGTCTGGCAATTGCACACTGATCCTGGAGCGAGTGAGACTTTTCGGCTGATCGTGCGCTCATCAATGGCTGACTATCTATGGTGTCTGATCAGCCGTTCAGCGCGTTTGTTCGGCATGCCGGAGGATACTCCCATTTCTGGCGAAAAGCTGGTCATTTAGTAACCTCGCTGCCTTGCCTGTTACGGTCCCAGTTACCGTCAGAGAGATGTTTGTTTTGCAGCGATAAGAATTTATCCGGCAGGATTAGCTTTAATTGATAATTCTCGTAAGGGTTGTGTTTACCATTAGCGCAACATATTCCGTGCGTTAATTTCACGCCAGTGTCACCATGTTAGAAATCCTGAACTCAGAGGGTTTCTCACATGCGCATTCGCACGGTTCTGTTGATTGCATTTTTGACTGTAACCATTTTTCCCACAGCCATTTTTGGCTGGTGGTCCTACAGCCATGCGGTGAAGCGGGAGTTTGCAGAAGTTGAGGATCGCCATTTGCTGCTTGCGCAGAATCTGAGCGCTGCGCTGACACGCTACCACACTGATTTGGTAGGAACTTTGAAGACTATTTCCTACGCATTGCTATCTGACCAGCCGACGCCGAATTTGAAACCTTTGATGTCGGAACTCGATATCATCAACGTATTTCTGGTTGACCAAGCCTCGGCTACTGTGATCGCGCAAATGGATGCTGGAAACAGGTCTGATATGGAGCCGTTTACGGACGAGTTTTTGGTCTTGGCGGAGACCATTGCTCAACCCGGGCAGATGACTTTCTCGCACGTTGTCGGCACAGAAACACATGGCAATGCACTGCTTGGGGTCCGACCTTATGGGAGCAATTTGGTCATTGCGCTGGTGTCCACACGGTATTTTATGGAGCTTGGCGAACAGATTGCGTTTGGAAAAAACGGTCATGCAGCCATCGTCGACAACGCTGGCAATGTCTTGTTCCATCCCGTTGCAGACTGGATTGAGTCTCGCCGAAATCTGGCACAGGTTTCGGCTGTGGCCAGAATGATGAATGGGGAGACAGGAATCGACCAATTCTATTCTCCGGCATTTGAGGGAGACATGGTTGCTGGCCTTACGTCCGTAGATGGCCCGGGCTGGGGGGTCATGATTCCCCAACCCGTCGAAGAGATATACGAGAAGGTGCGTGAGAACAGCATCTCAATTGTTCTGGCGTTGCTAATTGTCTGGAGCATGGCAGCCGTCTTTGTATTGCTGTTCGTGAATTCTCTGATCAGGCCTTTGGAACAGCTTCTGCAATCTATCAAGAAAAACGCAAGAGAGAAGAAGCTCAACCCGGTGCGTGTTCGCCTTGGGCTGGTTCCACTGCGTGAGGTCTGGCAGTTGAAGCTGGGCTACAATGCGATGGTTGGTCGGGTTGCTCAGGCAAATGAAAAAGTATCAGCTATGGCCTTTTCTGATGATGTTACCGGATTGGCCAATCGGAAACGTTTTGAAGAGGTCACCAACGGGCTGCTTGCGGGTTGCGAAACTGAGGCGGCGCGGGGCATCGTCGCTTTTATCGATCTTGATGATTTCAAACAGATAAATGACGTTCATGGCCACAACTATGGTGACCGCTTCTTGCGTGAATGCGCAGCCAAATTGACCGATTTGGTTCAGGAAGCCGAACAGACCTTTTTTGGAGATGAGATTGTCGAACACCCGCCCATTGCTGCGCGTGTTGGCGGGGATGAATTTGTCATAGTGTTTCCCGGTCTGACCCGGGAAGCTGACATCAGACAGTTTCTGATTCAGGTTCGCAAAGTGCTTTCCACACCATCGACTGTTCTGTCTGAGGTTGCGTTTTGTGCGGCCAGTATTGGTTGCGCGCGTTACCCCGAAGACAGCACAAATCTCGATGGGTTGCTCAAATGCGCTGACATCGCGATGTATCATGCCAAGAAGGCTGGCAAGAATCGTTTTGAAATGTATTCCTCCGAGATGGGTATGATGACTGCTGCAGAGCTTTGTGTGGCTGTCGACCAGGCAATCGACGACAATCAGCTTGTGCTGGAATATCAACCAAAAGTCTGTGCCAGAACGAAAGAGCCACGGGGCGTTGAGGCGCTGGTGAGATGGAACCATCCGGTTCTGGGACGCCTGCTGCCAGATAATTGGATACCGATAATTGCCCATTCACCGATCATGGAACGGCTTGGTGAGTGGTTGATTGGACAGGCCATCGATGACCATGCGAAGTGGACGCGGGCAGGGCTCAATCTAACGGTTGCCGTGAACATAAGTGCGGGGCACTTTTCGAGCCCGGGCTTTACGAACTCCATTACACAAATGGCGCGCGCGAAAAATTTTGATTGCAACAATATGGAAATTGAAATCACAGAGGACACATTGTTTTCCTCTGTTGTGCGTGCCAACGACGTGCTTGAGAGTCTTCGGGCCCAAGGGTTCCGGGTATCCATTGATGACTTTGGCACCGGTTATTCAAATATTGCCAGGCTGAGCCAGATGCGGGTGGATTTTTTGAAGATCGATCGCTCCGTTATTTCGCAGGCGCATGCTGATGAGCGTGTTGCCTCTGTGATGGATTGCATTGTTCTCATGGCAAAAACACTTGGGTGCAAAACAGTTGCCGAGGGCGTTGAAACCCAGAGCGAGGTTGATTTTCTTGCCCGTCACAAGATTGATATCCTGCAAGGCTTCTATTTCTCAAAGGGATTGTCGGTTTCACAGCTTCTGGCGTGGTCACGTGAACACAGTCAGGCTGTTGATGCAGGCGCGTTCAATCGTCAAGCCAGCCACGCAGCATAGATTTCGGTTAGATTTCTACCCAGACCGGTACGTGATCTGACGGTTTTTCCCAAGCCCTGACATGCTTGTCCACCTGGCATTGACGCAATCTGTCGGCGACTCCGGGTGACAACATCAAGTGGTCAATGCGAATACCGTTGTTTTTCTGCCAGGCCCCAGCCTGATAATCCCAGAATGTGTAAGCCTGTTCCTGATTGGTCTGGCGCAAAGCATCTGTCATGCCCAAATTCTGCAACCTGAAAAACGCTGAGCGCGTTTCTGGGCGAAACAACGCGTCACCTTCCCATGATTTAGGATCATGACAATCGATCGGCTGAGGGATGACGTTGTAGTCACCGGCGAGAATGAAGTCTTCTTCGCTCTTCAGGTGGTCTTCGGTCCATGCATGCAACCGATCCATCCAGCCCAACTTGTAGGGAAATTTCTCAGTATCTACAGGATTGCCATTTGGCAGGTAGAGCGATGCAACCCGGACCATCTTTCCATCGACGGAGATCAGCGCCGAAATAAACCGGGCCTGCACATCCTCGTCATCACCAGGCAATCCACGTTGGACATCTTCCAGCGGTGTTTTGGAAAACAGGGCAACGCCGTTGAAACCCTTTTGGCCATGTGTATGAACTTCGTAGCCAAGGTCTTCGAAAACTGCACGCGGAAAATTTTCATCAATCGATTTGACTTCCTGCAAGGCCACCAGATCAGGCTCAGCTTCTTTCAGCCAAGCCTGTAAGGTTTCAAGACGTGCCTTGATGCCATTTATATTCCAGGTCGCAATTTTCATGAAATCAGATCGAAAAGGAGGTGCCGCATCCGCAGGATGCAGTGGCATTGGGATTGTTGATCTGGAAGGACTGTCCCATCAAATCATCAACGAAATCGATCTCTGATCCTTCAAGGAAGGGCAAAGATACCTGATCGATCAATATGGTGGCGCCATCTCGCTTGAGCACCAGATCATCTTCGGTCATGTCTTCGACCAGATCATATTTGTATGAAAATCCGGAGCATCCGCCGCCATCAACACTGATGCGGAGTGATTTTCCATCCGCTTCACCGGCTAGAATTTTTGCGACTCGCAATGCAGCTCGTTCTGTAACGGTCACAGAATTTTGTGCGATTGCAGGTGTCGCGTCTGACGAATTTGTTTGTTGTATTGCACTGGCCATCTTGATCCACCCTTTTGCGGAACATCTGCTATAGAACCAAGAGGTAGGCGCGTGACCAGTGCAAGTCAAACGCCATCGTCCCTTTTTTGTAGCGGTTTTGAGCCAGTGGCAGAAATTATGAACCCAGTTGATTTGCCAGAAGCATTGCCAGAAGCTTTTGACGTCTCCGATATTGGGTTTGGATTCACCAATAGAGCATCCTATGCCGTAGACCCGAAAATGACAGGCGGTCGGGTCTTCGCCGAACCAGAAAGTCCAACCCGGACGGCTTTCCAACGGGATCGGGACAGAATCATTCATTCCAATGCTTTCAGGCGCCTTAAACACAAGACGCAGGTGTTTATCTCCGATGAAGGGGATCATTATCGCACACGCCTGACCCATTCTATTGAAGTTGCTCAGATTGCCCGATCCATAGCCCGCGCTTTTCGCCTTGATGAGGATCTGACGGAAGCACTGGCTCTGGCACATGATTTTGGGCACACGCCGTTTGGTCATGCAGGCGAACGCGCGCTCGATTCAGCAATGTCGGAATTCGGCGGGTTTGATCACAATCTGCAAAGCCTTCGGATTGTCAGCAAAATGGAGCGCCGATATCCGCGTTTTGATGGCCTTAATCTGAGTTGGGAAACGCTGGAGGGTCTGGCAAAGCATAATGGCCCGGTTGCAGAGCCCTTGGCGGGGCGCATTCGTGCGCTGTTACCGACACTTCAATTGCGACTCGATGGCTATGCAAGTCTTGAGGCGCAGGCTGCCGCGCTGGCCGATGATATTGCATATGATACACACGATATCGATGACGGCTTGCGGTCCGGTTTGCTGAAGCTGGCGCAATTGAGAAACATTCCTCTGTTGTGCGGATTGTTGGATGACATTGCCAATGAATTCCCCGGTCTTGATGAAGAGCGCACGCGCCATGAGTTATCACGTCGGCTGATCACCATCATGGTGGAAGATGTCATAGGTGAAACGCAGCGCAGATTGTCAAAGCTGCGGCCAGGCTCAGCAGATGATGTTCGCAATGCCGGATATTCTGTGTTGAGTTTTTCAGAGCCGTTCAGCCGTCAGGAAGGTGAGCTCAAGGCATTTTTGTTCAAGTATCTTTATCGCCATCCCTCGTTGATGGAGAGGATGACCAGCGCTGAAGCAGTTGTGAGGGACTTGTTTGCGACCTACTTGCACGATATCGAGGAAATCCCGCTGCGTTGGCGGGAACAAGCCACCGAAGGGGTGGCGACGCTCAATAAAGCAAAGGCTGCCAGATTGGTCGCTGATTATATTGCCGGAATGACTGATCTGTTCGCAGATCAGGAACATGAACGCCTTTTTGGTGGTCATGCGACGAGCGGTGTTTGACCACCAAAGCAAAAACCGTTAGGTGCTGCGCACATTTCCGACCGAATTGCCGATGAAAACCCGGCTTGTAACTGCATTCATTCAAAACAGATAGCTATGAACATTTACGCAGACTTCGCCGAAAAAATGCTTCCTCTGATCAAGGGGTCTGATTTGCTTTCAGACCTTGATGCTGACGCACAAGCAGCACTTCCACTGGACCGTATCGTTGCGGAGCCGCCGAGAGATGCGACCCATGGTGATCTGGCGACCAACGCTGCGTTGCTGCTTTCCAAAGGGCTGCGCCGTAAACCACGCGATATAGCGGAAGCCATTTCCAAACTGCTCACCGAGCATGCTGACGCCCTGCAAGTGCAATCAGTTAGCATTGCCGGGCCGGGGTTCATTAACATCACGTTGCAGCCGGCTGTGTGGCAATCGATTGTTCAGGATGTTCTGGAGAATGGCTTGGACTTCGGTCGGACCGATCTGGGGCAGGGCGAGAAGATCAACGTTGAATACGTCTCAGCTAATCCCACTGGCCCAATGCATGTAGGACATTGCCGGGGCGCAGTGTTCGGAGATGCATTGGCAACATTGCTGTACTATGTGGGCTATGATGTGACGCGGGAATACTACATCAATGACGCAGGCGCTCAGGTGGATGTGTTGGCGCAATCCGCTTATCTGAGATATCGCGAGGCGCTGGGTGAGGATATCGGTGCAATTCCCGAGGGTCTTTATCCGGGCGAATATCTGAAGCCACTGGGCGCACAACTTGCGGATCAATATGGATCAACTCTGCTCGAGATGGATGAAGCTGAGTGGCTTCCCATGGTAAAAGAAGCTGCTATTTCGGCTATGCTTGAACTGATCCGGTCTGATCTGGACAAGCTTGGTGTTGTCCATGACGTTTTCTTTTCGGAACTATCCTTGACGGCTGACGGTAATGACCGGGTTGCTGAAATGATTGCCGATCTGCGCGAACGGGACCTGATTTATCTGGGAACATTGCCACCTCCAAAGGGCAAGCTTCCGGATGATTGGGAAGACCGCGAACAGACCCTTTTCAGGTCGACACGCTATGGTGACGATGTGGACAGGGCGCTGTTGAAATCGGACGGTAGCTACACCTATTTCGCGTCCGATATCGCCTATCATTTTGACAAGTATAAGCGCGGATTCAACCGCATGGTCGATGTTCTTGGAGCTGATCATCAGGGCTATTTGAAGCGAATGACGGCTGCTGTGACCGCAATTTCATCGGAAAATGCGTCGCTGGACATCCGTTTTTGCCAGCTGGTGAACCTGTTTCGTGATGGTCAACCGGTTAAAATGTCAAAACGTTCAGGAAATCTTGTCACGCTTGCAGATGTGGTTGACGAGGTTGGCAGGGACGTCACACGGTTCATTATGTTGTATCGGAAAAACGACGCCACGTTGGATTTTGACTTCACAAAAGTGCTCGAGCAGTCGAAAGACAATCCTGTATTTTATGTGCAATATGCGCATGCGCGCACACATTCTACATTTTCTCAAGCCGTTGAAGTATTTGATAAAAAAATCGTAGTTGGTCTGGAGAAAGTGGATATTTCAATCTTGGATGATGCCAGCGAATTGGCACTCATGCGCAAGCTTGCGGAGTATCCACGCATTGTCGAAGCGGCGGCAAATTTCTACGAACCACATCGTATTGCATTTTATCTAAATGATTTAGCAAGTGCGTTTCATGGCCATTGGAACAAAGGCAAAGATTTGCCCCAATTACGATTTATTAAAGATGATAATGAAAAATTGACTAGAGCGCGCTTAGCTCTTGTTTTGGCGGTGCAAATTGTTCTGCGCTCCGGCCTGGGATTGCTGGGAGTGGATGCGCGGGAAGAATTGCGTTAGCATTGATGATGGTTTGCAAGCGCGATTTTGATGGTTGCTTTTGCAAACTTGGTTAACGAAAGAGACGACTTGTTATGTCCGAGTATGAGTATGACAAAAACAAGCCCGGTCAGGCAGCCGGCGCTGGAAACGATCCAGTTTCGGGCGACGCTGGTTCCGGAGTGAATTCACCTGGAAGACCTGCTGCATTGCAAAATCGCAGTTCAGGGTCTGACAGTGCTTGGGAAAATGATGACTGGTCGATGCGATCATCGTCTGTTTCCGATGACGATGATCCGTTGATCAAGCTCGCCCGACTTATGGAGCAGAACGAGCGAAATTTTGAGGCTGCCGCCCAGCGCTCAAATGACAGTGTTGCAGGGGCTCCTCAGGATAGCCACGCACCTGAGGCCGTTGTGTCTCAGGATCCGGTGGCCCAAGCCTATCATCCAGAACCAAGTGTTGCTGAGTCTGCCCAATCTCCGGAGCCAGTCTATCAACATGCGCCACAGGATCCGCGTTATATGCCGGTCGGCGAGCCATCCGTGGCAAGGGATGATCCTTATGCATCATCTGGAACGATGGTGGCAGATGCACCTGCACCAGCAAGGCCAACGTCTTACGCCGATCATGCCGATGATGAGCAATATGACCCGTTTGCGCCAGGTGGTTCATCCCAACCCTTGCCTGACAGGGACTTTGATGTCTCCAGAATTCCAAGAGCTATAAGACCAACGGCATCGGTTGATCATTCGCAAATGGGTGGGCTGCATGGAAGTGCCAGTCCCGATCAAGCAGAACCCGAATCGCGTGCAGAACCACCTGTTGCTGTAATGCGGGCACAGGAAGTTTCCCAGAAACCTGCGGCGGCTCCAAGTGAACCAATTGCGCCACAGCCTGATCCTATCGCGGCTGAACTTCTGCGCTATGTCGATGCAAACGAGGCTCGAGAGCCTGTAAGGTCTGCTGCTGCAGAAGCGCGGCCAAATTATGTGCCCCGGCAAATGAGTGAAAATACAGCAGGACAGGCTGCACCTGTTGCACCCCAGCCTGCACCAGTTGCCCCCCAACCTGCAACTGCGGCACCACAGCCTGCGTCCGAGTTGGCCAGTGCGCCGACACCTCCTCAGCCGGATTTTTCCTATTTGCGGGAAGTTGAAGATCTGCGTGTCCCGCCTCGGGTTTCAGAGACTGAACAACCAAGTGCTGAGGCAACCGATTCCTTTGCAGATAACACACGATCTGAAGCACCTCAGACTGAGGAAGCCGATGTCCTTTATGATGAGTATGACGAAGAAGAAGGCGGTGGTCTGTTCGCAAGCCGCGGCATGATGGTTGCAGCCGGTGTTATGGCGTTTGTTCTGCTTGGTGGCGGGGCTCTGTTAGCGTATCAGGCCATTTTCTCCAGCGATGATGGTAGTCCTCCACCGCTGGTTCTGGCGGATAAAAACGCGGTTCGTATGCTACCTGACGGTCAGGCTGCCGATCCTGCTGCTTCGGGTGATATACCCCTGACGAACGAAGGCGATGTGTCGAATAGTGTCCTTCAACCGGGAGCCGAAACACCGATTGCGCGGATCAATCCGAATATCGATCCTGATAGAACCGTTCGGCAGATCGGCGCAAATGGCAATAATAGCGGATCAGACGCAATTGCGCCCAGAAGTGTTCGCACGTTCAAGGTAAATCCGGATGGCAGCATTGTTGCGGAACCGGCGGCCAGAGTTGACAATAATTCAAACGCTATTCAGCCGCGTACGGTTACGACACAACAAATTTCCGGAAACGGACAAGTTGTTGCAGCACCTGCCGCTGCATCTGATGGTGGTGCACCATTGCCGCGCGCGCGGCCAAATGTTTCTACTTCAGCATCGAACAATGCTGGTGGTTCCACAGGTCTCCAACCGCGTATTGTTGCAAATAACAACACTGGCACCAGTGGCCGGGCAGACTTGCCCGTTGCGCCCCGTGTTTCCGTGGGAACAAATGCGCCCGCGTTCAATCAGAGTGCGCCAGCGGTTCAGCAGTCGACCAATTCTGTGGCGGCACGTGTTGCATCGACCAATGTGACGCCAGCTGCACCAGCGGCTCAACCGGCAGCCCAGCCAGCAGCGCCCGCCGCAGCGGGGGATTTTGTTGTGCAGGTATCGTCGCAGCGTTCCGAAGAAGCAGCACGGTCGGCATTTAGTGGGCTGCAACGTCGCTTCCCATCTGTACTCGGTAGCCAGTCTCCGGATATTGCGCGGGCTGATTTGGGCTCCAGAGGCGTATTTTATCGGGTCCGGGTTGGCCCAATGGAAACCCGCGTAGCTGCGGCTGACTTTTGCCAATCCCTGAAAAGTGCTGGCGGAGATTGCATCGTTGCACGGCGCTGATCGCATACAGTTACAAGCACTGACACACTTGGCCTTGTTGTTGAGGCAGGTGTGTTGGCTTGACGAAGACGGAACGTCGCTCTAACCACGTTCTATGACACAATCCGCTTTTATCACTGGCTGCGAAGGCCTTGTGCTGTCTGACAATGAAAGACAGTTCCTCCGGGATTCAGACCCTTGGGGTTTCATCCTGTTTGGTCGCAATATCGATTCTCCGGATCAGGTGCGTGCACTGGTGTCTACCATGCGCGATTGCGTAGGGCGTGAAGATGCTCCGGTTCTGATTGATCAGGAAGGGGGACGGGTCCAGCGCTTAAGGCCACCTCATTGGGCGTCCTATCCCGCTACAGCTTATTTTGGTCAACTCGAAGAGCGAAGTGCAGGTGAGGGCCGTAAGGCTGCTCGTATAGGTGCTCGTCTTATGGCCTATGACCTGCTGGCGCTTGGCATTACAGTCGATTGCCTGCCGGTCTTGGATGTGCCTGTAGAGAACACGACAAAGGCCATTGGTGACAGAGCCTATTGCGGCGTGCCAGCCAGGGTTGCTGAACTAGGACACGCTGCAGCAGATGGCATGCTGTCCGGCGGCGTGTTGCCGGTCATCAAACACATTCCAGGTCACGGACGTGCTGTTGTCGACAGTCATGCGGAACTGCCAAGGGTCAGCAGCCCGCTTGTTGATCTGGTGGCGCATGATTTTGCGGCGTTCAAACCTTTGGCAGACTTCCCTCTTGGGATGACGGCGCATGTGGTGTTCGAGTCGATAGATCCTCACAACCCAGCAACCCTATCATCGAGCGTGATCTCAACAATCATTCGGGGCGAAATCGGGTTCCAGGGGCTTTTGATGTCTGATGACATTTCCATGGGCGCTTTGCAGACAGATATGGCTGATCGGGCTTCAGGCGCTATTCGCGCTGGCTGTGATATTGTTTTGCATTGCAACGGCTTTATGGACGAAATGCAAAGCGTTGCTGCCAATGTGCCGACGCTGGATGGCCTGGCGTTGGACCGGGCGAATACAGCGCTTGCGGTCAGGCCCGAGCCTGGTGTCATCGATGCCGATGAGCTTCGCAAAGAGTTCTCCGCCTTGCTTTCATTGGTTGACTGGGAGGCTTGAAATTGGCCGACGAAACTGACCAGATTGCCAATGATCCACTGACACAGGCGCTTTTGTGGGAAAACCAGAAAGAGCGAGCCAGCGAACCTGATGCTTCGGAACCATCGCTTGTTGTGGATGTTGACGGGTTTGAAGGCCCGCTTGATTTGCTGCTGGCTCTGGCTCGTTCACAAAAGGTGGATTTGGCCAAGATTTCAATTTTGGCATTGGCGGAGCAATATCTCTCATTTATTCAGGAAGCGCGGCGAATGCGCCTCGAATTGGCTGCGGACTATCTGGTGATGGCGGCATGGCTTGCCTATTTGAAGTCACGCCTTCTGCTCCCGGACATCAAGGATGATGAAGATGAATTGACTGGCGAGGAACTGGCCGCAGCGCTGGCTTTTCGTTTGCGTCGCCTGGAGGCCATGCGTGATGCGGCAGCACGATTGATGGCGCGGCCACGCCTTGGGCAGGATGTCTTTGCGCGCGGCGATCCAGAGCCCGTGGTGACCATCAAGCACAGCAGCTATGTAGCCAATCTATATGATTTGCTGACGGCTTATGCCAGTCAACGTCAGCGCAATTCTGTTACATCGGTCCAGGTGCGGAAGCGAACTGTCTGGTCGCTCCAGGAAGCCAAGGATTTATTGGTCCGAATGCTGGGGAATGTTTCGGACTGGACGCCGATTGATGATTTTCTGGTAGAGTATTTTTCAACTCCCGATCAGCGCGCGACTGTCATCGCCAGTTCCTTTACAGCAAGTCTTGAGATGGTGCGTGAGGGGATTCTGGAAGTTCGTCAGAGCGGACCTTTTACGCCACTGTTCGTTCGCCGTGCATCAAGGCAGGACGAAGGGGGCAATCATGAGTGAGAGTGATACCGAAACACTGCATTTAAGAATGCTGGAAGCGATGCTGTTTGCCTCTGACCGGCCGCTGGAAGATTCAATTCTGAAAGAACGTCTTCCGGCCACTGCGAATTTTGAGCAGCTATTGGTGGATTTGGCGGGCCTTTATGAAGGCCGCGGTGTTGTCTTGAAGAAAGTGGCAGATGGCTGGGCCTTTAGAACAGCCGATGATCTTGCCTTCCTGCTACAAGCAGAGACGGCAGAGCAACGCCGGCTATCACGGGCGGCGTTGGAAACGCTCTCGATTGTGGCTTACCATCAGCCAGCAACGCGTGCCGAAATTGAGCAGATACGTGGGGTTTCAACGAGCAGAGGCACACTGGATGTCTTGCTTGAATCAGGTTGGATACGTTTGCGCGGACGGCGCAGAACACCCGGACGACCGGTGACCTACGGAACCACGCCGGAGTTTCTGGAACACTTCAATCTGGAATCAATTGTTGATCTGCCAGGATTGGACGAATTGAAAGGTGCTGGTCTGCTAAACAGCACTTTGCCACCAGGGGCACCTATGCCGATGCCGAACGATGATCCGGACCTTGGTCATGACGAGGACCCCCTTGAAGATGACTTGTTTGCACCCGATGTGGTGCTTGAAGACGATTGAGAGCAGACCCTGACATTCTCCTGATGGCACATTCATGAACCAAACAACACGCCCTTCCGGGTTGAAAACCGCCTTGAACTGGGGTCGTCGTGGCACAACTGGTGCCACGATTGCCAGAGAGATGCGCTTTGAGAGTGTCTTTCATAGTTATGGTGAGACACAGGCCCTTCGGAATATCGATTTGACAATCGCTTCGGGAGAGATTGTGTGTTTGCTTGGCCAGTCAGGGTCCGGCAAGTCAACGCTGTTGCGTATTGCCGCGGGTGTTGAAACACCTCAGGCCGGTCGTTTTTTGGTCGATGGCAAGGAATTTGGTGGGCCAGGCGGTCTGGTGCCGCCGGAAAAGCGCGGCATAGGCTTGATGTTTCAGGACTTTGCCCTGTTTCCACATTTGACGGTTCTGAAAAATGTCATGTTTGGCCTGACTGCCTTGTCTGGCTCTAATGCGCGTAGCGAGGCGATGCTTGCTTTGGAACGTGTCGGGCTTGCAGATCACGCAAATTTGTATCCGCATCATCTTTCAGGTGGTGAGCAGCAACGTGTGGCGCTGGCCCGTTCGATTGCGCCGCGGCCGGGTATTCTGTTGATGGATGAGCCATTTTCTGGCCTTGATCAAAGGCTGCGCGATAGCGTGCGCGATGAAACCATAACAATTTTGCGGGAGATGCGGGCCACCTGCCTGATGGTGACGCATGATCCTGAAGAAGCAATGCGCGTAGCAGACCGTATTTTGCTGATGAAACATGGTCAGATCGTTCAGGACGGGACCGCACGCGAGCTTTACTTCGAACCAGTTGATCTGGCTTCTGCAACATTCTTTTCCGAGGTCAATATGTTGGAGGGCGAGATCGTTGACGACCTTGTCATCACTCCCGTAGGCACATTTCCTGCGGCCGGTAAGCCAAATGGAACTGCTGATATCTGCATCCGGTTTCAGGGGGTTGAAATCACCCCTAAAACGGAAACCAACATCCCGTCTGGTGCGAAACACGGCAGAGTATTGCGGCGGCGTTTCCTGGGGGAGGTGGATCTGGTGGATGTGGCTGTTGAGGGACTGGACGATCCGTTGCAGGCACGCATCAGAAATGCTGATAAATTGAGACCAGGGACAGAAGTTTTTGTCAGCTTTGATCCACGCGACATTTTGGTATTTGAAAAAGAACACATATAGCCCCACATCTATGATGCGTGCTCGTTACGGGTGGCGGAGTGACTGTTCAGATGGGCAAAAGATGTAGGGAAAAGCCGGCTTGGCGGAATTTCTACAACGCTAACCTGTTCGAGCGGGCAGAAAACCGCCATTTTACCACCCATAAAGAGTCCGCACCCTAGTACTAATTATGGGTGTCTTTTCACCGTTGGGCGGTGTAATACTATGATTAGCAAGCGATTTTACGGGCTGTGTCGATAGCGAACGTTTGGTTCGCCTTTGCAGTTCAAGAAGATTTTAGGAGTACATAATGGGTATAAGTTTCTGGCAGATTGCCATTGTTGTCGTTTTGGTCGTGCTGTTGTTCGGTCGCGGCAAAATTTCCGATCTCATGGGCGATGTCGCCAAAGGCATCAAGAGCTTTAAATCGGGGCTCGCCGAGGACGATGACAAGCCAAAGACGATAGACCAGTCGGCTGATGAAGTTGCGGCTACTGTTAAATCCGAAGATAAGCAAGCTAGCTAATCCATAAATTCTGATGGTGGCTGTACGCTTATCGTGCTGCGCCCTTTTTTGAGAAACCGGCAGATCTGAATGTTCGATCTTGGATGGACCGAATTCATTGTTGTGGCTATTGTGGCTATTCTTGTGGTGGGTCCTAAGGAACTGCCGGGAATGCTGCGCACAATTGGCAAGTCAATTGGAAGCATGCGCCGGATGGCGGGCGACTTTCAGCGTCAGATGAACGATGCGCTGAAAGAGGCCGATCTTGATGGCATTAAAACCGGCATTGAAAGCGTAAACAGCATCAATCCGGTTTCGCAGCTCAAAAGCAGCCTCAATCCTGTGAAGCAAGCCGCTGAGGATGTCCAACGGGATATCAACAAGGGCTTGTTGAACGCGGGCGAGGGAGTCAAGTCAGACGCGGGTACGCAGACTGCAACTGATGCTGTTGCTGCTGCCAAACCCAAAGCTGCTGCAAAACCAAAGGCAGCGCCAAAGCCCAAGACAGCTGCAAAGCCCAGAGCCGCTGCAAAATCAAAAGCTGCTGCAAAGCCGACTGCTGTAAAAACTGCAGCTACAAAGGCGACTTCAGCCAAGGCTGCGGCCACAAAAACAACTGCTGCCAAGGCAACTGCTGCGAAAGCAACACCTGCCAAGGCTGCTGCTGCCAAGACCGCTGCTGCCAAGACGACTGCAGCCAGAAAACCTGCCGCTAAAAAGACCACCGCAAAAACTGCGGGTACTTCCAAGAAGGATACTGACGCGTGAGCGAGAGCGAAGACGAAGTCGACAGCAGTCGCGCTCCGCTGATCGAGCATCTTATCGAGTTACGGCAACGACTGTTTAAAGCCGTTATCGGTCTGGTGCTGATGTTCATCGTGAGTTTTATTTTCGCGACAGATATATTTAATATTCTGACCGTTCCGTACGAAAAAGCGGCGGGGGATTTGCGGGATATCGAATTTATCTACACCGCGCCCCAGGAATATTTTTTCACTCAATTGAAACTGGCATTCTTTGGCGCGCTGTTTTTGGCATTTCCGATCATTGCTTCGCAGATCTACATGTTTGTGGCTCCTGGCCTTTACAAGAATGAAAAATCGGCCTTTGTGCCCTATCTTGTCGCGACACCAATCCTTTTCGTGATCGGTGCGTCGCTGGTCTACTATCTGATTATGCCGCTCGCTATGGGGTTTTTCCTGAGTATGGAGCAGGCCGGAGGTGATGGTCAGGCATCCATTCAACTGGTTGCCAAGGTCAGTGAATATCTTGGCCTGATCATGACGCTGATTTTCGCGTTTGGTCTTGTGTTCCAACTGCCTGTTGTTCTGACGCTTTTGGGTCGAATTGGTGTGGTGAGTTCGGTTGGCCTTAAGTCCAAACGGCGTTACGCGGTTGTTGCCGCGTTTGCGATGGCAGCTATTCTGACTCCGCCAGATCCCATCAGCCAAATTGGCTTGGCCTTGCCGACTATTGTGCTTTACGAGCTCTCTATTCTCTCCGTGCGGTTTATAGAGCGTCGTCGTGCGGAGCAGGAAAAGGCTGATGATGCGGTTGATACTGTCTGACATTAGCGCTACTGCCACGCTCATCTCACTCAACGACAACCTGATAATTGAGCTACCCCATGCATGATATCCGATGGATAAGAGAGAACTCAGCCGCTTTTGATGCAGCGATGAAAGCGCGATTTGCCGAATACCGCGCCGCTGATCTGATTGCGCTGGACGATGAACGCCGCACTCACGTGACGAAACTTCAAGAAGCCCAGGAACGCAGAAATTCAGCTTCCAAGGAAATCGGAAAAGCCAAGGCTTCCGGTGATGAGGCGGCGGCTCAGGCAGCTATTTCAGCTGTTTCCGAGCTGAAAGCCTTTATTCAAAGTGGCGAGGATGTTGAGCGGACGCTCACTGCTGCCTTGACCGACAGGCTTGCCGAAATCCCCAACATCCCACTTGAAGATGTTCCGATCGGGCCTGGCGAAGAGGAAAATGTACTGCTTCGTGAGGTTGGTGAAAAGCCCCGAAACAATTTCACGCCGAAAGAACACTTCGAGTTGGGTGAAGCGCTGGGCATGATGGATTTTTCCATTGCCGGAAAAATATCAGGCTCGCGCTTTGTTGTGTTGCGGGCGCAGATTGCCAGATTGGAGCGCGCTTTAGGGCAGTACATGCTGGATTTGCACACGCAAGAACACGGCTATCAGGAAATCATGCCACCGTTGCTGGTGAAGGATGATGCAGTTTACGGCACATCGCAGTTGCCGAAATTCAAGGAAGACTTGTTCCACACGGATGATGGTTTCTGGCTTATTCCGACCGCTGAAGTACCTTTGACCAATCTGGTTCGGGAAAGCATTCTTGATGGCGATCAACTGCCTCTGCGCTTTTCGGCCCTGACGCCGTGTTTCCGTTCGGAAGCCGGGTCGGCTGGTCGCGATACACGGGGCATGTTGCGTCAACACCAATTCTCAAAAGTTGAAATGGTGAGTGTGACCAAGCCTGAAGATTCTCTCGTGGAATTGGAGCGTATGCTTCAATGCGCCGAGGCCGTGCTTCAGAAACTGGGATTGGCTTATCGTGTCATGACACTGAGCAGCGGCGATATGGGCTTTGGTGCACGCAAGACTTACGATATCGAAGTGTGGTTGCCGGGTCAGAATGCCTATCGCGAGATTTCAAGCTGTTCGGTGTGCGGTGAATTTCAGGCGCGGCGTATGTCGGCGCGCTATCGCATGGGCGACGACAAGTCGCTTGGCTTCGTTCACACATTGAATGGATCTGGTGTGGCCACAGGTCGTGCCTTGATTGCAATTATGGAAAATTATCAACGCGAAGATGGCGGCATTGATATTCCAGACATTTTAAAACCGTATATGACTGGGATCAGTCACATCGCAGGCCCTACGGAGTAAACCGAATGCGCATTTTGGTAACGAATGATGACGGGATAAACGCACCAGGCCTAGTGGTGTTGCGGGAAATTGCAGAGGCATTGTCTTCTGAGGTTTGGGTTGTGGCACCTGAGACCGATCAAAGTGGATTGTCCCATTCTCTGACGCTCAATGACCCATTGCGTCTCCGCCGTGTTGAAGATCGGGTTTTCGCCTTGCGTGGCACACCAACCGATTGCGTGATTATGGGTGTGCGCGAAGTCATGAAAGAGGCGCCAGACCTTATTTTGTCAGGCGTCAATTCGGGCCACAATATTTCAGATGATGTGACGTATTCCGGCACCATTGCCGCTGCAATGGAAGGCACCATGTTGCGTGTTCCAAGCATCGCGCTCAGTCAGGGCTATGACTGGGATTCGGGAGCCGAAATTCCCTGGAATGTGGCACGTGTTCACGCCGCGGGGCTTGTGCGCAAGGTGATTGACAAAGGAATTGAGCCGGGCATTTTGATCAATATCAATTTTCCCAGCTGTGCTGCAGAAGATGTTGCTGGCGTGCAAATTACGCGTCAGGGTGCCTTGTCCCACGGACTGTTTCTCGACAAGCGCGAGGATGGGCGCATGAACCCTTATTATTGGCTTACCTATCGCAGGCAACCGCAAAATGTGATTACCGGAACAGATATGGATGCTCTGCAGCAAAACTATATCTCGATTACCCCGCTGAAGCTGGATTTGACAGCCGATGAGGCAATGAACCGTTATTCCGATCTAGCAGAATAGAGGTGTCGCGTGGCCGGGTTTTCAAATCCGCATAGCCATCATCTACCAGCCTTCCTGTTACGTCTGCGCGAGCTGGGCGTAACCGATGTTCAATTGTTGAAGGCTCTGGAGAAGACCGACCGGCGACTTTATATCCCCGATCTAGCCAAAGATGAGATGTGGGAAGATCGTGACCACTCTATTGGGTACGGTCAAAGTGCGGGAGTTCTGAGCCTTGTTGCGATTGTCGTGGATGCGCTGAAACTGCAGCGACAAGACAAGGTTTTGGACATTGGTGTTGGATGTGGCTACCAGACAGCCGTGCTGGCCAGACTGTCTCGCCGGGTATATGGCGTGGAACGGGTGCGGCCCTTGATCCGGCAAGCGGAAAAAAATCTTGAAAGAGACGGTATTCTGAACGCCACTTTATACAGTGGTGATGGCCATGCTGGCTGGCCAATGCAGGCCCCATTTAATGCGATCGTTCTTACCGCAGCCTGTGAGACTGTGCCGCCTGTCTTGTTCGATCAATTGGCGGATGGCGGCAGATTGGTTGCGCCGATGGATGAGGGGCATGGGGAAGAAGCCATCACTCTGTTCCATAAAAACGGCACGGAAATCAGCTCCAAAACTATCGGCAGGGGCGAATTCCCACCACTCGTTCCAGGGCGGGTGAGTGACGACTGAGTTCCATGTCCAAACGAGAAACGGCAGAAACTGAATCAATTTAAGCATTTATAAAGGGTGTCACGGTTAATACTTCGCCTGTGTTTTGAGTACAGGCGTGAGTATGCCGGATGTGTAAAAGTATAGCGTTTTCGCGGAGCCGGGCTGGCCGCTTAATTTCCAAGGCCCTATTTGTTTCATTTCTATCGGGCACTCTTGTGGCCTGCAGTAATGATTTTTCCAGAGTCTCGGATCAGGACTATACGGCAGCTGTATCTGCCCAGCGAGACTTTTTGGGTAAGCCGACAAGGCAGCCAATGCCTGCGGTTCCCATTGCGGGATCTTTTTCTAATAATGTTGTTGCGCGGCAAAATTTGCAGCCTGTTCAGCCTTATCCGGCTCAGCAGGCCTATCCAGCCCAGCAGGCTTATCCCGCTCAGCAGACATATTCTTCTGTTCAGCCAACGGTTGACTACACCAGGCCTGCCGTTGCCGCTGCCGCAGCTCCGGCGTACAGACCTACGCCTTCCAGTATGGCAAAGGGTAACTACCAGTTGCCTACGTCAAGGCAAGCTGATCCGATAACGACCGCTGCTGTAGGGCAGGATGAATCTGGTTGGACGCGTAATGGTGGTCAGACTGTGACTATCAAGCCCGGCGATACGCTTTATGCAATCTCTCGGCGTCACAATGTACCTGAGCAAGCCATACTCAATGCAAATGGATTGTCTGGCCCCCGTGATATTGTAGCGGGTCGCTATCTGACCATTCCAACCTTTGTGCGGGCTCAGACGCAACAAGCTGCTGTTAGAACCGCTCAACCTCGATTGCAGGCATTCCCTCAGCAGGTTTCCAGACCTGCGCAGCAAGCGGCGCCTCAGGCGGCTGCGCGGGCTGCAGTGGTTAACGCTGTCAGATCTGTCGGCAGCGCGCCAAGGCCTTCTTCCAAACCGGCGGTCTTGACAAGACCTGCTGCAGCAGTAGCGCCAGCGACAGTTGCTGGCGGGCGTTATCGGGTTGCACCCGGTGATACGCTTTATAGCATTGCGCGCCGCCATAACGTAAATATTGGCACGCTTTCTGCCGCGAATAATATGGGTCAGTCGACCAATATCAAGATCGGCCAAACTCTTGTCATTCCTGGTCATGGCCAAGCAACAACAGTTGCAGCCGGGCGTGCCGTTGCTCCAAACACGGCTGCGCCGAACAGAACAGCTCAGCTGGCGCCTCGGAATGTGCAAACAACTGGCTCAATTCAACCGCCAAAGCCGGTTGCGGTAAAGCAGGTTCAGCCGGTTGTGTACACACCACCAAAGGCAGAGCAGCAGGAGCCTGCCAAACAGGCCAGTGCAGGCAGCCTATCGTTTCGTTGGCCGGTTCGTGGGCGCGTCATCTCTACATTTGGTGACAAAACCAATGGCGAAAGAAATGACGGTATCAATTTGGCTGTACCAGATGGAACACCCGTTAAAGCAGCCGAAGATGGTGTTGTAATTTACTCCGGTAACGAGTTGAAGAGTTACGGCAATCTGGTACTTGTGCGGCACTCGGGCGGTTGGGTAACGGCATATGCCCACAACCGTGCCTTGAGCGTTAACAGAGGCGATCAGGTTCGTCGCGGCCAGGAGATTGCTCAAGCAGGTGCCACTGGCTCTGTGAGTTCTCCACAACTGCGCTTTGAACTTCGCAAAGGATCGACACCAGTCAATCCTTTGGACCATTTGGGCGGCGTTTGACCAGACACCAATATCCGCCCAATAGTTGTGGCGTTGAAGCTTAAGGCTTCAGCGCCACTTTCTTTTTTCCTGCCATATCCTGAATGAACTGCCATGCAGTTCTGCCGGACCGGTATCCTCTGGTTGTGGCCCATTCCAGAGCGGCAGGTCGCCATTCCGATTCTTCGATATTGAGCCCAAAATGCTCCATATAGCCGGCCACCATGCGCAGATATTCATCCTGGCTGCATTTATGGAAGCCGAGCCAAAGGCCGAATCGGTCTGACAGCGATACTTTTTCTTCGACTGCTTCACTTGGATTAATGGCGGTCGAGCGTTCATTTTCAATCATGTCGCGCGGCATCAGGTGCCTGCGGTTTGAAGTGGCATAGAGCAGCAGATTTGATGGACGACCTTCAATGCCGCCATCAAGTGCCGCTTTCAGCGCCTTGTAGGATGTATCATCGGTGTCGAAGGACAGATCATCACAAAACAGCAGAAAGCGAAGGTTTGTCTGTGCCAATAGAATCATTAAATCGGGGAGGGACTCAATATCCTCGCGGTGAATCTCAACAAATTTCAGCTTTTCAGCCTCTGATGCGGCCGTTTCGTTTACATGAGCGTGAATCGCTTTGACGACGGAGCTTTTGCCCATGCCCCTTGCGCCCCACAAGAGGGCGTTGTTTGCAGGGTAGCCTGACGCGAATTGTTGTGTGTTCTGAAAAAGGATGTCGCGAACCTGTTCAATTCCCTTCAACAGGCTCAACTCGACCCTGTTGACCTTGGGAACCGGCTTTAGAACGCCATTGCGTGCATTCCATACAAAGGCATCTGCCGCATTAAAGTTCGCTGGTTCTACAACACTTGGCGCCATACGTTCCAAAGCATCTGCAATGCGTGTCAGGGCTGGTTTCAGGTCAAGTTGAAGTTCTTCGGCCGGAATTTGGGTCATAAAGCGTCCAAGTTTATGTTTTTGAGGCAATGTGCCTTTGTTTTCGCTGGCAATTTATGGGCAGATGCCCCATTTGCAAAGCTGTTATAAGCGATCCCGTGGATGAGGCTTGCAAAGCAAAGCGCCGTGAGTATAGTCCGCGAGACTTTTTCGACAGAAAAACCAGCAAAACTGCCCATGCCGATATGGCGTGAGGTGGTGTAACTAGACAGGATTGAACGATGTTCGTAACGCCCGCATATGCGCAGGCCGCCGGTGGCGGTGCTGGAATGATAACCAGCCTTCTTCCATTCGTACTGATCTTCGCGGTGATGTATTTTTTGATTATCCGGCCACAGCGCCAACGGATGAAAAAGCACGAAGAAATGATTGGCGCGGTGCGTCGTGGTGACACCATCGTCACCAGTGGTGGTCTGATTGGTAAAGTTACCAAAGTGATTGAAGATGGCGGTGAGTTGCAAGTCGAATTGGCCGAAGGCGTGCGTGTCCGCATCGTTCGCTCAATGGTCTCCGATGTGCGCGCCAAGGGCGAGCCGGCTAAAGACGACAGCTAAGCGTCCCATGCGGCTTTGGGCGTTGCCTGAAGCAAAAAATGGTCCGGCCAAATCTCTCACAGGTGCCTGAATGCTTTATTTCTCTCCAATCAAGACAGTCGCAATTGTCCTGGCCGTTTTGGTCGGCCTGATTGCCGCTCTTCCTAATTTGATGCCAAAGGATGTTGCAGACAGGTGGCCAGGATGGATTCCTGGCGGCCAGTTGGTCCTTGGGCTGGATTTGCAGGGCGGTGCGCATTTGCTGTTGCAGGTGGAGCGTAATGATCTGATTGAAACCCGTCTGGATGATATCCGGGATAGTTTGCGTACATCTTTGCGAAATGAACGCATTGGTTACACAGGTCTGACCACAGTTGGTGAAACAGTTCAGGCACGCTTGCGTGATGCCTCTCAAAGTGATGCGGCCAGTGCCGCATTGCAGGAGATCGTAGAACCGATTCCCGGAGGCCTCTTGTCTGGGGGGCTTCCTGTGACGGAAGTCATTCTTGATATTGATAGTGATGGCCTTATCCAATTGACCTTCACACCGGAAGGCATTGCGCGCAGGGTCAGTTCAGCTGTTGATCAATCTATCGAAGTTATTCGTCGTCGTGTTGATGAGCTGGGAACAACCGAGCCCAACATTCAGCGGCAGGGAGAGGACCGTGTGCTGGTTCAGGTGCCGGGTCTGGGTGACCCACAGCGCCTGAAAGACCTATTGAAGCAAACCGCTCGTTTGAGCTTTCATCTGGTTAGTCAGGAAATGTCCGGTGAGCAGGCCTTGCAAGGACGTCCACCATCTGGCGCTGAAGTGATGTTTTCCTCTGATGATCCGCCAATCCCCTACGTGATTGAACGACGCGAGATCGTCAGTGGTGAAGATCTGGTTGATTCTCAACCCGGTTTTGATCAGCGGACCAACGAACCACTTGTGACGTTCCGGTTCAATAATTCAGGCGCGCGTGATTTTGGCCGCGCCTCTACAGATAATGTCGGTCGGCCTTTTGCAATCATTCTGGATGATGTCGTGATTTCCGCGCCCGTTATTCGGGAACCAATTTTGGGCGGTAGCGGGCAGATCAGCGGTAACTTTACCGTCGAGAGTGCCAATGATCTTGCGATTCTGTTGCGCGCTGGTGCCTTACCTGCCGATTTGACGATTGTTGAAGAACGTACGGTTGGACCCGGCTTGGGGCAGGATTCGATTGAAGCTGGTGAGATTGCCGGGATTATTGCTGCGATTGCAGTGCTTGTCTTCATGGTGCTGTCTTACGGTTTGTTCGGAGTCTTTGCCAATATAGCGTTGACTGTAAACATCATCATGATCATGGGCGTGTTGTCCATGTTACAGGCGACATTGACCTTGCCAGGTATCGCGGGGATTATACTGACCATTGGTATGGCTGTTGATGCGAACGTTCTGATTTATGAGCGAATTCGAGAAGAAGCGCGTGCCGGCAGAAACGCCATTGCGGCCATTGATGCCGGTTACAAACGTGCGCTTGGAACCATTTTGGATGCCAACATCACGACTTTGATTGCAGCGATTATTCTGTTCTCGCTTGGGTCGGGTCCAATCCGTGGTTTCGCCATTACTCTGGCGATTGGTATTGTAACAACCGTCTTTTCCGCCTTCACCGTAAACCGCCTTATTGTGGCGTTCTGGGTGCGTCGCACACGCCCCTCAACTGTGCCGATTTAAGGCTGGAGCAACGTTATGCGCACTTTAAAACTTGTCCCGGATGATACAAAAATTGCCTTCATGCGGCACCGCAAATGGGCGTTTCCGCTTTCTGCGGCGTTGGTCGTCCTCAGTATGGTTCTGTTTGCCGTAAACGGCCTTAATCTCGGCATCGATTTCCGGGGTGGAACTCTGATGCAGATCAAGACTATTGAAGGTCCTGCCAATATCGGAGAAATCAGAAATGTTCTCTCCGATCTGGACTTGGGCGATGTGCAGGTTCAGGAGTTTGGCTCTCCTCAAGATGTGCTTATCCGAATTCAGCAGCAAGATGGCGGAGAAGAGGCTCAACAGGCCGTCGTGGAACTTGTTCGGGGCATCTTGGCTGGAACAGTTTCGTTCGAACGGGTTGAAGTGGTCGGGCCGGCCGTTTCCGGTGAATTGACACAAACCGGTATATTGGCTGTGGTTGCTTCTCTCGGTGCAGTTCTGATCTACATCTGGCTACGATTTGAGTGGCAATTTGCGGTTGGTGCTGTCGTTGCCACGTTACACGATGTGCTCCTGACAATCGGGATGTTTGCGCTGCTGCAGCTTGAGTTTAATCTGGCGAGTATTGCGGCTGTTCTCACGATTGTGGGGTATTCACTGAATGATACAGTGGTTGTGTATGACAGGGTGCGCGAAAAGTTGCGCAAGTTTAAGCGCCTGCCAATTGTCGAGCTTCTCGATCTGGCGATTAACAAAACACTCTCCAGAACTGCGCTGACCTCTATCACAACCCTTTTGGCACTGGGTGCTTTGTACGTTTTCGGCGGCGAAGTGATTGCTTCATTCACATTTGCTATGATCTGGGGTGTATTGATTGGTACCTATTCGTCAATTTTCATTGCGGCTCCTTTGCTGATGTTCCTGAAGTTGCGCAATACGGATGCTGCCAAGGGTAAAGAGGAAATGGAAAGCTCAAGCGCTGCATGACGAAGGATCGGACGTCAAAACCCGAGACACCAGAATCACCCGAGACTGACCCTGCCAAAGCGGGGCATGATTTCCTCCGGTCGCCCGGAACTATAATAACAGAATCACATTTTCCGGGCCGCGCACCCATCGATGCCTACGGTAATGGTGGCTTTCGCTTTGCCGAAATGTCCCATCGCGGTGGCTTACTGGCTTTGCCCTCGGGCGTTTATGGCTGGTCCGCGTCCGTTCCTGATGACGTAACATTCGAGCGACTCGACAGGGTTGTGGCGGAAGCTGAGGCCATTGAACTCCTGTTCCTTGGCATGGGCGATACGGGCACTTTTCCGTCTAAAGAAACCCGTCAGGCGCTGCGGGATGCTGGCATTCGATTCGAGATCATGTCGACCGGAGCCGCTATTCGGACCTTTAATGTCATTTTGGGCGAAGGGCGGCCGGTTGCGGCAGCTCTGCTGCCGGTTGAGACGGTTCGATGAAGCCGCTTGCGGCTGAGATAGATCTCAATAGCATTGTCCGATCTGCCGACCCGGCGCGCTATTTTGCCAGTCAGTTCATTCCAGCGACACACCGCGACGATGTCTTCACATTGCATGCGTTTGATCTGGAAATCCGTAAAATTGTCCGAACCATTCGTGAACCCGTGGCAGGTGAGATTCGCCTGCAATGGTGGCGTGAGGTTTTTCAGGGCGCGCGGAATGCAGAAGCGGCGGCCAGCCCGTTGGCGCACCTCATGCTGGATCTTACGCAACGCCATTCCATCGGTCCGCAGATCTGGGAAAATTACCTCGATGGGCGGATATTTGATTTATATGATGACGCGGTGGAAGATCGCGCCGCATTTGAGGCGTATTCAGGCCAAACGGAAGGAACGGTTCTTCAGCTAGCCTGCCTCATTCTTGACCGTGGACAGTCCACAGCGGCTTCACAGGTTTCCGGCTATCTGGCTTGCGTTCTCTGTCTATGGGATCGTGTATTGCAACCTCTTCTTTATACAGATCAGCCTTTAACCTCGCAGCATGTCAGCAAAATCTCTCGATACCTTCCACCAGAATTGCGGGAGGCTTCAGGTTTGGTGGCAAATCCTTATCTGGAGGCCGAAACGGTTGATAACGAGAGGGCTGTTTCTGAGGTCTGTGTTGTTGCTGAAAGCTACCTTGAAAAGGCGCGTGCTGCCGCTGATACCGTGCCCACAACATTGCGGTCTGCGTTCTTACATGCGACCCCAATGGCGTTACAAATAGCGAAGCTCCGTCAGCCTTCTCAATTGGAATTGCCATCGAGAAAGGCCGGGGCCGCACGTCTTATCTGGCAGCTATGGCGAAGCTCCAAGCGGTGGCCTTGCTTTTAAGCAGCCATCTTTGGTTTGGAGTCCTGGAGCCATTGTTCAAAATCGACAAGAGCGCGCTTACAGATCGACTGACGCTTGGCGATTGTTTTTTCCTTGCCGCGCAGTCTGCGACCGTCGATTTCAGTGATTGCCGGGACAGGCGGAAACAGACCGAAATTGATGTTCATTGGCTGAAATGACCGCTTGCCGGGAACTTCTTCCGTTGCCAAATGTCCACCAGTAATATGTGACAACAAGGCTCCGAATGCGGTTGTGCCCGGCGGAATAGACTTGTCCAGCCCATGCCATTCTTCAGCAGCAAAACGACCTGCCAAAAGCCCCATTGATGCGGATTCCACGTAGCCTTCGCATCCAGTAATCTGACCTGCGAAACGCAAGCGCGTGTCGGCTTTCAATCTCAATGTACCGTCCAGAAGGACTGGCGAGTTGAGAAATGTATTGCGGTGAAGCCCACCGAGACGAGCGAATTCTGCGTTTTCGAGGCCTGGAATGAGCCGAAAAATGTCTTTCTGAGCGCCGTATTTCAGCTTTGTCTGGAAACCAACCATATTATACAGCGTTCCCAATGCGTTATCCTGCCGGAGTTGCACAACTGCATAGGCTTTTACGTCAGGATTATGGGCATTGGTGAGGCCCATAGGCTTCATTGGACCGTGACGTGGGGTCTCCGGTCCGCGCTCGGCCATGACTTCAATGGGCATGCAGCCTTCGAAGTAAGGCGTGCCTTCCCATTGCTTGAATTCGGTTTTCTCACCCTCATTCAACGCATTGATGAAATTGTAGTATTGTTCTTTGTCCATTGGGCAATTGATATAGTCCGCACCCGTGCCGCCGGGACCGACCTTGTCGTAGCGGGACTGGAACCACGCCACTGACATGTCGATGCTTTCAAAATAGGCGATAGGTGCAATTGCGTCAAAAAATGCCAAAGCGGAAGTGTCTGTCAGAGTAGCAATTGCTTCAGACAAGGCAGGCGATGTGAGAGGGCCGGTGGCAATGATGACATTGTCCCAGTCTTCCGGAGGAAGGCCTGCGACTTCATCCCGGTTAATTGTGATGAGTGGTTCGTTTTCCAGCTTCTGTGTTACGGCTGCTGAAAATCCGTCACGGTCCACTGCCAGCGCACCACCGGCGGGAACCTGATTTGCATCGCCACAAGACATGATCAGAGAATCTGCCAGCCGCAACTCAGCGTGCAGAAGGCCGACTGCATTGTTCTGTGCATCGTCTGATCGGAAGGAGTTGGAGCAGACCAGTTCTGCCAGATGATCGGTCTTATGGGCATCGGTTCCACGTACAGGGCGCATTTCATGGATGACTGCCGGAACGTTGCGCCGTGCCAGTTGCCATGCTGCTTCAGAGCCTGCCAGCCCGCCGCCAATAATATGAACCGCCTTCTTCGTCATCAACGTCTCCTTTGTGTGTGGTCGGGCATATAGCACATCCGTCTTTGATTGCATGTGGCTTTTCCCGCCAATTTGCTTTATCCGGGCAGTTCTGATGAGGGGGCGTCTATGCGACAGATTCTGGTATTGTTGATTGCAGTGACATTGACCGGCTGCATTCAATCAGGCGAGGGCGATCCCATGAGTTGGTATGCCAGCCAGGATGGCCGTGCGCCAAAAGGAACCTCGGTTTACGTTTGCCACGGTACTGGCTGTGCCAGAAAAGAGCGCGTTGACTTTTCTGCTGCTGATATGGGGCGGTTGCGATCCATTCTGGTGTCAGGTGCCGGTTCTCCGGAAAAGGAACGCCGCGCCATGGGACGGGCGGTGCAGTGGTTCGAAAAACGCGTTGCGCCACAAGTTGGCTCCGGCAATGATGTGGGTGGGTTCGACCTTTCAACGGTCAACAAGCCGGGACAACTGGATTGCATCGACGAAGCCACAAATACAACCAGCGTTTTAAAACTGGCAGCCGACAATAATTATCTGAAACACCATCGTGTTGGACGACCAAAGGCAAGAGGCTTCTTTCTGGATGGCCGCTATCCGCATGCAACGGGTGTTGTTGTTCAGATCAGCAACGGCGAATCCTATGCGATTGATTCCTGGACCCGCGACAATGGCGAGCCACCTGAAATCATGCCGCTAAGTGTCTGGTTCAAGCAACGTCCACAGGGCTTGCAGTCCTAAAACCGTAAGGTCCTCAGGCCCAGACCGTTGATGTCACGATCCTGTATCCGTGATGTCACGAGCCTGTAATCTGTTCCTGCGAAGCCTCCCATGTTGTTAACACAAATGGGGGGGCCCATGTTTCAGACGTCCAAATTCGCTTCGCTTGCCGCATTGCTGGTTGCACTGTCTTCCACCACTGCAATGGCAGACATGATGTTTAACCGGATCGCGAGCTTTCCGGTCAACGAGAATATTCCATCCGACATGGATCAAAAATCGGAAACATCTTCCGAAATTATTTCCGCAACAGAAGATGGTAACATGCTGATCTACTCCGACAGCCCTTTGGGTGGTGTTGGCATGGTCGATATTTCTGACCCATCTCAACCCAGGCCAGCCGGTTTTGTGAGCGTCAACGGTGAGCCCACCTCAGTGTCTGTTGTTGGGGAATATGCGCTGATCGGCGTCAACACAGCCCAGAGTTTTACGGCGCCTGATGGTCATCTCTCGGTCCTGAACATCGAAGCCAAATCCATTGAAGCATCCTGCGACCTTGGTGGTCAGCCTGACTCAATCGCGATTTCGCCTGATAAATCACTGGTGGCCGTGGCAATTGAAAACGAGCGGGATGAAGATCTTAACGAGGGTGTCATTCCGCAGATGCCTGCCGGAAATGTAATCCTGTTTTCACTGAATGACGGCATGCCCGATTGCAACAGCATGAAGATTGTCGATCTGACCGGTCTTGCCGATGTTGCTGGCAGCGATCCTGAGCCGGAGTTTGTTGATTTCAATGCAATGAACGAAATTGTGGTGACCCTTCAGGAAAACAACTACATCGCGGTCATTGATGGTTCCACGGGCGAGGTAACGTCTCACTTTTCGGCTGGAAGCGTGGATCTTGTGAACGTCGATGTTGATGAAGAAGGCGCTCTGACATTTAACGGGAAACTGGACGCGGTTCCAAGAGAACCCGACGCGGTTCAATGGTTGGACAATGATCGCTTCGTCATCGCCAATGAAGGCGATTATGAAGGTGGTTCGCGCGGCTTCACCATTTTCAGTAAGTCGGGCGACATGCTCTATGATTCCGGTCTTGATTTCGAGTACCGCGTTGCCATTGCCGGGCATTACCCGGAAGCCCGCTCCGGCAATAAGGGTGCTGAACCAGAGGGGCTTGAAGTTGGCACCTACAATGGCGAGACGTTCATATTTGTCCTGTCTGAGCGTGGTTCTTTGGTTGGCGTTTATCGAGATACAGGCGCTGCACCTGAGTTTGTTCAATTGTTGCCAACGGGACTTGCACCAGAAGGTGCTGTTGCATTGCCAGGCCGCAATCTGTTGGCTGTGGCCAATGAGGCGGACCTGATTGAAGATGGCGGAGTGCGGTCACACGTCACCCTGTATCAGCTTACTGATCAGGCATCTGCCTATCCAATGATCCAGTCAATGATGAAGGATGGTCGCCCGATTGGTTGGGGTGCATTGTCCGGATTGACCGCAGATCCCTCTGTCCCCGGAAAACTCTATGCTGTGAATGACAGTTTCTATGCCATGCAGCCAACCATCTTCACCATTGATGCCACGCAACAGCCCGCCCTGATTACAGTGGCAACGCCTGTGACTCGCAATGGTTCTCCCGCCCAGTTGCTGGATCTGGAAGGGATTGCAGCGGACGGAGAAGGTGGTTTCTGGCTTGCCTCGGAAGGACGCACGGATCGTATGATCCCGCATGGGCTTTTTCATCTAAATGCTGAGGGTGAAATTGAACAACAGGTTGCATTTCCGGCCGAGTTGCTTGCCGTCGAAAAGCGGTTTGGCTCGGAAGGTGTTGCCATCAACGGCACCACTTTGTGGGTCACCATTCAGCGTCAATGGGCAGACGATGCTGCCAACCAGGTCAAGCTGGTATCCTATGATACGGCGTCAAAGGAGTGGGGTGCTGTGCTCTACCCAACAGAGCCTGTAGAAACCGGCTGGGTTGGCCTTTCCGAGATAACAATCTTTGGCGACAATGCGTATATCGTGGAACGTGATAATCAGATTGGTGCAAATGCAAAGGTCAAACGGCTTTACCGTGTGGCCCTGTCGGAAATGACACCTGCCAAGCTGGGCAGCGAATTGCCAGTTGTCAGCAAGGAACTTGTAAGAGACTTCCTGCCGGACCTGAAAGCAACAGGCGGCTACGTTGTCGACAAGCTTGAAGGATTTGCAATTGATGTTGACGGTGTTGGCTATGCTGTGTCCGACAATGACGGCGTTGACGACAGCAACGGTGAGACATTGTTCTTCTCAACCGGAAAAAGTCTAAACGGGTTAAACCCGATGTAAGCATCTGGCACCAAACAGGCGCTTGATACTAAAAAGGCCCACACATTGATATGTTGTGGGCCTTTTCTTTGTTTGGTCGAACGCGTGACAAATTAGCCACGTGTGGACCGACGTGCAACGTGTGCGATGTCGTAAGGAGCAATTCCGAGATCGTCGAGTTCACGACGGGACAGGCGGGACAATTCGCCAACGGTTTTGCGGTACTGGCGCCAGTTGCGGTAGGATTCGGTGAAAGAAGAAAACTGCATTTTGGTCTCCGTTTTGGTTTGTTTTGAATTCAGAGTTTGTTTCGTTTCTCTGATGATTGCTATTTAGGGTGCGTCGCAGCATTTGTGGAGTGACAAAACGGAATGTCTGACCTGCAAAAAACGCAGGTCTCGTGCAAAGTTTTCTTAGGAATCAAGGATTTGTCCCGATTTTCCGATAACTGGCCACACGGCGATCTCCAGAAAATAGCGTCGACCGTCTTTAACTGGCAGGATCTTGCCAGATAAACCGGACTTCGGTGATGCCGTAGGCGCTTATTTGGCTATTCAGCAGCAATCATAACGTCGCCATTTTCCGGGCGTCGTTCCAGCAATTCTTTCAAGAATTTACCTGTGTAAGACCGCTCTGCCGTTATGATCTGCTCAGGCGTACCTTCCGCCACAATCTCTCCGCCGCCATCGCCGCCTTCCGGGCCGATATCGATCACCCAATCGGCGGTTTTGATAACTTCCAGATTGTGTTCAATGACGGCAACTGAATTTCCCTGATCCACAAGTTCATGAAGAACTTCCAACAATTTGGCGACGTCGTGAAAATGCAGGCCGGTTGTTGGCTCATCCAGAATGTAGAGTGTTCGGCCGGTGGAACGTTTTGACAGTTCCTTTGCCAATTTTACCCGTTGCGCTTCACCGCCAGAGAGCGTTGTGGCCTGTTGTCCAACTTTGATGTAGCCAAGCCCAACACGTTGCAATGTCAGCATCTTGTCGCGCACAGCAGGCACCGCGGCGAAAAACACAGCGCCTTCATCAACGGTCATGTTCAATACATCAGCAATGGATTTGCCTTTGAACTGCACTTCCAGAGTCTCGCGATTATAACGCTTTCCCTTGCAGACATCACAGGTGACATAGACATCCGGCAGGAAGTGCATCTCGATTTTGATGACGCCATCACCCTGACAGGCTTCGCACCGTCCGCCTTTGACGTTGAATGAGAACCTGCCGGGCGCGTAGCCTCTGATCTTTGCTTCGGGGAGACCGGAAAACCATTCTCGAATTGGCGTAAACGCGCCGGTATAGGTCGCCGGGTTGGAACGCGGCGTGCGGCCAATGGGGGATTGGTCGATATCAATGACCTTGTCCAGATGCTCCAGTCCCGTAATGGCTTTGTGCGGAGACGGCAGTGCTTTTGCACCATTGAGATGCTTGGCAACCGCCCGATAGAGTGTATCGAGCAGCAAGGTGGATTTTCCGCCACCTGACACGCCGGTGATGCAACAAAATGTACCAAGCGGAATCGATGTGGTGACGTCTTTCAGATTATTGCCTGTTGCGCCTTTGACCGTAATTTTCCGATTCTTTGTTGGTTTACGCCGCGTTTTTGGCAAAGGAATGGATCGCCGTCCGGACAGATACTGTCCGGTCAGAGATTCCTTGCATTTCATGACTTGCTGCGGTGTTCCGGCAACAACAATTTCACCGCCATGAATGCCCGCCATTGGGCCGACATCGACCACGTGGTCAGCGGTCAAAATGGCTTCCTCATCATGTTCAACAACGATCACGGTATTGCCAAGGTCGCGGAGATGCCTGAGCGTCGTCAGAAGCCGGTCATTGTCTCTTTGGTGTAGACCGATGGAGGGCTCATCTAACACGTAGAGAACGCCCGTCAGGCCTGAGCCAATTTGTGAAGCCAAGCGGATGCGCTGGCTTTCACCGCCGGACAGGGTTCCGGAATTCCGCGACAGGGTAAGATACTCCAGGCCGACATCATTCAGAAACGCCAGTCGCTCGCAAATTTCCTTTAAGATACGTCCTGCAATCTCATTCTGCTTGTCAGTTAGACTGTCCGGGAGTGTTGAGAACCAGTCCATAGCGTTACGGATTGACAGTTCGCTGATCTGGGCAATGTGCTTGCTAGCAATCTTGACTGCCAGTGCTTCGGGTTTCAGCCTGTAGCCATCGCAAACCTGGCAGGGAGCTGAAGACATGTATTTTTCGATTTCCTCACGCGACCAAGAGGAATCCGTTTCCCGCCAGCGGCGCTCCAGATTGGGAATGACGCCCTCAAATGGTTTTTTCGTTTTGTAGGAGCGCAGTCCATCATCATACGTGAATGTGATTTCTTTCTTCCCGGTGCCAAATAGAACAGCGGTTTGGGCTTCGGCAGACAGTTTCGACCATTTGTCTCGCAGACTGAAGCCATAGGTCTTGCCCACTGCCGCCAGTGTCTGTTGGTAATAGGGCGACGTGGAGCGCGACCAGGGCGCAACCGCGCCTTTGGCGATGGAGAGTTCGGCATCAGGGATGACCATGTCTTCGCTGACGCGTTTTTCAGACCCAAGCCCATCACAAGTCGGGCAGGCCCCAAATGGATTGTTGAATGAAAACAGGCGTGGTTCAATTTCTGCAATGGTAAAACCGGAGACAGGGCAAGCAAATTTCTCAGAGAAAATCAGGCGTTCGGGCGTGTCTGCGCCTTCTGCTGTGTCAGCATATTCGGCAACGGCAATGCCATCTGCCAGTCCCAACGAAGTTGCCAATGAATCCGCCAGACGGGAGGCTATGTCTGATCGTACAACGATGCGGTCTACGACCACGTCAATGTCGTGTTTGAATTTCTTATCCAGTACAGGAGCATCTGCAATTTCGTAGTAGGTGCCATCTATCTTGATGCGCAGAAAACCCTTCTTCTGTAACTCGGCCAGTTCCTTGCGATATTCTCCCTTGCGACCGCGTACAATCGGGGCCAGCAGATATAGCCGAGTTCCCTCTGGCAGATCCAGAATGCGATCCACCATCTGGGAAATTGTTTGGCTTTCAATTGGTAACCCGGTTGCCGGTGAGTAGGGGATGCCGACCCGTGCAAACAGAAGCCGCATATAGTCGTAAATTTCGGTTACAGTTCCCACGGTCGAGCGCGGGTTGCGTGACGTAGTTTTCTGCTCAATTGAAATAGCTGGAGACAGGCCATCAATCTGGTCGACATCCGGCTTCTGCATCATTTCCAGAAACTGCCGTGCATAGGCTGACAGGGATTCGACATAACGTCGCTGGCCTTCGGCATAAATAGTGTCAAATGCCAGCGAGGATTTGCCCGATCCGGACAAGCCAGTCATGACAATCAGCTTGTCCCGGGGCAGATCAATGTCCACGCCTTTCAGATTATGTTCGCGGGCACCGCGTACCGAAATCATTGGAGTGAGATTCTTTGCAGTCTTGGCTTTACTGCTGGTTCCAGAAGTGGATTTGCTGGGCATAGAACTTAACTGACCGTCTGAATAGGGATGAAAACAGATTGAATGGAGACTGATTAAACCGGGTGTTAGCTGCTGGATAGTGCTGCACGGAATATGATTCTTAATTCGGTACAATTCCGATTTGGCTCTTTGATGACGTTAATCAAGGTTCAGACCGGAAATCATGGTGTAGTTCAACAGGAATCAACAGACATCTTGCATTTTTTTCAAGGCTAATGCATGTTCTCCTTAATTGGAACATAAAAAGAACAAAACCTCTGAATCCGTTGGTGACCCTAGCTTTTGACAGCGATAGCAGCACCATGTGTGGAAAACTGTCAGCAGTGTGTCATTAATGGTGGAAGAGGCCGTGGAAAACGACGATGTGTGTTAAAAGAACAGACAATTATGTCGTCGATAGCTGCAAGTGCGGCTCGAAAATAGCAAATTACCAACAGAGCCAGCATTTGCTGGCTGACCTTTACGTCAGGAGTATGCCATGGCTGGCAGTGTCAACAAAGTAATCTTGGTAGGAAATCTGGGTGCGGATCCGGAAATCCGTCGTTTGAACTCCGGCGATCCTGTCGTCAATCTTCGGATTGCCACCAGTGAGAGCTGGCGTGATAAGAACAGCGGCGAGCGCCGTGAAAAAACCGAATGGCACCAGGTCGTGATTTTCAATGATAATCTGGCTAAAGTTGCTGAGAATTATCTGAAGAAGGGCGCGAAAGTCTATCTTGAGGGTCAGCTTCAGACGCGGCAGTGGGAAGACCAAAGCGGTCAGAAACGCTATACGACAGAGATCGTGCTGCAACGTTATCGCGGCGAATTGCAGATGCTCGACTCGCGCGGTCAGGGTGGTCAGGATTCTGCGGGCGGCGGTTATGATCGTGGCGCCGTGAGCAATCAGTCCGGTGGCAACCAGGGTGGCGGCAATCAGGGCGGCGGCAATAATTTCGGGCAATCAGACCCGATGCAGAAGGGCGGCGGCAGCAATTTCGCCGACGATATGGATGATGAGATTCCGTTCTAGAAAACTGAGGTCTTTCGCTTCTTCATCGGCTTTTATCTTGTCGTTTATGATGTTGCCGACGATGGCGCTTGCCGGGGAAGCCGATGTGGTGAGTGCCACGGCAACCCCTACCGGCGGGGACACATGGCGGGTCGAGGCAACCGTCCGCCATGCCGATGAGGGCTGGGACCATTATGCCAATGCCTTTGAAGTGCTTGATCCGCAGGGCAAGGTGCTTGGTGTTCGGGAATTGCTGCATCCGCATGTGAATGAACAGCCATTTACGCGTTCTTTGGGTGGTGTTGCCATTCCACCAGAAACTGCTTTCATCATGATCAGGGCCAAGGATTCCGTTCATAAATATGGTGGCGCGGAGTTTCGAATTGATTTGCCCACGCAATAGTGGGCTCAAGCCGCCGGGGCGGCCATAAACGCTAAAATGCCATCTGCTACGAATTGGACTGATAACGCGGCCAGGATAACCCCCAGCAGCCGAGTAAGCACCATGCGGCCTGTATCGCCGAGGATGTGATCCAATCGTTCGGCAAGCATGAAGACCACCATACACAAAACCATCAATGCCAGAATAACGCCTATCAGTGCGCTGCGCTCCAAGGGCGAAGACATTTCGGTGGACAACAGGACCGTTGCCGAGATGGCGCCTGGTCCCGCAATCAGCGGTATGGCCAGCGGAAACACTGCGATGTGCTTTGCCTCTTCATGGCTGACGACAGCCCGGTCCGTCGTCTCCTGCTTTCGCTCCTGGCGTTTTTCATAGACCATTTCAAAAGCCAGCCAGAAGAGAAGCAGACCGCCTGCAATGCGAAATGCCGGCATGGTAATTCCAAAAAGATCGAGGATAGTCATACCTGCCAGAGCAAACATCACCAGAAGGCCTGTGCTGATCAGGATGCCCCTAAAAGCAATTTGTGTCCGTGTAGCGCGGTCCATGCCTGCCGTCAGCGCCAGAAACAAGGGTGCAAGCCCAATCGGATCAATTGTTACAAGCAGTGTGACAGTGGCATTTATGAGCGTATCAAATTCCATGACATCAAGCCGTGCAGCGATGGCCTATGGGTGTCAAGGCGCAATTTCAAAGCGCTGATGGGCTGGAAAAAGCAGAGCCTATCCGAAATTTGGCAAAAATATCTGTAACCAATTGTTTTTTATGAGAAAATTGCAGGCCTTTTCATGTGGCAAAATTAGTCTTTGCGGTCCCGGCAGTCTATAATGAATGACTTCAATTCTGAGCGACGATTCGTCGCCTTTAACCCGTGAGTACAGATTTGTCCGATAACGAGAATACCCCTCAGGGAAACGAGCCAACCGGCGATTTGCCGTCCGATATTGAACGCATCGGTATTGTTGAAGAAATGAAGCGGTCCTATCTCGATTACGCGATGAGCGTGATCGTCAGCCGGGCCTTGCCGGATGTGCGTGACGGTTTGAAACCTGTGCATAGGCGTATCCTGTATGCCATGCATGGCATGGGTCTTGAACACAACAAGCCATATCGTAAATCAGCCGGTGTTGTGGGTGAGGTGATGGGTAAATATCACCCCCATGGTGATAGTGCGATTTATGATGCGCTGGTGCGCATGGCTCAGGAATTCTCCATGCGCTTGCCACTTGTGGACGGGCAGGGAAATTTTGGCTCTGTCGATGGCGATCCACCTGCTGCTATGCGTTATACGGAATGCCGAATGGAAAAGGCTGCCCAGTATCTGCTGGCGGACATTGAAAAAGACACGGTTGATTTCCAGGAAAACTATGATGGGCGTGAGCGAGAACCGGTTGTTATGCCGTCTCGCTTCCCTAATCTGCTGGCAAACGGAGCCGGCGGCATTGCGGTTGGCATGGCCACCAATATTCCTCCACATAATCTGGGTGAGGTGATCAATTCCTGTATTGCGTTGATCGATGATCCGGAGATAACGCTGTCTGGCATTATGGAACATATGCCGGGTCCTGACTTTCCAACCGGCGGCATGATCCTTGGCCGCGCTGGCATCCGGTCTGCATTTGAAACGGGTCGTGGCAGTGTCATCATGCGTGGCAAAGTAGCCACCGAAATGGTGCGCAAGGACCGTGAAGCGCTTATCATCACCGAAATACCTTATCAGGTGAACAAAGCCACCATGATCGAAAAGATCGCTGATCTGGTGCGCGAAAAGCGCGTCGAAGGCATTTCTGACATCCGCGATGAATCTGATCGTGATGGCATGCGGGTTGTTGTTGAACTGAAGCGTGATGCTGTTGCTGATGTGGTGTTGAACCAGATCTACCGTTTCTCGCCTTTGCAAGGCTCCTTTGGCTGTAACATGGTGGCGTTGAATGGCGGCAAGCCGGAGCAGATGACGCTTCTGGATATGTTGCGTGCATTTGTGGCTTTCCGCGAAGTCGTTGTCAGCCGCAGAACCAAGTTTCTGCTGAACAAGGCGCGCGATCGGGCTCATGTTCTGGTGGGTCTGGCCATTGCTGTTGCCAATATCGATATGGTTATTGCGCTTATCCGTGCTGCTCCGGATCCTGCAACTGCACGCGCTCAATTGCTTGAGAAAAGCTGGCCTGCACGAGACATTGAGCCGCTGATCCGCCTGATTGACGATCCTCGACACCGTGTTCAGGAAGATGGCACCTATACATTGTCGGAAGAACAGGCACGCGCCATTCTGGAGCTGCGTCTGCAACGTCTGACGGGTATCGGGCAAGAAGAGATTTCTGACGAGCTGAACAAGCTTGGCGACGAGATCAAGGAATATCTTGAAATTCTCGGCTCGCGCCTGCGCATCATGACCATCATCAAGGATGAATTGCAGGAATCGCATGAGCTGTTTGCCACGCCGCGACGGACAGAAATTCTGGACGGTGGCGCCGAGCTTGAAGATGAAGACCTGATCCAACGTGAAGATATGGTTATCACCGTATCCCATACGGGCTATATCAAGCGTGTTCCATTGGCGACCTATCGGGCGCAGCGACGGGGCGGCAAGGGCCGTTCCGGCATGTCGACCAAGGATGAGGATTTCGTGACACGGCTGTTTGTGGCCAACACTCACACACCGCTGCTGTTCTTCTCCTCACGGGGTATTGTCTACAAGCTGAAAGCCTGGCGTTTGCCTATAGGCAGCCCGCAGTCTCGCGGTAAGGCGCTGATCAATATTCTGCCGTTGCAGCAGGATGAAACCATCACCACAATTATGCCTTTGCCGGAAGATGAAGAAAGCTGGGCACAGTTGGATGTGATGTTTGCCACGTCTCGCGGCACCATTCGTCGCAACAAGCTGTCGGACTTTGTCCAGGTCAACCGAAACGGCAAAATCGCCATGAAGCTGGATGAGGGGGACGCCATTGTTGGCGTTGAAACCTGTTCTGCTGATGATGATGTGCTGCTGACCAGCCTGAAAGGGCAGTGTATTCGCTTCAGAGTACAGGATGTGCGCGTCTTTACTGGCCGAAACTCGGTTGGGGTGCGCGGCATCAATATGGCGTCTGGTGATACTGTGATCGCGATGTCGATCCTACGCCATTTCGAGGCAACACCAGCGGAACGCACAGCCTTTATCAAGAAAAGTCGTTTGTTGCGTGGGATTGAAGAGGAAGGGGCTTCGACAGAAGCGCCAGATGATGAAGCTGAGGCGGCAACAGGTGCGGACGAGACCGTTCTGGACGATGCCAAGTTCGAAGCCATGATGGAAGCTGAACAGGTTATTCTGGCCATTTCTGAAAATGGCTATGGTAAGCGCAGTTCCTCCTTTGAATATCGGGTCTCCGGTCGCGGCGGCAAAGGTATTGCTGCGATGAGCATGTCTAACCGAAACGGGGCACTTGCGGCGTCTTTCCGGGTGGATGTGGGCGATGAAATCATGCTCGTCACCAATGGCGGTCAGCTCATTCGCTGTCCAATTGATGGTATCCGTCTCGCGGGCCGATCAACTCAGGGTGTCACGGTTTTCAACACCGCAAAAGATGAAATTGTCGTTTCTGTTGAACGCATTAGCGAGATCGAAGGCGATGATGAGGACGATGGTGAGGATGCTGAAGGCAATGGTGCTGAAGCGATGGAGCCAAGTGATTCACAAGCTTCTTCTGATGACGCTGATCCTGAGGCTGATGAATCTGGTACATCAGAGGCCAGTTCTTCAGATGCGGATCCTTCAGAGACATAAGCTACTTCATTCCGGGGTTTTCGATTAAAACCCCGGAATGGCTTTGATCCCGATGTGATCCTGGAATAGGGTCGGATTTTCTCCGCTGGAATGCACATGTCCGTTGTTGAAGAATATGATCGAATATTACAGCCACGCTCCGCGCAGGGTCTTGTCGGTGCAGAAAAGCTGCAAAGCGTTTTTCTGGACGCGCTCGGGCACGGCAGGTTGCACCATGCCTGGTTGATTGGCGGACCGGACAGTTGCGGCAAGGCAACCTTTGCTTATCAGGTTGCCAAGTTTTTGCTGGACCATCAATTTGCAGTCTGGGACGCGGCGCCAAAAGTACAGGATTTATCTGTTGCTTCTGACAGTCGGGCCGCAGCTAAAATCAGTGCCGGATCACACTCTGATTTGCTGCTTTTATCGCGCCGCTGGGATGCCGACAGCAAGCGTATGACCGCCGGTATACCGGTGAATGATGTGCGCCGATTAACCCAGTTTCTGGGGTCAACAGCAGGTGAGGGTGGCTGGCGCATTGTCATTGTCGACAAGGTCGATGATATGGCGCCTGCTGCTGCAAATGCGCTTTTAAAATCACTTGAAGAACCGCCCTCTAATTGTTTGTTTTTATTGATTTCTGATAATATCCAACGATTGCTTCCAACAATCCGGTCCAGATGCCGAAAAGCCATGCTCCCGCGGCCAACAGACGTCGAGGTGGCGACTATCCTGCAAGCACAAATGGAGGATTTCGACGCGGCAGAGTTTGCGCTGGTCGAGGGGTTGGCAGACGGCCGTGTGCGTTACGCGATGGATCTTCTGGCAACAGACCATGGTGATCTGCGACATGACATGCAAGCGCGGCTTGAGGAGCCTCCGGGTGATCTGAAAAATCTGCATGCATTGGCGGATGCGCTGTGTCTGCGCGGGCGGGATGCGCTATTCGCGGAGTTTTTGGAACGCGCCCGGCTTTTTGTGCATAATCGTGCAAAAGCGGTTGCCGGGCAGGGCGCTGTAAATCCATGGATTGATGTTTGGGACGTGCTTGATCGGCAACAGCGTGAGACTGAGACCTATAATCTGGATAAGAAACAGTTGATCCTGAACCTGTTTGCGCTACTAAACAAAGCCAAACATGCTGCGGCCCTTTCGCCCGCTTAAGGGCGCCGCTTAGTCAGGTCAGTTCCAGTTATGAGTAAAAAGACGTTCTACATCACGACAGCAATTTCCTATCCCAATGGCGCGCCCCATATCGGGCATGCCTATGAGTTGATTGCGACCGATGCCATGGCGCGCTTCAAGCGTCTTGATGGCTACGACACGTTTTTTCTAACCGGCGTCGATGAGCACGGACTGAAAATGCTGAAAACGGCGCGCGATCTGGGCATCTCCACACAGGAGCTTGCGGATCGCAATACGGCACGTTTTCAGGAGATGGCGGTGGCGTTGAATGCGTCCAATGACGATTATCTGCGCACGTCTGAACCGCGACATCATGCGGCCAGTGTGGAAATCTGGAAGCGCATGGCGGCGGCTGGCGACATTTACAAAAACACCTATTCCGGTTGGTACTCCGTTCGTGATGAAGCCTATTATGGCGAAGATGAAATCACGACGAATGAGGATGGCGTCAAGCTGGGCGGGCAGGGCACGCCGGTTGAATGGGTGGAGGAAGACAGTTATTTCTTCAAGCTGTCTGCTTATCAGGACCGCTTGCTGGCCTATTTTGAGGCCAATCCAGACTTTATCGGACCTGATGAGCGTCGCAACGAAATCATCAGTTTTGTCAAATCGGGCCTGCGGGATTTGTCGATTTCACGGACAACTTTTGACTGGGGTGTAAAGGTTCCCGATGATCCCGAACATGTCATGTATGTCTGGGTCGATGCGCTGACCAATTATCTGACAGCAACCGGGTTTCCTGATGAGAATGCTGAAAGAGCCAGGTTCTGGCCAGCCGATGTGCATGTGATTGGGAAAGATATCATTCGCTTTCACGCGGTGTACTGGCCAGCATTCCTGATGTCTGCCGGTCTGCCATTGCCGAAACGGGTTTATGCACATGGCTTCCTGTTTAATCGTGGGGAGAAAATGTCGAAATCGGTCGGCAATGTGGTCGATCCGATTTCGCTGGTGGATGCCTATGGTCTTGATGCCTTGCGCTATTTTCTGCTGCGTGAAGTGCCGTTTGGACGCGATGGCAGTTATAGCCATGAGGCAATTGTTGCGCGGATGAACGCCGATCTGGCAAATGATCTGGGCAATCTGGCTCAGCGCTCCTTGTCCATGGTGTTCAAGAATTTGGACGGATTGCTGGAAGCGCCTGCACAATACTCTGACGAAGATACTTCTATTCTGGAGCAGGCAAGGGCTCTCTTGCCGCTGTGCCGGGATGCCATGGATGTGCAGGCACCGCACAATGCGCTCAATGCTATTTGGGCTGTTGTGAGTGAGGCCAATCGCTACTTCGCGGCTCAGGAGCCCTGGGCACTGAAAAAGACCGATCCCCAACGCATGGCAGCGGTTTTGTTTGTGACAGCCGAGATTGTGCGACGTGTTGCCATTCTCGCGCAGCCCTTCATGCCTGAATCTTCAGCCAAGCTGCTTGATGTGTTGTGTGTGCCTGCAGATGCACGCGACTTTGCAGCTTTGGCGCCGGATCAAATTCTGGCCAGCGGTACGCAGATCGACAAGCCGGAAGGTGTGTTTCCAAGATTTGCTGAAGCGACATCAGAGAGCTGAGAGAGCAAATGCTGATTGACAGTCATTGCCACCTGGACTTTCCGGATTTCGCGGATCAATTGGACGATGTGGTTGCGCGCGCGCGTGACCGTGGTGTTCAGCGCATTATCACGATCTGTACGCGGGTCGAAAAATTCGGGCAAGTGCTTGCAGTTGCAGAGAAATTTGACGATGTGTTCTGTTCCGTCGGAACTCATCCGCATAATGCGGATGAAGAATTGCACATTACCACAGATCGTCTGGTTGAATTGTCTGCGCATCCAAAGGTGGTGGCAATCGGGGAGGCCGGGCTCGATTACCACTACGACAAGAGTGCCCGTGAGGCTCAAAAACAGAGTTTTATCGCTCATATTGCCGCTGCACGTATTACCGGGTTGCCTCTGGTTATCCACGCGCGCTCAGCGGATGCTGACATGATAGACATTTTGAAGAAAGAGACGGAAATCGGTTCGTTTCCGGCTGTTCTGCATTGCTTTTCATCTGGCGCTGGCCTGGCCAAGATTGGCGTTGAACTGGGTCTCTATGTATCGTTTTCGGGTATTGCGACCTTCAAAAATGCGCAGGATATCCGCGAAATTGCACGCGATGTGCCGTATGATCGCATTTTGGTCGAGACAGATGCACCATATCTGGCGCCGGTGCCGCATCGTGGTCGCACCAACGAACCGTCTTATGTGGCAGATACAGCCGCATCACTTGCGGAGACGCTTAATCTGGATGTGTCGGAGCTGATTGAGCAGACCGGGGCCAATGCATTTCAGTTGTTTAAAAAACTGCCGAAGGTCCTATGAGTCTGCGCTTTACAATTCTGGGCTGTGGATCATCGCCTGGCGTCCCAAGAATTGGAAATGAATGGGGCGCATGTGATCCGGACAATCCAAAAAATCGCAGGCGGCGCTGTAGCCTGCTTGTCGAGAAACGCAGCAAAGATGGCGTAACGCGCATCATCATCGACACCGGCCCGGATTTTCGGGAGCAATGTCTTTCGCAAAACATCGATTGGGCTGATGCGGTGCTGTATACGCACGCGCACGCAGATCACGCCCACGGCATTGATGATTTACGCGCATTTGTGATCAACCGACGCCAGCGCGTCCAAATCTATGCCGATCGCGTGACGCTGGATCGGCTGCATGATGGATTTGGTTATTGCTTCAATACGCCGACGGGTTCGTCTTATCCACCCATTCTGGTGGCGCATGAAATTGTGCATGGCGAGAAATTGTCCATTGACGGTCCTGGCGGTGCAATCGACATTCTGCCGTTTAAACAGATACATGGTGACATTCTCTCATTTGGTTTCCGAATTGGTGATGTGGCTTATTCATCGGACATCAGCGCGTTACCGTCAGAGAGTGCTGGGCTGCTGTCCGGACTGTCTCACTGGATTGTCGACGCGCTGCGCTACGAGCCACATCCCAGTCATTTTTCATTGCGCGAGGCGCTTGAGGCAATCGAACAGATTGGCCCCAAGCAGGCCGTTTTAACCCATATGCACATCGATCTCGATTATGAGACAGTGCGTCAGGAAACCCCGGAATACGTTGAACCCGCCTATGATGGCTGGTCTTGTAACATATAATTATTCCATAATATATCTTATGCGATAATTGCCAGCATGAGTTGCAGCAATGTCAAAATAAAACCGAGTTCATGATGAATTCAATACTGTGTGGACAACCCGCCGCCAATCACGAAAAAAATGTCTTTTATTACGCATTTTAATAAAACGTGATCGGATTTCCTATGTCTCACCTCATCTATCAAGCGCTTTTGGATACCGCCGTCAAGATGGAAGCCACGGCAAGGCGTCTGAGATACCAAGCAAATCAGTATAAGAATCAACCGGCATGGCCGCAGCAAATGAGTATGGTGGTCGCTGACATTACGCCAGATGACACAATTACAGGGATCATGTTGAAGCTTGGATGTAGCGCCACAACGGCGAAAATGGCCCTCGCCCAGGCACGCACCAAAGAAGCCGATAAAGGCCGTCAGAAGCGCAATGATTTGATTGTGAGATTAGCTGCACGTGGCTGGACCAACGCGCAGATTGCAGCCCGCGTGAAGCTGCATCCGACTACGATTTCAAAGGTGATACAGGGTCGATAATTGCCGGCATCGATGCGCCGGCATGCCGGCACTGGCGGGATCTGACATTTACTGAAGTAAAACAGCTAACACACTGAAATCATTAGCGTATAAAATAAATTATAAATTCAAAATAATTTATAGTTTTTAGGTTTTTTCATTTCAGAGCGAAAAAAACCAACCCGCCGAGCGCTAAAATCACGATTGCGGCCGGGATGCTCAGACCCTGCCCCGGATCGAGAGGATCCGCAAAGTCAGTCACAGGCGACCAGCCCGCGAATATTGGCAACAGCGTGCTGGCGCTGATAGGCGCAACCGGATTGTCATCATGGGCGACCCCATTGCATGACTGCCCGGTTGGCACATAGTGGTAGCTGTCACCGTCGATGCAGAGCGTCATTTTTTGTAGAACACCCACCACGCGGCCAGTGCCAGCAATGCCAGCACGATATAGCCGTTGCGTTGCTCTTCAGCCTGATATGTCCCACCGCCTGGAACATATTTGACAAGCCAATCCGGCAGCGATGAATAAACGCGGTCAAAATCCCAATTCATCGTCTGCGATCCCTTTCAGGAAGCAGGACTGAGAGCAATCCAGACACGGCCAGAAAGCCTGCCATCCAGTAGTTGCCGCTCGCCGCTTGCACGCCAGCATCAGAGATTGTGCGACCGATTTCTGCGGCCTGATCTGTTTGGAAGAATTCAGGAATGCCAAAACCCATTGCGGCCACACCGGCCCATGTGGATGGTTCAAGAATTCGGTTCAGGAAATTCATATCGGTCAGTCCTTTTTTGGAGTGAAAAAGAAGTACGATCTAGAGTGGCTTCAATCCGCTCGATTATTGCGGTGTTGGCAGCAACAATTTTCGTCAGGTCCTGCACCTGATCACCTACATAACCAGCGACCACAACGACCACGCCTAGCAGCGCCGTATTGATTTTTGTCGTGTTCATCACCAGACCTTTGTATATTTCCCGGCCATGTAGACCGCCGCAGCCAGCACCAGCCACTTTGTGAGCGCAGACATGCTTTCCAGCGTGCCTTTCGACGCATACAGGCCAGCCACGCCCAGAGCGCCCATGCCAAGCCATACAAACGGCATCAGGCAATCCCCCGATAGAATTTGTGGACACCGATTTGCTTTGTCATCACAGCGTTCGGGCTGGCAGCAATCCAATTCGGTTCCGCGATGTAATTGGCGTAATAGTGCGTGGCGCCATGTGTCCGGTCGGCAAGCTGGTATTTGGCCGCGATTTCTGCGATCGCCAAACACTGGTTGAAAGCGGCGTTGGCACCGGGAAACAGTTTTTCAATGCGCGCCCGCATCGGGTCCGAAGCATTCCAGCAACTGAATTGCCAAGGCTGGCGACACACCGATGCAACGTTGGAAGGCCAGCGGCGATCACGGACCCGATTCATAACCACATTGGCGACAGCTTCTTTGCCAGATTGTGTTTCGCTTGCCGCTTCGCCATAGATGGTCCGAGCAAGGGTCAAAACATCATTGCTGGCCGTTGGCGCAACTGGCGTGGTTGGCGTATATGTGCCACCGCCCAGAGACGGCGGCACATACACATCAGCAGAGCCACCCCCGGAAGCCCGACCAAACAGATCGCCCAACCAGCTCAGATCGATTTCATTGCGTGTTTCAGGTTCTGAAGGCGGCTCATAATCAAGCCAGACCTCACCCTGATTTTGGGTATAGGCAGATGCAGCACGAACAGCAAAACCCATCGCGCCGATGAACAGCGCAACGCCAACCAATTGTGTTGATTTGCTCATGGGAGATCATCCCATGTGATGGTGACGTGACAGGCACGATAGGTTGATATGCTGACATTTTTCCCGGGCGGAACGAGAATAGGCCCTTCGATTGTCACAGCGCCCTGACTGCTACCCCCAAAACCTGCGATACGAACCCCGTCGACCAGCAAGACACCCCAAGGGTCTAATTGATTATCTTCACCAACCACTACAGTCTGAATGATGATCCCGTTGGCATTTGCCGCAGCAGAGACCAGTTCATTGGATGCTGGAGTTTGAGAACTAAGTGATGTCTGCGCACGTTGGGCAGAATTTACAAAATTGGAATTTGTGCCAATTCGTTTCATAGCAATTAGCCTTCCATGACTTGGATTTTGCCAGCGGTCGCATCGACCGTTTCGGCCTCAATGGCGTCCCTGAAGGGCAGTTCCAGCCTTTCGCCAACTTCCAACAGCCAGAAGCCATTTAGCAGCACATCAACAGAACCGATGTTCTGAATCATCAGCGTTGTGCGATCCTGATTAATCGCTGCTATGGCAGTGGTTCCAGCCGCAGCAACGACGATTTGCCCGCTTGTGTTCAACAGCGGTGCATTCGGCTCGGAAATGATATTTACCGGCAAAGCGCCCGCAGCCGTGATTGACGAGCGGTTGTCTGTAATGCGGCCATCAGTGACCGTGAATGTCACGGTCAAATCATCAATATCGCTTGGATTTTTGATGGTCACTTTCGTGAAATTGGATGCGCCCTGAAGGACCTCAAAGCCAACTGATTTATCCAGCTTTGCTTCACCAGCGCCATCAAACTGCGCGAACAAAACGCCGCTGCTTTCCAGCACATAAAATTGCGCACCTTCAGCTGCAAATTCGCGCTGACCACCAACAGGGATCACCTGATTTTCAAACGTGCGCAGATTGACCGTTTTACCGGGATAATAAGCGCCCTGCCCGTTCGTATCCATTTAGGACCTCATAGCGATATATGCGACCGCGACAGCGGCCAAAATCATTGGCGTTGAAATGCTGTTTGGCTGCGTGTTGGCCGCGATGGTTTCAACGGATTGCTGGCTTGCCGTCACGGCATTGACCGCCTGCGTTGCAATGGCATTTGCGCCGGTGTTGGCATCGGCCACGATCTGCAACAATTCATCAGGTGCCATGTCGATAGTGATTTCACCATCGCCAGAGATCGCAATCCCATCGTCCTGCGCGGCTACGCGCCGGTCGATTTGGGTTGATGAACTTTTGGAGCTGGAGCTAGAACCGCCCATATCATGCAGCCTTCATCAACATTTTGATCGGCAGCGGAATATAGCCAAGCTTTTCCAGAGTGAGCTGCAAGGCTGGCCGGGAAACTGGAACAATCACGCGATCAGCGCCCGCAACATCTGCGATCTGATCCAGCGTTTTTACAAGCGGCTCAATCCACTTCATGTTCTTAGCGCCGCCGCCATTCACAGCACCGATTTCGATGTCTGTTTTCGTGCCGCGTTTGACCACGATCCATGAAAGCGCGAACACCAAATCGCCATCATCGCGAACCGTCAGGAACTTGACCGTATCATCGTCCAGTTCATCGCGTGCGATATCGTGAATGGCTTCATTTTCGCCCAAGAAATCCAGAATTTCAGGGCTGGCCGGATCGGTCGCAGTCAGGACAATCTTGCTCATTTTCTCACCACAAACCAATAGAAAGCAGCAGCACCAGCGATCCAAACCCACATTGGCAATCCGGCAGGACCAGCGGCATTCAAGCCGCCATTCCCAAACGGGTCCCATTCGGATTGACCCCAACTAATGCTGACATTTTGATTTGCGCCACTGGACGGAGCGACCGTTGGCGCAAATGCGAAACTTGAGGGCATCGTCACTGGCTTATTTCCGCATCATTACGAAAGCAGCAAGCAATGCGCCGCCGATGAGCACCATAAGCATTGGGCTCAAACCACCAGCCAGAACCGGTTGTGTGGACTGGACTTGCGGCACTGGATTATCATCGTTATCGAGACGATCCCAGATATCCAGACCGGTGTTGATCGCACCGCCCAGGCCGCTAAACAAAGCCGCTGGATTGAAGCCACCAAACGAGCCGGAATAGGTGTCAGGCACTGTCGAACCAGAGCCATACGTACCACCCGGCAAACTGTAGGTTGTCGCACCCGGCGCGGAAGGCACTGATTGTGCCCCCCACCCCGAAAAACCAACATCCCACGGTGAAGGTCCATCACCGTACAGCATGATTTAACCCCCGCTGTTAGCCGGTCCGACAAACTCATAGAGCATGAAAAACGGGCTGGCATTTGCCATCTGGAATTCCGCACTGAACTGAGACAGGACAGGAACGCCATTCTGCATAATCGCCTGATTGACCATATGGCCGACCCGTTCCGTGCGATCAAACGCAATGTGGAACACGCCAGCGACAGGCGCACCGCCCTGATCTTTCAGGATGGTATCAGCGACAACACGCGGAATATCGTAAATCACCGCATCGTTCACTTTCACACGAACGCTGGTGATGTCATCCACTGCGTTTTCAAAACAATGAATGCCGTGAAGCGATCCATTGTTTGGAATGTTGGTCAGCGTATGCGGACCAACAGCGGCAACTGGAACCTGTTGCCGGACGAATTTGCGCATCGCCCGAATCTGATTTTGCTCAATAGGGGCAAAATCGTAATCCGCGAAGCATTCCAGCGTTGGCGCAACAGCGGCAGCATCGAATTCAACTTCAATCTGGAATGTGCGGAACCGGCCAAGCGTGGCAAGAGCCGTGCTGTCTTCACCCTGCGTTGTCCGACGCCAAGGCTCGGAAAAATACAGAGGCAACATGCCTGCGGTGAATGTGTGACCGTGGCGCTCATAGATCGCCAGCAATTCTTTGGCCGTGATTTCCCATTGCGGGATACCGTTCAAGTAGACCTTGATCAGCTTGATATCGGCTTCGATCACTGCGCGCGCTGCATTTGTTTTGTAATTCAAATGCAGAGCGTGATAGCGGCGATCCGCAGGCAAATCGATAGTTGCCTTTGCCCCGGCTGCTACGTTCTGGAAGCTTGAAACTTCACCAATTCGGCGCATGTGCAAGCCCCCTTATGCGTCATAACCAGAGATAGCCTTGGCCATCCATGGTTGGCTACGAAGGGCATTCATCAAATACCCGGTCACGACAATGCCAACGACTACGATAAGCACGCTTGTGACCTCTTTTTTTCCGACCATTTTCAATTTCCTGTTTTGGGAAGGAGAGGAACAACGAACATGTGAAAGACCGCCATGGCAGCGACTGAAATCAGAATTGACTGGATTGCGGTTTTCGTGTTCATGGCCGGGATTACAGGCATAAGAACAAACCAAGATCAAATATTATTTTCCGTCCGTACGTACGTACGAAACCGCACCTGTCTTAGTGGTTTTGCCTTTTTGGAATGAGCCGTTTTCAATGCAGATGAACTCATGATTCTGCATCTGTGTCAGCATCTGGCGATGCTCGCGGCCAATGACCTTGGCGATTTCGTCCCGGTCGTTCTGGCTCGACAATGCAAACACGTACGACGTTGCGACGTTGCCACGAAAGTGAGTGCTGACCAGCGCGGGCCGTTGACTGATTGCGATTGCTTCCAGTCCCCAATGCCGACCTTGAAGCGTCAGCTTTTGCATACCGGAAACATCACGGCCAACGGCTTGCGCTGGCATCGACAAATCGGCCTCTTCTACAACGAGTGTCAGCTTTCTATCGTCCCGCCCATCCTTGTACGGTTGCTGGACTTTGAAAGCGATCATGCAGACCTTATGCAAATCCTCAATATGGTTTCCGTCAGTCGGCTGATAGCTGATTTTGAAGCCAGATTTCCATTTCTTTTTCATGGCAGCGATCAGGTCTTTCCGGGAACTGCATCGCGTCCAGCCGCGACCGCCGCCATATTCGCCGATAGCATCAAACACGATCAGCTTGGGCCGTCCGGTTTTTATCAGCGCTTTTGTAAGCGTGCTTTTCCCAGAACCGCGCCGACCGAAAACGCTTATGAGTTCGGCGTCTTTAGTCATCCTTGACGCCCTTCATGGCTTCAAAGTTCATGATGATGTCTGCTTCATCGGCCTTTTGTGCCCGGCTTTTTTCCTGCTTTGGCGGATCATTTACAGGCCGCGCATTCTTTGCCCGGATTTCTTCACGGACAGCCACGAATTTGACGCTGGCAAACGAGCCAATCACGACAGCGCGTTGCACCCAGACTGATTGCGGCTCGATCAGCCATCGGAAATAGGTGCTTTCCAATGCGATGTCGTAAAGCGCATCAGAAGCACCTTTAGCAGCCATTTCATCACCCGGACTGATCGCTAATGATTTAAGCGGCAGTGGTGGCACTGGCACGATGGCAGCGACGTTGAACATGGATTTAAAGGCGACAAAGAATTGGTCTCTGGATAATAGGCCGGTGTCAGGTTCCCCGCTTTCCAAAGCAGCCGGGTCTGTATCGGGATCAGGCTCACCGAACTCATGAGTGATTTGGTCAAAGTCTGGCTCATCAGAAGTATCCTTCGTCGTCAGTTTTTCCGTTTCCGGCTGGCTTTCCGGTTCCGGTTTCTTTTGGTCCGAGATCAGTTTCATCAGGCTTTGCCTTTTCCATTTTTGCCATGAGATTTGCAGTTGCGACTTTGCCGAAAGTCACGGTCGATCCGCACGCTCTAAAGCTCGGATCGGCGTTGCCATTGCAAGCATAATAAAGCTTGCCTGCCCGGTTGGTTTTGAGTTCGATCACTGCCCCGCAACCGTCAACGAGGCAGTGACCTTTTGGATTGTCTGACACCGTTACCGGCCACCCGCGAATTTGGTGCGTTCGCCAGAGACAGGCGGCAGCTTCAGATTGTTAAATTCGATGAAGGCCGAGAAATCCCGCTGGAAAGCTTCAAACTGGCCCAGATCGCTATGCACCTGATTGATTTTGTTGGTGAGTGCCAGGACGGCATTTGCCACCTGATCAACTTCTGACTTTGTGGCCATTTGCTGGCCCGGATTTGGCGCAGGCGCTGGCAGTTCTGTCATGTCTGGCGCGGGCTGCATTGCTGCAACTTCACTGGCAGCTATAGTTTGATCCGGTAATTCCATTTTTCAGGTTCCTTAATTCTTCTCTGATGCCGCCATGGTTTTGAACCTTCACACCTCTGGCGGATTGAGGCGTTCGGTATTTCGTGTGATCCGGTGGCCTGTCATGCGACGGGCAAAGGCCGTGCCTGATCAGCAATTCGTCAATCGCCTTCGCGCCGCCATCATCGGCAGCGGTTAGCACTTGCGCTGAAATTCGGGCTTTGACGATCCGGCCCCATAAGCCCAGATCAATGCGGTAGACTTCCCCGCCATCTTCAAATTCTGGAAGGTCATCATCCAGCGCCAATTGTTCGTCTTCAGCCTCTTTGCGCAGACCGTACAATTCACGTATTTTTTGAGCATAGGTCAGGTGCCGTGCGCCGTGGAATGCGTCGACATATTCGGCATAGAGCTTGCCAGCCCATTCATCGCCAGCGTTGCAATCGTCGAGCAATTGCCATGGTGATCGACCAGCCTTGCCAAGCTTTTCTGAGCCTTTGGCGATTTCGGTTCCAGCGCCCCATTTTGCGACATATTCAGCGGCGGCATCGGCATCACGGGCACGTTGAAAATCGAAAGCCACCTTGCAAGCTTTGAAGTCCCGGCGATCCAGCACGTGTTGCCATCGCTTGAAGATTGCATCGCCGCAGGCCGTCTGCGCTTCCATGCTCATATCTGCCGCCAGAAAGAGGACGTGTATATGCGGATGCCAGCCATGCTTCCCATGGGTTACTTCCAGCGAACGGACATAGCCGACGATGTTGTATTGATCCCTAAGCCGCCGCATTGCCCCAGATCGCAAAAGCTGATGCCACGCCCATGACATCGTTTTTCGCAGCCCCTCGCAGCTATCACCGAGGCCATGTTCCATCGTCAACGTCGCCATGAACGACGCCTGCCCGGCCTTGGCATGTGCTTTCACCAGATCAGAAACTTCTGTTGCCCGGCGTGCTGCAATTTTGCTGGCACACACGGGACAGGCCCAAATGGAACTGCAAGTGTAGACGCCTGAATAGTTTGACTTGCGGTCTCCAATCTTCTGGACAGTGACAAGCTTTGCGCATGGCTTTGCACCGCAGCCCGACGTTCTGTGTTCCTCGCCCAGAATTTCCCCGGCAATGCGTCGGAGACGAAAACGCCGCGCTCTGGCGTCCTCTTCCGTTGGCACGTCCTCACCGAAAAGTGGTGCACTTATTTGTGTATCTATGGACGGTTCCAAATCAACCCGCATGGTGCCCCCTTAAAAGGGCCGCTCGCGCCGCCGTACAGGCCACTCGCGGGGCCGTGCATGGCTGGTATTCAATGGGCATGTATGAGGCGATGGGGAAGCGTGGATAGGCGAATTTAGAGGCGTCCGGGTGATTGGTCTCAAACTCGATTTCCAGCCAAATTCCGTACGTACGTAGGAGGGTCGCAATTGCGAATTGGTGCTTATGGTCAAAACCATCCATGAACACCGTACATACAGGATTGCAATTGTGTTCAATGTGAAGCTTGAAGCGGCCATCATGGCCGTTCGGCGTGCCGATGATCCGTAGCAGGTTTTCAAAGATTGACGGGGCAACCGGCCACATGGAGCATTGGCCGGTTGCGCCCTCAACGCTGCATTTGTAATTCCAGCCTATCGGAAGGTCTGGTCTGTTCAGCCGTTCGGCCTGAAATTCCACAGCAGGTTGATTTCTGAGTGCCCACATATCGAGAGCAAGGCGATTTTGAGCGCGCCGCCGCGCATCATCGTCCAGCATTGCCGTCCAACCAATCTAGCAATGCGTCCTGCTTGTCTGGATAGCTTTCCAGTTCATTCATTAGGGTGCGCAGCAAAGTGAGCGCCCGACGTGTCAAGCGGGCGTCTGCAGCGCTCATCACGACGGTGACCTCGTCACCTGCATCATTTTGAGTGATCTTCATGCTTCACCTATGACGCGCCGACCGGCATCTGTGATTTCGAGACAGAAATCGGTTTCACGGATCAGACCATCTGCCAAAAGCCGCTCGCCATAGTTGGTGACGAGTATCAGACGGCCAGCCGCAATATCCTCTAAGAGTTCCAATTCAAAATCGGAGTATCTGCGATCAACCATCACGCGCCCCCCGCTTTGGCGAGTTCGCGGGAGAACAGATCATTTTGCACCGGTCGCATCTGTTGCGTGTGCATGAAGCCTTGAAACTGTCCATGGACCTCATAGGCCGTTGCAGCCATCGGGCCGAATATGCGGGCGAATTGGTCCAGTTCTTCCATGGTCAGCCCCCACAGATAGAACGGCTCTGCAATCCTGAAACGATCATCAAGCCAGATCAGCTTAAGATCCTCAAAATGGGCTTCGTCCTGTTGTTGCTGACTGTTGCGGATGATTGACCGGAAGGTCTCTTGCTCAGATGGAAGAAGATCGCGCCTGGTTAGAATTTTGCGCCGCTGCTTTTCGGCATTCCGGAAGACGTATTGTCGGTTGTCGCGGGGGTGATGTGTCATTGGCTTTGTCCTTTTCGCAGTGACATTTTGCGCAGGACGGTGACCGGGGAACTCACGGTGCCAGCCAGAGAGACCGGCCACCTAACCCTGCGAAAGGCGTGAGATATTGGATATCGCACGTCCCACACAGGCCGAAAGTTATCCACAATTGCAATGGGCCGAAGACTCGCGTTAGAATACTTACGGGTGCCAACCAGAGAGCGAATTCTATTATGAACGCGGCTAATTTACTTGCGCTGGTCATGCGCAAACAGAACCTGACTTCATATCGCCAGATTGGCACTGAGATGGGCGTCTCTGGCAGAAATGTGGCGGGATGGGCTCGGGATGCCTTCTCCCCAACCGATCAACATATAGTTGAACTGTGCAGACTAGCAGGCGAGGACCCAGCCGAGTGGATAGTCTCGATAAGGTTTAACAATGCTTCTCCACAGGCTCGCACAGCATGGGCCAAAATCTATACTGCAGTTACTGACAGTAATCGTGCTCCGTTAACCTAGAACACTTCATGAACAGATTGGCGTCTTAAAGTTTCACACTATATCTTATGCGATAATCGAGTGTGTGGCTTAAGTAGTGGTCTCTTACCACCCTAGCAAGCTAGAGATGTCTCGGTTTTGGCACGGACGCATTGAGTCTGGAGTGACGCTGTTTTTTCGTGGAAAGTGACTGGCATACTATTCAACCCTGATCTGAAAGCAGACATCCTACGGCTATGACACTTAGAATTCCTCAGAAATCAGATGCCTCCAGCATTGCTGCCCTCTCGATTGAAGTATGGATAGGCACCTATCTTAAGCGCGGCGTCAGCGCTTTATTTGCAGACTATGTGTTGAAGGAGTTCACTTCATCAAAGGCCGAAGCGCTGATATCTGATCCCAAGGAGTTCATTCTTGTGTCTGAAAACGACGAAGGTATTGATGGCTTCATATGCGTGTCTTCTGGGAGCCGAACGCCGGTTGCCGGCTGTTCAGACACAGAAATATCGACCTTCTACGTTCAGCCGCGCCACCATGGCAAAGGGGTTGGAAAGCGTTTGTTAAATGCGGCGCTCCAGCATTGTCGTGAAAACGGGGATGAGTCTGTTTGGCTTGCGACCAATGCGGAAAATACTCCAGCAATTGCCTTTTATCTCGCGCAAGGGTTTGAACATGTCGGAGAAACCCACTTTCGCATCGAAGATCAGGCCTATTTGAACAATGTATATTCTTACCGCTTTGCGTGATCATGGTTGATTGGATCAGTTGGCAACAGCGTCCGAATTGCCGTGATCAGCCAAGTTCTGGGTTTGAAGAAATTCGGTGCATGTCGGATGCAATCTTTCGCCGTGTTTCCGCAACACCAGGGAGTTCCGGATCAAGGTAGAAATTGTGTCTGCAACCTTTGAAAACGGTCTGCCTTTGGGGCACTTCAATCAGCCAGTCATCCGTTGGCTTTCCATGATCCTTTGCGCCAAAAAAGACGTGGTTGGGCGTTGAGATACTTTTTTCCAGTCGAAGCCGCGTGGAGGAAATGCAAAACAGGCCCTTCAGGATTAATCCCTCGGTGACGGCGCGCCAAAGTGCCGTGCCGCCGGCGCTGTAGCCCAATCCGAAGCTATCTTTCCCAGCTATGTTCAACAAGGAGTTGGCCGCCTTTTCAAGGCCCCCATCGGTGAAAAGAAATTGATGCAGCGCCTCCCCTGATAAATTGGGTTGCTCGCAAAGTTCATTTAATCCAATTCGCTCAATTGACGAGATATTTGGCAGTTTTTCTGAGATGCAATCTGCTTTAGCTGGAAGCGCGAATATATCTGTGACAATGATTAGGTTCACGAAGGATCTGAAACGTCTGCATGCCCATCACGTTCCGGAATTCCTGCGAGCTGGGATAGTTTCATATTCTGCATGTTCACGCCAATATTCCCGTTGCCGTCATTTGCGCCCTCGCTTGGGCCGTTGTCTGTGTGAGCCCAATGTGTGAGGACACCGCAGGTTCTACACCGGTGAAACTCAATCATTCGGTCACCCCAAGCGTAGGTGTCAGTCAAGCCAGAAATAGTGAGTTTCTCGGGGGCGAAATACGACCAAAGCGCGCCGTATCGGCGACAAATTGAACAGCTGCATCGATTGAGTTTCTGTGGCGCGTGTGGAAGCGTTATTCTGACGCTGCCACAATGGCATTCAGTTTCCATTTTGGAGTCTCCTTCAAAAATGATCTGAGCCTTTCGACAAAGCGGTGATGATGATTGAGTGGCGATGATCCGACGATGATCGTTCCACTCAGGATCAGCCACGTCTCAGAAATTACTCGGTAGAATAAGAATTGGAACGACTATAGACATCCGTTGCAACGCTGCAATTGATCTGACTGCCGCCAGGTGAGCTAAGCGTCAGCGGTGTTCTGCCGACAACATTCCTAGAAACTCAGATACGGTTTTTTCATCAATTCCAACCGCTTGGAAGATCGCTGCAGAAAAATGTGCGGGTGCATTTCCAGGTGCTGTTATGACATTTTGGTCTACGACCGCTGTCACTTGATCCACATACAGGGAATTGCCGTTATACGTCTTTGCATTTTTGGCCAGATAGTCAGGCGCATTGCTTGTGTGACGCCTTTTATCAAGAATGCCTGCATGCGCCAAAGCCAGTGTGCCGCCACATATTGCAGCCACGGCATTCCCTTCATCCAGAAATTCCAAAATCAATTGCTTTACATTGGGCGCGTTGTCGGTTTCCCAAATGGATCCGCCGCACAAAACCAATGCGTCGAATGCCTTTGGCTTCACGTTTGCAAGACTGTCATCCGGAAGGGTCATAAGCCCGCCTAGAGATGTGACTTTACCTCCGTCAGGTGCCACATTCTGAATTTCGATGCCGTAATAGGCACGGCCAATTCCATTCAAATATGCGCACTCCCAGTCCGCATATCCTTCGGTTAGCACTATAGCGATTCTGGGCATTTTTTCCTCATTGATTCTGACTGAAACATTTGGGTTTTGAGATCTGCCACCTCTAACGGATCTCGCTGCCGAACCTTGTCAGGAGTGAACCTGGTTGGATTGTGTCCGCGTGCGCCAATGAGACGAGCGCCCGGAATTGGTTCGACAGATTCCAAGCCTTCATTTTTTGGAGTTGTCCATTGAACGAATGACAATTGACCAATCAAGGTCGGTGTAGACCTTGATCAATTGGAAGGACTGAGTGCCTCCGCAATTGAGAATAGGAAAAGGATATGGACTACCATTTGATCATCGCCAGCCAATATGTAACTCGCAAAGCCGTGCAAAATCGCCCCATGGACGTTGATGAATTCTATGCGGTCCACGGATATGACTATTTTGCTTTTGTTCGAAAATTCGGAAATATTGTCGGTCAAGTCGTTCTGCAAGGTCAGATGTTTCGGCGGAAACTGGCGATGCAGAAGCCGGACTTGAGGGCAAATGTGTGATTATGAACTTTCATCCTGCTGAATTGCCGAAAGAGCGAAGAATGGACGATGGCCAATTAATTGAGCGTGATGCAATTTTTGAGGTGATCGTAGAAGAGACGCGCGCGTTTCTGGATCGAGATTTTGACGCTTGGGCCGAGTTTTGGTTGCAAGATGCGGCCATGCGCCGTCTTGGCGCACTTATTGGCGGTTTGATGGACTGGCAGGAAGGATGGGATACCAGCTGTTTACAGATGGAAAGCATCATGCGCAGGTTTCCTGATCCCAACCCGGATTGTGCGAAAGCAATCATACGCGATAATTGGTCATTCAGAATTGGCGCGGACATGGCCTGGGTGAGTTTCGACCAATATGGACCAGAATCTCAGGACCCGTTGGTTACCGTTGGTTTAAGCCATCAACTGAGGGTGTTTGAAAAAATCGAAGGCCAATGGAAAATTGCTATGGCGGGTCATGGAGATTCGAGCCTGCAGTATCATCCGTATCCTGTCATACAAATAGATGAAAAGGCGCGGATAAAATGGATGAACGATGCTGCTAAGGCGGAAATTCCAAACCACCCAGTCTTGGTGAAATCGGGAGCACATCTAAGGGCCTGATGACAGGCTTTTTCGCAAGACCCTGGTTGCCTCTCAGGAGTTGACGATCATGGACCGCCGCCCTTCCCTGCAGAACCCGCATTTGAAGCCCGAGCAGCCCATTTTGCTGTCAGGGGAAGTTCCTGATGAACATCACGTTGTATGGATTGCAGTACGCGATGGGGCCATTCTTGTGTCATTCAATGATCACGGCGCGGACAAACGAAAATTGTCGGAGGCACAACAGATATTTGGTCTCTCTCCAGGACAGATTCGCCTTGCGGAATGCGTGCTCAAGGGGATGGATATGCCATCGGCGGCAGAGGAACTGGGCGTTAAGGTCAGCACTGCAAATACGCATCTTCGGCGTTTATTCGAAAAGACCGGCGTTAATAGTCAGTCTGCGCTTGTGTCTGTGCTGTTGGGAATAGTGCCTCCTGGTTAATTGCTATCCCAGCAACAGATGGAAATGCTGGCAGGTCAAAGCCACGTCGCCAATACTCCGTTGGCGGATTCATTGGCTTTGCTGGAGCATGATTGCCGGGATAGCGCGAAGTGTGATTACAAGCGGTAAGTCTGACGCATTTTCCCGTATCAGCGTTTATTTGGATCGAAGAAGGCTGCGGGCGTCAAAATTGTATTGCTCTGGCTCACCAGATTTCCAGCCTCGGCACTGAGTTTCAGATAGTTCAGCCAATCCGGATCAGTGGCCATTGCGGCGCGTTTAGCGGTGCGGTCTGCGGCATCTTCATAGACCCAGATATGGACGTAGGAATTGACATCGCCTGTTTCGACGGCTCCATAGACTGCGGGGTATCCCAAATGGCGGCTTTGCGCTTCCCAGCCATGATCTTCATACAGTTTCATGTGTTTTTTGATTGTGCCGGGGCGACAGACATAGGTGCGCATATCGTAAATCATGGTTCTTATTTCCTTTTGTGGGACAGCAGGTCAGAGAACGCGACGTTGATATCGCGTAGAGTGTAGAGGACCATTACTAGGCCTGAGAGCGGGATGACACTGTAAAACAGTGACGATGGCAGTTGCAAAATGGGTGTCAGCGCCCTGCTCCTTACAAACAAGTCATAGCCGTAAATGGTCATGGCAAGCAGAAAGCACAGGCACAACAGGCTGATAAGCCCGCGCAGTATGATTGCATATTGAGATTGGCCCAATGTGACTTCCAGCCAGTCCACAGCGAAGTGCTCTCGTTCGCGCCAAAGTGCGGCGGCCCCTGAAAATACCATCCATGCAAACAGGCCCTGCACGATTTCGTCGAACCAGGCAAACCCAGCCAGTTGGAATGTGCGCGCAATGACATTGATGAACAGAAGGAAGAACAGGGCAACAAAGCAGGCTATGGAAATGCCGCGCAAGAACCGGCCAAAGAGTGCATCAAAGCGCTTTAATTTCATCGACCCATCACCAATTCTGGCAACCAGGTTGAAACGGGCGGAAAGAGGATGACGGCCAGCAGAACAAGCACAATTCCCAGAAGGTATGGCATGAGTGCCTTTGACAACCGCCCTACTGTCAAATTGGCAATGGATGACACGGCAAACAGCACCATGCCGACAGGCGGTGTCAGAAGGCCGACCATGGAGCACATGATCATGATGACGCCAAACTGAACCGGATCGACACCGATGTGTGTGACTACTGGCAGGAACAATGGGACGGTGAGGACGATGACGGCGATCCCCTCCAGAAACATGCCCAGTATCAATAGAATAAATACAATGATGGCCATGATGATTGCTGGATTGTCAGAAAATGTGAGCATGGCTTCAACGAGTTGGTTGGGCACCCGCTGATGCACCAGAAGCCAGCCGAAAAAACCGGCGGCGGCGATCACAAACATGACCCGAATGGTGTGTAGCAAAGTATCCCAAAGAACTTTTGGCAGATCGCTAAATTTCACTTCGCGATAGACCACCATCGACAGGAAGAACGCATAGGCAGATGCCGCGACCCCCGCTTCTGTCGGGGTGAAAATTCCGCCAAAAATACCTGCAATGATGATCAGTGGCGTGACCATGGACAGTCCGGCATCAAGAAAAGTGCGCCAGATTGCGGGCCAATCAATATGATCACGTCGCGGCATTTTGTGCCGCAGAGCCACGACATAAACAGCGCCCATCAATGCGACAGCCATCAGCAGGCCCGGAATGACGCCGGCGAGAAACAGTTTTGAGACCGAAACGCCTGTTATCGAGGAGTACAACACAAACGGTATGGAGGGCGGGAATACGGGACCTATGGTCGATGATGCAGCGGTGATAGCAGCTGAAAAATCAGGGTCATAGCCACGATCCTTCATGGCTTTCAGTTCCACTTGTCCAAGCCCTGCAGCATCTGCGACTGCTGCTCCGGACATTCCGGAAAAAAACAGTGAGGCAAGTACATTGACCTGGCCAAGGCCGCCACGAATATGGCCCACCACCGCGTCCGCAAAATTGAAGATGCGGTGGGTGATGCCGCCGGTATTCATGAGATTACCGGCCAGAATGAAAAAGGGAATGGCTAACAAGGTGAAGCCAGTCGTTGCTGAATACATTCGCTGCGGCAACATGGCCAGAATGTTGAAATCACCCAGAAATATGTAAAATCCAACCGCTGTCAGACCGAGGGCTGCCGAAACCGGAACGCCTATGACGATCAACAGGATCAAAACACCGAGGATGAGGAATGTGGTCATGGCGGATTGGGCTCTGAAAACTGGACAGAATGGTCTTGCCCAGAGAGAGGCAGGAATGGTTGAGACGTCAACATCGGTGCCAGCTTGTGTTGGATAAACATTTTGCTGGCACCGAGGGGTATTATTTCAATAGGCCTAGAAACTTCTCCATATTATCAGCACCACTATATTCTGCCACCCGCTTGCGGGCAGGCTCCATCAATGCTGCGAATGGTGCCAGATCTGGCTCTGTGATTTTCATACCGCGCTCTTTCAACCCAGCCAGTTCTTCTGCTTCCTGCTTTTGAACGGCCTCGCGCATGGTCTTTGCGGCATTGGCGCTTTCTTCGCGCAGGATGGTCTGTTGTTCTTCGGTCAAACCGTCCCAGACGCTTTTGTTCACGACATGGATCATGGAATTGTAAACGTGGCGCGTCAGAGCAAGATGTTCCTGAAACTCGTTGAGCTTGTAGTGATAGATGACGCCAATGGGATTTTCCTGTCCGTCAACGACGCTCTGGTTCAACGCATTGGGCAATTCCGGAAAAGCAATCTGCGTGGTGGATGCTCCCAGCCCTTCCATGGCGGCAACAATCTGCAGTTCAGGCGGTGTGCGCAGTTTCAGACCCTTCACATCATCAGGTGAGTTGATGGGCCGTTGTGAATTGGTGATGTTACGGAAGCCATATTCCCAATGGGAAAGCATGACGAGGCCCTGCGCTTCCAGCAATGGTGCTGTCCAGTCTGTGAACGGGCCGTCCAGTATTTCATGGGCGTTTTCGTAACTGGAAAAGGCAAAGGGGGTCATGACCGTCCCGAAGGCACGCTCATATTTATCCAAACCGCCATGGGTTGGCAGGTTCATATCCACCGCCCCCAGAATCGTTTGTTCCAACTGCTCGGGAGGCGAGCCAAGTTGGTTCGCGGGAAACAGCTCTATGGCTACGCTGCCATTTGTCCGCTCATCGACATTCTTTGCAAATTGCAGTGCCGCTATGTGACCGGGATGGGTTTCTGCCGCAAAATGCGCGAGTCGTAGTGTGACATCTGCTCCCATGGCACCGGTTGTGAGCGCAGCCAGAGCTACACCGCTAATTATTGCTTTTAGAAACATCTGTTTTCCTCCCAAGATGTTGTTGCATTAATTGAGTGCCGCCATTTGGTGGCGGGACTTAATCCTCTTCCAGTCGGGCTTCAACGCCCGTCAGGTCTTCGTAGGCTTTGATGACTGCCGTGCAGCTTTCATCCGCGTGCCCCATGATGGAAGCCAGCGCATAGGTCTGGTGGACTGATTGAGCCATGAAACCGGGCAACCCTGCGCGCTCAAGCCATTCGGCGTAATAGCGAACGTCTTTCTGAGCATTTGCGAGGGACATGAGCGGAGTGAAGTCTCGTTTCAATGTGGCTTCGCCGTAGAGATCCATCATGCCTGATTTGCCGCCTGCAGCGGAAATGATGCCGATCACTTTGGACATATCCAGCCCTTCATGGGCAGCGAGCGCAAATCCCTCACACCATGCCGCGACATTGGCAAATGCGATGTAGTTGTGAATGAGTTTCAGGCGGATGGCATGACCGGCCGGGCCCACATGGAATATGTTTTCCGCATAGGTGTCGAAAATCGGGCGCATACGCTCGAGCAAAGCCTCCTCACCTCCGAAAAGAATGTTTACTTCACCCCGGTCAGCATGGATGGGCGTGCGCGTCATCGGCGCTTCTGCATAGAGAATTCCATGCGCCTGGCATGCCTCATACATGGTATCGACGTGGTCAGCGGATACGGTGGTGTGATCCAGAAACACGCTTCCGGGTTTCATTTGTGCCAACGCACCATTGGCGCCCAGGGACAGTTCCTGCACCGCCTCCGCTGTAGTCACACAGACTGCAAATACATCGCTTTGCGCTGCGATTTCAGCAATTTCGCCACCCTTATGAGCGCCAAGGCTGACCGCTTGATCCACTTTGTCACTGTCCAGATCTGATACTGTGACGGACAGGCCCTTTTGCGCCATGTTCTTTACGACGCCCATTCCCATGCCGCCAAGGCCGATGAAACCAATTTGAGTCGATGACATAATCATTCCTTTGTTCGGTAAGTCATTAAACATAACGTCAGTTGTCTGACAACTGCTTTTCATATATTCATAACAAATATTTTCATACGTGCTATGACCGGTTATATATTTGGCAGCACATTAGGAGTTCTGAGCCCGTGAACAGCCCACTTCAATTTGATCGTATCGCAAGGCCGCGTCGGCTGCCGGATGAAGTGGCGGCTACAATTTCCAAGGCGATAGACAGCAAACAGTTGAAGCCGGGTGATAAATTACCTTCGGAAAACGAGTTGTCTGAGCGGTTCGGTGTGGCCAGAACTGTGATCAGAGAAGCGATCTCCTTGCTGAAATATGACGGCGTTGTGGATTCGCGCCGTGGTATTGGTGCTTTTATTGCCAAAACAGAAAATCGCTCTGCCTTTCGCATTAGCCCCGCATGTTTTGAAATTCGCAAACAGATTGTCCAGTTACTGCAACTGCGCACGGGCGTGCAGGCTGGTGCATCTGCATTGGCGGCACAAATGCGAACAGCTGAGCAGTTGGAAACAATTGAAAACGCTTACCAATTGATGGTCGAGGCTGACAAACAAGGTGCAGAACAGGCCTTGGAAAAACGTGTCGATTCGGAGCTTCTGTTTTACCGTCTGATCACCCAAGCGTCTGCCAATAGTTATTATGAAGACGTCGTGGGAATGATAGAGTCCAATATTCAATCAAACCTGCGTTCGGCATTTTTGAAAAATGCTGCCGCTTCAGAGTTTGGTCCTGATATTCTGGCAGAACATTTTGCCGTATTGCAGGGCATTCAAACCCAAGATGTGGAAGCCGCGCGGCGGGCCACACGCCACAGATTTGAACAAGCTGCACAAAGGTTGGTCGCCCGCGAAGACTTTGCCTAGCCAGCATAGGCGTTTCTCTGAAGGGGGGCCTGGCGCCCCCTCACCTACTGATCAGCTAAGAGCTGAAACTTTGAATTTCCAAACGCAGCAATGCGCTTAATTGCGAATCCAATTTGCGCAAGAATGCCCAATTTGGGACGACTTTTTCCAAACTAATCAACAGTGTCTCCCCTAATTCAGGTTTGTGCCACCGGGTTGGTTGCATGTAACATGCAGAAAACTGGTGAGGTATTGTATGAATTGGGATGTTTCGGGAAAAGTTGCGCTGGTGACCGGTGCAAGTTCGGGTATTGGACGCGCACTTGCTATCGCGGTTGCAAGGGCTGGCGCAAAAGTAGCGATTGTTGGCCGGTCTGAGGAACGGCTTGAGGCGGTCAATCAGGAACTTGGTGGTGACGCTTTGGTTTTATCGGCTGATCTTACCATTCCTGCAGAAGTGGACCGCGTTGCCACGGATGCCATCGCCCATTTCGGGCAAATTGACATCTTGCTGGCAAATGCCGGGCTTTATGTTCCAGGCGACGTGGTCGATGGAGACCCGGATGCTTGGGACGAGCTGCTCACTGTCAATGTGAACAGTGTTTTCCGGCTGGTAAACCGGATATTGCCACAAATGACGGCGCGTCGATCCGGGGATATAATTATCACAAGCTCCGTCTCCGGCCATCAAGCCATCCAGTGGGAACCAATTTATTCGGCATCCAAACACGCGATCCAGTCTTTCACCCACGGTTTGCGCCGTCAGGTCGCGCCTCACAATGTGCGCGTTGGTGCCATTGCGCCGGGCGTTGTGCTTAATCCGCTTTGGGGGTTTGCTGACGCTGATGCCATTGACGAAAAAGTCGCGGCGCATGAGGGCATGCGCTCTGAGGATGTTGCTGAGGCTGTGATGTTCATGTTGACCCGGCCACCCCATGTGACCGTCCGTGATCTGGTTCTTCTTCCGCAAAATCAGGACATCTGATCTGTGACCAAGTTTGACTATGTTATTGTTGGAGCTGGCGCTGCCGGCTGTGTGCTGGCAAATCGCCTTTCCGAAGACCCTGATGTGCGCGTGGCGTTGATTGAAAGCGGACCGGACCGAAATTCCCGCAAGACTATCGTTCGTATGCCATTGGCAATGGTGACCTTCATGGCACCGGCTCTCGCCTTTTTGGGCGGCCCTAAATTCATGCAATGGTTCAAGACCGAGCCTGAAGAAGGCGTGGATGATCGCAGGATCGATCTGCCCCGTGGGCATGGAACCGGTGGCAGTACTCTCGTAAATGGCCAAATTCTCATTCGCGGCCAGCGGCAAGACTACGATGAATGGCGCGATCTTGGCGCATTCGGTTGGGGTTTTGATGATTTGCTGCCCTATTTCCGGAAAATGGAGCGGTTTGAGCCATTGGTAGACAGTGGCTCAGATTCCCATCTGCCGGCTCGTGCGGAACGTGAAGCGCAGCCTATTGATCCCGACTATCATGGTGTTTCGGGTGCCGTAAATCTGGCGCATATCCGAACCGTCAATCCGTTGACCCATGCATTTTTGAAAGCGGCGGAGCTTGCCGGTCATCGGTTTAATTCCGATTTTAACGGTCCGCGTCAGGACGGGTATGGATTTTACACATTTACGCAATCCAATGGCGAACGGGTAACGGCCGAAAGCGCATATATCGATCCAATTCGCAATCGCTCGAACCTGACCATCCTGTCCGGTCGCAGGGTCACGAAAGTGATTATGGATGGTAAGCGAGCCGAAGGTGTTGTTTGGCAAGACGAAAGTGGTGCGAGCGGAGAAACACGCGGCACGGAGATCATCTTGTCCGCGGGCAGTTTTGTGTCCCCTCACCTTTTGATGCTTTCCGGCATTGGCGACAAGACCCAATTGTCAGGGCATGGAATCCCGCTGGTGCACGACCTTCCAGGTGTTGGTGAAAACCTTCAGGATCATCTGGATGTCAGTGTGGAATACCGCGCCAAGACCAGCGTTCCCTATGGTGGCTCATGGCGGGCCTTTCCAAGGAATTTGCTTCACGTGGCGAATTGGATTTTCAGACGCCGTGGGCTGTTTGCCTCGACCACAGCTGATGGCGGTGCATTCCTGTCCACTACGGGGTCTGAGCGCCCGGACATACAGTTGTTTTTCTGCACGGCCATTGCCAATACACAGAACGCAAAGGGTTTCAGCACGCATGGCTTTATCATGCATGTTTGCCAATTGCGGCCTGACAGTATTGGGAATCTTAAACTGAGGAGTTCAGATCCTCTGGACAGGCCATTGATTAAATACAATTTCTTCCAGGGGAAAAGTACGACCCGAGCGTTGCGTGAAGGGGTGCGAATTGCCCGTAAGATTATCGGACAGCCGCCCTTTGTGCCCCATCTGGATGTGGAGTTGTCTCCCGGTCGGGAAGCAGAGGATGATGACGCTCTTGATAGCTTCATTCGCCAAAATGTTGGGACGTTGTTTCACCCGATTGGAACCTGTGCAATGGGCACCGGCCCGATGGCGGTCGTTGATCCAGGTTCAATGCGCGTGCATGGCACATCTGGCCTTCGGGTTGTTGATGCCTCTGTGATGCCCAAAATTGTGTCTGGCAACACGGTTGCCGCCACATACTGTTTGGCTGAGAAATCTGCCGATCTGATCAAGGGAAATCGCCGCAGCGAAATGGCATAACTTCAGGGCCAGCCTGCGCTGTCTGGAGAAGGCTTTGGCAACCCCGCGTCAACTTCGGACCGCATGACCTTTGAACCATCGGAAATTCATGTTATTGTGGAAAAATAACACGGAGATTTCATGTCCTGATCATGTGGGGAGGCAAAGCGTCCTCCCGGTGCAAAGCAGAAGCGACCAGGCCCACTAACCGGAAAGCGGTTCGTGGAACGCAGCTTTGTAATTTCAGAAAATCTGACACTGCGACCCGAGCTTTGCTCGTGGTTTGAACATGAGAGTTCACATCAATGAAACGGGATTATTCAAAATTCCTGCGGCCTCCTACAACGGATGGAAGCCCCAAACGCATACCTTCAAAACTTGAAACGCTCGGCTGGAAGCCGTTTTTTGCGCAACAAATCAGTACCGAAGACATGGGCAGGACACCGCCAGCCCGCATAGTTGAGGTGCAACGAAGTGGTTTTCACGTCCTGGGCGACGGGATCGATACCATTGTGCCACCAAACCCGGAGGCAACTGTGGGTGATTGGTTGTTGCTTGATGAAGCCCGCCCCGGTTCCAGTGAGGTTCTAGAGCGGAAAAGTCTCATCAAACGACGTGCCCCGGGCAGCGACCGGCAAGTTCAATTGATAGCGGCAAACATTGATACGGCTTTCATCGTATCTTCCTGCAATCAGGATTTTAACGTTGCGCGGCTTGAACGCTATATCGCTGTCGCTTTTGAGGCTGGCGTATCTCCTGTCATTATCCTGACAAAGAGCGATCTTTGCGAAACGCCTGACAATTATGTTGCAAAAGCTAGTGGTATTTCTGATCTGGTTCCGGTGGTGGTTCTGGATGCACGAGGTGATGAACCAAGGCAAAAATTGGCTGATTGGTGCAAGCCGGGGCAGACGGTCGCGTTTCTGGGGTCTTCCGGTGTGGGGAAATCAACGCTTACCAATGCACTGCTGCAAAGCCTATCCATCCACACTCAGGCTATTCGTGAGGACGACGCGAAGGGGCGCCATACTACGACCAGCCGCAGGCTTCATATTCTTCCAGATGCTTGCGCGGTGTTGGACACGCCGGGAATGCGGGAACTTCAGCTTGCTGACGTTGAAACGGGGCTTGCACATCTGTTCTCAGATATTGATGCCCTTACAATGCAATGTCGCTTCAAAGATTGTCAGCATGTCAGTGAACCGGGATGCGCTGTGCTGGCGGCAGTCGAAACTGGAGATATTGATGAGGTCAGGCTGGGTCGATGGAGAAAACTGATTGCAGAAGAACGCTTTAACACTTCGAGCCTGGCGCTACGAAGGTCGAAGGACAAGGCGTTTGGGAAAATGATCCGCACCATAAAAAAGCAAAACAAGAAGTGAACGCTGACCGTGGGTGATAAGCGGAATCTAATGATACACCTCGCCTGCATCACAATAAAAAAGGGACCCGGTTTCGGGTCCCTTTCGCTGTTGCGGAGGTTAATCAGTTTACCGTTCAGACTTGGCAGATTGGGCAGACTTGTGAGACTGGGCGGGCCTGACGAACAAACGGATCAGTTTGTCACTGCCTTGGGGCGTTTGATGTCATTCCCAGCACCGCACTTCAATTTGATTTCGGCCCACTTGCTGGTCATTGCCTGTTTGGCAAGGACGATCTGATAGCGTCTGTGAACCGATTTATTGAACTCATAAGTCTTTGCCCAGCGCTTTACATTGCCTTTGGCGACCCTGGTCGTTGTCACTGACGCTTTTTGTTTTGCTCCATCATTTCGGGTCAAAAAGAAGTCTACCTTACCCGGCTTGTTGGTCCAGATTTCGGTGATCAACTTGACCGGTTTTCCGCAAACCGGCTTTGCTGGAACTGTGTAGAGTTTCACATTGGTGGCTTTTAGAGCGACAGGTGTTCTCGAGGGATTGTTTGGCTTTGGCATGCAGACAATCCGCATTGGCAATTGCACTGTGTCTTTCAGTACCTTCCCCTTATTGGTGGCTGCAAGCGCCTCAAATTTGATGAAAAAGCCGTCTTTGACGAGTTTCTTGGTGCCACCGTGGCGGTTACAATAGTCCGCAAATCCCGGTGCAAAGCTGTTCAGGAACGATCTCTTGAATGTGATGTTATCTGCGTGAGACAATTTGCGCTTCTTACGCGGTATTTTACCGCTCATTTCCTGTTTGGGAGACATGGTTATTGGTTTGAGTGTCACGCTGTTTAACCAGTTATTATGTCGACCTGCATCCCCGGAGACACTAAATCGTAGTGTAATGGTCTTGCCGTTCCACTTGTATTTTCCACCCGTATAGTCAAATTGCATGACGGCCTTGGAAAACTGGTTGGAGTGAATATCAAAATTCAGAAACGGATTGTTCTTTGCTTGCGAACCGCCTGTGGTTGCCACCAGACAGGACACCATAACCAGGGCAGAAGCGACGTATTTTGTTTTGTTTATCATTTTATTTTCCTCTCAATTTAAGTAACAAATCCGATATATAAAATATAAATTGAGTTTAGGATGAATTGTTCATTCATTTTGTGTTCATTTATATTTTAGAATTTAACTATTTATTATTGATACATTTAAAAATTGAATTTTATTTATGTTTGTGCGCTCACAGGAGCGGAAATGCTGAAACATTTCCGCTCCTGTGAGCGATTTCTGTTGTGATCAAGATAGTGGAGGAAGTTTTCAGTTGAGCATTGGGCGATGTATCAAATGTTTCAGGAGACCCGACTTCTGAAACATTCGATACAATCGCTGCAGCTTGATATTCGGAGCTGCTTAGTCCGCGGTCGGAGCATTTATAAGGCGCTTCTCAATGAAGCGCCTCCATATTTGTGGCGACGCAACGTTAACTGCCGATTGGACCGCCGTTGGATTTGATCAGCACCACAACAGATGGACGCGCAGGGGTACCATCTTTGAAATCCGGCCAGTTGCTGCCAGCCGTATCCATTGAGACTGCGTCTTGGTCCTCACCTTCCAATTGCAAGGCGCCTGGATGCTGCACCGACAGAAACAGGTTTCTGCCATCTGGTGTGAATGCCGGAGAACAGCACTCTGATCCAACCGGCGGAATGTAGAATAGCTTCGGCAACGCTTTGCCCTCGCCTTCGGTGTCCATTGCATAGACAGCATCTGCCATGCCATTTGGTGGTGGACCATCTGTCGTGACCCAGAGATGGCCTTGTGGATCGACACCCAGATTGTCTGGATCGGTAAACCAGCCATTTGTCGTTGTTTCAGAGTGATAAAGGCTTTGGTCCGCTTCTTTATCCGGGTCACCACACAACACGAACACATCCCAGGTAAAATGATCAGCGGCCTGGTCTGGACCATCAGCCGTGTCAGGAGGTGTCATTTCCAACAAATGACCGTGGGGGTTCGGCCCCCTTGGATTTGCGGGGTTTGTTGTTTCACGGCTATCACCTTCACCGAAAGGCATGCGATCTTCATTTTCGGTCATTGCAACATAGAGCTTGCCGGTGATTGGGTGCGGAATGAAGCCTTCTGGTGCATCCATGGGTGTTGCGCCCACCAGATCAGCTGCCGCACGCGTGTTCAACACGATGTCAGCCTGACTGCCAAAGCCGGCTTCGGCAGTTAGTTTCCTTTCCCCGGCGATGAGAGGAATCCAGGTCACGACGCCATCGCTGGAGAATTGCGCTACAAAGAGTGTGCCATGATCTAGTAGATCCTTGTTGGCGGCGCGGTTGTCCGGGTCAAAGATATCCCGCGTGACAAACCGGTAAAGATACTCAAAATCATCATCATCGCCCATGAAGATGACAACCCGGCCATCCGGCGCCACAACCACCTGTGCTCCCTCATGGGTCATGCGCCCCAGCGCGGTGCGTTTGACAGGTTTCCCCTCTGGGTCAAATGGATCGATTTCTACAACCCAATCGAATTTCATGCATTCATTGGGTTCGTTTTCGAAGACAAACCGTGGCTCTATTCGAGAAAGAACATATTCATCATTCTCATCTTCATCCCAGCCTTGACGTTTTACCAGTTCCTGATTGGGAAGCGTGGTGTAATCACCAGCGAAGACATCCATGCCACCCTCTTCACCTGAAAGCATCGTGCCCCAGGGAGTGATGCCGCCATTACAGTTTGAGATGGTTCCAAATACCTGGGTCCCGGTTGGGTCCGCTTTGGTCTTGAGCCGGTCATCACCTGCAGCAGGGCCGGAGAGAACCATTTCGGTGCTCATGTGGATGCGCCGGTTATACTGCCCCTCGGTGACAAATTCCCAGCTTGTATCACTGCGTTTGATCTCGACAATGCTGATACCGGTCGCGGCCATAATGGTGCGAATTTGGGCATCGGAGATTTTCTCGCGATAATTGTCTTCCGTCATGTCGGGAAACATCAGGAACGGATCAGCATATTCGTGGCTGATCAAAAGGAGACCATGGTCAGAACTTTGCGCACCAAGTGGCAATGGCAGAAAGGCTGTAAAATCGTTGTTGTAGCCGAACTGGCGTTCTGCTGCCGGTCCGTCAAGCGTGGCCAAATCAAACTCGGGGCTGTCCTGGAACATCGGATCTCCCCAGCGCAGCAATATCTGGCGGTCATAGTTTTCGGGCCAATGGTCTCTTTCATCGCGTATTCTGGTGAGCTCCTGGAATGTGAGTGTAGATGTATTGGTGCTGCCGGTGGCCGCAGCTTCAGAAGAGCTAATGAAAGAACCGCCAGTAGCCGCAACGGCAGTGGAGGCAATGAATCCCTTCAGGAGCGTGCGTCGATCCAATCCCTCTGCAAGAAGGGCCCCGTAAGTGGGGCTGGCATGTTTTCGCGGATTGGGGCGGGCACGCGTTTTCTTTCGATCTGTCATCTTGATTGCTTTCAGATAGTTAGGGTGAGATGCCCAAAACCTATCTCACAATCTGACAACACAATTTTGACTGTATGTGCCTGATGTCAGGCAACCATAGCGCGAAATGCGTTCTCTGTTTCCAGATCAGCTGGAAAGTATAATTCGATCTTTAAATCATCGAGTGTCAAATCTTCGGGCGTGCCAAATTGAGCGATGGTGCTGAAGAGAGACAGGCGAATTGACCCGGCTATAAAGATGGTCGGCACAACCGGGCCATTGCTGTGTGGGACAGTTGTGGCGACTTCGGCCAACTTTTCCGCGGCCTTGTCGAGCACGGTTACGCCGCCCTGAGCTGTACTTTCTGTGCGCAGACGCTGAGCTGTATGGTGCGCAACCTCAGGCCAGTTTTCGATCAAAGGTGGCAGGATATCTGACAGCATCAGTTCAAGCAGGCTGTCTCCTTCGTTTAGATCAAGCGGGCCGAAAAGCCCTTGAGCGGGCCTGTTCATTTGGACAATGGTCCAAAGACGATCAATGGCAATTGCAGGGTAAGGCGCATGTTGGTTGAGCGTATAGTCGACGGCTGCGCGCACTGGAGCCATCTCTTGCGCGCTCCAATTGCGGGCCTGGTGTTGAATTGCAAAGCCCGCGAATGTCAGCATTTGATTGCGCGCAGCCAGTGGCAGTTGAAGCGCATCACCCAGCCGCTTGATCATATCCACACTTGGGCGCGCCCTGCCCGTCTCCAGAAACGAGATATGGCGGGTGGACACATCGGCCTCAACGGCAAGTGATAACTGGCTAAACCGTCTGGCTCTGCGCCAGGATTGGAGAGTTCTTGAGAAGTCATTCATGGCGGTAATATACGGCGTTTGTTGCAGCTTGTCTGTTACCTGCAAGGTAATTGTTTTTGTGACCGAAGCGGTTCTATGTCCTGTCAAACACACAGGAGAGCAAACTATGTCCCACAATTTTCACAAATTCTGGCTGAAGGTTACAGCTGTTGTCGTCGGATCCTTTGGTCCGATTTTCTTTCTGGGTACCATGATGTCTACCTCAGAGCCTGCCCGTCTTACACTCGACATTATAAGTTGGCCCTTGGATGGGATTCAAACCTACGCTTCGCCAGATACGCGGTTTCTCTCTGCTTTAACGGGTGGCTTTCTGTTGGGATGGGGAGTGACGATCTGGTTTCTCTCGAGTTGGGTCTATGATCTGGCCCCGGAAGCTGTGCGCAAAACTGTTTTGATTGGTATCCTGTGCTGGTTTGTTCTGGATTGCCTTGGGTCCATCACATCGGGCAATTCATCAAACGTATTTTTCAATACCCTCGTGCTGCTGCTCGCAGTTGGACCACTATGGCGACCGGCCAGAACGCAACAATTGGCTTGATTTGATACCCTGCCTCACACGGCCGCTGTTTTCGCGGCCGTTTTGGGTCGCAGCGCATATTGCGCGGCAAAGACGCTGGCAAGGGCAATCAAGGCGCCCAATAATTGCAGCCAATCAAGCGTCTCATTGAGTATCAGCCAGCCCAGAAGTGTCGCACTGACGGGACTGAGAAACCCAAGAACAGACACTGATGATGGCTGTAATCTTGCTATTCCGCGCAACCAGATAACGTATGTCAGTGCGGCGCCGATCAGGCCAAGGTAGCTCAGTCCAATTACATTTGAGGTGTTAATGGTCGCCCAGTCAGTGGACGAAAATGGCATGAATGGCAAAATGAGCAACCCGCCTGCAGTGAGCTGCCATGCGGTGAATGTCAGCGCGGACACTGGTGGTTGCCATTTTCGGCTGAGGACGATTCCCATTGCCATGGAGGCCGCCCCGAAGAGGCCGGCAGTAACGCCCAGCAAATCCAGTTTTGCTTCTGGCGTCAGAATTAGAAGACCAATGCCGCAGGCGCCAGCCAGAATTGCGAGCAAAGATAATGGCTTTATCGGGTGACCCAGAATTGCCCTTGCAGACAGAATCACGATCAAAGGCTGAAGCGCACCCAGAATGGCAGCGATCCCGCCGGGCAAGCGGTAAGCGGCAAAGAACAAGAACGCCCAGAAGATTGAAAAATTGAGCGCCCCCAGCACAAACATTCTGGCGATCCAGATGCCTTTTGGCAGACGTCGAACCAATAGCAGCAACAAGAGCCCAGCTGGCAACGCGCGCAAGAGCGAAATCGATAGCGGGTCCATATTCGGCAATAATTGGGTCGTGACGATGTAGCTGCTGCCCCAGATGATGGGCGCGAGAGACGTCAGCATGAGATCTGAAAGGCGGTTCATAATCGAATCCTGTAAAGTATCTTGATATCAAGATAGATTGATTAATCTTGACGTCAAGATAAAAACGGTATTCCATCGCCCCATGGATGAAATCGATACGATCAAAGCCCAATGGGCGCAGCAAAGACCTGACCTGGATACCGATCCGATGGGGTTGATCGGTCGGTTGATGCGCCTCGCCCAGCATCTCTCTCAGGAAATGGCCGAAACTTTCGCCAGGTTTGACCTGACGGGCGCCAGCTTTGACGTGTTGGCGACACTCTTAAGGTCAGGCCTGCCCCACGCGCTTTCTCCAAACCAGCTGCTGTCCACGATGATGATTACATCTGGCACAATGACAAACCGGATTGATCAACTGGAAAAACAGCAACTGGTGAGACGGATCAAAAGCACGGAAGATCGGCGCAGTGTGCAAATTGCCCTTACAGAGAAGGGACGCGCGGTGATTGACGAAGCGGTCACAGCGCATGTTGCCACACAGACTCGGCTGGTTTCTTCACTGCCCGACAAGGAGCGAAAGGATTTGGATCAATTGCTCCGAAAATATCTTACGCAGATATCAGATTGATCAACAATTGACCTCTTCCTGATTAGGACCTGACGCTTGAAATACTCCCGTTGTCCGGTTAACCTTCTGGCACAGGCTCAGCCCGCGCCTCCCCCCTCCATTTGGGAAAGCATAATTCATGTAGGGTTGCCATACTGATGATTTAACCGACTGTTCGAGCGTTCACATAAGGAGGGATTGTGATGGTTGCTCGATATCAGGAGGTTTGACATGAAATTATCTGCTCCCATCTATCGACTGAAGCGTGAAGCAAAATTGCTGTCACGAAAGAACGGGATCCCGCTGCATGCAGCTTTGGATCGATTGGCAGCAAGCGAAGGCTTTGAAAGCTGGAGTCTGTTGGCCAGCAGCGCAGTATTCAGGTGCCCCACACACCGCATATTGGACGATCTCTTACCAGGCGAGATGTTGCTGCTTGGCGCGCGTCCAGGGCACGGAAAGACGCTGATGGCACTTGAGATGATGGTGGATGCCGTTAAGGCGGGCGAACAATGCTTGTTCTACAGTCTTGATTATACCGAAACCCAGATCATGAACCACATTGTGGCGTTGGGGGCAGACCCAGAATTGTTCAAAGGTGCCATTGATACGTCCGATGCAATCAGCGCTGATTATATTCTGCAGAAGGCAAAGGCAGTTCCGGCCGGAACGCTGATTGTCATAGATTACCTTCAGCTTTTGGATCAGGACCGGTCCAAGCCGGACGTTGCTGCGCAGGTCTCACAGCTACAGGCATTTGCCCGGTCTGCGGGCGTTATCATCATTTTCATTTCGCAGATAGACCGTGTCTTCGACGCGTCTGCCAAGACACTGCCTGATTTGGCGGATGTGCGCATGCCAAATCCGCTTAATCTTGATCTGTTTGACAAGACTTGTTTTGTGCATGATGGCGTAATTCAGTTTGACAAAGCGTGTTGAACTGACCGGTCTGAGCCGTTCAGTCGCTCATCAGGCTCCGTTCTATCTTTGGTAGTTTCGGCGGCTGCAAACCGCTATCGCTTCAAGTATCATGGCCTTGTACGAGTCGGTTTGTAGCCCCCTGAAAAGGATCAGATAGAATGGAAGCATCACGTGATATCTCGCGGCTGATCGAGATCATGGCACGCCTCAGGGACCCCGAAACCGGGTGTCCCTGGGATGTGGAACAGGATTTTTCCTCTATTGCGCCATACACGATTGAAGAAGCTTATGAAGTGGCTGATGCCATAGAGCGCGATGACATGGTCGATTTGAAAGAGGAACTTGGCGACCTGCTGCTTCAGCCTGTCTATCACGCGCAACTAGCCGAAGAAGCCGGACATTTTAACTTCGATGATGTGGTTTTGGGTATTACGCAAAAACTTTTGCGGCGCCATCCTCATGTATTTGGTGATGAAGACGCCCGCAAAGCAAAATCAGCCAAACATGTCTGGGAACGGATCAAAACTGAGGAAGCGGCCGAGAAAACCGCGGAACGAAAAGCTCTGGGTCAGGAGATCAGCGCTGCAAGCATACTCGACAATGTGCCCGGGGTTCTTCCTGCGCTGACACGCGCTGAAAAGCTTCAGACAAAAGCTGCCAAGGTTGGCTTTGATTGGCCGGATTTGCAGCCGGTTATGGACAAGATCGAGGAAGAATGGAGCGAACTGGGCGCGGAAATTGAAAACCGGAACACAGACAATGCAGCGAAAGTTGCAGAAGAGTTTGGCGATTTTCTGTTTTCGGTGGTGAATCTCGGCCGCCATCTTGGCATTGATCCCGAGCATGCCCTGCGGCAAACAAACGCCAAATTTGTCAGGCGTTTTCAACATATTGAGGGAACATTGAGCGCTGAAAAGCGCGACATTGATTCAGCCTCTTTGGATGAAATGGAAGCGATTTGGCAAAGTGCAAAAGGTGTGGTCGGCTGATTTTTTGCTCGCGCGCGAAACTGATCAGCATTTTCGCCATTTCATCATCATTGTGAGTGGCGTTTGGTGAGGCCGCAAACGCTTATTTATGGCGCTTATCGTTCTTGTAGAGCTAACCGTATTCCCAAAGTGCAATAGATGCTTCCAACGATCTTGCCCTGCCATTTCAAAATCCTGGGGTTGCGTCGAAGAAAGTTTCCGAGACTGCCTGCACTGACCGCAAAAACGATTGTGCTGAAAAACCCGATTAAAGCGAACAGAATCCCAAGAATACTCAGCTGAATAATAACAGCCCCATTCTCGGGTTTCACAAACTGCGGCAGGAAGGCCAGAAAGAAAAGTGCTGTTTTGGGGTTCAGCAACTCTGCCAGAACAGCCTGTCTAAAGGCTTGTGTTGCGGTTATGGGAATTTGCCCTTTTCCACCGAGGGACGTTGGAGACTTTTCGATTATCGCCTTGAGTCCAAGGTAAACAAGATACGCAGCCCCCATATATTTGATGATGCTAAAAAGCACTGCAGACGTTGCGATAATCGCGGAAACCCCAACGATTGCCAAAAGGGTGTGAACTATGTCTCCGACGGTAATGCCTGCCCCCGTTGCAATACCCACTCTTGTCCCGGAAGTTGTCGCGCGGGCTACAGTCAGGAGTGTCGCAGGACCGGGAATAAATACGAAACCAAACACGATGGCGACGTAGGTGATGAGTGTTGATTGGTCTATCAAAGTTCTGTCCTGTTTTCAGACGTAGAATGCCGCAAAACCATCGTTCCGCTCTCTGCAGGAATACACTCCAACACAACAATGAATCCGATTCGAATTGGATGCGTTTTAGTCCTGCCGTGTCATGCAGCAGTGCTGGTGATATCTTCCGGGTCAGTTTTCACAAAACGGCCAAATTTATTGCGGAACTCCGGACCGTTTTTTGGATCCACCCGAACCGTCAGAAGAACTGAGCCATCCGTTTCGTTTTCAATGCGGTTCAGAACCTCTGCATGTTCGTAAAGCCAATAGAGTCTGCCGAGTTCTTCCGTTGGCAGATGAACTGACAGGACTGTGCGTTTCTCCGATATTTTGCGTTCGATATGGTCAATCAGCTCAGCAATACCCTTGCCTGTCTGCGCGGATACCGGGAAGCCGGTGTCATCACCGGAAAAGTTGGGGCCACTTTCTCTACGCGGATCGCCCGCTGGCAAGAGATCAATCTTGTTCCAAACCTCCAGAACGCGGCTGGAATCCCCCGGATTGACCTTTAGATCCATAAGAATCTGTTTCACATCTTCTGCCTGTGCATCGCTGTCATCATGCGCGATGTCACGCACGTGAACGATCAGATCTGCGTCAATTACCTCTTCCAGAGTGGCGCGAAATGCGGCCACGAGATCATGAGGCAACTCGGACACAAAGCCCACTGTGTCGGAAAGAATGACCGTATCACCATGTGGCAACTGGACTTCACGCAGTGTTGGATCAAGCGTCGCGAACAGCAGGTCTTCTGCCCTCACATCTGCATTTGTAATGCGATTGAAGAGCGTTGACTTACCAGCATTTGTATAGCCAACCAGAGCGATGATCGGGTGCGGCTTGCGTTTGCGGTTTTTGCGATGCAGATCACGGGTTTTCCTGACATCCGCTAATGCCGCTTCGAGAGATTTGATTCGTTGCTGCAACATGCGGCGATCAGATTCGATCTGGGTTTCACCCGGGCCGCCCATAAAGCCGCCACCACCGCGTTGACGTTCCAGATGGGTCCAACTGCGGACCAGTCGCCCTTTCTGGTAGTTCAAATGAGCCAGTTCGACCTGCAACCGGCCCTCTTTGGTTTGGGCGCGCTCCCCAAAGATCTCCAGAATGATGCCAGTCCGGTCCAGCACCTTGATCTCGAGTGCCTTTTCCAGATTACGCTGTTGGATGGGGGTGAGTGCGTGATCAACGATCAGGAGTTTGATACCCTTCTCGTTTATGTGCTGCTTCACTTCATCCAGAGCGCCCTGCCCAATGAGCGTTGCCGGGCGGTATTTTCGCAGGTTGAAGTGATTGGAAAAGACGACTTCCAGATCACTGATGGCATTGGCCAGACCCACGGCTTCCTCAAGCCGAGCTTCGCCGGTGCGCGGATTAGTTCTTTGCCCTGCCGCAGCGCCATAAGCCGAAATAATCGGAACAATGACTGCACATTTTGTTTTTTGCCGTTCCGTGGAATGGAATTCGGACTTCTTATGATCGTCTGTTTCCGTAGAAGAACTCAATCGGATTCATCCTCATTATCCGGCTCAAACAGCTGGATTGGCTGTGCCGGCATGATTGTTGAAATGGCATGCTTATAGACGAGCTGGGAGTGCCCATCGCGTCTCAAGAGAAGACAGAAATTGTCGAACCAGGTAACGATGCCCTGAAGCTTGACGCCATTCACGAGAAAAATTGTTAAGGTGGTTTTGTTTTTGCGCACATTGTTCAAAAACGCGTCTTGGAGGTTTTGTGTTCGTTCGGCCATCATTTATCCTGTGGTCTGGTGGCTCATTATGAGTCAGCTATCTCTGCCTGAGTATGAAACAGCGAACGCAGTGTTGTGGCAATGTGTCCGGGCGCGCCATTGGCCACGGTAACATCATCAACAACAACGACGGGCATTACAAGAGTTGTTGCTGCTGTAATAAATGCCTCTCTCGCCTGCTGGGCTTCTTCTATTGTAAACGACCGTTCCTCGAATTTCATTCCCTCTCGTTCTACCAATTCCAGAACGATTGCTCGGGTAATGCCTTTCAAGATGCCTTTGTCAGCTGGCCGTGTGATTAAGGTTCCGTCTTTTGTGACAATCCACGCGTTGGTTGACGAGCCTTCAGTAACATATCCCTCGTCATCCACAAACCATGCCTCAAAGGCCCCCTGCTCACGGGCCATCTGTTTGGCTAGTACGTTGGGTAGAAGTGAGATGCTCTTGATATCAACGCGGTCCCAACGATTGTCCGGCATCGAGATGACTGCGACACCTTTTTCCGCCATTGCCGAGGATTTAGCAACAGAGGCATTGCGTGCTGTTACAACGATTCCAGGCGCAGTATGGTCGAGTGGAAAGAAGTGGTTTCTTGGCGCCACGCCTCGGGTTACCTGCAGATAGACCAGTCCGTCACGAACCTTGTTGCGAACCACAACTTCTCGCAGGACAACACCCAACGCTTTGTCGGACATGGGATGCGGAATTTGAAGCTCGGTCAGTGACCTGGAAAGCCGTTCCATATGGCGTTTTTCGTCTATCAGACGGCCACCCAAAACCTCGCACACTTCGTAGACGCCATCCGCAAACTGGTAGCCTCGGTCTTCAACGTGAACAGATGCATGCTGATGGGGAAGATATTGTCCGTTTACATAGGCAATTCGCGACATATAGGGCCTTTACCGAGAGTTCCAGTAAGTCAGGTTAAACACTCCGAAGAAAGCTAAAATCTCAATTCGGCCAAGCAGCATCGTGACACCAAGTGCGGATTTGGACAATACTGGCATATCAACATATTCCGGCCACAGGCCAAGATCATTCCATTCGGGGCTGTAAGCGCTGCCCATACTCGAAAAAGCGGCCAATGACGCGATAATGGAAGCCTCGAACGGGATACCATCGAGCGTCAATGCGGCGGCACACCCCCACACCAGAAGAACGGCAACAATGAGGAAGCTCCAGATGGCTTTCAGCAGGCCGATTTCCACCTGGCTTCCGCCGAATCTGTCTGATTGAACGCTGTGCGGGAACACCAGTCGGTTCAGTTCGTGAAATGACTGCAGCAACATGCCACCAATGCGATAAAACTTCAGCCCACCGGCGGTTGAAAACGCTCCGCCGCCGACAATGACGATACTGCCGATTGCTATTGGTTGAATGTGCATGAGCTGAGAGCCGCTCCATTCAAATCCGGTCGTTGTGATCAGGGATGCAGCTAGAAAAAAACCGTCCAGGAAGGGCGTGATTGCAGATTTTTGCTGTCCGGGTAAACTTGGAATCTGGGAGAACGCCAATGTCAGCAATACACCAAGTACGGCAATGCCAGCGATGATCATATAGCTTTCGCGGTGTTCTCTCAGCAATTGGCCGCGTCGGGTAAACAGCATTCTGTGCCACAGGATGCTGGTCGCACCAATGATCATAAAGACAATCATGATCGGGTACATCAGCGGCGCGTTGTAAGATGCCAGCCCGCCTTCGATTGGCATAAAACCACCTGTGGACACTGTGCCAGCGGCAAGACAAAGGCTTTCAAACAGGGGCACGCCGGACAAGGCGATTCCGCCAGCACAAATCAATGTTAAGAGCGTATATATCCCGCCAACATTCATGCAGGTTTTCAAAATCCTGCCGCCGCCGCCAATGCCAACTTTCTCCAACAAAGCAATCTGTCGTCGGGGCAATCCACCGACCCCTGCTGGCGCCAGGACGATGACCAACGATAAAAGGGTCAAAAGGCCACCCATCCATTGGAGTTGAACGCGCCAGAACAGCACTGAGCGCGGCAAATCCTCAACGCTTGTGATGACTGATGCGTTAGACGTGGTGATGGCCGAAATGGTTTCAAAAATCACATCGATTGTGGACATCTGTGTTGTAAGCGCCAAAGGCAGCGCCCCACTTGCCAGAAGCAGTACCCAGGCGAGCAACAGCAGCCCGAATGTTTCAACCCGCTTCAGACCGCGTTCCTTGCCGCGCAGCGTTATGAAAATGGCAGATGCAAAGAAAGCGTAGGCTGCCGCGGTCGCGCCGAACAATTGCGCAGCCTGAAACTCATCCATGTAAAGGGCGATCAGAAAAGGAGCAGCCAAAGCCGCCGCCACACTGCCTAAAATGGCAGCCAGTACGATCAGTCCCGCAGCCATCTCTAAAAGAAGTCGAGGCTGACGCGGAACATCTGCTCAACTTTTCGCACATATTCAGCAAGTGCGAAAATGATGACACGGTCATGAGCGCGAATTTTCATATCCCCATCTGGCCGTGCATAGACGCCATCATGAATGATCGCGCCAATGCGTACGCCGTCCGGCAGATCCAGATCACGTAATGCTTTGCCCACAAGTGGAGACGTTTCCAGAGCCTCAGCCTCAATGACCTCAGCCTTCCCGTCCTGCACCGGATACACACCGCGCACCCGACCGCGCCTGACATGCTGCAGAATCTTGGACAAGGTAACGACTCGAGGATTGATGTGGGCATCAATGCCAAGGGATTGGGTGAAAGTGGGATAGCTGGTGTTGTTCAGCAAGCTCAGTGTACGGCGGCATCCCATACGCTTGGCCATGACGCAGGCAAGTACATTCACCTCATCATTGTTGGTCAGTGTGACCATGGTATCAACGTCCTGGATTTCAGCTTCGCGCAAAATTTCCTGATCCAACGCGTCGCCGTGCAGAACGACGGCTCGCTTCAGATCATCGGCGATATCAATGGCGCGTTCCCGGGATCTTTCGATGATCTTGACTTTGGACTTGGAGTGACGTGCCTCCAGATTTTGAGCCACGTAAAGGCCGATATTTCCGCCGCCTGCCAGAACGATGCGTCCTGCTTCCTGTTCCTCATGGCCGAAGATGGACAGCGTGCGTTTGACCCGCTTGGTCTGGGTAATCACATAGACCTGATCGCCCTGAAGCATTGAATCATCTGAACGCGGCACGAACAGCGTTCCGTTTCGGTTGATTCCGACCACAACGGCGCTCAAGTCTGGAAACAATTCGCTGAGTTGCTTCAGCGGCGTGTCGATGACGGGACAATCATCCTCGCAGATGATGCCCAAGGTCGTGACTTCACCATTGGCAAATTCGACCGCGTCAAATGCACCTGGCAGCGCGAGGCGGCGCAAAACCATTTCGCCAACTTCAATCTCAGGGGAAATGATCACATCGATGGGCATGTGATCCCGCGAAAACAGATCGGCATAATAGGATTTAAGGTAGCTCTGCGCACGGACGCGCGCCACTTTGGTTGGCACATTGAACAGGGAATGCGCAACCTGACAGGCCACCATATTGACCTCATCATACAAGGTCACAGCGATGATCATATCTGCTTCATCAACCCCGGCCTGAGCCAGAGTATCAGGGTGTGCTCCGTGGCCGACGATGCCGCGTACATCCAGATGATCTCGAACGGCCTGAACAAGCCTGGGAGAGCTGTCTATGACGGACACATCGTTTTGTTCCGAAGACAACCGTTCTGCGATACCGTAGCCCACCTGGCCTGCACCGCAAATGACAACTTTCATATTCGACTGGCCTTAGCTTTTTCTGCGTCTCAGGCATACAGTGTTAGGCTGTCGAATCCAAACCCTTTAAATCCCGTCAGCCAATGTTGAGCGATTTCAGCTTACGATGCAGCGCCGAGCGCTCCATGCCCACAAATTCCGACGTTTTGGAGATGTTTCCGCCAAACCGGGCAATCTGCGCTGATAAATATTCACGCTCAAACACTTCTCTGGCTTCGCGAAGGGGCATCGACATCAGATGCTCGGATTCACGTCCTCCATCAGATGTGGAGGGAAGCAATTCACCAATTTCCTTTGGCAACAGATCAGCCGACAATGCGGCCTCCTGATCGCCTCGGGTCAAGATCAAAAGGCGCTCCAGATTGTTACGTAACTGCCGAATATTTCCGGGCCAAGGATGAGCCTGCAATACGGCCAATGCATCGGATTCCAGCGTTCTGATTGGTATCCCCACTGTGGACGCGATCTGTTCAATGAAATGTTCGACAAGCAGTGGAATGTCGTCGCGGCGCTCCGCAAGTGAAGGAACTTTCAATGGAACGACAGCAAGCCGATGATACAAATCCTCGCGGAAGTTCCCCGTTGAAATCTCTTCTTCCAGATTGCGCGCTGTTGATGACAATATCCTGACATCAACATTTACTTTTTTCGTCCCGCCAACGCGTTGAAAGCCCTGCTCGACCAGAACACGTAGGATCTTGTTCTGGGTTTCGCGGGGCATTTCCGCAACTTCATCCAGATAGAGGGTGCCGCCATGGGCTTCTTCAAGGGCTCCGACAGAACGACCACTGCCATTTTCTGATTCTGTTCCAAACAATGCAATTTCGGTCATTTCAGGCGTCAAAGCCGCAGCATTCAAACAGATGAAAGGGCCTTCCTCACGTGCGGAGTTTTTGTGCAACGTGCGGGCAACCAGTTCCTTGCCGCAACCGGACGGACCAAAAATCATGACGCGACTGTTGGTAGGAGCGATCTTTTCGATTGAACTGCGCAATTGTGTCATTGCAGCGGAATCGCCAATTAGTTCCGCCGCATCAACGCTGCGTTGCCGCAACTCGATGACTTCTTTTTTCAGCTTTACGTTTTCAAGGGCGCGCTCGGCGATCAATACAAGTCGGTCAGCCTTAAAGGGTTTTTCAATGTAGTCATAAGCGCCGCGTCTGATGGCGGAAACCGCGGTCTCTATGTTTCCGTGGCCTGATATGATCACCACCGCCAGATCAGGATGTTGCTCCTTGATGACATCCAGCAATGCCAAACCATCCAGGCGACTGCCTTGCAACCAAATGTCAAGAAACACCAGACTGGGCCGTCGATCATTTATCGCAGCCAGTGCGCTGTCACTGTCCTGCGCTGTTCGCACATCGTAACCATCATCTTCCAGAATACCCGCAACCAGGTCGCGGATATCTGCTTCATCGTCTACAATAAGAATGTCTGACGCCATTAGCCTACTTCTTTTTCTTGCGCATCAATATCAATGGCAGTTACCGGCATGGTCAGCCGGACCATGGCTCCAAATTGTTCCCCATCTGTATTCTCGGGGGCATCCAGAAGTTCGATTCCTCCACCATGCTCTTCAAAAACCTTCCTAACTATGGCGAGACCAAGGCCAGTGCCCTTTTCCCTTGTGGTCATGTAGGGTTCCAGCAATTTACTTCTGTTTTGTTTCGGCAAACCAACACCATTATCTGTGACATTGATCACGAAGGTCTCGCCGTTCTGAATGGCCGTTACAAGAATTTTGCCCCGTCGATTCAATTCGGAAGGAACGGCTGAAATTCCTTCGGTGGCGTTTTTGACAATGTTGGTCAGTGCCTGCGAGATCAGCCGGTGATCGAAGCGCCCGATCAATTCCGCTTCAGGCAGCTCCATTGTGAATAGAATCTCTGGATGTGCGACTTCCTGAAGGAAGACGGCTTCCTTGATCGCATCCGACAAGTTCCGCTCTACCATCACGGGCTGAGGCATCCGCGCAAAGGAGGAGAACTCATCCACCATTCGCCCGATATCGCCAACCTGACGAATGATCGTGGCGGTACACTGGTCGAAGACTTCCCGATCTGTTTCAAGCTTACGCCCATAGCGGCGTTGGAGCCGCTCCGCTGATAGTTGGATTGGCGTTAGCGGATTTTTGATTTCGTGAGCAATGCGACGCGCTACATCGGCCCAGGCGGACCGTCTTTGTGCTGCAATCAGATCGGTGATTTCATCCAGAGTGATGACAAAGCGGTGCTCTGCCTCGTCTGACTGTTCCATGGTAATGCGCACATTCAGGGTTCGCTCGTCGCCCTTTCTGCGAATGCTGATCTGGTCCTGGTGCAACGGGCGCTGATTGGCGACTGCAGCTGCAACGGTGGACGCAAGTTCGGGTATGGCGTCTGCAACGTTTTCAGACAGCAGTTTGCTTCTATCGACTTCCAGAATGCGCAATGCCGAGCGATTCACGAGGCTAATCGTTCCGTCGGCTTCAATCCCGATAACACCTGCTGTTACACCGGCCAGAACCGCCTCACTAAATCGGCGTCGCTCATCGACCTGGTCTTTGGCAAGGATGAGATCGTCTCTTTGGCTTTGGAGTTGCTCTGTCATGGTGTTGAAGGTTTGCGAGAGCGTTCCCAGGTCCCCTTCTTTTTTGTCCCAAGGAACACGGACACCGAGGTTTCCTGATGAAATTTCGGTTGCTGCGGTCATAAGCCGCCGAATGGGCGATACCAGTCGATTGGCAAAGTTGATGCCCATCCAGATGGCCGACAGGAGAACGATGAGTGCTATCCCTATATAGAGCAATCCGAAGGCAATCTGGACACTGAATTGGGTTCTCTCAAGCTCCTGATACTCAGCGGCTCGCTCATTCACCAAAAGGACGTATTCCAGCACTTCAGGATTGAGTGCGCGGACAAGATACAAATATGTATCCTGGTCAAAGGACGATAGCTTCATGGCCGCGCCAGCTACATTTGACAGGCCCCTGTTCTGGAGGGCCACTTCATCTGCTGTAAGTCCCCGCAGGGCATTGGGGCTTGGTATGGGGAGTACTTCCGTCTCAGCGCCGCCGCTGCTGCGGGCAACGACGTTGGCATCAGCGTCCAAAATCAGAATGGCCGTGAGTCGTCTCAGGCGCGCCTGTGTAGTGAGATATCCGAGAAGCCGGTCCTGATCTGAGGTCAGATTGGTGCCCGCATTGTTCAAACTTGTTGCGATGGTGATGACATCATTGGCCAGAACACGGGTGTGTTCCTGAACATAGGCCTGCGCCACAGAACGGGATGTATTGACGATTTCTTTGGTCCGCGTGTCAAACCAACGATCAAGGCCCCGGTCCAGCGTTACGCCCGCTACAATGGCGACAAGAATGGCAGGTGCGGCCGCAACCACACTGAAAAGTGCAACGACCCGAACATGAAGGCGCGCAGCTGCTCGGCGATTCTTGCGTGCAAGCCAAATGCCGACCAGTTCCCAGACGATTGCCCCGACCAGCACGCTGACGAGCATGCCGTTTACGATGACTGCAACCTGGACTGTATCCTGGTCTGGCTTGATGGACGTGAATCCCATCAGAACCATGAAAGAAATGCCAGCGGAAATCAGCGCGAGAATGGCAGCTATAAACCCGATAAGCCGGATAAGACGCGGTCGATCTGACGTGCCTTTTGAGGTCACGTTGGTCGTCCCGCTAGAAGTTATATCCAGTTGGGTCATAGAAAGCTGTTTGGGTCCGCATATGATGTGATGCAAATATACAACAAATGCATACCATGGCAAACACGGATAGTGTGGCTTTATTGTGGACACTGCACAGCTGAAGGTGAATCAACGTTGTTTCCAGTGTGGGAGCCTCCCTTTAAACCGCTTTCATTATTTTGATATCTAATTCTTTGATTTTTTTGCGTAATGTATTGCGGTTCAATCCCAAAATGTCGGCCGCCTTGATCTGATTCCCGCCGGTGTGGGCAAGTGTTGTGCTGATAAGGGGCCTCTCCATCCGATGAAGGACGGTTTGATAAAGGTGTTCCGGAGCACCGGATGGCGCCTCGGAGAAAGCCGATTTCACGAGCGACTCAATAAGCAGTGATATGTCCTGAGGTTGCGAATTGGCGGGTTCATTCCCGGCAATGGTGTTCACCTTGCCAAGCTCATGATCGACAATCGAATGGGTGATAACACCTTGAGGATACAATGCTGCCAGTCGTCTCACGACGTTTTCCAGCTCCCGCACATTGCCTGGCCAGCTGTGCTTTCGCATGCGCGACAGAGCGTTGCCGTCAATCTGTTTTGCGCCCAACCCTTCTTTTGCTGCCAAGTCGAAGAAATGTCGGACCAGATCATCAATGTCTTCAAGCCGTTCTCTGAGTGATGGCAGTCGGATCGGAATCACATTCAAGCGGTAGTAAAGATCCTCTCGGAAACGTCCCTCGCCTATAAGGTGATGCAAATCCTTGTTTGTGGCGGCCACAATGCGCACGTCTGTCTTGATGGACTTCCTGCCGCCGACAGTCATGTATTCGCCCTGCTGAAGCACACGCAGCAAACGTGTTTGGGCGTCCATTGGCATATCACCAATTTCGTCGAGGAACAGAGTGCCGCCTTCCGCCTGCTCAAAGCGTCCGCTTCCTCGATTATGGGCGCCGGTAAAGGCCCCCTTTTCGTAGCCAAACAACTCGGCTTCAATCAAATCGCGCGGAATCGCAGCCATGTTAATGGCCACGAACGGTCCATTCTTGCGCTTACCGTAGTCATGGAGTGCCCGGGCAACCAATTCCTTGCCGGTCCCGGACTCTCCTTCGATAAGCACAGTCAGATCATTCTGCATCAACCTTGCAAGAACCCGGTAAATCTCCTGCATGGCAGAAGATCGACCAACCAGCGGAATATCATCTCCGTCACGGTGGGAAACATCTGCTACTTTGCCCACGTTACGTTCTGATAAAGCGCGTTCAACGATGGAAACCAGTTCGCGCAGGTCAAACGGTTTTGGCAGATAATCATAGGCACCGCGTTCTGACGCCGTGATGGCTGTCATGAACGTATTCTGGGCGCTCATTACCAGAATCGGCAACCCTGGACGCACATTCTTAATGCGCGGCAAAAGATTAAAGGCATTGTCATCGGGCATGACCACGTCGGTGATGATCAAATCGCCCTCATTTTGGCTTGCCCAACGCCACAGCGTGCCAGCTGTTCCTGTCAGGCGGACCTGATAGCCTGCACGTGTGAGAGCCTGATCCAGAATTGTGCGGATTGCGGCATCATCATCGGCAACAAGGATCGTTTCACCGGCCATCAGCAGGGGCCCTTTCTCTTACTCATTGATTTTCTCTTCCTTGAAAGCAGGAAGCAAAACTTTAAAAACTGTGTTGCCTTTTCGGCTTTCACAATCAATCACGCCACCATGGTCACGCACGATCTTTGCGACCAATGCGAGGCCGAGGCCTGTCCCATTGGTTTTTGTTGTGATGAACGGGTCAAACAGATGCGGCAGCAGGTCTTCAGGGATTCCCGGCCCATTGTCTTCAACACTGAATTCAAGCGGAAGGCTCATCCGGTCGCTGGTTCCGGGCAGCGCCAAACGAATGCCGGGCCGAAAGGCCGTGCGGAGAGTGATTTCCGGTTCTGGCTCATCATGTAGTGCTTCGGCAGCATTCTTGACAAGATTCAGAAAAATCTGGATCAGCTGATCATGATTGGCATAGACGAATGGCAATGAGGGATCATAGCGTTCAATCATCCTGATATCGCGTCCGAAACTGGATTGGGAAATAGACTTAACCCGCTCCAGGACAACGTGAATGTTCACCGGGGCACGTTCTACTGGCCGCTCATCGGAAAAGACCTCCATCCGATCCACCAAACGCACAATGCGGTCTGTTTCATCGCAGATGAGGCGGGTCAGCGTCCGATCATTTTCATCCGCAGAAGTTTCCAGAAGCTGGGCAGCGCCGCGAATGCCAAACAGTGGGTTTTTGATCTCATGGGCCAGCATTGCAGCAAGGCCCGTGACAGTTCTGGCGGCGCCGCGATGGGTCAGCTGGCGATCAAGTTTTTCTGTCATGGTGCGCTCAAGGAACATCAACACCAGACCTTCCATATCTTCTGATATCGGAACGGCGTTTACGTCGATGCGCCTTTCATCGGCCCTGCCCTGAAATGCAATCGCTACCCGGTATTCAAAAACTGGTAGGTTCCTGTCGATGGCCTGTTGGGCAACATCTATGACTGGGCTACCAAACGGCAAAAGAGAAGACAGTGAACGCCCTTTCAGAAATGTGGAGCTGCTTTGGAAAAAGGTCTCAGCTTCCTGATTCATCGACTTTATTTCCAAGGCCCGGTTGAGAAACAACACGGGATGCGGCAAGGCGTTCAAAATTGCATTCGCCGATGGAGAATCGCTGCCAATGGCGGCATTCAGCAGTGATCTTGCAAGTCCGCTCATGCTGCGATTTCCAGTTTCTGATTGGTTTCGGGTGCCGATGAGAAGGCGTCGTCGAGTGCATTCAGAACGGATTGAGGATCTGTGCCTGTCAGGATGTCCTTGCGGAGCCCTGAATTGCTCACGCCAGCGTCATCTAAATACCAGCCAAGATGCTTGCGTGCCGCGCGAATGCCAACTTTGATGCCGTAGTGAGACAGTATTGCTTCGTAATGCTCGGAGGCCAGTCCGTGTTTTTCATCCCGCGATGGTTCCGGCATTGGTTTTGGATTGTTGGAGACACGGCTCGTCACATAACCAGGGAACCATGGCCTGCCATATGCCCCGCGGCCAATCATGATCCCGTCTGCGCCGGAGAGATTCAGTACGTTTTCAATTTGATCCAATTCAACAATATCGCCATTGGCAATGACCGGGATATCCACACTGTCAGATACCCGGCGAATTGCTGCCCAGTCTGCCTTGCCCTTGTAGAATTGGTTCCTGGTACGTCCGTGGATTGTCACCAGTTGAATTCCGGCATCTTCGGCTCGCCGCGCGATCTCATCTGCATTCAGGCTGTTTTCGTCCCAGCCCAAACGCATTTTGAGACAGACCGGCAACTCAGTTGCATTGACGGTTGCTTCAATCAGACGAAGAGCATGATCGGGGTCCTGCATGAGCGCTGAGCCTGAGTAACCATGGGTCACCTTGCGTGCCGGACAGCCCATATTGATATCCAATATGTCGGCGCCGTTATCAGCAGCAATTCTTGCGCCTTCAGCCATCCATTTTTCTTCACGGCCTGCCAGTTGTACGACGTGAATACCCACGCCCTCACCACGGGCTCGGGTGGCCATTTCTCGACTTTTATTGGCCAGTGCTTCACAGGCCACCATCTCGGAAACAACCAGACCAGCCCCGTACCGCCATGCAAGACGACGAAATGGCAAGTCTGACACGCCAGACATGGGGGCGAGATACACAGGGCACTCTATTTTATGGCGTCCGATGCAAATGGGCGGTATCATGAATACAAAGACCCTGACTATATTTTAAGCAGTTTATAGCACTGCATGGAATTTAGGCAAACGCAATTTGCCCAAACGGAGCAGAATGGTTTCATTCGCGTTCTCCAAGGTTAACAGGACTGTGCAGATATGAGTGATGAACAACCGCCTCGGGTTGCTGTTTTGATCGTTGGGGCGGGCAAAGGAAGTCGTGCTTCTGAAGAAACTGAGGGAATCCCCAAGCAATTTTACCCAATCGCGGGGAAACCCCTGTTTCAGTGGACGGTTGACGCGTTTGGTGCGGTGCCTGAAGTCGATCATATTGCCTGTGTCGTGCCTGAAAACACAGATAATACCCGGCTACCAAAGCTGGATGATGACACTGGTTCCACAAGTTTTTCCACTGTCATCGGCGGCCCATCTCGACAGTTGTCCGTGTTGAACGGCCTGCATCACTTAGCCGCACATTCTGAGCAATGGGATGTGGTGCTTGTGCATGACGCGGCGCGGCCCTTTGTATCAACCCGAATTATCACGGGTGTTATCAATCTGGCCGTCCACCATGGGGGGTGTATTGCTGCTATTCCCGTTGTAGACAGCCTGAAGCAAGGGGATAGTGGTTCGAATTGGGACGAGAACATTGTTTGTATTTCCGGGTCGATTCGCCGTGACGGCATTTACCAGGCTCAGACCCCTCAGGGGTTCGACTTTAGAAAACTCCTTGATGCTCATGTCAGGGCTTTGGATGATGGACATCGGGACTGCTCAGATGATTCTGTGATCTTCGAGACTTATTGTGGGGCTGTGGTCATCGCCGCTGGTGATCGTAACAACTGGAAAGTCACTGAGCCGGATGATTTCGAAACTGCGAGATTATTGATGGATGCAAGACAGAAATCCTCTTCGGTGCCTGATGTTCGGGTTGGTCATGGCTATGATGTTCACGCATTTGAAGCTGGGGACGAGGTGATCTTGTGTGGCGTCACCCTGCCCCATGAACGCTCATTAAAGGGCCATTCAGACGCGGATGTCGGTTTCCATGCTCTGACAGATGCTGTTTTGGGTGCGCTGGCTGATGGCGACATTGGTTCGCACTTTCCGCCCAGTGACCCAAAATGGAAAGCCGCCTCTTCGGATCAATTTCTGGCCCACGCAATTGCCCGGGCTGGACAACGGCAAGCCACTATCACCCATCTGGATGTGACCCTTGTGTGTGAGGCACCCAAAATCGGTCCGCACCGGGATATCATGCGTGATCGCATTGCTCAGATTACAGGGCTGGAGCGTGATCGCATCAGCGTCAAGGCCACGACCTCGGAGAGGCTTGGCTTCACTGGTCGCAAGGAAGGTATTTCTGCGTTTGCAACCGCAACACTTGTGTTTCAGGGATCCTAAAACCGATGATCGAAAAGCGTCTCTATAAAGCCGCAATATCTTCTCTGGAAGCCTGTGAGGCTGCCGGCAAAATGCTGGCGACTGTGGAGTCCTGCACAGGCGGACTGATTGCCGCCAGCCTCACGGAGGTTGCTGGGTCTTCGGCTGTGGTAGAAGCTGGATTTGTGACCTACTCAAATGATGCGAAAACGCGACTGGTTGGTGTGCCATCTAGCCTGATTGAAAAACACGGTGCCGTCAGCAAGGAGGTCGCGATTGCGATGGCCGAGGGCGGCATGTGGCATTGCGCAGCAGATATTGTGGTGTCTGTGACCGGAGTTGCCGGTCCTGGCGGTGGGTCAGACGATAAGCCAGTTGGTACCGTCCACATGGCGTGTTCCATTCGGGGGGGCATGACCCGACATGTTTTGCAAAGCTATCCAGATAATGGGCGTTCTGAAATTAGAATACAGACGGTTCTTGATGCGCTTATGCTGGTTCAGGCCTGTTTATCCGAAGACGCATCGTAAATTGTGTCGGCTCTGGCTTCAAATGCTTCTGCGAATTTGCGAAAGGCCCGATCGAACATGGAGCCCATCAGCATTCCCAATGCGCGCGATTTGAACTCATAGTCGATTTTGAAATTGACTGCTGAGGCGATATTCGCGTCTCCGGTTTCGCGGTTTTCAAATCGCCAAACATTATCCAGATGGGAAAAAGGCCCGTCCAGATAGGTGGCCCGTATCGACATGTTCGGTGCATCCAACACGACACGCGTTACAAATGTTTCATTGACCGGGCCATATGCGACCGACATGTCTGCAATCATGATTTCTGTGCCGTCAGATTGTCGTTCTCGTCCACGAACAGACAGGCGCTGACACAGAGGCACAAACTCTGGATAGTGCTCAATATCAGCAACGAGTGCAAACATCTGCTCTGCCGTGTGGCCGACAATCCGTGTGGTCTCAAACTTTGGCAACGCAGGTGTCTCTAGGCAGCATTGTTCAATTTGGAAGCCCGGGCCGCTCTAAGACGCGCAAAATCCTCGCCTGCATGATGTGACGAGCGGGTCAGTGGACTGGAAGAGACCATCAGAAAACCCTTTGAATAGGCAACGGTCTCAAAGGCTTCAAATTCCTCTGGTGTCACAAACTTCACGATCCGATGGTGTTTGCGGGTTGGCTGCAAATACTGGCCGATGGTGATGAAATCGACATCCGCAGAACGCAAATCATCCATCAGCTGCAACACTTCATTACGCTCTTCACCAAGGCCAACCATGATGCCGGATTTGGTGAAAATTTTTGGGTCCAATTCCTTGACCCGTTGCAACAACCGGATGGAATGGAAATAGCGCGCGCCAGGGCGCACAGTCAGGTAGTTGGAGGCAACCGTTTCCAGATTGTGATTGAAGACATCAGGTTTTGCCTCCACCACAATTTCCAAAGCACCCTCTTTCCGCAGAAAATCAGGTGTCAGAATTTCGATTGTGGTGTCTGGGCTTTGCTTTCTGATGGCACGAATAACGTCGGCAAAATGCTGTGCACCGCCATCATCCAGATCATCGCGATCAACCGATGTGATCACAACATGGTTCAGTCCAAGCTTTTCAACGGCTTCGGCAACATTAGCGGGTTCATTGGGGTCCAGCGGTAGTGGAATACCTGTGCGCACATTGCAGAATGCGCAGGCGCGTGTGCAGGTATCCCCCAAGATCATCATGGTGGCATGCTTTTTGGACCAGCATTCACCAATATTCGGACAACCAGCCTCCTGACAGACTGTGACCAAATTATTGGCAGTCACGATCGCCTTGGTTTCCTTGTAAACCTCCGAGCCAAGTCCTGTTCCTGGCGCTTTCACACGAATCCAGTCAGGTTTTCTCAGAATGTCCGAATCCGGCTTATGGGCCTTCTCCGGGTGGCGTTGTTTTGCTGCCTGGTCCGCCGGTGCTGGCTTGTCAGAAAGCCGCGATGCGGAATTGTCTATCAGAGTAACCATGTTGTTCCGGCCTTTTTAGTTCCCGATCTGAATCGCTCTAGCTGTGGATCACACGCCCGTAAGCATCCAACACACTTTCATGCATCGTTTCTGACAATGTAGGGTGTGGGAAGACGGTATGCATCAGCTCTTCTTCAGTTGTCTCGAGATTCATGGCAACCACATAGCCCTGTATGAGTTCCGTTACTTCGGCTCCCACCATATGGGCACCCAGCAATTGGCCAGTTTTTTCATCGAAGACAGTCTTCACCAGTCCATCTGGCTCGCCAAGAGCGATGGCCTTGCCGTTGCCCACAAATGGGAAACGGCCGACTTTAACTTTGTGACCAGCTTCTTTGGCTTTGGCCTCGGTCAGTCCGACAGACGCGACCTGTGGATTGCAATAGGTACAGCCGGGGATCATGCCCTTGTCCATTGGATGTGGATTCTTGCCGGCAATGGCCTCGACACAGATGACACCTTCATGCTCAGCCTTGTGGGCGAGCATAGGAGGTCCCGCAACATCGCCAATGGCGTAAATGCCCGGGATATTGGTGTTTCCAAATCCATCAATGACGACACATCCACGGTCAGTCTTGACGCCAAGCTTTTCCAGGCCCAGCCCTTCGATGTTACCTTGCACACCGACAGCTGAAATTAGTTTTTCAGCGGTAATTTCCTGTGTCTTGCCATCTTTGGTTTCAACGGTGGCTGTCACCGAACCCTTGCCTTTGGCAACCTTGGTGACTTTGGCTTCCGTGAGTATTTTCATCCCCTGTTTTTCGAAACGCTTTCGCGCAAGGGCCGATATTTCGGCGTCTTCCACAGGCATTACCTGCGGCATCAGTTCCACGACTGTCACATCTGCACCCATGGTGCGGTAGAAGGAGGCGAATTCGATGCCGATTGCGCCAGACCCCATAACGACGACGGATTTGGGCATGGACGGCGGAACCATGGCCTCGAAATACGTCCATATCAGATCGCCATCCGGTTCTATGCCTGGCAGCGCACGAGGGCGAGCCCCTGTAGATACAATGATATGTTTTGCTGAATAGGTGCCTTCGCCCAAGGTTCCCTTTGGCGCAGGATGCTGTGGCTCGACAGCCTTCTTCTTTGGCTTTCCAACGTTCACTTCACCGGGTTTGGTAATTTCAGCTTCGCCCCAGATGACGTCTACTTTATTTTTCTTGAGCAGGAACCCAACACCGCCATTGAGCTGGCCAGATATGCCACGGGATCGCTTGACTATGGCGCCCATATCGAAGCCGAATTTATCAGCGGTCAGTCCATAGTCTTTGGCATGTTCCATGTAATGGTAGACTTCAGCAGATCGCAAAAGCGCTTTGGTCGGGATACAACCCCAGTTCAGGCAAATGCCCCCCAGATGCTCTCGCTCTACTACTGCTGTTTTCAAACCCAGTTGGCTTGCGCGAATGGCGGCGACATAGCCTCCCGGCCCGCCGCCAATCACGATTACATCATAGGAATTTGCCACTTTGCCATCTCCTTCATAAACGCTGCTGTTTTTGCTGCGCTGGGATGGCTGGGGTTCTTAGGCGCTCAGCATCCCATAAATTTCATCTTTCAACCGCATGCGTTTTTTGCGCATATCTTCCATATGGTGGTCGTCGGTTGGTTCAATATTCGTCTCTGCACGATGAATGGACCGGTTCACATCATGATACTCATTAGACAGACGAGTGAAATGCCCGTCATTCATCTTTAAGTCGCGTATTTTTTCAACGTGTTCCGGAAATTCTTCGGCAAGTTCATGCGGCGTATTGCTCATGGGGTGTCCCTTCTCCTGATGACTTCCCTGAAACTCTATTCGCCGCCTATTCAACTCTCCTTGATCTGCGTCAATTCTGGCTTTGCATACCGCAAAGCATGCTGGTTTAAACCAGCATGCTCATTGGATTTTCAATGAAGCCCTTGAAAGCCTGCATCAGTTCCGCACCCAATGCGCCATCCACAGCTCTGTGATCGGTTGACAGAGTGACCGACATAATTGTCGCCGCGGCAACCGCACCATCTTTTATGACAGCTTGCTGTGTGCCTGCACCAACAGCGAGTATGGAGCCATGCGGTGGATTTACAATCGCTGCAAAATCCTTCACGCCAAACATGCCGAGGTTTGAGACTGCCGATGTTCCGCCCTGATATTCCTGCGGCTGAAGCTTGCGGTCCCTTGCCCGTTTCGCCAGATCCTTCATCTCACTGGAAATGGTGGACAGGGATTTTTCCTCTGCACGAGTGATAATGGGCGTAATCAGGCCGCCTGGAATAGAGACGGCAACTCCGATATCGGAATGCTTGTGCTTCAGCATGCCACCAGCGCTCCACGAGACATTCGCTTCCGGCACGGCACGCAGCGATAGGGCATGTGCTTTGATTACCATATCATTGACCGAAATCTTGTAGGCAGGTTTGCCTTCAGAATCCTTCGGTGCAGCCGCATTTAGCTGGCTGCGCAATGCAAGCAATGCATCCAGATCGCAATCGATTGTCAGGTAGAAATGCGGAATGGTTTGTTTGGCCTCCGTCAGACGGGCCGCAATCGTTTTGCGCATTCCATCGTGGGGAACCAACTCATAGGAATCTTCCGCGTACAGTTTCAGAACTGCGTCATCCGACATGCCTGATGGCGCAGAAGACGGAGCGGCGGCAGTTTTTGCCGCTGGTGCAGTCTGCGCAGAAGCTGTCGTTCCGCCATTTGCAATGGCTTCTTCCACGTCACGTTTGATGACCCGGTTTCTGGGACCCGATCCCTTTAAGGCTGCAATGTCGATGCCGTCTGCTTTTGCCAGTCGACGTGCCAGAGGCGAAGAGAACACACGGCCCCCTCTGCTTTCAGAACCTAGTTTTGACGGCGCAGGTGCACTTGCCGGTGCCACTTCCGTCTTGGCCTGTGTTGGTGTTTCTGCTTCTACTTTGGCCGGTGGAGCTTCGGATGAAATTGCAGATGCGTCCTCACCCTCTTCCAGAATGACCGCAATGCGGGCATTCACTTTAACGCCCTCGGTGCCTGCCTCGACGAATATCTTGCCGATGACACCTTCATCGATGGATTCGACCTCCATCGTGGCTTTGTCCGTTTCAATTTCAGCAAGCACATCACCGGAAGAAACGCTGTCGCCTTCCTTAACGAGCCATTTTGCCAGATTGCCCTCCTCCATGGTTGGAGACAGCGCCGGCATCAAAATATCAATTGGCATCTTTTTTCTCCAATCAGTTGGTGTAGGTGACAGCTTTGACTGCATCAATCACTTCGCCAACATTCGGCAGAGCGAGTTTTTCCAGATTGGCTGCATATGGCATTGGCACATCCTTGCCACAGATCCGCAGGACCGGTGCATCAAGGAAATCAAAAGCCTTTTCCATCAATTGAGCGACGATTTCAGCCCCGACACCTGATTGTGGGAAGCCTTCTTCGACCGCCACGCAACGACCCGTCTTCTTCACCGATTTAATAATCGTGTCGACGTCCATTGGGCGAATGGTGCGCAGGTCAACGACTTCCGCCTCCACGCCCATGGCAGACAGCTCTTCTGCTGCCTTAAGCGCGTAAGTCATGCCAATCCCAAAGGATACGATGGTGACATCAGAGCCTGTACGCGCGATGCGCGCCTTACCGATCGGCAGCACCAGGTCTTCCACGTCCGGCACATCGAAGGATTGCCCGTAGAGGATTTCGTTTTCCAAAAAGATAATCGGGTTCGGATCGCGAATCGCCGCTTTCAGCAACCCTTTTGCGTCTGCCGCAGAATAAGGCATCACAACTTTGAGGCCCGGAACATTGGAATACCAGGCTGCATAATCCTGACTGTGCTGGGCACCCACACGTGCCGCGGCGCCATTTGGACCGCGAAACACAATAGGCGCGCCCATCTGACCACCCGACATGTAGAGTGTCTTGGCTGCAGAATTGATAATGTGATCAATGGCCTGCATAGCAAAGTTGAAGGTCATGAACTCGACAATCGGGCGCAAGCCAGCCATCGCAGCGCCGACACCGAGGCCCGCAAAGCCATGCTCGGTAATGGGTGTATCGATGACGCGGTCTGCACCGAATTCCTGCAGCAAACCTTGCGTGATCTTGTAAGCGCCCTGATATTCGGCGACTTCCTCGCCCATCACAAAGACATCTCCATCCCGCCGCATTTCTTCGGCCATGGCATCACGCAGTGCTTCACGCACCGTTGTGGATACCATTGGAGTTCCTGCAGGAACTTCGGGATCAGAAGGTGCTTCCGGCTCTGCAGCCTGCGCTGCGACAGGAGCCGAGGCCTCTGATTTTTCTTCTGGTTGTTCTGCAGCGTCCCCGGTAGAGGCGGCGGCATCGGAAGACCCGGATTCAGAAATTGCATCAGCGCTTTCGCCATCTTCCAAAATGACTGCGATGCGTGCGTTGACCTTCACATTTTCAGTGCCTTCGGCGACAAAGATTTTACCAATGGTACCTTCATCAATGGATTCAACTTCCATGGTTGCCTTGTCGGTCTCAATTTCAGCAATGACATCGCCGGAGGACACGGAGTCGCCCTCCTTCTTGAGCCATTTTGAAAGTGTGCCTTCTTCCATCGTCGGGGAAAGCGCGGGCATTAAAATATCAATAGGCATATGTCTCGCTCCCCTTAGCGGTAAATGTCGGTCCAAAGCTCAGACGCATCCGGTTCCGGATTGGCTTGAGCAAATTCAGCAGACTCAGCAACAATTGACCGGACTTCCTTGTCGATTTCCTTCAATTCGTCCTCCTTGGCCCAGTCTTTTTCCAGCAGTCTTTTCCGGACTTGTTCAATCGGGTCCTGCTCGTCGCGCATTTTCTGCACTTCTTCCTTGGAACGATACTTTGCAGGGTCGGACATGGAATGGCCGCGATAGCGATAAGTCAGCATCTCAAGGATCATTGGGCCCTTACCGGCACGACACCACGTAACGGCTTCGTCTCCCAAAGCCTTCACGGAGCGTACATCCATGCCGTCAACCTGTTTGCCAGGGACGCCAAAGCTTTCGCCGCGGCGGTAAAAATCGGGCTGTGATGAAGACCGCGCCACTGACGTTCCCATGGCGTAGCGATTATTCTCGATGATGTAGATGCATGGCAGCTTCCAGAGTTCGGCCATGTTCAGGCTTTCGTAGACCTGACCCTGATTGGCAGCGCCATCGCCAAAGTATGTCAGCGTTACGCGGTCATTCTTGCGGTAATGATTTGAAAAGGCGAGCCCGGTTCCCAATGAAACCTGCCCTGCAACAATGCCGTGACCACCATAGAAATTCTTCTCCTTGGAGAACATGTGCATTGAGCCACCCTTGCCGCGAGAGTAGCCGCCAATACGACCTGTCAGCTCTGCCATCACGCCTTTCGGGTCCATCCCGCAGGCAAGCATATGGCCATGATCACGATAACCGGTAATGACCTGATCGCCTTCGTCGATGGCCATTTGCATGCCGATAACGACTGCTTCCTGACCGATATACAAATGGCAAAAACCGCCGATGAGGCCCATTCCGTAGAGTTGACCAGCTTTTTCCTCGAACCGACGGATAAGAAGCATATCCCGGAAGGCTTTGAGTTCCTGATCTTTGGTGAACTCCGCCACAGCGGGTTTGGTGGATTTGCTTCTGGTCTTGCGCGACGTGGATGTCGCAGCACCACGTGACCCCGATGCCCTGGCGGCGGATGTCTTCGCGCGCGTCGTCGATTGCTTTGCGGCAGCCATACGTATGAACCTCCCCTTAGAATAATTGGTAAGTTACATACATATAGGACAACACCGGGAAAATCAAAGGCGAATTTGATGCTGCCATATGCGCCAAATATCTGATTTAATTTGGAAAAATTGGATTAACTGAATTTCTGTTAATTGCTGCAAAGCAACAATTCAACGGTTGAAATAGATCAGCAATTCATCTGAACGAACATAACCCAAAAGCTGTCGCGCCCGCTCATCGAGCAGGTCCGCATCGATTGCAGCGAGCTTCAGCAAATTTGCGCGATCTCGCATGGCTTTGCGCTCGTCAAGCAACTTTGTTCGCTGCTCCAGTAGCTCTACAATACGCACTTGCTCTGTTTGCAAAGCGCGGTAGCCATAGCGGCCATTGACTGCATGGAAGGTAAAATAGGTCAGCACGAGCACTGTTAAAACAGGCAGGAACAATCGACCGTAAAGGCTTTGTTTTTTGTAACGAGTAGACATTGGCAATACGCGCCTAAACTATCGAGCGGTACGCGGGACTTGAAGCCGCTCTCGAAAATGACACTATGCGCTGAGGGTTAAAAAAAACTTTCAGGAATCCATTTCGCTGTCTGGCAAGTAAAAATATTCAAAAAAAAGGCCCGACATAATCATCGGGCCTCTTTGCATTCTTGTTGCGGTGCTAGTTCTTCAGAATACCCCGGCCGGCAAAGCGTCCCTGGGTACCCAGTTCCTGCTCAATCCTGAGGAGCTGGTTGTATTTTGCCAGTCTGTCAGAACGTGCAAGTGAACCGGTTTTGATCTGACCGCAATTCAGGGCCACCGCGAGATCTGCAATGGTGCTGTCTTCAGTTTCTCCGGAGCGGTGTGACATGACTGCTGTAAACCCGGCCTTGTGAGCCATTTCCACAGCTTCAAGCGTTTCGGTCAGTGTGCCGATCTGGTTGACTTTCACCAGAATGGAATTGGCCGATTGTTCCTCAATACCGCGTATCAGTCGTTTTGTGTTGGTTACGAACAAATCGTCGCCCACCAATTGGCACTTGTCTCCGGTAGCTTTTGTCAGAGCGCCCCAACCGGCCCAGTCATCTTCGGCCATTCCGTCTTCGATGGAGATAATCGGATAGCGCGCGACCAAGTCTGCCAGATAAGCGGCCATTTCATCAGAGGATAGCTTCTTGTCTTCACCTTTGAGATTGTAGGTGCCACCTGCGTAGAATTCGGTAGAGGCACAATCCAGTGCCAGATATACATCTTCGCCTGGCTTATATCCGGCTGCTTCGACCGACTTCATGATGAAGCCAAGTGCATCCTCAGTTGACGCCAGATTGGGTGCGAACCCACCCTCATCGCCAACATTGGTGTTGTGACCAGCAGCGCTCAAGCCCTTTTTCAGCGTGTGAAAAATCTCAGATCCCATGCGCAACGCTTCGCTGAAGGATTCAGCGCCGACTGGCATGACCATGAATTCCTGGACATCAATAGGATTGTCAGCGTGTTCGCCGCCATTGATGATGTTCATCATTGGAACTGGAAGGTCTCGCGCATTGGTGCCGCCAACGTACCGATAGAGCGGTAGGCCGCTTGCATCTGCTGCGGCTTTTGCGCAAGCAAGGGATACTCCCAGAATGGAGTTTGCGCCAAGGCGTGCTTTATTTGGCGTGCCATCCAACGCAATGATGGTGCGATCGATGTGAACCTGGTTCTCAACTTCAAATCCGCCAATGGCGTCAAAAATTTCAGTGTTGACCGCCTCAACTGCCTTCATCACACCTTTGCCGAGATAACGAGACCCGCCATCACGCAATTCAACCGCTTCATGAGCGCCGGTGGATGCGCCGGAAGGAACAGCCGCGCGACCCATCGATCCGTCTTCCAGCATGACATCGACCTCGACCGTTGGATTTCCACGGCTGTCCAAAATTTCACGCGCAACTATATCGACAATGGCTGTCATTCTGTTTGTCCCTTCAGGATTAACTTATTTTCTGCAAATCAGCGGGTGTTGTAGGCAAGTCTGGTGAGAATGCCAAGCTGACGGATGCTGGTTTTGCCGAAATTGCGGTTGATGTTCTGATTCCATTCAGAAAATAGCGCTTCAATGTAACAGCAAAATTGCAATGCGGGGCGCAGGGGTTATATAGTACGGGAAACGAAAGGTCGGGAAAAATGGCCCACACTGAGACACAAGACAACTCGCCCAAGAGATATGCACCGACCGGACGGGCCGCAAAATTCAGCATTGGTGATGTTGTGAAGCATCGCATCTATGCGTTTCGCGGCGTAATTTTCGATGTGGATCCGGAATTTTCCAACACTGATGAATGGTGGGATTCAATTCCGGAAGACGTGCGCCCCAAGAAAGATCAGCCTTTCTATCATCTCTTCGCCGAGAATGATGAAACGGAGTATGTCGCCTATGTGTCGGAGCAAAATCTGCTGCCCGACACCAGCGGCGATCCTATACGCCATCCGCAAGTCGCTGAGGTCTTTGAAAACATCAAAGACGGGCGCTATCAGCCGTTTGATATCCTAAAACACTGATCAGCCTTCACAGATATTGATCTGTGCAACACGGTTTTACCGCGTGGGTAACTCTTTAGTTGTGGCTGGTATTTGTTTTATTTTCTGACGGTTCTTGCCGCCCAAACACAGCAGCCTTTCAGACGTTCTGGTCTTGAAAGGCTGCTGTCGAAGCCTGTTATTGAGTGGCGTCTTGCTGCATTTTAATCAAATTGTCTCGAGCCTGCTGGGCTTTATCGACCATTTCCTGCTGCGCTTTTTCGCGCTGTGCCTGAACTACGGCTGGATCAATCGGGTCACCATCATACGTCGCTGTGAAGCCTGTCAATGTCAGCTCAAATCCAATCGCCTTGCCTTGTTGGCTGAAGGTTGTGACCGTGAGGTTGTTGCCACCCTTCATTTCGTCGATCGCATCTTTTTTGATCGGCAATTCCGAATAGCAGTATTTTTGGAAGCAGATGCCGTATTTGACGGGGCGCGGCTCGTTTTCGTCAACCTTGAATTGGATGCCGGGCTGCAAAAGCATGCCTGGTGGCACCGAAATCAGGATTGAGCGGTTTTCATCGCCATCGATTTCCCGAACAGCCACAGATGCGAGAAACTGGCCATTTGCAGATCGAATTTCCTGCGAAACCAGGCAAATGTCTTTTTTGGTCTGTTTGTTTTGCGTGCAGATCTTAGTCCAGGGCTTGGGACCCTCTGCGGCTTCCTGTGCGCTCGATACGCCCGGTGATGTCACCAGAAAAAGTGGTGCCAGAACTGGCAGCAACCGAGTGAGTGTCTGTTTCTTAAAAAAAGCCATTAGAGCCTCAGACTTCCTATTTGGTTTGGTCAAATCACTTGCGGCTTAGTTGCCGGTTGCGTTTTGCTGTTGTTCAATCAGGCGCTTGCGTGCTGACTCGGCCTTTTGCTGCAATTCATCGCGCAGTGTTTCCTGTTGCGCTTTTAACTGTGCCGGGTCAATTGCATCGCCATCGTAGCTGGCCGTAAACCCAACGAGCGTCAGCTTGAAATTGATCGCCTTTGCCTGTTGGTTAAGGGTGGTCAGCACCAATGCGTTTCCGCGTTTCATCTCGGCAATAACAGATGGATCAATCGGCAATTCAGCATAACAGGCATTTGGGAAACAAATGCCGTATTTGATTTCCTTCTGCGTGTTCTTGTCGACCTGAAGCCTGAGACCAGGTTGAACCAGCATTCCGGTTGGAACAGCGATAACCAGGCTTTGCTTTTCTTCTCCACCGATCTCGCGCACAGCAACTGACGCCAGAAACTGGCCTGAATCTGCTCTGATCTCCTGAGTGGTCAGGCATACATCTTTTTTGGAATTCGGGTCCTGATTACAGACTTTTACCCAGGCAGCCTGTGCCGGGGCAGCTTGCTGTGCGTGGATGTTTCCGATTGTGCCTATCAGCATCGCGGTCGCGATTGTTGTGGCGGCTAGGATTTTTCGTTTCAGAGGGATCATGTTGATTGCTCTTCGCTTGTCAGGGCTCTTGGTTGTTCCGTGTGTCAGTGGTCGAACAGTTCGGACAGTCGACACCGACAAGTGTTGTGTTGTGTTTCGCAAATTTGCGGCAAGGTCGCAAATTGTAATTTTGTCATGTTACACAAACAGTGAGTTCGGAGTTGGGTTAGACAGTGGTTGGGCAACAAATAAGGCGATAAATAGGCCCAAGGACAGATGGAAGCGCCAAGAACGATCAATTTTGACCCGCATTGCATGCTACTTCTTGGATGCGCCATAATCTTTGCCTAACGCAAAGGATGATTCGCGTCTCGGCGATTTTGTATTTCTGGAGGATGTTGTGGTTTCCGCTAACATGGCTGTTTGTTCAATGAAGAAGTGCCTGCATGCATCGTTTGGTCTGCTTGCCTGTCTGCTGTTTTCCCTCTCTGGCGGCGGTTCATTTGCTGCTGACCGAGCCCAGGACGCACCAGTTGGTGCGGAATACACAGGGGAAGTCGCCAATCCGCCTCACGGATTGGCCATGCACGGACAACCGGCCCTACCTTCCGACTTCACCAGCTTTTCCTATGCGAATCCTGATGCGCCTCAAGGCGGCCTGATTACCTATGGGTTCAATGGGTCATTTGACAGTTTGAACCAGTTTATCGTTCGGGGTGTGGCACCACGTGGCCTGTCTGACGGGGTTCTGGGGGCAAATGTCTATGAGGGCCTGATGCAGCGCAATCGAGACGAGGCCTTCACTATGTATGGCCTTATTGCCGATACCATCAAAACAGACCCGGAACGTACATTCCTGGAAATCACAATTCACCCGGAAGCCAAATTTTCCGATGGTGAGCCAATCAAGGTGGACGACGTTTTGTTCACCATTGATTTGTTCCGTGAAAAAGGCCGCCCGCCCTACAGTCGTTGGATGCAGGCCATTGAAAGCGTTGAGCGGATTGGTGAGCGCGGTGTGCGGATGAATCTGGGCGAAGGGAAAAACCGCGAATTGCCGCTGTTGCTGGGTATCATTCCTATCCTGCCCAAACATGCGATTGATTTTGATACATTTGACCGCTCCAGCTTAACGCCTGTGCTTGGTTCCGGACCATATGTTGTTGCTGATGTTAATGCTGGAACGCGGGTCGTCTTGAAGAAAAACCCGGACTATTGGGGCAATGACCTGCCTGTCCGGGCAGGTTTTGACAATTTTGATGCGATACACATCGATTACTATCGCGAGGAAAGCTCCAGATTTGAAGCATTTCGCAAAGGTCTGTTTGACATAAACCCGGAAGAAAGCCCCACGCGCTGGGCCACCGATTATGATTTTCCAGCGGTTCGTAATGGCGAGATCGTTCTGGATACCTACGAAACGGGCACGCCGACGGGTATGCGCGGAATGATTTTCAATACACGACAGGAAAAGTTTGCTGACAAACGAGTACGGGAAGCATTCACCTATTTGTTTGATTTTCAATGGGTCAATGAGAACCTGTTTTCAGGTGCTTATCAACGGACCGCAAGTCTGTTCCATAATTCCGCATTATCAGCATACCAACGTCCAATAGATGACGCTGAAAAAGCTTTGCTGGGCAGTTCCATAGATCAGGTCTTACCCGAGGTTCTGGATGGTACATATACGCCGCCAATGAGTGATGGCACAGGACGCGATCGCAAAAATCTGCGCAAAGCGGTCGAGTTGTTCCGCGATGCAGGTTACGTCCTCAAGGGTGGAAAAATGGTCGATGGCGACACCGGAGAACAGTTTTCGTTTGAATTCATGGCCGCTTCACAACCTCAGGAGCGACTTGCCCTGGCGTTGCAGCGTAATGTGGAGCGGATTGGTGTTGAAATGACTATCCGTACCGTTGATTCCGCCCAGTATTGGGAGCGGTGGAAGCGGTTCGACTATGACATGCTACAATATATTTTTACGGCATCCTTGTCTCCCGGGTCGGAGCAATATGGCCGCTGGGGACAAGTTGCGGCCACAACAGATGGCAGTCTCAACCTGTCCGGTGCAAGCAACCCAGCCATTGATGCCATAATCGACAAATTGGTCGCTGCCCGTGATCGTGAAGATTTTGTCACAGCGGTACGTGCATTTGATCGCATGATTATGTCAGGCGTCTATTTCATCCCGCTGTTTCATACACCAGGGCAATGGTTGGCACGGAGAACGCGTATTTCTGTTCCTGAGAAAACGTCTGTTTACGGCTATCAACCTGCCACATGGTGGGCTACCCAGTAGGAAATTAGCTCACAGATTTCAGTCATAACGAAAGACTAATCCATGCAATCTATCCGCGTTGAAATTGTTTCCGATGTCATGTGTCCGTGGTGTTACATCGGCAAAAAACGCCTCGAGATGGCGCAAAACCTGCTTGATGGTATCGAGTTGGATGTCCATTGGCTCCCCTTCCAGCTTGATGGAACGCTGCCGAAAAGCGGCAAGCCAAGGGCTGAGTATCTGTCAGAGAAATTTGGTGGCAAGGAACGTGCGCAGACGGCTTATACCCAGATTGAAGAAACCGGGGCAGCGCTGGATATTGCCTTTGCGTTTGATCTGATTGAATATTCGTCCAATACGCTTGATGCACATCGGTTGATCCATTGGGCGGAGCAGGAAGATTTGCAAAACCAAATGGCTGAGCGCTTGTTTCAGGCTTACTTTCTGGAAGGCCAGAACATTGGCGAGGATGAGGTGTTAGCCGCTCTGTCGGGCGATGTTGGCATGGATGACGATGAAATTCTCGACAAACTCCACACCGATCTGGCGAAAGATGTTGTGAAGCAACAGATCGCGGAAGCCCAAAAAATTGGTGTGACGGGCGTTCCCTGTTTTATTCTTGGGCAGAAATACGCAATTATGGGCGCTCAGGAGCCGGAAACGCTGGCTGAAGCGATTACCCGTACAGCAGCAGAAGCCGATCAAGACGCTTCCTGATCGGCCTCGCTGGCGATTTTCGCCAGTTGGGCCAATGCAACAGCGGCCCCTTTGAGCCGTTGAACCGGCTTCGGCCAATCCCGGATCAGCACGATCTTCTGGTCCGGTCTGATTTTCGCAAGTGTTCCCTGCTGCGCAATGTATTCAATCAAGCCAGTTGGGTTCGGATAGACCCCCTTGCGCAGTGAGAAAACCATGCCTTTGGGGCCTGCATCGACTTTTTCGATGTTGCATTGGCGGCACAATTGTTTGACGAAAACCAGTTTCAGCAAGTGGTCGACTTCTTCTGGTAGCGACCCGAACCGATCGATCAGTTCGGCGCCGAAATCGTCGATTTCCTGCGCTGACTCCAGTGATGACAGGCGTTTGTAAAGAGACAAACGCAACTGCAGGTCCGGCACATAGTTTTCCGGTATCATAACAGCCAGGCCGAGCGTGATTTGCGGCGACCATTGGTCTTCCATCTCCGCTTCCAGATCACCCGCTTTCATGCTGGCAACAGCTTCTTCCAGCATTTGCTGATAAAGCTCAAACCCGACTTCGCGTACTTGCCCGGATTGTTCTTCACCCAACAGATTACCGGCACCACGAATATCCATGTCATGACTGGCCAATTCAAAGCCGGCACCCAGACTGTTCAGCGATTGAAGGACTCGTAAACGACGATCCGCAGTGGCTGTGAGTTTCATGTTGGTGGGGACTGTGAACAGAGCATAGGCACGTGTTTTGGAACGACCGACACGGCCGCGCAGTTGATACATTTGTGCCAAACCAAACATGTGAGCGCGGTGAATGATCAGTGTATTGGCGGTCGGAATATCCAGGCCTGATTCCACAATCGTGGTCGATAGAAGCACGTCAAACTGTCCGTCATAAAAGGCATTCATGACATCATCGAGTTCACTCGGCGGCATTTGTCCATGTGCAACCACGGCTTTGATTTCGGGGACATGTTGCTCAAGAAAGGCTTTTCGTTCCGCCAAATCCGAAACCCTTGGACAGACATAAAAGCTCTGACCACCTCGGAAATGCTCACGTAGCAGGGCTTCCCGGATTGTCACTGGATCTACGGGGGAGACAAAGGTTCGCACTGCCAGGCGGTCTACCGGTGGCGTGCTGATGAGAGACAATTCACGTACGCCAGTCAGTGCCAACTGCAGTGTGCGCGGTATTGGCGTTGCGGTGAGCGTCAGAACATGAACATCGGATTTCAGTTCTTTCAGCCGCTCTTTGTGCCGGACGCCAAACCGCTGTTCTTCATCGATAACCAGCAGACCGAGATCGCGGAACTTAATGGCTTTTCCAAGCAAAGCATGGGTGCCGATCACAATGTCGACTTCGCCGGTTTCAAGACCAGATTTAGTTTCCGACAGCTCCTTTGCGGGCACCAGTCTGGAGGCATGGCGTACCTTGATCGGCAGTCCTGCAAACCGGTCTGCAAATGTCTTGTAATGTTGCCGTGCCAACAATGTGGTTGGCACAACTACAGCCACTTGCCTACCTGACATTGACGCCACAAAGGCTGCGCGCAGTGCCACCTCGGTCTTGCCAAAGCCGACATCACCGCAGACCAGTCGGTCCATGGGGCGTCCTGACGCCAGATCATCGGTTATGGCGTCTATTGCGCCCAATTGATCCTCAGTCTCCTCGTAGGGGAAGCGTGCGGCAAACTCGTCATAGATGCCTTCATCGAGGGTCAGTGGTGTAGCAGTTTTCAAAGCCCTGGCGGCTGCAACTTTGATAAGGGCTTCCGCCATGTCTCGAATACGTTTTTTCAGCCTTGATTTGCGCGCCTGCCAGGCAACACCGCCGAGCTTATCCAAGGACGTTTCGCTGCCCTCAGAGCCATAGCGGGTCAGCAGTTCAATATTTTCGACCGGCAGGAACAGCTTGTCGCCACCGGAATAGACGAGTTCCAGACAATCATGGGGCGCACCGGCCGCCATGATGGTGCTCAGTCCGGCAAATTGCGCAATGCCGTGCTCGACGTGGACAACAAAGTCTCCCTCGTTCAGACTTGCAGCCTCGGTCAGAACATCGGCATCGCGGCGCTTGCGTTTGCCCTTGCGTACCAGGCGGTCACCAAGCACGTCCTGTTCGCCGATCAGGGCAAATCCATCAAAGGAAAATCCGTTCTCCAGTTCAAGAACAGACAGGCCGACCGTTCCATTCTGCAGACCTTTGGCATCAGTCCATGAATTGATCAGCCTTTGCTTGACCAGTCCATGATCCTGAAGGACTTGCGCCAACCGGTCCCGTGCGCCTTCACTCCAGGCAGCAATCAGCACCCGGTTTTTGTCATCAACCAAACTGCCGACATGAGCAATCAGCGCATCGAAGACATTCTGGTCATTGGCTGCACGCTCTGCGGCAAAGGTTTTGCTCTGGCGGCCGCCCATCAGGATTACCTTACCTGCGTGGGTTTCCTGAATGACATCAAATGGTGTCAGCGAAACAGTCCGGCGCTGCTGCAACAATTCGTTCCAGCTGTTGATATTCAAATAAAGCAGGTTGGGTTCTGAGGGGCGGTAGATCGCCCCCTCGCCGCTGTGCTCCAGTCGGGTTTGATAGTGATCTTCAATCTGCGTGGCGCGATCGTCCAAGGCATCTTCAAGCAAATGATCCAGAATGACTGGCGCTTCAGGTGCAAAGCTCAAGACCGGCACCAGTTCTGGCTCCAGATACCCAAGCCAATGCTCCAGTCCGGGATAACGGCGACCTTCGCTGACAGCTTCATACAGCGGATCGTCTTTTGTGACGGTACCGTTTGATGCGCGATAATTTTGCCGGAAGCGCTGAATGCGGTCTTCATCAAGAATGGCTTCACTGGCGGGCACCAGATCAAGCTCCTGAAGCGCATTGGTCGTGCGCTGCGTCTCCGGGTCAAACCGCCGTAGTGTTTCCAATGTGTCGCCAAAGAAATCAAGGCGGATCGGTTCTTCATCACCCGGCGCAAATAAATCGAGGATACCGCCACGCACGGCATATTCGCTGGTCTCACGTACAGTTGGGACGCGTAAAAAGCCGTTGCTTTCAAGCCATGCAACAAGATCGGACATGGACACGACACTGCCCGGTTTTGCCTGCCACACCCGTTTTGGAATGATTGATGGCGGGAGGGATTTTTGCAGGGCCGCATTCGCTGTCATCAAGATGATGCGCTGTTTTCCCTTGGCCGTTGCTGTCTGCAACTGCGCCAGCGCCATCATGCGTTGCGCGCTGGTTTGCGCGGTTGGCGACACGCGATCGTATGGCAGACAATCCCAGGCTGGAACAAAGACAATTTCTGACAATGGCGCAAAAAACTCTAGCGACTGGCGTAGTAATTCCGCGCGCCGACTGTCGCGAGCAACGTAACACCATTCTTTAATGCTGGGATTGTTCGCCAGCATTTCAGCAAGAACATAGCCTTCAGCCCCATCTGCAACGCTGCTCAAAGTTACGCGTTCTGTGATTTGAAACAGGTTTTTGAGTTTGAGTCGCATGGACATGGCTTGATGTGAGCTTTCGCCTGTTACAAAATGTGTTGTTGCTGTTTTTTCGAATTTTCAGCTTGATAGATAACCCAGCGCTGAAACAGCGGCGTGTTGTAATTGTCAGGCACTGGCAACGTCCCTGTGACCCATTTGTAGATGTCCCAATCCGGCGCTTCCATCAGGTGCTCCAAATTATCCATTTCGGCATCAGAGAATGAGTGGACTTCATATTCGACAAAGCTACCCAGCAAAATGTCCATTTCTCGGGTGCCGCGATGCGTGGCGCGGAAAATTGCCTGCCGTTTGCGAGAACTTAGGCCACTGTAATCCGGTCTGGTACTGGTATTGGTCATAACATGCCTCTGGAAGGTTTCCGGCTTGCTATACCCAAGCCACTGGAGTTTGTCAGCCCATGCAACTGGAATAACCTTGTTGAAATTCGTGAGCAGAGGTTGCTTGCGGGGGCGCTGGAAAAACGGCATTTAATGATCATGCGCCCAGAGATTCTGACACCCCTTTACCAATCTGTTCAAGTTCTTCCCAAAATCGGGCCAAAACTGGCTGTTTTGTTGGGGAAGCTGACCCGTGGTGCGGAGAACGAAGATGCACGTGTCATCGATTTGTTGTTCCACAGACCCTACAGTCTTATCGACCGGCAGCAGCAACCGGGCGCGGCGCATGCAAGAGATGGCGAAATAGCGACAATAAAACTGCATATTGATGAACATGTGCCGCCACCGCGTGGGAACAAGCGATTGCCCTACCGGGTGACCGGACATGATGACAGTGGTGAGTTGGAACTTGTGTTTTTTCACGCTCATGCATCCTACCTGGAAAAAGCACTTCCCGAGGGTGAAACTCGGTATGTTAGTGGGACTGTGGAATGGTTCCGCAATGTTCCGCAGATGGTGCATCCAGATCACATTGTGAGTGCTGAAGATTTTGCCACCATGCCGCTGATTGAGCCTGTCTATGCAATGACCGGTGGCCTGTCGCGCAAAGTTTTTGGACGCGCTGTCAACGCAGCCGTTGAACTGGTGCCTGACCTGCCTGAATGGCATGATCAGACAATTTTGGGACCAAGAAACTGGCCAGATTTTCAGCAGGCGCTGTTTAAACTGCACGCACCTAAATCCCCCTCAGATCTGGAGCCGGAAAGCCCACATCAAAACCGGCTTGCCTATGACGAATTGCTGGCAACACAGCTTGCCTTGTCGATTACGCGTCAGAAGATGAGAAAACAAAAGGGTGTCTCAAGAGACTTCTCGGGGGGCAAAAGCGAAGCGATAAGGTCTGCGCTTCCTTTCTCCCTGACAGGATCACAGCAAGCTGCCATCAGCCAGATTGAAACTGATTTGCGCAAACCAGAACGGATGTTGCGTTTGCTGCAGGGAGATGTCGGGTCCGGCAAAACACTGGTCGGGCTGATTGCCATGGCTGACGTGGTGGAAGCTGGGTCGCAGGCTGGATTTATGGCCCCCACGGAATTGCTGGCTCGACAGCATTTTCAGACCATGGAGCCGCTTTGTGAAGCCGCTGGGCTGCGTATTGCCATTTTGACCGGTAAGGACCGGCAATCTCATCGCAAGGCGGTGCTGGCGGATCTGGAGGCTGGACTGATCAATATTCTGGTCGGTACACATGCATTGTTTCAAGAAAGGGTCGCTTTTCGCGATCTTGGTCTTATCATCGTCGATGAGCAGCACAGATTTGGCGTGCATCAACGGTTGGCATTGTCAGCCAAAGGTGTCGCGGTCGATGTTCTGGTCATGACGGCAACGCCGATTCCGCGCACGTTAGTGCTCACCTATTTTGGTGATATGGATGTTTCGAAATTGACCGAGAAGCCTGCAGGACGACAACCAATCGACACACGGTCGGTTTCGCAGGATCGACTGGATGATGTGATTTCAGGGCTGCAACGCGCCGTTAGCGGTGGCACGAAAGCCTATTGGGTCTGTCCTCTGGTTGAAGAGGCAGAAGTACTTGATCTCACATCTGCTGAGGAGCGTTTTGCAACATTGCAATCCGTATTCGGCAATCAGGTTGGTCTGGTACACGGGCGTATGACCCCTGCCGAAAAAGATGCCGCCATGTCTTCTTTCAAATCGGGAGAAACCAAAATTCTGGTCGCGACCACTGTCATTGAGGTCGGCGTGGATGTTCCTGACGCCACCATTATGGTGATTGAACATGCAGAGCGTTTTGGCCTGTCACAGCTCCACCAGTTGCGTGGACGTGTTGGCCGTGGTGCAGAAAAATCGTCCTGTATTTTGATGTATAAAGGGCCCTTGGGCGAAACTGCCAAAGCGCGTTTGAATATTCTGAGGGACACGGAAGACGGTTTTCGCATTGCCGAGGAAGATTTGAAGCTGCGTGGCGAAGGCGAAGTACTGGGCATTCGTCAGAGTGGCGCTCCAACGTTCCGAATTGCCGATTTGCAGGCGCATGCGGATCTACTTGAAATGGCCAGGAAGGAATCACGCCTTATCCTGGAACGCGATGCCGATATGCAAAGCGAACGTGGTCAGAAACTAAGGGTTTTATTGTATCTGTTCGGATTGGATGAAGCTATCCGTTACCTGAAATCGGGTTAGATCCCTTACTCAGCGGGCTCGACTTCACGGGCAGCTTTTTCAAGCATTTCCTTGGCAACTTTAGGATCATCGCCCTTAACGCTGACAACATTGTCGGGATTGGTTACCACCTTACCGCCAGACTTGTCTGGATTTACCAGACCCGCCGAAATGACCAACTTGGCGGCTTGTTCAACCGACATGTCGAGTGGGGTCAGGTCTTTGCTGGGTACAAAGAGCAAAAATCCGGATGTTGGATTGGGTGTGGTTGGTAAAAATATCGACACCATGCTGTCGTCCACAAACTCGCCGAGTTTGACCTTCACCTCACCCTTTGTTTCGGTTGAGATAAACACAATAGCCCAGAGGCCGCGGCGAGGATATTCCAGAAGTGCAGCTGTTTGAAAAGATTTGGAGCTATCAGACAGCACCGTTTCAAAAATCTGCTTCAAGCCCTGATACAGATTCCTGACAAGTGGCATGCGGCCTAGAAGCGTTTCTCCATACCGGATAATCGTTTTACCTACGATACCGGCTGTGAAGAAACCCAGCAGTGTGATCGCAAGAAATGCAAACAGCAGGCCGCCACCTGGCACCGAAAATGGCAGATACGTGTCTGGATTGTAGACAGATGGTATGAGTGGCTTAACCCAGCCATCAATCCACTGAATGAACGTCCAGGTAAGATAAATCGTTATGCTGACGGGGGCCGCAATAACAAGGCCGGTAAGAAAATAGTTGCGCAGACGTAAGCCCGGGCTGAGCCGCTTGCGAATGTCTTTGCCTGTTCTAGGGTGTTTAGGGGGCATTTTGTTCCATCAACTGGCCACTAAAAACGACTGTGGCTTTCCGACAACATAATTCTCAATTGTGAAAGCGCAATGGCACGGCGCACTTTCTATCGACAAATTACGATTAATATCACTCCACTGTGACAGATTTAGCGAGATTTCGTGGCTGATCGACATCCGTTCCCATGAAAACCGCTGTGTGATAGGCCAAAAGCTGGATTGGAATGGAGTAGATCAAGGGTGCAATATCCGGGTGAACATCCGGTAAAACAATGGTTTTCAGCGTTTCCACTTCTGCCTTTGCTGCGCCTGCTGCATTGGTAAACAGAATGATCTGCCCACCTCTGGCTGCGACTTCTTGCATGTTGGAGACGGTTTTTTCAAAAACATTGTCAAATGGGGCGATAACCACCACCGGCATATCTTCGTCAACCAGCGCGATGGGACCGTGCTTCAACTCGCCTGCCGCATAGCCCTCTGCATGAATATATGAGATTTCCTTGAGTTTCAGGGCACCTTCCTGAGCCAACGGGAAGTTTGTTCCCCGGCCCAGATAAAGGGCATGGCTGGCTTTCGAGAGATCGCGCGCGAGACTTTCGACATCATCTTCCTGAGACAGCGCCATAGCTGTCAATCTTGGCACTGCTGAAAGTGCTGCAACAATGTCTTTCTCGGCTGCTGGATCTATGAAACCGCGCGCAACACCAGCCCGCACGGCAAGAGAAGCCAAGACCGCTAATTGGCAGGTGAAGGCTTTGGTTGAGGCAACGCCAATTTCTGGTCCGGCCAGAGTGGGGAAAACGACATCTGATTCCCGCGCGATTGTGCTTTCTGGCACGTTGACAATACTGGCAATGGTTTGGCCGTTTTGCTTGCAGTAACGCAGGGAAGCCAGCGTGTCGGCTGTTTCACCCGACTGAGAAATAAACATCGACAGACCGTTTTTGTCGAGCGGTGCTTCGCGATAGCGAAACTCAGATGCAACATCGATATCGACTGGCAGGCGGGCCAGTTTTTCAAACCAGTACTTTGCGATCTGACCTGCGATATAAGCAGTTCCGCAAGCTGTCATGCTGATGCGTGTAAGTTTTGCAAAATCAAACGGCATGTCCTGCTGCTGGCTGGCCTTGCCTCCTGCAAAGTCCAGATAGTGGCTCAGCGTATGGCTGATCACTTCTGGTTGCTCATAAATCTCTTTCAGCATGAAATGCTTGTAGTTGCCCTTATCCACCATCAAAGCGCTGGAGCTTGAGCGCTGCATTGGTCGCTCGACAGGATTGCCTTCACTGTCGAGTATCTCCAAGCTGTTACGGGTGATGGTGGCCCAATCGCCATCATCGAGATAGGTGATGCGGTCGGTAAATGGAGACAACGCAATAGCATCGGAACCGATATACATTTCGCCATCGCCATGACCGATAGCTATGGGGCTGCCGCGACGCGCCGCGATCAGAAGGTCTGCATCACTCTTGAACAAGACAGCCAGAGCAAAAGCGCCCTGAAGCTTGTTCAGCGTATTAAAGACGGCTTCCTTTGGGGACAGTCCCTTTGCCACTTCGTGCGAGATCAAATGCGCGATGACTTCTGTATCGGTTTCAGATTCAAAAGCAGAGCCCTCTTCCAACAGTTTTTCACGCAAGGCGCTGAAGTTTTCGATAATTCCATTATGGACGATGGACACGTCGCTGGTGGCATGTGGATGTGCATTCCGGACAGAGGGAACACCATGTGTCGCCCATCGCGTATGACCAATTCCTGACAGACCATCGAGTGGGACTTCAGCCACGTGTTGCTCAAGATTGACCAATTTACCTTCAGCGCGACGTCTGTCGAGTACGCCGTCATGCACTGTGGCAATGCCGGCAGAATCATAGCCGCGATACTCGAGCCTTTTAAGTGCATCAACCAAAAGCGGGGCGACCGGCTTGGTCCCCAAAATACCTACGATACCACACATATATCTGCTGCTCCCCAACGAACACGAGTAAACAAATGACCTGTTGCCATTTCTGGTGATGTGCCAAAAAGCTCTGCCTTAGCCAAATCAAGTCATATGTCGAAATATTGCTGTTGAGGCCTGAATTCAGAGCATAATTCTGCAATGCAATCTGAGTTTGTCTTGTAGTCAAACATTCTAAGAACGCGTTAAAGTCCGACCGTGGTGCCTTCAGATGCTTCATAAAGTCTAAATCTGAAATCAATCCTATATTAATCCGCGCTCCGTATCGGTCTCGGCTTGAGGTGGTTGTTCGTATAAAGAAATCTTTATATCTTCAATTCATTTATTGACATTTTGCTTCCATGGCGCGATTGCAATGAAAACACCCATTGGAATTTGATCATGACCGCCACAACGCTTTCCAGCCTGCTGGATCAAAAACCTGTTCTACTGGCCGATGGGGCCACGGGAACCAACTTTTTCGATCTGGGTCTTGGACCAGGTGATCCGCCGGAATTCTGGAATCTTGATGAACCGGAAAAGGTAACAGAGCTTCATCAGGCTTTTGTTGATGCCGGGTCTGACATTATCCTCACCAACACCTTTGGCTCAAACGCCCCTCGTCTGAAACTGCACAAAGTTCAGGATCGGGTTTTTGAGTATAATTACGCCGGAGCAAAGCTGGCCCGAGCTGTCGCTGACAAAGCAGACCGGCCGGTTGTGGTTGCCGGATCTGTCGGTCCGACTGGCGAGCTGTTCGCGCCCCTTGGCGAAATGACATATGATGGCGCAGTCAAAGCATTTGTGGATCAGATGAAAGGCCTGAAAGATGGCGGTGCTGATGTTGCATGGATTGAAACCATGTCCGCCAAGGAAGAAATGCAGGCTGCAGCTGATGCAGCCAATATTTGCGGCCTGCCTTATGTGGTAACGGCCAGCTTCGACACTGCCGGAATGACCATGATGGGGCTTCCGCCAGCAGACATGCCGCATCTGCTGGATGGGTTGGAGACACCCCCATTGGCTGTGGGCGCGAACTGCGGTGTTGGTGCCTCTGATCTTTTGATGTCGGTTCTGTCAATGTCCGAGCAGCCAGGTGACGTGGTAATTGTTGCCAAAGCCAATTGTGGCATTCCGCAGATAAAAGGCGATCAGGTGGAATACACCGGAACGCCAGATTTGATGGCGGACTATATCCGTCTCGCGATTGATTCCGGGGCGCGCATTATTGGTGGGTGTTGCGGCACTTCCGCCATTCATTTGGCTGCCATGCGTACCGCTCTGGACGCCCATCAAAAAGGTGAGCGTCCGGATCAAGCCAAGATTGTCGAGACCATCGGAGCAATCGTCAATCCAATTTCGTCTGGTGCCAACAAACCTCCACGCCGCTCACGCCGCCGCGACCGTTAAGGCGCCCTAGCCGGACTTACCGTCCTTCAAGCCGAATGATTCCTGCATGGCGGTGCTGCGGATTTTCATTGATCGTGCCATGGCATCCTTTTTGGGGTCCTTTGGCGCGAAAGCATCTTCCATTCCGTCTTTCTTGCGTGCAATGAAGTCATTCAGGCTCTCTTCGATGCCCGGATCAAGCGCTGGTGCTTCGTATTCCTGCAGCATCTTTTTCCAAAGCGTATTTGCGCGTTGTTCCGCTGTTTGTTCGCCATCGGCCAGCCACTGCTCGTAGGAGTTATTGTCCGCAATGGTTGAGCGATAAAAGGCCGTCTCAAAATTCTCCTGCGTGTGCTCGCAGCCAAGATAATGGCTTCCGGGACCAACCTCCCGGATTGCGCTCATGGCCTGACCGGTTTCTGACAGGTCAATGCCTTCAGCGAACCGCTGCATCATGGCGAGTTGATCGCAATCCATGACGAATTTTTCGTAGGAAGACGCCAGACCGCCCTCAAGCCAGCCAGCTGCATGCAAAGCAAAATTCACACCACCCATGAGGGTCGGCATGAGCGTTTGCGCACTCTCGTAAGCCGATTGGGCATCGCAGACCTTGGAGCCGCACAATGAGCCGCCAGAGCGGAATGGAATACCGAGTCTTCTGGCCAATTGGCCAGCGCCATACAGAACCAGCGCAGGCTCAGGTGTGCCGAATGTAGGTGCACCTGATTGCATGGAGATGGAACTTGCAAACGTGCCAAACACAACAGGCGCACCAGGGCGGCAAAGTTGGGAGAACGCGGCGCCGGCCAGGACTTCCGCCAATATCTGGGTCAGAGTGCCCGCGACCGTGACCGGTGACATGGCGCCAGCAAGAATGAACGGCGACACGACCGTCGCCTGCCCGGCCTTTGCATAGACTTTGAGCGCGCCCAGCATAGTTGAATCAAACACCATGGGTGAATTTGCGTTGATCAGGTTGATCAGCACGCAATTCTCATCGACAAACTCATCGCCGAAGAGCAGTTTTACCATGGCAACTGAATCCTCGGCGCGGTCTGGATGGGTGACCGATCCCATGAAGGGTTTGTCCGAATATTTGATGTGGGCCATCACCATGTCGAGATGGCGTTTGTTAACAGGCACATCGACCGGCTCACACACAGTGCCTCCGGAATGATGTATCGCGGGCGCCATATAGGCCAGCTTTACGAAATTATGGAAATCCTCCAGCGTCGCATAGCGGCGACCGCCATCCAGATCACAGACGAATGGAGGTCCATAAACCGGTGCGAATACGGTTGTTTTGCCTCCGATTTGAACTGAGCGTTCTGGATTTCTTGCAAACTGTGTGAATTCACTGGGGGCCGTTTCAATCAGCTTGCGACAAAGTCCCTTTGGAAAACGAACCCGCTCGCCTTGCACATCTGCGCCAGCGTCGCGCCAAATCTGCAATGCTTCGGGATCTTCGCGGAATTCAATGCCGATTTCCTGCAGGATGATATCTGCATTCGCTTCAATCAACGCCAGACCTTCTTCGTCCAGAATTTCGACGGTTGAAATCTTGCGCAAAATGGCAGGCATTTGTGGATCGCGACGATTTGCGCGCAAGGCCCTGCGGCCATCCATACCCCCGCCGCGCTTGCGGCGTGGGGACTTCGCTGGTTCTGCGTTGCTTTGATGACTGTCGGTCATGGTGATTGCCCTCAAGATTTGCCCATAGGCAAAGATGCCGTATGGCACGGGGATGATGCGTTCCTATTGCGTCATACAGTAGTGGTTTTCGCGACAGTCAACCAGTCCCGACATTGTTCTGAGGGCGAAGCTTCGTCGTTTCTATCTCGCTGCAGGTCGTTTTCAGTTGCACGAAACATTAAACAAATGCGGAATACTCTTGCAATTGCACGCGTGGTAACGCAGTGGGATAATAAATGCAGTAACGTCCGAGAGTGAGTTGGTTATGTCCGATGATGATGACATCATTCTATCTGAGTTGAATGACGAGGAACTCGTCCTTCAAATGCATGACGATTTGTATGACGGGCTGAAAGAAGAAATTGCTGAAAGTGTGAACATTCTGCTGGAGCGGAAATGGACACCTTACGACGTTCTCACCAAAGCCCTGGTTGAAGGCATGCGGATCGTTGGTATCGATTTCCGCGACGGAATTCTGTTTGTTCCCGAAGTTCTTCTAGCTGCCAATGCCATGAAACAAGGCATGGCCATATTGCGCCCGCTGCTGACTGAAACCGGCGCACCCAAGGTCGGCACGATGGTGATCGGCACCGTAAAGGGCGACATTCACGACATTGGCAAGAACCTTGTCGGTATGATGATGGAAGGTGCCGGTTTCGAAGTTTTTGATCTGGGCATCAATAACCCTGTTGAGGATTATCTGGCGGCGATCGAAGAGCACAAGCCGGACATTCTCGGCATGTCTGCTCTGCTGACCACAACAATGCCCTATATGAAGGTCGTGATTGATACGATGAAGGAAATGGGCATTCGCGATAAGCACATAGTTCTTGTTGGCGGTGCGCCGCTGAATGAGGAATTCGGTTTGGCCATTGGTGCTGATGCCTATTGTCGCGACGCAGCTGTTGCTGTTGAGACTGCGAAAGAGTGGATGGCACGCAAGCACAATCAGATGGCCAGCGCGTAACCTCGTCCAGGGAGTGATTTGTCTCCCGCAATGGGAGCCAAAACATGTCTCTTCCAAGTGATCATATTCTAACTGAACAAGGATTTGGCGAAAGCCAGAACGGTTCCGTTCTTTTGATCGGCTGTGGTGCGTTGGCGCGTGAAATTCTGGCGCTCAAGGCCGCAAACTCCTGGGATCATATGGTTTTGCGTTGCTTGCCCGCGAAGCTGCATCTCTACCCGAAAAAAATTACACCTGCTGTACGCGAAGCGATTCACAAAGGCCGTGAGGATGGGTTTGGAACCATCTACGTCCTGTACGCTGATTGCGGTACTGGTGGTCATTTGGATTCGCTGTGCGCTGAAGAAGGTGTGGAACGTATTGCAGGGCCACATTGCTATTCCTTCTTTGATGGCAATGAAGCATTTGCTAAACGGGCTGATGATGAAATGCGGTCATTTTATCTGACCGACTTTCTGGTGAAACAGTTTGACGCTTTTGTCTGGCGGCCGATGGGTCTGGACCGGCATCCTGAGTTAAGGGATATGTATTTCGGAAATTATGAGAGCCTGATTTACCTGGCTCAAACCAGTAATCCCGAACTTGATGCAAAGGCAGCCCATTGCGCAGAGCGTCTTGGGCTTCGCTATGAGCGTCGTTCAACAGGCTATGGTGATTTGGAAATTTCCATGAAAACCCTTGCCGTTGATCCTTTGAGCCCCTAAATCGCTTTCGCAGTCGCATTCCCACCATGTCATGTCGCTGGGAATGCAGCGCAAAGTCAGTATGACCCACATTCTCACGCTAGGAGCAGGAAATGGCACAGAAGACCATCGTCTATTGGAAAGACATTCCAACGCAGATCATCGTTAAGGCAGGACGCAAGGCTGCCAAACGGGAATTGCCGGAATATTTCATTCAATCGGTGGACCAATGCGCTATGCGGCTTGGGGCCAAAGACAGTGATGCCTATCTGGAAGAATGGCGACGCGGTTCGCCGGAAGAGGTATCAAGTGATCTGGAAGCTGAAGCGGATCAGGCATTGGAAGCCATGATTGCAGCTTATCCCAAAACGCGGCTCAAGGCTTTGATTGATGCTGGAGGCGTTGACCATGGAACTAGCGGTACCTAAACGACGATTGACTGCGTCCATTGAGGCTTCGGCCAAACAGGTCTTGTCGACCGATGGGCTGAGCGGACTGTTTCCGGCCGGGACCTGGGTCTATCTGACTGATGTTGGTGTCGATCCGCTGGAGACCATAGTCGCTGCTGCGGCTAAAGTGAGTGCCTGCGGCTATGTTCCTGTGCCCCACATACCTGCCCGTCGTATTGCCAGCCGGGATGCGCTGGAATTGCGGGTCAACCGTTTCGTAAGCGAAGCGGGCGTGGACAATGTTCTGGTCATTGCTGGTGAAGCAGATGAGCAGAAGGGCCCCTATTCCGCTTCGATTGACATTTTGCGCAGCGATGTTCTGAGCAAACATGGAATCCGGAAAATTGGCGTGGCTGGCCATCCGGAAGGCAACACCACCATTCCTGCAGATATTGTTAAATCAAGTCTGCTCGAAAAGGCAGCCTATGCCGCTAACACAGACGCAGAGATGCGCATTGTTACCCAATTCGGTTTTGACGCGGAGCGCTTCATAACTTGGGCAGACAGTCTTCCTGAACAAGGTATCAGCCTTCCTGTTCACATTGGCATGGCTGGGCCAGCCAAGATGACCACGCTCATTAAATATGCCGCCATATGCGGCGTTGGTGCGTCCATGAGCTTCCTGAAAAAGCGGGGATCTGCCCTTGCCGCGCTTGCAATGGGCTTTGATCCCGACCCGATTCTGTTGGCGATGGAGGATCATGTGGCTTTAAACCCGTTCACTCCCATCAAAGCTGCGCATGTATTTCCCTTTGGCGGGCTTAAAAAAACTGCGAATTGGCTTGACGAAAGAGGCAGTTGGGACATAAAGAAATCTTTATATCTTGATGCAAGTGTGATTTAAGCACTTCAGAACCGCTAACAAATTGGAATTACCCCATGACACAGACTGTTGTTGCGTCAGAAACGCGCACGGCCATTATTGGCTTCGACCAACCTTTCTGCGTGATTGGTGAGCGTATTAATCCGACAGGTCGCAAAAAGTTGGCAGCAGAAATGCTGGCGGGGAATTTTGATACTGTGAAAGCAGATGCGCTGGCCCAGGTTGCGGCTGGTGCGACGATGCTGGATGTCAATGCTGGTGTAACAAGCATCGATCCGAATGAAAGCGAACCTCCTTTGCTTGCTGCCACAATTGAACTGGTACAATCGCTTGTGGATGTGCCTCTTTGCATCGATTCATCCGTCCCTGCTGCGCTCGCCGCTGGCCTTGCAGTCTGCAAAGGCCGTCCTTTGGTGAACTCAGTCACCGGAGAAGAAGACCGGCTGGAAATCGTGCTGCCGCTTTGTAAAAAATATGATGTACCGGTTATTGCCATTTCAAATGACGAAACCGGAATTTCAGAAGACCCGGATGTCCGGTTTGCTGTTGCCAAGAAAATTGTCGAACACGCAATGGATTACGGCATCAAGCCACACGATATTGTTGTTGATCCACTGGTTATGCCAATTGGCGCTATGGGTACGGCTGGATTGCAGGTGTTTGCGCTGGTGCGTCGTTTGCGTGAAGAATTGAAGGTCAATACAAGTTGCGGCGCTTCGAATGTTTCGTTTGGAATACCGCACCGTCATGGCATCAATTCAGCGTTCCTGCCAATGGCGATTGCTTCTGGCATGACATCGGCGATCATGAACCCTTGCCGTCCTGCGGAGATGGAAGCAATTCATGCTGCAAATGTGCTGATGGGCACAGACCCGAATTGCCAGACGTGGATTTCCAAGTATCGGGATCACGTTCCCGGTAATGCTGTAGCGCCAACTGCCGATGCTGGTAGTGGCGGACGTCGCCGTGGTGGACGGGGCGCACGCCTCGCTAAAGCCTAAATCGGAGCGACTTCCTTGAGCGATCCAGCCAGTACTGATGTAAATCACAATACCAGCACCGCAGATGATGCGTTGGTGTTGTTTATGCCTTCGGGTCGACGTGGAAACTTTCCCGTCGGCACACCGGTGCTTGATGCTGCCCGCTCGTTGGGTGTTTACATAGAATCTGTTTGTGGCGGGCGCGGCATATGCGGTCGGTGTCAGGTGACGGTAGCCGAAGGGAAGTTTGCCAAGCACGGAATTACCAGTTCAGCAGATCATTTGGCGGCTTTTACAGATACTGAAGCACGTTATCGCTCAAAGCGCAGTCTGGCAGATGACCGCCGTCTTTCCTGCTCTGCCAAAGTCACCGGCGATATTGTCATCGACATTCCGCAAGATGTGCAGATGCAGCGTCAGGTCGTGCGGAAACGCGCGGAGTATAAACGTATTGACCGCGATCCGGCGATCCGTCTGCATTTTGTGCAGGTGGAAGAGCCCGATATGGAACAGCCATTGGGCGATCTGGATCGTCTACTGACCGCATTGAAGACGGAGTGGCACCTTGAGCACCTCCAGATTGAATCATGGCTCTATCCAAAGGTTCAATCGATCCTGCGCAAGGGAAAATGGGAAGTCACCGCAGCCGTTCATACGGCCCATGGCATTTCAACCTTGATTGGTTTGTGGCCCGGTTTTCATGACAAATTCTATGGGGTGGCCTTCGACATTGGCTCAACCACAATTGCCTGTCATCTGTCTGATATGATGAGTGGACGCACGATTGCTTCCTCCGGCACTTCCAACCCGCAAATCCGGTTTGGCGAGGACCTCATGTCCCGCGTTTCGTTCGTGATGATGAATCCCGGTGGCGAGGAACAATTAACAAAATCTGTCCGCGACGCCATCCGCAGTCTGATTGAAAAAGTCTGTTCAGAAGCCGGAATAGACAGGCATGCCATCCTCGATTCCGTATTCGTCGGTAATCCGGTCATGCATCATTTATTCCTTGGCATTGATCCAACTGAGCTTGGCGGCGCGCCGTTTGCGCTGGCCGTCTCGGGCGCATTGGACTTTCCGGCGCGTGATCTTGAGTTGGACCTGCATCCGGGCGCGCGGACTTATATTCTTCCCTGTATTGCGGGTCATGTGGGCGCGGATGCAGCAGCTGCAACTCTGGCGGAAGCTCCACACAAGGAAGAAGAATATACTTTGCTTGTGGATGTGGGCACCAATGCGGAGATTGTTCTTGGTAACAAAGACCGTATTGTCGCGGCCTCTTCTCCAACCGGACCTGCCTTTGAAGGTGCCGAGATTTCCTGCGGCCAGCGCGCTGCGCCAGGAGCGATTGAACGGGTCAGGATTGATCCTGTAACATTGGAATCACGCATCAAGGTCGTTGGTGTTGATGAATGGTCGGATGACCCCAGCTTTGCTGAGCAAGTTGAAGCTGTTGGCGTTACGGGCGTGTGCGGCTCCGGGATTATCGAAGTGCTGGGTGAAATGTTTCTCGCCGGCCTGATTGATGAAGATGGTGTTGTTCAGGGGGCTATGGCCGAAAAATCTGACCGCGTCATCGCTGATGGACGCACATTCAGCTACATATTGTGGCGCGGCGCTGTGGAACTGAAAATCACACAGACTGACGTTCGTTCTATTCAGTTGGCGAAAGCAGCGCTGTATGCTGGCGTTAAACTGTTGATGGATAAGCTGGAGATCAGCGAAATCCGAAAGGTTAAACTGGCGGGTGCGTTTGGCAGCTATATTGACCCGAAATACGCCATTCTCATTGGCCTGATTCCTGATTGCGATCTGAACAAGGTTTCAGGTGTTGGCAATGCTGCCGGAACAGGCGCTCGCATGGCACTGCTGAATCGAGGGCACCGTACCGAAATTGAGGCTCTGGTTCGTCGTATTGAGAAGATTGAAACTGCACTTGAGCCGAAATTCCAAGAGCACTTTGTCAATGCCATGGCGTTTCCCAACAAAGTTGATGCCTTTCCCAATCTGTCTGAGAAGGTGAAACTTCCAGAACGTAAACAAGGTTCATCTGGATCTGGGAACTCTGCTGGTGGTCGGCGGCGTCGGCGATCTCGCAACTGACGTAAAGCTATGAACCTGATTTGTTCTGCGGGCTACTTGTGCGTTGGCTGAATTGCCGAACCAACGCCATCTCCGGGCGTTGTCTGGCTGTGGGCGCGATGAGATGGAACTGACGGGTTGGGTTAATTGCCGTTCGTGTTGGCAATGCCAGAATCAGTGGCTGAAGCTGCAGCAGCATTTATCGGCTGAAGTGGCTCCAAGGGTGCAACAATCACCGTTTTCGTATCGTTGACCAACTGTGCTGGCGGTGTGTCTGAGCTGACAACAATGGGGGCTGACACGCTGACCTCTAACGGTGCGTTTTTCTTGAGCCATTTTTCAGCCAGGCGCACAGCATTGCGGCGCTCTTTTTCCGACGCCAGAATGAAAGCTGTTTCATGTACAAGACGCACTGTCTCTGCATCGTAACCACTGGCACGTTTGAGTGCGATTGTGATCCATTTAAGCCCACGGACCCTTCGCTGGGAAACGCCTTCACCATGGAACAGCATGCGCCCAAGTTCGGCCTGTGCAAGCGCATGACCCTTTTCGGCGGCAAGTTTCAGCCAACGAGCGGACTGACGCGTGTTCTTGTCACCGCCCTCGCCTTCCAGATACATTTTGGCAAGAAGATATTGTGCGTTCGGATCGCCGAAATATGAAGCTGCATAACCATATATCTGGCGCGCCTGATACGGGTTTTTGCCCACATATGTTCCGCTTATGCCGGTCATGAAAAATCCACCCAGCTCGACAAATGCATTCGCTACAAAAGGCGCTTCGGGGCTGTTTGGACTGTCTTCGGCATGGACATTGGCGATATCGCGGAAATATTCAAATGCGCGCAGCGGGCTGGTTTCAACTCCGTCGCCCGATGCGTACATGCGTCCGAGTTTCCATTGGGCCATGGCACTGCCCTGGCTTGCAGCGAATTGCAGTGCGTCGACAGCTGTTGCCTTATCTCCAGCGCGGTAAGCCTTGAATCCAAAGCGAAACGCCTCCATCGGCGATGCCTTTTCCTCAATAAGCGGCTTGGCTCCGTCAAATGCAGAAACGGGTATCGTTTGTGTTGTTGTCAGACCAGCGCCCAGCAACACACACGCAACAAATCGGACCTGGAAACTTTCGTTAAATATCCGCATAGGTGTTCTTCTCAGCTTCTCCGCCTGGATGCGTAACTGCACCATACCGGGCCGATCCGACAGTCTGTGCATATTTCCATATGGCACCACTTGTCGAATCCGTTTCACGGGATTGCCATTTTGCTCTTCTGTCGGATAATTCCTGATCACTCAGATGAGCGGCCAGCACGCCTTCAACGGCGTCGATTTCAATAATATCGCCATCCTGGAGCAGTCCGATTGGTCCGCCGACTGCCGCTTCCGGGCCAACATGGCCGATGCAGAAGCCGCGGGTTGCGCCGGAAAAACGACCATCAGTGATCAAAGCAACCTTGTCTCCCATGCCCTGCCCATAGAGCAATGACGTGGTTGAAAGCATTTCCCGCATGCCGGGTCCGCCTTTTGGTCCTTCATAACGGATCACCAAAACATCACCTTCTTTGTAGGTCTTGTTCTTCACCGCTTCAAAACAGGCTTCCTCGGAATCAAAACAACGGGCTGGGCCTGTGAATTTCTGATTGACCATGCCAGCCACTTTTACAATAGCGCCTTCCGGTGCAAGATTGCCTTTGAGGCCAACAACGCCGCCGGTTACAGTGATCGGATCATTGGCAGGACGCACCACATCCTGATCAGGATTCCAAGACACCCTTTCCATATTTTCTGCAATTGTTCGTCCGCTTACGGTCAAACATTCGCCGTGCAGGAAGCCTTGATCCAGAAGGGTCTTCATCAGCAGAGGAATGCCGCCTGCTTCGAACATATCTTTGGCAACATATTTGCCGCCTGGCTTCAAATCGGCAATGTACGGAGTACGTTTGAATATTTCGGCGACATCGAACAGATCAAACTTAATGCCGCATTCATGGGCGATAGCAGGCAGATGCAGCGCTGCGTTGGTTGATCCGCCAGAAGCTGCAACCACAGTTGCGGCGTTTTCCAACGCCTTTCTGGTGACAATGTCACGCGGTCGGATATTGTCCCGAATGAGTTCCATTACTTTTTCGCCGGCGGCAAAACAGAAACGATCACGCATTTCATAGGGTGCAGGTGCGCCGGCAGAATATGGCAGCGCAAGGCCAATGGCCTCAGACACGGTCGCCATTGTGTTCGCGGTGAATTGCGCACCGCAAGCGCCCGCAGAAGGACAGGCCACCTGCTCCAGCTCCGTTAAATCCGCGTCGGACATGTTACCTACAGAATGCTGGCCTACGGCCTCAAACACATCCTGAACCGTAACGGGCTTGCCACGGAAAGTACCGGGCAGGATTGATCCACCATAGATGAAAACGGATGGCACATTCAAACGCACCATGGCCATCATCATGCCTGGAAGAGATTTGTCGCAGCCAGCAAGGCCAACGATCGCATCATAGCAATGGCCGCGCATGGTCAGTTCGACGGAATCAGCAATCACGTCTCGCGAGACAAGAGAAGCCTTCATGCCCTGATGGCCCATGGCAATGCCATCGGTTACCGTGATTGTTGTGAATTCGCGTGGCGTGCCGTGGTTTGCAGCAACGCCTTTTTTGACGACCTGCGCCTGCCGCATAAGGGAAATGTTACAGGGTGCAGCCTCATTCCAGCATGTAGCCACGCCAACGAATGGCTGGTGAATCTCGGTATCCGACAAACCCATTGCATAGTAATATGACCGATGCGGCGCGCGCGCCGGGCCTTCGGTGACATGCCGACTTGGCAGTTTTGATTTGTCGATTACGCGTGTGCTCATGCTTAAGAACCCAATTTCCCTGTTTGCCTCAATTACGTCGATTGTGCTGATTTAGTCGTCACACCCAGTGTCCACATGACACGAATTTTCGATGACAACTCCACCGCACCCTTCCACCCTATCGTCTCTGCAAAAGCTACGGCCCCAACGCCGGACGCAATAAGCAGAGTGCTGTCTGATACAGCTTTTGTGGCAGTATCGGGGCAAAAGGTTCTGAATTGGTTGTAGCCTAGATGTTACATCGTGGCTGTTGCCAAAACGCCACAGAATGGCACATGCAACTCTGCTGCATGGGGTCGGACCGATTTCAATTGGTCCAACCCTGCGCTTATTCAACGCTAGGTAGCGATGTTTTAATTGGCAGCTTCCAGGCGGTCTATTGCGCCTTGGAGCATGTCGCGTTTTTCATTGGCTTCCTGAAGGCGTGCCCGCTCTTGTGTCACAACTTCTTCGGGTGCACGGGCAACGAATTTTTCATTGCCGAGTTTGCCGTTGATTTTTGCGATATCCTGTTCGACCTTACCAATATCTTTGGTCAGGCGTTGCTTCTCCGCATCAATATCAATGACGCCTTTCAAGGGCATGCAGGCAACGGCTTCACCAATGATAATCTGAGCGCTGCCTTCAGGCGTGGTTTCGTCAAAGCTTACGACGTTCAAACGTGCCATGCGCATGAGCGCCGACAGGTTTTCTTCGGTTCTACGCCGTGTTTCGGCATTGGCGCCAACCATGACGATATCGGCCTTGGCGCCCGCAGGCACATTCATCTCGGTACGAACGGATCGAATGGAAGAAACAGCCTCAATCAGCCAGTTGATGTCATCAGCTGCCTGCTGGTCTGCGAAAGCGGCAGACGGCCAATTTGTTGTTACCAACATTTCTGTTCTTGCGCCATCTCCGGTTACTTCCCAGAGTTCCTCGGTGATGAACGGCATGAAGGGGTGCAGCATTTTAAGGATCTCGTCGCGGGTCCAGGCAACAACTGCTCTGGCTTCTGCCTTATCTGCAGCGTCCTCACCCATTAATGCGGGCTTTGAAAGCTCGATGAACCAGTCGGCGAATTTGTGCCAGACAAATTGATAGGCCACGCTGGCTGCATCATTAAAGCGATAGCTCTTCAAGGCCAAATTGATGGCTTCAATGGTTTGACCACATTCTGTAATGATCCAGCGATTGAGCGGATTTTTGACCGAATCTGGCGAAAAGCCAGCCGGGATTGAACATTCGTTCATTTCGGCAAAACGAGCGACATTCCAAAGTTTGGTGGCAAAATTCCGATAGCCTTCAACGCGATTGGTGGCCAGCTTTATGTCTCTGCCCGCAGCGGCCATGGCACAAAGTGTAAAGCGCAAAGCGTCGGCACCATACTCTTCAATCAAATCGAGTGGATTGACGACATTGCCCTTGGATTTGGACATTTTTGCGCCGTGTTCATCGCGGACCAGGGCATGGATATAGACCGTGTGAAAAGGCTCTTCATCCATGAAATGAAGGCCCATCATCATCATCCGGGCGACCCAGAAGAAAATGATGTCAAACCCGGTAATCAAAACATCTGTCTGATAATAGGTTTTCAGCTCTTCTGTCGTATCTGGCCAGCCCAGAGTTGAGAATGGCCACAGCGCAGACGAGAACCAAGTATCGAGCACATCTTCGTCCCGCGTCAGTTCGACAGCCTCACCATAGTGGCTCTTGGCTTTCTCAGCTGCCTCAGCTTCTGACTTTGCGACAAAGACCTTTTCATCAGGTCCATACCATGCGGGAATTTGGTGACCCCACCAAAGCTGACGTGAAATACACCAGGGCTGAATGTTTTCCATCCAGTCGTAATAGGTTTTGTCCCAGTTTTTGGGGACGAATTCAGTGCGTCCTTCGCGAACAGATGCGATGGCTGGTTTTGCCAGCGTTTTTGCGTCGACATACCATTGGTCTGTCAGAAATGGTTCTATGGGAACACCGCCGCGGTCACCATGGGGAACAACATGGGTGTGTTCTTCGATTTTATCGAGCAGTCCCAACTCATCCAAAGCGGCGACAATTTTCTTACGTGCCACGAAACGGTCAAGTCCGTGATAGGCATCAATTGCAGCCTTCATCATGACGCTGTTCTCATCAGGAACGCCAATTTGAAAGTCCTCATTGTCCTTGAGGGCAATGGATGCATCGACCGCCATGATATTGATGGCAGGAAGGTCATTGCGCTTGCCGACTTCAAAATCATTGAAATCATGTGCTGGCGTGATTTTAACAGCACCGGAACCGGCTTCCGGGTCGGCATATTCGTCGGCGACAATAGGAATATGCCGTCCAACCAATGGGAGTTGGACGGATTTGCCGATCAGATGAGCATATCGTTCATCTTCGGGATGAACCGCAATAGCTGTATCGCCGAGCATTGTTTCCGGCCGTGTGGTGGCAACCGTGATGAACACGTTTTCTTCGCCAACCAATGGGTACTTGAAGTGCCAGAGATTGCCATTGGATTCGCGCTGCTCAACCTCAAGATCAGAAATAGCGGTCAGAAGGTTGGGATCCCAATTTACCAGACGCTTGTCCTTGTAGATCAGCCCTTCTTCGTAGAGGCGGACAAACACTTCAAGAACAGCCGCTGAGAGCCCCTCATCCATTGTAAATCGTTCGCGGGACCAGTCACATGAGGCACCCAGTCGTTTGAGCTGGCCCAGAATTGTTCCTCCGGACTCGGCTTTCCAATCCCAGACCCGTTCAATGAATTTCTCACGGCCCATGTCACGTCGACCAGGCAATTGATTTTCCATCAATTGGCGTTCGACGACCATTTGTGTCGCTATGCCAGCATGGTCCATGCCTGGTTGCCACAAGACGTTTTGCCCAAGCATGCGGTTCCAGCGAACGAGGATATCCTGCAACGTGTTATTCAGTGCATGTCCCATATGCAGAGAGCCGGTCACGTTGGGCGGCGGGATGACAATGCAAAAGCTGTCTTCACCCTGTTTCGCGCCGGACCCGGCAGCGAATGCATTCGCTGCTTCCCAACCGGAATAAATGCGCGGTTCAACTTCGTTGGGCTGATAGGTTTTTTCTAACATTGAGCTCTCGGATATCCAGTATGGGAATTTGTCTGGTGGGTTATGCCCTGCATGGGTGAGTGTCAACCATTTGACGGCTATTGCACGGAGCCTCTGCTATCGGCTGCCTCCTCATATTCGACATCGAACCGTCATGGTTTGAACAGGAGTGTATGCAGGTACCACCTTTTGAACCTGTTTTTTACTTCAGCACAAAAACACCTTCCAGCTGCTTCATTTGAGTCTGAGGTCCCGCATTGTTCATCTTGAAGGTGCAATTTTTACATTCAGTGACGACTCTCAGTTACGCAACGTATTCGCGATAAAAAATCAAAAAATTCTCGCAAAAATAGAATATTCATTGTCCATGAACCTTGAGTCCGCTCATTTCCCCAAAAAAACGTCAGGAATTCTTGTTTTCAGTAATTCTTAATATTCAAAATGCAGATTTTTGCGAAACATGTCTAAAGGTGACTCATGGCGACGAAATTCTACTCATTTTTAATACTCTCTATTCTGTTGATTGGAGTGTCTTATCCATCATCTGCAGAGGAATGGCGTGTCGTACGCGTTACACAGCCCGCCGAAATATCTGGAAATGGAAGTGAGTGGGAACCTCTGAAGAGTGGAATGATCATCGGTCAGAAGGCATGGATCAAAACCGGCATGCGCGGCCGCGCTATGCTTCGGAGGAACAAAGAAACCATCCTCTATCGTGCGAATACACAGGCAAGGCTGGTTCAGAGCAATCGGTCCGGTCGAAAAACTGAATTGTTGCAGACATCCGGACGGCTGTTGTTGGATGTGGAAACCCGAAAATACAAGCACACAAAGGTCACAACGCCATATCTTGCAGTGGTTGTTAAAGGCACACGCTTCGAGGTTTTTGTCGGAAGTGGCAGGTCAAGTGTAAATGTGCAGCGTGGTCTCGTTGAAGTTACTGACCCAAAACGCGGAGAGCGGGTCAACGTTGCAAGGGGTCAGAAAGTTTCATTGAACCCTAGAAAAAATCGGCAAATGCAATTGCGTGGCCGAGGTAAAAAAGCCTCCATCGTAAATGCACGCACCGGCAAACCAGTCATATTGAGCAGCCCCACTTGAGTGGTCCATGTTGAAAGTTAGTGCATGATTGGCCTTTGGTCCATCGTTACGATGGCCTCTGGCGCAGGTGGGCGGTAACCCAATGCACTGTGTGGTCGTTTGGTGT
>Ga0163216_100169_pt1 | contig 162537 bp, 149 predicted proteins | sample SynspAceP_FD_167610 | JGI IMG/M metagenome (GOLD analysis project Ga0163216, IMG submission 167610) | Saline lake microbial communities from Ace Lake in Antarctica - Synechococcus sp. Ace-P (Illumina Assembly) | ecosystem: Environmental > Aquatic > Non-marine Saline and Alkaline > Saline ... | reverse complement strand
TCTACAACCAGCAGCTGCCGCAGTCCGCCTTGGGCAGCAAGCCCCCCTTGCAGGCGATGAAAGACTGGCACAAACTCAGGCCAGAGCTGTTCAAGAAGCAGCCATACTACCGTCCGGGATGTGACAAGTATCTGCACCATTGCCGCCATCCATGATGTCGTCACCGCGTTCGCCGAACATCATATCGCCGCCATCATCGCCGACCAGTTCGTCATCCCCCCGACCACCGAACAAGATATCCTCGTTGCGACCGCCTCGGATTAAGTCCTGGCCGTCACCGCCAGAAATGACATCGGGCCCACCCCCGCCAAAAATGGTGTCGTCCCCAAGCTGACCGTTAATCTCGTCCGCGTTCTGCTGCCCGCGCAGGATGTCATCGCCTGATCCACCGAAGATCGTATCCTCGCCGCGCCCGCCATTTACGACGTCAGCACTGCCGCGCGCAGTGATTGTGTCGTCGCCTTCAAACCCGTTCATGATATCCTCACCGGGTGTGCCAGTCAGGATATTGTCGTTCTCATCGCCATTAATGATCGTCGGATCGTCGTTATCCTTGGCGTTATCGTCGTCATCATCATCGGTGAAGAAATCATATGCGACAAAGCCAATCGCGAGCGGAGCAAGAAGCGCAAAGAGAAATAACAACATAGCGAGGCCTCTGAGTTGAGATGACGCAATCTGTAGCTTGGGTCGCGTCTTGGTTAATGCAATCTTAGGCCGAGAAGCGCGCGCGCGCGATGCCTCCGCCGGAAACACACCGTTTCCAACCGGATTGCGCCCCGGAATGGCCTCTTTCCTTTCGTCCCTAACCCGCCTATACGCGCCCATCCGCATCTGCGGACCTCTACTCCATGGGCCTTGCTGGACGACATCCCGGCCTGCGCCATTCCTCAAACTCTTAAGGAGACCCCGATGTCGATTACGCCAGAAGAGAAAACCCGCCTGATGAAGGAATACGGAACCAAAGAAGGCGACACCGGTTCGCCCGAAGTTCAGGTTGCCGTTCTGTCATCGCGTATTGCGACCCTGACCGAGCACTTCAAAACCCATAAGAAAGATAACCACTCCCGTCGTGGTCTTCTCATGATGGTTGCCCAGCGTCGTAAGCTGCTGGACTACGTGCGCGGTAAAGACGAGGCGCGTTATGCCGACCTTATCAAGCGTCTGGGCCTGCGTCGCTAACAGCGATTATGGTTTGAGACGACGCGGCGCGCCCTCCGGGGCGCGTTTTGCGTTTCAGGGGGTGATGGCAGCGGCGAGCAGCTTGCGAAACTGCGCCTCGATGCTCGGCAAACCCACGCAGACCCATGATCTTTTCCGCAAGCGTTGAAGGCTGAGTTGGACGCCTCGCATGGCTCACCTCCCTTATCTCAGCGTCAACACCTGCTGACTTACCTTTTTCCGAATGGACCTTTCTCATGTCGAACACTGCTCTGATCACTGGTGCCTCCTCCGGGCTTGGCGCTGAATTTGCGCGCTATCATGCCTCCAAAGGGGGTGACGTTATCATCACCGCCCGCCGCAGCCACGCGCTTGAGGCGTTGAAGGCCGAACTTGAAGCAGCGCATGGCATCACAGCCCATCTCATCGCCCTCGATCTGGGTGCGGCCGGCGGTGCGGACGCGCTTTACGCGGCGGTCAAAGCCCTTGGCGTGCAGGTCGATATCTTGATCAACAACGCGGGCTTCGGCGGGCATGGCATCCATATCGAGCGCGACCTGAGCGACGAGCATGCCATGATTGACCTCAATATCGGCGCGCTGGTGACCCTGACGCACCGCTTTGCCAGCGATATGGTCAAGCAAGGCGGCGGCAAGATCCTGCAAGTGGGATCCACCGCAGGCTTCGCGCCCGGCCCCAATCAGGCGGTCTATTTTGCGACCAAGGCGTTCGTGAACTCGTTCAGCCAAGCAATTAACCAGGAACTGATCGCCAAAGGCGTCACCTCCACCGTGCTGGCACCAGGCTATGTCGAGACCGGGTTTGCCAAGGCCGCCAACCTTGAGGGCACGGCGATGGTCAAGGGCGGCGGCGCGCAGGCCGATACCGTGGCGCGGTTCGGCTATGATGCGATGATGAAGGGCGAGTTGATCGTGATTAATGACCGGATGCTGCGCGTCTTGATGAACTGGGTCATCCCCCTGCTGCCACGCCGCATGGCGATCAAGATGATCGCCCAAAGCCAGTCGAAGTAGGTCGCGCGAACTTGTCTTTGCCCCAAGACCGAAAACGCTTAGGGGCAGGTCAAGCCGACAAAGGACAGCCCCCATGCGTATCAATGCCGAATTTGACCAAAAAGTCGTGATCCGCCCCGAGGACCGAGCTTGGGTGCCCTCGCCCGCCGGAGGGGTAGAGCGCTGTATGCTCGACCGCGTCGGCGACGAAGTTGCGCGTGCCACATCGCTGGTCCGCTTTGCGCCGGGTTCAGACTTCCCACCCCACGATCATGGCGGCGGCGAAGAGTTTTTCGTGCTCGACGGTGTATTCTCGGACGAAACCGGGGATTTCCCGGCCGGGTCTTACGTGCGTAACCCCATTGGTACCTCGCACAAACCGCATACGGACGCAGGCTGCACGATCTTCGTCAAACTGCACCAATTCGCGCCAGACGATCAGGCGCATTTCAGCATCAACACATCCGACACGCCCTTCCGTCCCGGCTCAGCCCCCGGCCTGTCGGTGCTGCCCCTGCACAGCTATGGGACCGAAAGCTGCGCGCTTGTGCGCTGGGCGCCGGGCACCAAGTTCAACCCGCACACCCATTGGGGCGGCGAGGAAATCTTCGTGCTGAGCGGCACGTTTCAGGATGAGCATGGCGACTATCCGCAAGGCACCTGGATCAGGTCGCCGCATTTGTCGCAGCACCACCCCTTCAGCGAGGCGGGTTGCGTCATATATGTGAAGACAGGTCACTTGGCTGAGATCATAGTGCCTGCGACAGTCTCGTGACCGATGTGCCACCTGCACTCTTTTCATTTTTAGAAAGCTCATTTCATGCCACGTCCCACACTTATTGCAAGAATTGCCGCGCTGTTTCGCAATAGGCTTTTGATCATCGGGTTGGTCGGTGTCGGGGTTGCCTCAGCGCTCGTTTTTGCTGGTTATTCTGTCGCCACGGCTCAGATGTCCCACCATGGCACCGGGATGCACGGCCACGGTGACGGCAGTGCCACCCATGACGAGATGAACATGCCGGGGTTGCGCGGCCTCGATGCCACCGAGTTGGAAAGCGAAGAGCTGGCCATCATGTTTCGTGGGTTTCGGGACATCACGCGCGAGGTGGAAAACCTCCCCAATGGCATCCGCACGATCACAATGTCGGACGACCCCGAACTGCTCGGTGTGCTGACGAGCCACATTATCGGCATGATCGACCGAGTAGATATGGGGCGAGATCCACAGATCTTCATCCAAAGCCCAACACTCGACATCTTGTTCGAACGCCGGGCCAGCATCACAACCGAGATCGATTTCACCGATACCGGCGTCGTCGTGATCCAGACGTCCGATGACCCTGAGGTCGTCGCGGCGCTACAGACCCATGCCGCGGAGGTAAGCGACATGGTAGATCGCGGGATGCAAGCGGTCCACGAGGCAATGATGAAACGGGGCGGGTAACCAACGGTACCGCGCCATTGACCCTCCCCCTTTTCATCCACAGCCAAAACGTGTAAGCGCGGCTCATCTGAGACGACACGCTCTGACCCCGGCGTGCGCAAGAAGGACAGGGGTCGGCGGCAATGGGGCCGCTATTTTTAATGGGAGACCCGGAGGGCCGGGAGTGCTCCCTGACAGGAAATGTTAGATGTTCAAACAAGTAAAGAAGTCGATAGAGTGGGGCGAAGATACGCTCACTCTGGAAACGGGCAAGATTGCTCGCCAAGCAGACGGTTGCGTCATTGCCACGTATGGCGAAACTTCCGTGTTGGCCGCCGTGACTTACGCACGCGCCCAAAAGCCGGGCCAGGATTTCTTCCCCCTGACCGTGCACTACAACGAAAAGTATTACGCCGCTGGTAAGATCCCAGGTGGCTTCTTCAAGCGTGAAGCGCGCCCGACCGAGAAAGAGACGCTGACCTCGCGCCTCATCGACCGTCCGATCCGCCCGCTGTTCGTCGATGGCTTCAAGAACGAAGTCCTCGTGATCTGTACCGTGCTTAGCCACGACCTCGACAACGATCCCGACGTCGTCGCAATGATCGCGGCCTCCGCGGCGCTGACAATTTCCGGCGTTCCGTTTATGGGTCCGATTGCTGCTGCACGCGTTGGCTTTGAGGATGGCGAGTACGTCCTGAACCCGACCGTCGACGACATGCACGAGCTGCGCAAGAATCCAGACCAGCGTTTGGACCTTGTAGTTGCTGGCACCAAAGACGCCGTCATGATGGTGGAATCGGAAGCCTATGAGCTGTCTGAAGCCGAAATGCTCGGTGCTGTTAAGTTCGGTCACGAGCAGATGCAGCCCGTTCTCGACCTGATCATCGATCTGGCCGAAGACGCAGCCAAAGAGCCGTTCAACTTCCAGGCGCCCGATTATTCCGAGCTGTATGGCAAGGTCCAAGCGGCTGGCGAAACACAGATGCGTGCCGCCTTCGCGATCAGCGACAAGCAGGAACGTACTGCGGCAATCTCTGGCGCGCGTGACGCAATCCTCGCCTCGCTGTCAGACGACGATCAAACCGACGCCAATCTGGGCACCTGCTTCAAGAAGCTGGAATCCTCGATTTTGCGCGGCGACGTGGTCAAGAACGGTGTGCGCATCGACGGGCGTAAGCTCGACGAGATCCGCCCGATCGTCTCAGAAGTTGGCATCCTGCCCCGGACACACGGCTCCGCCTTGTTCACCCGTGGCGAGACCCAAGGTCTGGTTGTGACCACTCTGGGCACCGGCGACGACGAGCAGATGATCGACGCGCTGAACGGCACGTATCGGTCGAACTTCATGCTGCACTACAACTTCCCACCCTACTCGGTTGGCGAAGTGGGTCGCTTTGGCTTCACCGGACGCCGCGAAATCGGTCACGGCAAGTTGGCATGGCGCGCGCTTCAGGCGGTTCTGCCTGCGGCAACCGACTTCCCATACACCATCCGCGTTGTGTCTGAGATCACCGAGTCCAACGGCTCGTCCTCGATGGCATCTGTTTGCGGTGGCTCCTTGTCGATGATGGATGCGGGCGTTCCGCTGAAATCACCAGTTGCTGGTGTGGCCATGGGTCTGATCCTGGAAGACGACGGTTCCTACGCGGTTCTGTCGGACATCTTGGGCGACGAAGATCACCTTGGCGACATGGACTTCAAAGTTGCTGGTACAGATGCGGGCATCACGTCCCTGCAGATGGACATCAAGATCGCGGGCATCACGCCTGACATCATGGAAAAGGCCCTCGACCAAGCGAAAGCCGGTCGTTTGCATATCCTTGCTGAGATGGCCAACGCCCTGACCGAAGGCCGCACGGAGTTCTCCGAGCACGCCCCACGAATCGAGACGATGCAAATCCCAGTCGACAAAATCCGTGAAGTGATCGGGTCGGGCGGTAAGGTCATCCGCGAGATCGTAGAACTTTCGGGCGCGAAAGTGGACATCAACGACGACGGCATCATCAAGATCGCCTCCGCCAATGGCGAAGCGATCAAGAAAGCCTACGAGTTGATCCACTCCATCGTGGCCGAGCCTGAGGAAGGCAAGATCTACACCGGAACCGTGGTGAAGATCGTCGACTTCGGTGCGTTCGTGAACTTCTTCGGTAAGCGCGACGGCCTGGTCCACGTGTCCCAGATCGAGAACCGCCGCCTGAACCATCCGTCGGATGTGCTCAAGGAAGGTCAGGAAGTTAAGGTTAAGCTTCTGGGCTTTGATGATCGCGGTAAGGTCCGGTTGGCCATGAAGATGGTGAACCAGGAGACCGGTGAAGAAATGGCGAAAGAGGAAGGCGCGGAGTAACCCTCTCGCCCCCTTAGTAGGCACAAAAACGAATGCCCCGGTGGAAACGCCGGGGCTTTTTTGCGTGTCGTGTTGGGGTGCGGACCATACACAAAGCCATTTGCGCCCATTTCACCAAACACAAACCCGGTTGTGTATAGACTAACCCAGTTAAGCCAATCACAAACTTGACAGCTGATGCAATTCCATACACAACGCTCGTTATGGATGCCAAACGCACGATCTCCATACACAACACACAATATGACACCACAAACGCGGTTTCATACGCGATGGATAGCTTTCCGCCGGGCGCACTCGACCTCCACAAACTGATCGGACCGCAAACCGACGCAGCAATGGCACTTGTCCAGTATGACACCGAACTAAAGCAGTTGCCGCGCAGCGAGCTGTTGCTCGCCCCCCTCAGAGCACGAGACGCCGTAGTCTCGTCGCGGATGGAAGGCACAATCTCCACGTTGGAGGAAGTCTTGCGACTAGAGGCCGACGCCGATGAGGAAGGTCTGCCCGCCACGGGGCGCGAAGCAGGGCTAGAGGTCGCCCTATATGCCCGGTCAATCAAACAGGCAGAAGGTGCGCTGCGCGACGGCTACGGGCTGTCGGATTACGTTATCCAGAACGCGCATAAGACACTTCTATTCACGGGCCGTGGGGCAAAGAACCATCCCGGCGACTACAAAACCGAACAAAACTACATCGGAGAGCGCCGCGCCCGGCGGATCGACTACATCCCAGTGCCGCCCGAACACCTTGCTGGCGGTATGGAAAAGCTTTTCACCTTCGCCAATGCGACCCGAGCTGACGACGACATGTTGCCTTTGTTGCGTGTTGCACTCGTTCATGCAGAATTCGAGGCTCTGCATCCGTTTGAGGACGGCAACGGGCGATTGGGCCGGATGCTGATCCCGCTAATGTTGTGGCGACAAGGGCTGCTCAGTGCCCCGCATTTTTTCGTAAGTGACTTCTTCGAGCAAAACAAAGACGAATACATTGATCGGTTGCGGCGCGTCTCGTCGCATCAAGAATGGTCCGACTGGTGCGCCTTCTTTTGCACCGCGATCTGCGCGCAAGCTGAGGCAAACATCACGACCATCAACCAGATCAAATCCCACTATGAGGACATGAGAGAGCGGTTCCGCGATGTGTTGCGCTCTAGATGGTCGACCGATGCGCTCGACTACATCTTTGCCAACCCGATCTTCCGAAATAACCGCTTCAAACGTAACTCAGGCATCCCGCCGCAAACAGCAAACGCGTTTACCAACAAGCTGGTCGATGCAGGGATCCTGACGATCATTGTGCCCCCCGCCGGACGTGCACCGGGGATGTATGCGTTCCCGAGCCTTCTTGAAATTGTGGCAGAGCCATGAGCTTGCTGAGAAACGCACACATCCAAACCCTAGACACCGCCACGGCCCTCGCCCGCGAGATGGAGCTGCTCGAGCAAGTCTCGCACGACCCCTCGCGGCGGTTCCTCTGGCTTTGGCAGGGCACGCACGCGCTCGTTGTTCCGCGCAAGCTTGCGGTGCATCCTGACTTCGGCGCGACCGCAGCCGCCCTCACTGCGAAAGGCTGGCCCGTCCACACCCGTGCCACTGGCGGCGACGCGACGCCGCAAGGTCCTGGCATCCTCAACGTCACGCATGTCTATGCCTTGCCCGCCGATCAAAGCTTCCAAATCGACACCGAATACGACCGGATTTGCACGCCGATTGAAGCTGCTCTGGGCACCGGTGCCACGCGCGGTTGGCAGCCCGGCGCGTTTTGTGACGGCGCGCATAATGTGCAATTCGAGACCAAGAAATTCGCAGGCACCGCCATGCGCTTTCGCCCCAGCCGTGCCGACCGCGCCCGTGTGACGGTGATGGCCCATGCCTTGATGCTGCTTGAGCCGCCGCCTGCCGATACCATCGCCGCGATCAACGATCTGCTGGCACGCCTCGGTCAAGGTCGGGTCATTGTGCCTGAGGCGCATACCGGCCTGCCGCCAACCCTGACGCCCCAAAGCTTCGTAACCCGTCTGGTTGCCGCGTTCGAAGCCCTACCTTTGTCACCACCGCCAACGCTGATCCTGCCAAGCTAGCCGGCCGGATCGACCTGCGCGATTGCCCGCATCCGGTCCACAAACGGCCTCGGGCCCTCGCCCTCTTGGCGCAACCCGTGCAGGTCAGCCAAATCCCAAACCCCGTATTTCGGCATCTCGGTTGCTTTGGAATAGGCCCACACACCCAGCAAGACACCTTCGTCGAGCAGGCTTTGCGCGCTTGCTGCCTCCAGCAACGGCGCAAGACGGCGGCGATCTGCGGGGCGGGTGAAGTCGCGGTCCAACTTCTCCAGCAGCGCACTGTAGGAAATCGGTCGCCCTTTGCGCGCCGCCTTATGCAGCACCTTTAGGGTTTTCTTAACCTCGGATGCCAAATCTTCCTGCCATGTCCGCAGCGAGATCGACGACACGAACAACACACCGCCAATACTCACCGCGCTAAGCACGTCGCGCCCCAGCATCGCGCGCACGGCGGGGGGCGTTACGCCCATCCATTTGGCGACGACCGGAATGGGCAAAAAACACGCATCGGTCAGCGTCGCTTCGCGCAGATAGGTGTCGAGATTGGCATAATGCATAGGCGGCTCCGATCTTCGGTTTACATACTATGGATTTGCATAATTTGCGAAGGATAAAGGCCCCGAGCGATCCCGAGGCCTTTCCATTCGTCTTCTAGACCCGCTCGGGGATCACTCTGCGGCAGGTTTGACCGCCTCGGGTGTCGCGTCAGCCAGAACCTCAGGCTCGGGCTTCGGCTTCACGTTCATCGCCTCGTTGGCGACTTGGGCAAGCCCCCCCTCAAGCGACACGCCAAGCTCTTCGCCAAGCTTCTTCAGCGCGGGCATTTGCACCGCCATCCCGAGGATCGAGTCGAGTGCTTGGTTGATCACCGGCTTGTCGCCACCGCCGCCGCCACCAATACCGCTTGCCCCACCGAGACCCGTGACCTGATGGATCTTGATCGAGTCGATCTTCTCGGCAGGCTTGACCATCTGCGCCACGATCTCAGGCAGCGCTTCCAACCGTGCGAGGTCGACCTTCATATCGACGATCTCCTGGGAGATAGCATTTTCAGCCTCTACAATCGCGCGGCGACCTTCGGCTTCGGCCAGCAGGTCTTTCTTCTTGGCCTCGGCCCGGATCATGATCGAGTCGGCATCACCTTGCGCCTCCTGGCGCCGCGCATCGGCCCGGTCAGCAGCGGCGTCCTTCTCGGCACCGGCTTCCAGACGCACGCGGGTCGCTGCACGTTCGGCTTCGCGCGCGGCCTCGATCAGGGCAATGGCCTTCACGCGTTCGGCCTCAGCGGTGGCGCGCGCAGTTTCCACAGACTCGGTCGCCTTCGTCGCCTCGGCCCGCGCCAGATCGGCGGACGCACGCGCACGGCTTTCTTCTTCGGACTTTTGCGCAACGATGATTTTGCGTTCTTGGTCAGCTACTTCCAACTCGCGATCACGGTTGATCTCGGCCTCTTTGATTGCGCGTTCGCGGGCAATGTCAGACGACCGGATCGCTTCTTCACGCCGGATGCGAGCTTGTTCTTTCTCTTTCTCCGCATCCTCATTCCGGCGCGCAATCTCGGCTTCTTGGGCCGCGCGCAGGGTTTGCAGCTCTTCCTGCTGCGCGATCTCAGCGGCCTGTTCGTCGCGCTGGATCATATACTTCATCTTCTGCGCTTCCATCGCGGCACGTGCCACAGACACCTCGGCATCCGCATCAATCTGGGCGCGTTCCTTCTTCGAGGTTGCAATCACCTCGGCCAGCCAGCGCATACCAACAGCGTTAAACGCGTTGTTCTCGTCGAGCGCTTCAAACGGCGTCTGATCGAGGGCTGTCAGCGAGACAGACTCCAACTCAAGACCGTTCTTCAGCAAGTCTTCGGAGACGGCATTTTGCACCTCCTGAACGAACTCAGCGCGGTTTTCATGCAACTCGTCCATCGTCATCTGCGCGGCCACAGCGCGCAAACCGTCAACCAGCTTACCCTCGATCATTTCGCGCAACTGATCCACATAGAACGTCCGATCGCCGAGCGTTTGGGCCGCGCGACTAATGCCTTCGATTGTCGCATTGACCGACACGTAGAATTCCACGCCCACATCGACGCGCATCCGGTCTTTGGTGATCAAGGCCGCCTCGCCCAAACGCTGCACCTCAAGACGGAGGGTTTTCATGTTCACCGGGCTGATTTCATGCAGCAGCGGGATCACGATTGTTCCGCCATCCATGATGACTTTCTTGCCGCCAAAACCGGTCTGCACAAGGCTGACTTCACGTGTTGCACGTCTAAAGAGCCGCCCAAGAACGAGGCCGATGATGACGATAAGGGCGACCAGGGCCACCACGATTGTGAGTACGATTTCGAGCGTCATATAGGTCTCCTGAAAGGTTGGTTAATCGCTAAGAACGACGGCATGAAACGCGCCGCTGCGTCGATTGCGCACGACGAGCACTTCGGTGCCCTGAGGAATGTCGGGATCACCTGCCAGCGGTGTAACCCGGACGAAATGGAAGTTGCCGTGGCGGTCGGTAATACGGACCTGCGCAGGATTGCCCGCGCGCGCCGTGCCTTGGCTGACAATGCCGCGCCGACCGCTTAGGGACCGCTCGGACATCGATGAGGTCTCGGTCTTTGGCAGCACACGCGCGAAAACGCGGCCAAAGCTGCGGGCGAAGAGAATCGCACCAACGGCGACGGGCGGAACGGCGAGGAAGGCTGGCAGTGGCGCGCCGAACAGGGTCGTCGCCACAGATTGCAGGATCAGACCGCCAGCGCCGAAGCCAAAGCATATTGTGGCCAGCCAGATAACGAATGGCATTTGACCGATACCGAGCCATGACAACGCGCCAACGTCACCCGAGGCAACTTCAACGCCATCGCCGATCTCAGGTAGATCAAATTCGCCGGGATCGAGGTCGAATCCGTCCAGGTCCGGCAATTCCGGGATATCGATTTCGACATCAAGATCAGGACCATCCCCGACCATCGTTGCCCCAAGGGCGGCAAAGACCAACTCCAACATCAAAAGCGCGAACAGAAGTGAGAACGCGACCGTAAATGGGGCGTATGGGGCCGATAGCGCGACCTCAAACATGAGCTACTGATTTGATTTGCATACCTAACACATGGGGCCTCACAGGCGCGTGATCAAGGCCAATCCCACCGATTGCAGGATTGGCCAAGAGGACTAGCTAGGGAGTTTGGTGGTCCGCAGATACGGGAAGTGCGTTGTAAACGCGCCGAATTTCGCGGTCGCATCCTCGTTCGACACGCTCGTCGGGATGATCACATCTGCGCCTTCGGTCCAGTTCGCGGGCATCGCCACACCGTGTTTGGCGCTGGCCTGCAACGCATCAAGCGCGCGCAGCACTTCGCCGAAGTTACGCCCAACAGTCATTGGATAGGTCATCGACAGTTTCAGCTGCTTGTCGGGGCCAATGATGAAGACCGACCGCACTGTGGCTGAATCAGCTGGTGTGCGACCGTCGGGCAGATAGGCCTCGGCTGGCAGCATGTCGAACATCTTGGACACCTCAAGGCTTTCATCCGCGATGATCGGGAAGGTCGCGGGGGCACCTGCAAAAGCGGAAATATCGCCTTTCCACTTCTTGTGATCCTCAACCCCATCGACTGAGATTCCGATAACTTTGGTATCGCGCTTGGCCCAATCATCGGCCATTTGCGCCACGGCACCGAACTCGGTCGTGCAAACTGGGGTGAAATCTTTGGGGTGCGAGAATAGGATCGCCCATTTCCCGTCGAGCCAGTCATGAAACTGGATCGCTCCATTGCTGGTTTCAGCCGAAAAATTGGGGACGATGTCGTTAATGCGTAAAGCCATGGGGGCCTCCTTTGGCAGTATGTCTTAAAGACATATACGAACGCACTCCCCCAGCTTGCAAGGAAAGGCGAGGGGTGACAGGGTGCCGCGGAATTTAAGGAGGTCTCCGATGATCGAGAAGCGCAAATTTTACATAAATGGCACATGGGTTGCCCCGATCGATGGCACGCCATGCGAGGTGATCAATCCAGCGACCGAGGAGGCTTGCGCCGTAATCTCGCTGGGGGGCGTCAAAGACACCGATGCGGCCGTGACCGCAGCCCGCGCAGCCTTTGAGGGCTGGATGATGACCGACCCCGCCGAGCGTCTGGCCCTGATCCAGAAACTGCTCGATATCTACACCGCGCGTGCCGAAGATATGGCCCAGGCGATCTCTATGGAAATGGGCGCGCCGATTGATCTCAGCCGCACCCAGCAGGTCACGACCGGCCTTGCGCATATCAAGACGTTCCTGCGCGCCGCCAAAGACTTCGACTACACGCGTCCCCTACATGATCGCGCGCCTGACAATGCCGTGCTCTACGAGCCTGTGGGTGTCGTAGGCATGATCACGCCTTGGAACTGGCCGATGAACCAGATCACCTTGAAGGCCATCCCGGCGCTTGCCGTCGGCTGCACGATGATCTTGAAACCATCTGAGGTTTCCCCCCTGTCGGGCACCTTGTTTGCCGAGATGATCGACGAGGCGGGCTTTCCCAAAGGCGTCTTCAACCTCGTCAATGGCGACGGTCTGGGCGTCGGCTCGCGCCTGAGCACGCACCCGGATGTGGACATGATCTCATTCACCGGATCGACCCGCGCGGGTATTGCTATCACCAAGGCCGCCGCCGACACGATCAAGCGCGTCAGTCTTGAGCTGGGCGGCAAGGGGGCAAACATCATCTTCGCCGACGCCGACGAGGACGCTGTCAAACGCGGAGTGCTGCGGGTGATGAACAACTCAGGCCAGTCCTGCAATGCGCCGACCCGAATGCTGGTTGAACGGTCGATCTACGACAAAGCCGTCGACATCGCCGCCGAGACTGCCAACAGCGTCCGCGTTGGCGTGCCAAACGAGGAAGGCGGGCATATGGGCCCGGTCGTGTCCGAGGCGCAGTTCAACAAGATCCAAGGCCTGATCCAAGAGGGCATCGATGAAGGCGCGCGGCTGGTTGCAGGCGGCGTTGGGCGGCCCGAGGGTCTGAACCGGGGCTACTTTGTGCGCCCCACGGTCTTTGCCGACACCAACAACCAGATGATCATCGCAAGCGAGGAAATCTTCGGTCCGGTGCTGGCAATGATGCCGTTCGACACCGAAGAGGACGCCGTGCGCATCGCCAATGACACGCCATACGGCCTGACCAACTTCGTCCAGTCCCAAGATACGGACAAGCGTCAGCGCGTGGCACGTCGCTTGCGCTCGGGCATGGTCGAAATGAACGGCAAATCACGCGGCGCAGGCTCTCCGTTTGGCGGCTACAAGCAATCGGGCAACGGGCGCGAAGGCGGCGTTTGGGGGCTGGAGGACTTCCTAGAAGTCAAATCCGTCTCTGGCTGGACCGCAGACTAAAACTGGCGCGCCGGAGGGGGTTTCCCCTATCCGGCGCGCGCCTCCCTCAATCCGCGATCTGACACGTCACAATTATTCGTTGGATTGTCCTTGATGCATCGTTCTAGTCTGGCCTGACTTTGGCAGGGGACGGCGATGACCTTGAGGACAAACCGACTGGGCGTGGATATCGGCGGCACGTTTACGGACGTTGTGCTGGAACGCGGTGGCGCGGTGTTCTCCACCAAGGTGCTGACCACGAACAAGGCCCCCGAGGATGCGATCATCGACGGGCTGCACCTCGTCTGCGCCAAGGCAGGGATTGCGCCGTCGGACATCGGCCAGATCATCCACGGCACCACGCTGGCCACAAACGCGCTGATCGAACGGCGCGGGGCAAAGACCGCCCTGATCACCACGCGAGGCTTCCGCGACGTGATCGAAATGCGCACCGAATCGCGGTTTGAGCAATACGATCTAAACCTCACCCTGCCCGAACCGCTGCTTCCGCGTCAGCGCCGCTACACCGTGCAAGGCCGCATCGACGCGCTCGGCCAAGAGCTGGTCCCGATGGACCGGGCCGAGGTGGAAGCGGTGGTCGATCAGATCATTGCCGCAGGCTATGACAGCGTCGCCGTCGGGCTGATCCATTCGTATCTGAACGAGGCGCATGAGCGACTTGTGCGCGACGTGCTGGCCGCGCGCGCGCCGGATATCATGGTGTCGCTGTCATGTGAGGTCAGCCCGCAGATGCGCGAATACGAGCGCTTCAATACCGTCGTCGCCAACGCCTATATCAAGCCCTTGATGAAGTCCTATCTGGGACGGCTCGAAGGGCGGTTGCGCGCCGAAGGAGTGGCCTGCCGCGTCTTCCTCATGCACTCGGGCGGTGGGATTATCTCGCTGGACAGTGCGGCAGAGTTTCCGGTGCGGTTGGTCGAATCCGGGCCTGCGGGCGGGGCGGTGTTTGCCGCGCATATCGCCGCGCGTTACGGCCTGAAAAAGGTGCTCAGCTTCGATATGGGCGGCACGACGGCGAAGATTTGCCTGATCAAAGACCAGACGCCAAAGACCTCTCGCGTGTTCGAGGTCGCGCGCACCTACCGCTTCAAAAAGGGATCGGGGATGCCGATCTCGATCCCCGTCATTGATATGGTCGAGATCGGTGCGGGCGGCGGCAGCCTCGCCCATGTTGATTCCATGCGCCAAATCCGCGTCGGGCCAGAAAGTGCGGGGTCCGAGCCGGGACCAGCCTGCTACGGGCGCGGTGGTGCGCGCCCCGCGGTGACCGATGCCGATCTGGTGCTGGGGCGGCTGGATGCAGAGAACTTCGCAGGTGGCACGATCCAACTGCACCCCGATCAATCCGAACAAGCCCTCAAGTCTGTGCTGGGCACGCCGCTTGAAATGGACGCCAAAACCGCCGCCTTCGGGCTGGCCGAGGTGGTGGATGAAAACATGGCCAATGCCGCGCGCGTTCATGCGGTCGAGAATGGCGAAGACCTCAGCGACTATACCATGATCGCGTTTGGCGGCGCTGCGCCGCTGCATGCCGGACGGCTATGCGAAAAACTCGGCATCACGCGGCTGCTGGTGCCACCCGGTGCAGGCGTCGGCTCGGCCATCGGGTTCCTGCGCGCGCCGTTTAGCTTCGAGGCGACGCGCTCGGTCTATATGAAGCTATCTGCCTTCGCGCCGGACGTGATCAAGACGCTGTTGGCCGAGTTGCAGACCGACGCGGCGGGCTTTGTGCGCAGTTGCGATGCGGACGCGCCCATCGCATGCGCCTTCAAGGTCTATATGCGTTACGCAGGTCAAGGCTGGGAAATCCCGGTCAACCTCAGCGAAGCTCAAGCCATGGCACCCGATGCGGCAGAGTTTGAGCGGCTGTTTGAGGCCGAGTATACCAAACTGTTCGGTCGCACCGTCGCGGGCATGGATATCGAAATCACCGTCTGGTCAGTGAACGCGACGACGCCGTCCGAGGCGGTTGATCCGGTTACGCTGGCGCGTGAAGGGCAGCCCGCCCCTATCGCCGCCAGACGCCAATTATTCGACCCCGCCCTATCACAATTCACCGACGCCGCCGTGGTCGAGCGCGACGCAATGGCTTCCGGCGGCTGCGTCGAAGGCCCCGCCGCGATCACCGAGGATGAAACGACAATCATCATCCCCTCCAGCCGTCTAGCTGTCCGGCAACCCGACGGCTGCATCGACATCACGCTCAAGACGGAACAGCGGTCATGACCCATTCAAACGTCGCCTATCAAGTGATGTGGAACAGGCTGATCTCGGTTGTAGAAGAACAGGCCCAAGCGCTGGTGCGCACCGCGTTCTCGACCTCCGTGCGCGAAGCCGGGGATTTGTCTGCAGGCGTCTATGACACCGAAGGCCAGATGCTCGCCCAAGCCGTCACCGGCACGCCCGGACATGTGAACGCGATGGCCGATGCGGTGGCCCATTTCATCCGCCGAATCGGGCGCGAGAACATCTTTGAAGGCGACATCTACATCACCAACGATCCGTGGGAAGGCACCGGGCATCTGCACGACATCACCATGGTCACGCCCTCGTTCCATCGCGGCGCGCTGGTGGGGTTCTTCGCTTGCACCGCCCATGTCGTCGATATCGGCGGGCGCGGCTTCGGGGCGGACGGGGCCAGCGTCTACGAGGAAGGCCTGTATCTGCCGATCATGAAATTTGCCGAACGCGGCGTGGTCGATACGACCTTGCTGCGGATCGTGCGAGGCAATGTGCGCGAGCCGGATCAGTTGGTCGGCGATATGTATGCGCTGGCCAGTTGCAACGAGATTGGGCACCGGCGATTGGCCGAGATGATGACTGAATTCGGGCTGGATACGCTGGACGGGATCGCGGCGTTCATCCTCGACAACTCCCGCCGCGCGACCTTGGACCGGATCGCCGCCTTGCCACGCACGACCGCAACAGGCGAGATGACCGTCGATGGCTTTGATACGCCGATCACGCTCAAGGTCACGCTGACCATCGAGCAAGACCGCATCATTAGCGACTTTGCAGGCACCTCGCCCGTGGACAAAAAGGGTATCAACTGCCCGATGGTCTATGCCAAAGCCTATGCTTGCTACGCCCTGAAATGCGCGATTGCACCTGAGATTCCGAACAATGCCGCCTCGCTCGCGCCGTTCGAGATGCGGGCACCCGAGGGAACGATCGTGAACGCCGTCCATCCCGCGCCCGTCGCGTTGCGCCATATCATCGGCCATTTCGTGCCCGATACGGTTTACGACGCGCTCGACAAAATCCTGCCCGGTGTGGTTCCCGCCGAAGGGGCAGGGTGCTTGTGCAACTTCCAAGTCTCACTACGCCCTCGGACCGATGCGCCTGCCCCTAAAGATGCCGTGCGCTCCGAAGTGCTGACTTTCAATTCGGGCGGCGCAGGTGCGCGCCCAACGCTGGACGGGATGAACGCGACCGCTTTCCCGTCTGGCGTGATGACCATGCCGATTGAGGCGACCGAACATGCAGGCCCCGTGATCATTTGGCGCAAAGAGCTACGCCCGGATTCCGGCGGCGCAGGCCAGCAGCGCGGCGGTCTTGGGCAGTATATGGAGGTCGGCGCCCGCGCGGGGCACGAGTTTGACTTCCAAGCGATGTTTGACCGCGTCAATCATCCAGCGCGCGGGCGACGTGGCGGGGCGGCGGGGGCTGCAACCACAATCAGCCGCGATGATGGCGCGGCGATGCGCGGCAAAGGCAAGCAATTCGTGCCGCACGCACGCCGCGTGATGCTGGCGCTGCCCGGTGGCGCGGGCTACGGCGATGTGGGCGCGCGCGACCCGAATGCCGTCAAACGCGATCTGGCGCGCGGCTATATTTCGGCCCAGAGTGCGGCGCAAGACTACGGCCTTAGCACGTCTGACATCGCGGAGGTCGAGGCCGCAATCGTCAACGGAGACGACATCGCATGAGCGCCCGCCAAGCCCCCACGCAGACCAGCTACGATATCGTCATCATTGGCGGCGCGATCATGGGCTCGTCCACCGCGTGGTTCCTGACCGAGCAGCCGGATTTCGACGGGCGCGTCCTCGTGATAGAGCGGGACATGAGTTACGCGATGTGCTCGACCGCGCACACAAACTCCTGCATGCGCCAGCAGTTCTCCGAAGAGCTGAACGTGCGTATTTCGCAATTCGCCGCTGATTTCGTGAACAACATTCGCGCGCGCATGGGCGGGGACGAGCGCGTGCCAAACTTAAAGGTCCGGTCCTTTGGCTACATGTATCTTGCCGATACCGAAGGCTTTGCGAATGTGCTGCGCGAAAACCAGAGGGTGCAACTGGCCTGCGGGGCAGAAACGCGGTTGATGACGCCCGACCAAATCAAGGCGGCCTATCCGTTCTATAATGTCGATGATGTGGTCCTTGGGTCGATCAACACCAAAGACGAAGGCTATTGGGACGGTGGTGCGGTGTTTGACTGGTGGCGCAGGCAGGCCCGCGAGCGCGGTGTCGAATATGTGCAGAACGAGGTTGTCGCGATCGCCAAGAACCAGGCCGGCACCCGTGTTGAAAGCGTCACCTTGGCCTCGGGCGAGGTGATCGCCTGCGCCAAGGTCGTCAACGCCTCGGGCCCGCGCGCCAACTGGACCGCCAAGATGGCCGGGATCGAGATTCCGGTGGAACCGCGCAAGCGCTTCTCATGGGTGTTTGCCGCCGAGAAACCTCTGGACCGCGATCTGCCCCTGACGATTGACCCCTCGGGCGTGCATGTCCGCGAACATGGCGGCGGCACCTATTTGGCAGGGGGGCATTCCGAGATTGATCCGGCCGCCGACCCCGATGATTTCACCATGGATTTCGCGCTCTGGCAGGACCACGTTTGGCCGATCATCGCCAGCCGCATCCCTCAGTTCGAGGCCATCAAGGTGCAAAGCGAATGGACCGGGCATTACGCCTATAACACCTTCGACCAAAACGCGATTATCGGACCTCATAGCCAGATCGAGAACTTCTATTTCCTCAACGGGTTTTCCGGCCACGGATTGCAGCAAAGCCCTGCAATGGGGCGCGGCACTGCCGAGTTGCTGGTGCACGGGCAATACCGCAGCCTCGATCTAGGCGCGTTCGACTACACGCGCCTCGTCGAGAACCGCGCCATCATAGAAAAAGCCGTCATCTGACGTCGGCAAGGAGACTGAGATGAAGAAACTCGTTCTGACAGGTGCCGCCGGACGGTTGGGATCGCATCTGCGCGAACCGCTTGCGGCGATGTGCGATCAATTGGTGTCGTCCGATTTGGCCAAGGGTATCGGCACGCTCTATCCCGGCGAGGTCTACGTGCAGGCCAATCTTGAGGATAAAGCCGCGCTCGAGGCGCTGACCAAAGGCGCGGATATGATCGTCCATTTCGGCGCAATCTCGGACGAGGCTCCGTTTGAAGACATCCTCGGCCCCAATATCATCGGCGCTTACAACGTGTGGGAAGCCGCCCATAACAACGGCGTGCGCCGGGTCGTCTATGCCAGTTCCATCCATGCAGTCGGCATGTATCCCAAAACCGAGTTCATCGGCACCGACGCCCCTCACCGCCCCGACACGTTCTACGGGCTGGCCAAGTGCTTCACCGAAGATCTGGCGCGGATGTATTGGGAAAAGCGCGGGATCGAGGCGGTGTGCTTGCGCATCCTGTCCTGCGCCCATGTCACCAACCCAAGGGCTGTCGGATCGTGGCTGAGCTACGGCGATCTGGTCCAACTGGTGCAACGCGCGATTGATACGCCGATCACCGGGTTCTCGGTCATCTACGGTGTGTCAGGTAACGACCGCGCGCCTGTGGACAACGCAAAGGCCAGCTTTCTCGGCTACCGCCCGCAAGACAACGCTGAGCAATTTGCAGCTCAGATGTTTGCTGAAGCCGGACCGCTTGATCCGCAGGATGCGGGCCATATGTGCCATGGCGGACCGTTCGCCTCCACCCCGCTGGGCAGCAGCGGAATGGCCGCGTTGAACCTGCGCGAGGACGATTAGAGCCTAACGCTAAGCCGCAGCCAGCGACCGGGCTTGGGCAAACGACATGAGGCGCTTGCTCTTCTCGTCCCACAGATGCAGCCGCGCGCAGACCAAGCTTTCGCGCACGGTCATGCGGTTACCCATGGCCAGCTCTGCGTGGTCGCGCAGAACTTGCGGAAGGCGGTAGAACGGGATGCGGCTATACAGGTGATGCACATGGTGGATGCCGATATTGGCGGTCATCCACTGCAACGGCTTCGGCAACACGTAATGCGAGCTGCCATGCAGCGCGGAATCGTGCAGTTGCCAATCTTCGCTCTGCTCCCAGCGGGTTTCTTCGAACTGGTGCTGGATGTAGAACAACCAAACGCCCGCCGTTGCCGCGATCAGCGACGAGGGCAAGAAGATCAACACAATCGCCGCCCATCCGCCGAAATACCAAACAAGGCCCAGCGCCGCAGCAAGTGCTGCATTGGTGCCGCCCGCGCTCACCCAATATTTCGTCTCGTTCATCAGGCCCAGCGGCATACGGTTTTGCAGCAAAAACAAGTAGCCCGGTCCAAGCACGAACAGGGTGATCGGGTGGCGATACATGCGGTAAAGCAGCTGCTGAAACGGCGAGCGCGCGTTATATTCAGCAAGCGTCAAAGTGTGCACATCGCCCATGCCGCGCCGTCCCAGATCACCGGAACTGGCGTGGTGCATCGAATGCGTGCGCCGCCAAACGTCATAGGGCGTCAAGGTGAACACGCCCAAGACACGGCCCACCCAATCGCTGACAGCGCGGTTCTTGAAAAGCGAGCCATGGCCGCAATCATGCTGAATAGTAAACATACGCAGCAGAAAGCCAGAGGCCAGAACCGACAGGCCAAAGGTCAGCCAATAGCTGATCGACATCGACCACCAAGCCAGCGCCCAGAGCGCCACAAACGGGCCAAAACTGATGAACAATTCGAACGTGCTACGCCATTCATTCGGTTCGCGGTAGGCGGCCAAAACCTTAACCCAATCACGAGCATCACGGGTGACGGGCTGCGCCCGGGTGAAATCTGGGGTCTGGTTCATAAGCCTGCTCGTGTTTTTGTCATCAATCTTTGTTACACCTGACAGGCTAACACTACGTAAGTAAAGCTTCGATGGGTTGGGTGCGGCGAGAGTTCGCTGGCAGCGCCCAGACTTAAAACGGCACCTTCGACACAAATCGCATCCCGCGCCCGCCCTCTGGATGGCGCAGGCGTAGCTCGGTTGCGTGCAGCATCATGCGCGCGTGATCCCGCGCAGCCCCTTCTGCATAAAGCGGATCTCCCAAGATCGGATGGCCCAGCGACAGCATATGCACCCGCAACTGGTGGCTACGCCCGGTCAGCGGAAACAGCCGCACTCGGGTGTTGCCATCTGCGTAACTCTGCACCTTCCAGTCGGTATGCGCCGCGCGCCCGGTCTCGTGGCAGATCATCTGACGCGGACGGTTTTCCCAATCGACAATGATCGGCCCGTCCACAGCACCCTCGCGCGGCGCAAGCGTCCCGGCCACCCGCGCCACGTAGGTTTTCTTCACATACCGTTTCTCAAATTGCAGACCCAAATGACGCTGGGCAGACGGTGTCATCGCAAACACCATCACGCCCGAGGTATCGCGGTCCAGCCGGTGGACCAACAACGCACCGGGAAAGGCCACCTGCGCCCGCCCCATCAAGCAATCGGCCAGCTCTTCGCCTTTGCCCGGAACGCTCAGTAATCCGGCAGGCTTTTCCAGCAGCAGAAGTTGCGCATCTTCATGCAGCACGACCAAAGGGCCTGTCGGGGGATCATAGGCACTGCTCATGCGACCGCTCTTGCCCTGCTCCGCCCCGCGCGGCAAGACCACGCCTATGAGTTTCCAAGCTTGGATCATCTTCACCGCCTTCTGGGCCCTGTTCGTCACCACGCCCGGTCCGAACGCGGTCAACTGCATCCAGAACGGCATGACCCACGGTTTCATGCGCAGCCTTTGGGGGGTTGCCGCGATCCTGACGCAGGCCAGCTTGTTCCTGCTCGGCTCAGCCCTTGGGGTGACAGCGCTGATCCTTGCCTCACCGACATTGTTCTTCTGGGTCCAGATGACGGGCGCAGGCGTGCTGATCTGGCTGGGCCTGCGCGGCTGGATGAATGCGGCAAAGCCCGTGGTCACCTCCGCTTCCGCAGGCAGCCTCTACGGGCGTGCCTTGGCTATAGCGACATTTAACGCAAAATCCGTCGCAGGCTATCTGGCGGCCTTCTCGCAATTCGTCGAGCCGGGCGTGCCAATCTGGGCGCAGATGCAGGTGATCGTGCCTACCGCCCTGACCCTGACCGCGCTCAGCTATACAGGCTACACCGCGCTTGGTGCAGGTTTGGGCAAACTGGCGCTTGGGGCCGTGATGAACCTCTGGGTGCGGCGGACGCTTGCGGTCTGCTTTATCCTATACGGAGTGCTCCTCGGGTTGGCGCAGCTACCGACCTGACCTCTTTGCTTTGCCCAAATATCCTCTACGCAACCGCCCGGCCAAACGTGACATCAAGGATGCCCTGCAACGCTTCCGCATCACTCTCGTCAAACGCATCCGGCTGATCACTGTCCAGATCAAACACCGCGATCAGCCCGTCCGGGCCAAACACGGGCAAGACAAGCTCAGACCGGGTGGAGGACGCGCAGGCGATATGGCCCGGAAACGCCTCCACATCCGGCACCAGTTGCACAGCCTCGTCGCGCGCACAGGCCCCGCACACGCCGCGCTCGAACGGGATCACGAGACATCCATGCCCGCCCTGATACGGCCCGACCTTCAACAGACCCGGCGAGACGACACGGTAGAACCCGACCCAATCAAAGCGCGCATCGGCGTGAAACACCTCGCAGGCCAGCGTTGCCATCAAGGCGACCGCGTCGGTCTCGCCCTCGGTCAGGGCCGCACAGGTTTGCGCCAAGTCTTTATAGTCCAGGCGCATCAAGCCCGCTCCAACGCGCTGCCCGTGGCCAACGCATCATAGGCCATCATCGCCGCCTTCATGCCCGATCCGCACATCTTGTTCAGGGTTGTGGCAGGCACCGCATCGCGCAACTGAGGGGTCTCCATAGGCGGAAACACCCCCTGAAAGTCGCTGATTGGTGTGCGACAAGCGCCTGAAATTACGATACTTTCCAAGGATCAATCCTCTTGTGGCTGTAGGGGCAATGCGCGCTCAACTTATTGGTAAGACTTTGCCCCTAGGGTTTCGCCTACCAAACCAAATCGGGGGCCGAGATGAAACTGGAAACGACCGCGCATGAGGCCGCATTGATGATCAAGGTCGCCGAGGACCGGATCGATGCGGCAAGCGCCATTCACTTCAAGGACGAGATGCAGAAGGCGACGGTAAACGCGCCCGCGCGCGTCGTGCTGGACATGTCGCAAGTCGGCTTCCTAGACAGCTCCGGCCTCGGCGCGGTGGTCGCGGTGATGAAATCCTGTGCGCCGGAATCGCGACTGGAACTGGCCGGACTGACGCCGATTGTCGCCAAGGTGTTCAAATTGACCCGCATGACAGACGTATTCCGCATTCATGGCAGCGCTGAGGAGGCATTGGTCATATGAAAGATGCCTCGCTTGCGTCTGTGCAGCGCATGACCGAAATCCCCGATCTGGTGCTGAATCTCGTTATACCGGCTACAAACATGGCCGTGCGCCGAATGCTGCACGGCTTAAACCTGAGCCTTCTGGCCAACGGGCTGTCGGACGCGGATATGGAACATGTCGAGATTGTCTTGGCCGAGGTTCTCAACAACGTGGTCGAGCATGCGTATGCGGATCGCCAGCGCGGCTCGATCGCGATGGTTACTCGTCTAAAACCGCATGAGCTTGAGATTGAGTTGATCGATACCGGCGCGCCGATGCCAGATGACCAGCTGCCCAGCGGCACAATCAGCGCTCACGACACACTCGAAGACCTGCCAGAAGGCGGTTTCGGCTGGCACCTGATCCGGGCGCTGACAGATCGGTTGGATTACGTGCGCGAGAAGGGCCAGAATCGCCTGACCTTGCATATTCCGCGCACAGTCGGTGGCATGTGTTAGCGGGCTCGCTTGAGGCATTTACGCGCGATAGATCAAATTGATAGGCAGTCGCCGCGAAATTGCCCCGATCTCTCCCAATCGCCGCCGCACCCGAGGGGCATGTTGATCCTTGTAGCAAATACGCTTCCTCCGGTGCCGCATGTCATTGCCCCCACCCAGTGTGCGGCACCGGAGCACTTTGCTACCTCTCCTTCTCTTGGCATTCCGCGCGCTGCGGCCTAGCGTCCATCGACAGCTAGGGAGACAATCGAGATGCGTGATTTCCACATGCCGGGCCGCTCGGCGGTTTATGCCACCAACGGGATGTGCGCGACCTCGCACCCACTCGCCGCCAAGACCGCAATCGACATTCTGCAATCAGGCGGCAACGCCGTGGACGCTGCAATTGCCGCGTCCGTTCTTCTGGGCGTATGCGAGCCGGCGATGACCGGGATCGGGGGCGATTGCTTCGTGCTGGTCAAGCCCGCCGGGCCCGAAGAAATCATAGCTATTAATGGCTCTGGCCGGGCGCCAACTGCGCTCAACTCCGCCGATCTGCGCGCGGGCGGGCACAGCGTCGTGGAACCAAACGCAGTCGCCTCGGTCACGCTTCCCGGCGCGATCGACGCGTTTTGCCGCCTCAGCGAAAGCCATGGGCGCATGGGCCTTGATGCCATCCTCGCCCCCGCCATTGCCGCATTCGAGGACGGTGTCCCCGTCGCCCCGCGCGCCGCATTCGACTGGAACGAGGCGCACGGAAGGCTGCAAGGCATCGCACGCGATCAATACCTAAACGGCGGGAAACCCTTCCGGGCCGGTCAAAAATTCGCCCTGCCGGGTCAAGCCGAAGTGCTGCGCCGCATCGCAAAAGACGGGCGCGCCGCGTTCTATGAGGGCGAGGTGATGGACGATATGCTGAGCGGTCTCAACAGCTTAGGCGGCGTCCACACCGCAAGCGATTTCGCGTCCGTCGAGGCAACGCCAACAACACCGATCAGTGGCGGGTACGGCGGCCACGAATTGGTCGAGCACCCGCCGAACGGCCAAGGGGCCACGGCCCTTCTGCTGGCAAACATCCTGTCGCAGTTCGATGTCGCATCGATGGAACCGTTCGGCGCGATGCGCGCCCATATCGAAGCCGAGGCCTCGAAACTTGCCTATGACGCGCGCGACAGATTTCTGGCCGATCCCGATCATATGACCAAACTCGATCACATGCTGTCTATGGACACGGCGCAGCAGCTTGCGGCGTTGATCAACCCTAAGAAGGCCATGAAGAACCCGCGCAAACGCAGCGAGAACGTCCATAAAGACACGATCTACCTGACCGTTGTGGACCGCGATGGCATGGCCGTGTCGCTGATATACTCGATCTTCAACAGCTTCGGATCCGGCCTGTCGTCGGACAAATTCGGCATTCTGTTCCAAAACCGCGGCTCAGGCTTCACGCTTGAGGCGGGCCATGCGAACGAGGCCGCAGGCGGCAAGCGCCCGATGCACACGATCATCCCCGCGATGCTGCGCCACGACGGCAAAACCGTGATGTCCTTCGGCGTGATGGGCGGGGCTTACCAGCCAAACGGGCATGTGCGCGTGCTCTCCAATATGCTCGATTACGGGATGGAGCTGCAAAGCGCGCTCGATGCCCCACGCTGCTTCGCGGATTTGGGAAAATTGAAGGTGGAGCGCGGCTACGCCCCTGAAGTTCATGCCGGATTGGCTGAGATGGGCCATGACGTGATCGTGCCGAACACCCCCATTGGCGGTGCGCAAGCGATCTGGATGGATACTGAGAATGGCGTGCTGATCGGCGCGTCAGACCCGCGCAAAGACGGATGCGCGCTAGGATATTAAGGGAGAACAGACCATGGCAATGACCCCGGTGAAAGACCTCGTCGCACAGGCGAAAACCGAAATCACCACCCTGTCGATTGACGATACAGAAGCATCCGCAGAATCCGGCGAAGCGCTTCTGGTCGATATCCGAGACATCCGCGAGTTGGACCGCGAAGGACGCATCCCCGGTGCGTTTCATGCGCCGCGCGGGATGCTGGAATTCTGGATAGACCCGACCAGCCCCTATCACAAGCCGGAACTGGCAGGCGGCAAGCGCCTCGTGCTGTTTTGCGCCAGCGCTTGGCGATCCGCGCTTAGCGTGAAGGCGCTTCAGGACATGGGGGCAGAAAACATCGCCGAGATGGACGGCGGTTTCAACGGCTGGGTCGCGGCAGGAAAGCCCACCGCCTAGCGCCTAGTTCATTTGGAAATGCAGCGGATAATGCCCGTCTTGAAAGTCACCAAACAGGTCGGGCAGGTCTGGGTGGTCAATCGGCTCGCCCGTGTGATCCGGCACAAGATTCTGCTCGGACACATAAGCCACGTAGTAGCTTTGGTCGTTTTCGGCCAACAGGTGGTAGAACGGCTGGTCTTTCTGCGGACGTGCCTCTTCCGGGATCGCCTCATACCAATCGTCGGTATTGGCAAACTCCGGGTCGATATCGAAAACAACGCCCCTAAACGGGTGCCGCTTATGCCGGACAATTTGTCCTAAATGATATTTAGCGTGCGCTTTAAGCATCACATTGCGTCCCCCGTAGGCCAACAGATAGACCGACCCAAGCCGCCTTGTCCATGCAACCGGCCCTATTTTGCAGGAAACAGACTGTGACACTATTCCTAACAGTGCTTGAGGTGGCCGCCCCGGTTTTTCTGATTGCGGCGATTGGCTTCGCTTGGGTTAAGGCCAAGTATGACTACCCGGTGGAGTTCGTCACCCGGCTGGGCGTTTTGCTCGCAACACCCTGTTTGATCTTTACTGCATTGGTCGAAACCGAAATCGACCCGAGCGCTTTGGCCGATCTATCACTGGCCACTTTGGCGGTCTATGCGGCGATCACGACTGTGTTCTGGGCGCTGATAAAGGGCGCGAAATTAGACCGCCGCACCTTCCTCGCGCCGGTCATTTTCGGAAACACTGGCAACCTAGGGTTGCCGTTGGTGCTGTTTGCCTTCGGCGAAACGGGGCTGGGATACGGCGTCGTGGTGTTCGGAATCATGTCAGTCTGGGCATTTACGTTTGGGATTTGGCTGGTCTCCGGCGGCATCGCGCTCAGCCGTCTTGCGCGCGAACCAATGGTGGTCGCTACCGTCGCGGGGGCCGTGTTCTTGTGGCAAGGCTGGGGCCTGCCAGCGGTCGCAGCCAACACGCTTGGACTGATCGGACAGATGGCAATTCCTTTGATGCTGCTGACCCTCGGCGTGGCGGTGGCGCAGTTGAAACCCGCAGGTCTGGGGCGCGCGGTGTGGCTCAGCCTTGCCAAGGTCATTATCTGCGCGGGTCTGGCTTATGGCGTTGGGTCGCTTTTCCCGCTCGATCCGGTCGCCCTCGCGGTGTTGATCTTGCAAGCGGCAACGCCCGTGGCGGTCACGTCCTACCTTCTGGCCGAGCGCTATAAGGCCGATGCGAAATCCGTGGCAGGCCTTGTCGTCGTCTCGACCTTAATGTCTGTCGGCGCAATCCCGCTTTTGCTCGCGCTTCTGTTATAAGGCTGCGTAAGACCATTTTCAGCGGGCACGAATTGCTGTATTGTTTACACAAAACGAACATAAAAAGCAGTTCCGAGGCAGACCAAATGCGCCACAGTGTGCGACTTCTCTTTTTGATGCTGATCCTTGCCGCGTGCGGTGGATCCCATAACAATGCGCCTTCGCAGTTGGACAATGCCTGCGCGATCATCGCCCAGCGCCCGTCCTATTTGGGCGCAATGAAATCGGCCGAGCGTAAATATGGCATCCCCGTCGCCAGTCAGATGGCGGTGATTTACCAAGAAAGCAAATTCCGCCCGCAAGCGAGGACACCTGTGCGCTACCAGCTTGGCGTCATTCCGATGGGGCGGCAAAGCTCGGCCTTTGGATATAGCCAAGCGCTGGACGGGACGTGGGAAGAATATCAGCAAAAGACCGGAAATCGCAGTGCGCGGCGCGATAACATCCGCCACGCGACGGATTTCATGGGCTGGTATATGACCCAAACCAACCAGCGCAACGGCGTGGCCCTTGGCGATACGCGCAACCAATATCTGGCCTATCACGAAGGTCACAGCGGATATGCGCGCGGCAGCTACAACGCGAAATCATGGCTGGTGCGGATCGCGGGCGAGGTTGCAGACCGGGCCGTCATGTATGACGCACAGTTGCGCGCATGCGGCCGGCTTTCTTAGTTATTGCCCGTCCGTTTGCCCGTCTCAAACGGAATATTGAACAGGAATGAGGACAGGCTTTCGCGGTCCTCCAGCGCCCCTAGGATCACGGTCGTCGCGCCATTGTCCTGATCGGTGATGATCCATTGGCGCAGCTCAACCGGTTCAGCGGAAAACACCAACTCAATCGTGCCCTGCTCGGGCCTGTCGGGGTCTTGGGCAAGCACGCGCGTGGCAGTGTCGTCTCCGCTATGGGACCGCACCAAATCGGACCGCCCCAAATCCACTTGCCGCGCAAGGATCAGATTCAGCGGCGTGCGGCTAAGCGGATATTGCGTCGGCACCCCGTCCGAGACCGGATCGAAAATCGCCAACTGACCGCCCCCGGCAATCACCAGCGCATTGTTCGGCGGATCATACTCAAACCGCATCCGACCGGGGCGCTGGATATACAGCTTGCCCGTCGACAGCGTGCCGTCGCTGTTTATTTGGGTAAACGTCGTCTCCACCGTGCCGAGATCGGTCAGGTAGCGCGACAACGTGTTCAGCGGCACCACCTCCGCAAAAGCGGGGGCAGTGATAAGCGATAGGGCGAGGGCCAGAGCAATGCGTTTCATACGCCTACAGATAGGGGCACTTGCGGCGCTATGGAATAGCAACCGCGCTCACTGCTCCGGCACCAAAATTTCACGCTTGCCGACATGGTTGGCCGAAGAGACGACGTTTTCGTCTTCCATCTGCTCCACCAGACGTGCGGCCTTGTTGTAGCCGATGCCAAGCTTGCGCTGGATATACGAGGTCGAACATTTCCGATCCCGCAGCACAATCGCCACCGCTTGATCATACAGCGCGTCCTCGCCGTCAGTATTGCCGCCAAGACCGAGAACCGCATCAATGTTGCTGGCCTCGTCATCATCGGGACCAGCCAGAACCGTATCTACATAATCAGGCGGCCCGAAGGTTTTGAGGTAGCTCACGATCTCCTCAACCTCTTCATCACTCACAAAGGGTCCGTGCACGCGGGTAATTTTTGAGCCGCCCATCATATAGAGCATGTCGCCCATACCCAGCAGTTGCTCGGCACCTTGTTCGCCAAGGATCGTGCGGCTGTCGATTTTGCCCGTCACCTGGAACGAGATACGCGTCGGGAAGTTCGCCTTGATCGTGCCGGTGATTACATCGACCGAGGGGCGCTGCGTCGCCATCACAAGGTGGATGCCAGACGCGCGCGCCATTTGCGCAAGCCTCTGAATACAGGCTTCGATCTCTTTGCCCGCAACCATCATCAGGTCGGCCATCTCATCCACAATCACCACGATATAGGGCAATGTCACCGGGCGAATTTCCTCGGTCTCGAACACAGGCTCGCCCGTGTTATCGTCAAAGCCGGTTTGGACGGTGCGCTTGAACATCTCGCCGCGCGCAAGCGTATCGCGCACCCGGCTGTTATAGCCTTCGATGTTACGCACGCCCATTTTCGACATCTTGCGGTAGCGCTCTTCCATCTCGCCCACGACCCATTTCAGCGCAACAACCGCCTTCTTGGGGTCGGTCACAACTGGGCTCAGCAAGTGCGGAATGCCGTCATAGACGCTCAGTTCCAGCATCTTCGGGTCGATCATGATCAGACGGCATTCGTCTGGGGTCAGCTTATACAGAAGCGACAGGATCATCGTGTTGATCGCAACAGACTTGCCCGACCCCGTGGTGCCCGCAATCAGCAGGTGAGGCATCTTAGCGAGGTTCGCAATCACCGGCGCGCCGCCGATATCTTTGCCCAGCGCCAAAGGCAGGCGTTGATTGCCATCGCCGAATTCACGCGCAGACAGGATCTCGCGCAGAACGACCTTCTCGCGGTTCACGTTTGGAAGCTCGATCCCGATGACCGTGCGGCCCGGCACTGTGGACACGCGTGCAGACAGCGCCGACATCGACCGCGCGATATCATCGGACAGGCCAATGACCCGGCTGGCCTTGAGGCCGGGTGCGGGCTCCAGTTCGTACATCGTGACGACGGGGCCGGGGCGGACCGACACGATCTCGCCTTTGACACCGTAATCATCCAGCACGGATTCGAGCATCCGTGCGTTTTCCTCAAGCGCTTCATCGGACAGGACGTGACGCTCGACACTATCTGCACTGCTCAGCAGCGACAGCGGCGGGCGCTCGTAAGCCGGACCGCGCTTTTCCTCAAACTGTAGCACAGGTTGCGCCTCGGCCTTGGCCTGACGCGATGGCGCGATTGGGCGCTGCGACGGATACTGGACCAAAGACTCAGGCGCGGCCGTGGGCATTGGGCGCGGCGCTTGCGCGAAGCTGGGCACAATCGGTTGGCCCGGATGCGGCGGCACAAAACTGTTGACCGGACCCATCGCAGGCGGGGCGGTCATCTGCGACGGATCAAGCGCCATCGGGGCCTCAGGGGCGGGCTCAGGAAACATCGGCAAGGTCTCAGGCGTGGCAGCAGGCGCACGCATCAAGGGCGGCTCGGCCAAGGGCGCACGGGCCGCAATAGCGTCGCGGGCTTTGCGATCGGCAATGGCTTGGGCGATGCGGCCTTGCACGCGGCTGCCAACAATGGGCGGCTCACTGGGCAGGTTCGGATGCGCAAGCGGCGTCCGCTCGACCAATTCAGGCTCCGGCATCGCCATCGGCGCTTCGGACTTTTCCAGAAACTTACGCCGCTGGGCCACGCGTTGCAGCAAGCTGGGACGGATGGGCGTCTCAGGCTGCGGTGCCTGCATCGGTTGTGCATGCCGCATCATCGGCCGAGGTTGCGGCTGAGTGCGGGGCTGCTCTGGCACAAAGCTCGGGGCGCGTTCAGGCCTGTCGGGTTGGACATAGGCCGTTTGTGCGGGTTGGATCTGGGGCTGCACTGGCGCGGGCACCTCCCACGGCAATGGCTCGTCATCGCCGCGCTGGCCAAGCCCACCAAGGCTAAAGCCCGAGGCCTTCGCGCGCACGCCGGCGCCCGCCGCTGCAACTGCGCCAACAGCGCCGGTCATCGCAGGCACACCACCGCGCAGGCTTAGCAGTCCTTCGGTCAGGAAAACGCGTGCTTTGGCAAATTCGTGCCGCGAGACGCCCAAGATGAACATCGCCAGCACGACCAGCAAAACCGCCGTCAGAACCGTCATAAGTTTAATCGTCAGCGCCACGCCCATGGGCGAGACCTGCAATATCCATTTCAACGCGGTATCGCCCAACAATCCGCCCAAACCAAAGGTCAGTGACCAATCGCTGCTCGGCACCAGGGTCGCGGCATGGATCGACAAGACCACCGCCAGCAACGGCGCAAACGGTGCGCGGCTTAGGAACAATTCCGCCCCACGGTGTAGCACCAAGCGCACGGACCAGACGGCCAGCGCCAAAATAAGCCCCCAAACCCCGTGACCAATTACGATGAACAAGGGCGCGGAAATCGACGCGCCGAACCGACCCAAGATGTTCTGCGCAGGCTCGGTCGAGGCCGCATACCAGCTGGGATCATTCGGCACATAACTGCCCATCGCCAGCGCCAACACAATACACAGCGCCATTAGGCACAGGCCCAGAATTTCGCGCCCGCGCCGTTCAAGCATTGCCTGCATCCCGTCGTCGAGCAGGGGGTCTCGGGGTCGTGCGGTGGGGTAGGCCATGGCTTACGCGCTCCTCATCAAATCTAGCTCGGCGGCAAGGCGGGTCAGCGCTGGCTCCAGCACCTCCATCTCGGCCACCATGGCAACGCGGATATAGGCGGCGCCGGGGTTTTCGGTGCCAGTGTCGGTCAGTGTGTCTCGAGCCAGATAGGCGCCCGGCAGAATGCGCAAACCAGCGCGCATCCACAGCTCCAGCGCCGTCGCTTCGCCCGTTTGCCCATTCGGCACACGCAGCCACAAAAAGAACCCGGCCTCAGGCGAGGTGTATCCGGGGGTGTTTCCAAACAACCGATCCGCGAGCGCGTATTTCGGGACGTAAAGCGCGCGATTGGCGTCAACATGGACCTCATCGCCCCACGCGCGGATCGCAACGGCCTGCAAAGGGTTCGGCAAAGGCGCGCCCGCATAGGCCCTAAGTTGCTTCATCGCGGCAATGCTGCGCGGCCCGCCTGCAACAAAACCCGAGCGCAAGCCCGGCAAGTTCGACCGCTTGGACAGCGAATGAAAAATCATCACGCGCTCGGGGTCGCAACCCATGGCGCGCGCGACGGCAAGCGTGCCGGGGGGCGGTGTGTCGCGGTAAATCTCCGAATAGCATTCATCTGCGAAGACCTGAAAATCATGGGTCTCGGCAAGGCTAAGCAGCGTGCCCAGATACGCCTCGCTCGCCACTGCGCCCTGCGGATTGGACGGCGTGCAGATATAGGCAATCGCCGTGCGCGCCAGAATATCCTCAGGCAGGGACGCGAAATCGGGCAGAAACCCGGTCTCAGCGGTGGCAGGCACATAGACAATCTCAGCGCCGACGGCTTGGGCGGCAACGGCATAGACCTGATAAAACGGGTTCGGGATCAAGACGACCGGAGGTTGTCCGTTCTTCGTCTCAGGACACAGCGCCAACATCGCATTGAACAACCCTTCACGCGTGCCGTTCAGCGCCAAGATCTGCCGCGCGGGATCAACTTCAACCCCAAAGCGGCGCGCAATCCAGCCGGCAATCGCCTCCTGCAAAGCGGGCAATCCGTCATTGGCGGGGTATTTGCCCCAACCCGCAGAGGCCGCAGCAATCTCGTCCGCGACCCAGTCTGGGAACGCGTGCTGAGGCTCGCCAATGGTCATGGCAACGGCTTCGCCGCCCGGTTTATGGGCGTCAAGCAAGCTTCGGAGACGCGGAAACGCATACTCCGGAAGGTTCGAAAACCGCTCGGGTTCGATCATTACTGCCTCAATCTCGGGGTCTTATGCCCCTTTATTGTGGATAAGTTACCGAAGACCGAGGCTCAGGTCTATGAAAAAGCCGAGGCGCATGTTGGATTTAGACCAATGCGGCCTCCAAGGCGGCACCAATCCGCAACAGATGCGCCTCACCCATGGGTTTGCCCATCGCCATCAAGCCACAAGACGGCACGCCCGTCGGCAAGGTCAGCGCGCTGAGACCCAGCAGATTGCCGATGCGTGTGTTGCGCAAGGTCATCAGGTTGGCGTGCTTGAAATAGGCGTCTTCCGCGTCCAGCCGCGCGGCATTGGGTGGCAAAATCGGACAGGACGGGATCACGATCAGATCAAACCCCGCAACATACCCGTTCCACGCCGCGCGCGTCCGGTCCACCTGATGCCAAGCCGCCACATAAGACGGCGCATCAAACACAGCGCCACTGCGAAACCGCTCTAGGATTTGCGGGAACATCTTTTCAGGCGCGGCCTCGATCACGTCCTTCCACGTCCCATACGCCTCGCTGGCAAACAAGATGCCGGAGTTCGCCATCAAGGCCTCCAACGGATCAAACCTGATCCGCTCGACCCGCGCACCCGCCGCCTCAAGCCGCGGTAAACACGCCTCGAACGCCTGCACTGGGGCGTCCTCAATATCGTCAAACGCGCAGGTCTCCAGCACGCCAAGTCGAACGCCCGACAGGTCCGCGCCGCGCAAATCGGGCGCGTTGCACCCCTGCATTGCAGCCAGCAACAACCCCGCATCCTCGACCGAGCGGCACAGCGGCCCGACCGTGTCGAACTTGGCCGCCAAGGGCACGACGCCCGTCAGCGGCAAAAGCCCCGAGGTCGTCTTTAGACCCACCAAATCGTTCCAAGCCGCCGGAATCCGCACCGATCCGCCTGTGTCTGAGCCGATGCCAGCCGCCGCCAATCCGAATGCCACAGAGGTCGCAGCGCCCGATGACGATCCGCCCGACACCGCGTCATGGTCGTTCACGCAAGGCGGCGAGGCGGTCACCGGGTTCATGCCGAGGCCGGAAAACGCCAGCTCGGTCATGTGGGTTTTGCCCAAGCACACAAGACCAGCGCCAGTCGCTTTGCGCAACACCTCTGCATCCGTGTTCGGCCTGCGCCCTTCCAGCAAGGCGCTGCCTGCCTCGGTCGCCACGCCTGCGGTGTCAAACAGGTCTTTCCAACTGATCGGAACGCCGTCGAGCGGGCCAAGCCGCGCGCCAGATTTCGCACGCGCGGACGCCGCAATCGCCTCGCTGCGCGCCCGATCTTCGGTCATTCGTGCATAAATTCGAGGGGCGAACGCATGCGCCGCAATCGCCTCCAGATACGCCTCGGTCAGCTCAACCGGGTCGATCTCGCCCGCGCCAATCCCGCGCCCCAGATCGGCAGCCGTTGCCATTAACCACTCGTTTGCCATGCTGCGTGCTCCGTCCCGGACATTTGGCCGCGACCGTAACCGCGACCCGCGCGATGGACAATCACGCGCGTCAGGTCATATTCGCAGGCATGAAACAGATGCAGGATGTCCTCATTGTCGGCGGCGGTCTGAACGGACCGAGCCTTGCCTTAGCGCTCGCCGATGCGGGCCTGAGCGTGACCGTAATCGACGCGCTGCCCTTGCGTGCGCGGCAATCGAAAGCCTTCGACGGGCGGTCCTACGCGCTCGCCCGCGCCTCGCAAAAGATGCTCAGCGCGCTGGGGGTCTGGACCGAGGTCGCAGCCGAGGCGCAACCGATATTGCAGGTCAAAGCCAGCGATGGCCGCGCCGGAGAAGGCCCCGCGCCGTTCTTTCTGAATTTCGATGCGGCCGAGCTGGAAGACGGCCCCATGGGCTACATGCTGGAGGACCGCTTCCTGCGCCGAGCGCTTCTTGCCGCGATGAAGGCCCATCCGGGCGTCACCACCATCGCAGGCAAAACGGTCGAGGCACAATCGCTGCACCCCGGCGGCGCGACGTTAACCCTATCTGACGGCACCACCCTGCACGGGCGACTTATCGCAGGGGCCGACGGGCGCGCCTCGGGCACCGCCACGCGCGCCGGGATTTTGCGCACGGGCTGGGGCTACGGCCAAACAGCGCTGGTGACCGCGATCCAGCACGAGCTTCCCCATAACGGCATCGCGCACCAGTTCTTCATGCCCTCGGGCCCGCTCGCGATCCTGCCGCTGTCCGGCAATCGCAGCTCCATCGTGTGGAGCGAAACCGATGCGCAAGCCGCCGCCCTCATGGCCCTACCCGACGACGCATACCTCACCGCCCTGCGCCCCCGGTTTGGCAATTTCCTGGGCGAGATTGCGCTGGCAGGCGCGCGCTTCACCTACCCGCTTGGCCTGACCCTCGCCAACAGTTTCATCGCAGATCGTGTGGCGCTGGTCGGCGATGCGGCCCACGGCGTGCATCCCATTGCGGGCCAAGGCCTGAACCTCGGGCTGCGCGATGTCGGTGCGCTGGCCGAGGTGCTGGTGCAGGCGTCGCGGCGCGGCGAAGACATTGCAAGCGCGCTGGTTCTGGCGCGTTACCAAAGCTGGCGGCGGTTCGATACCGCGTCGCTCGCAATGGCCACAGATGGGTTCAACAGATTGTTCTCGAACGATAACCCGCTTCTGCGCTTGGGTCGTGATCTCGGGATGGCGGCGGTCAGCGCCGTGCCTGCCATCCGCCACCGCTTCATGCGCGAGGCCGCTGGCATGACCGGTGATCTGCCGCGTTTGATGCAGGGCAAGGCGCTCTAGGCGCGCCCCAAACCATCCAACAATCTGCGCTGCAATTCATTCGGTGCCGCAATCACGCCTGCCGTTTGCGGATGCGGATTGTTGAACCGCAAGGGCGCGCCATGGGCATCTGACGTCACGCCGCCCGCTTCGGTCACCAACAATGCGCCAGCCGCAATGTCCCATTCCCACGCGTCGCGCAGGGTCAACATCCCGTCAAACGCGCCTTCGGCCACCAACGCCAATCGGTAGGCGAGCGAGGGGCGGAAATGGCGCGTCGCCTCCGGCACGCCGCCGGGCCAATGCTTGGGATCGAAGTTGGGTTTTGTGGCCAATAGCCGCGTCTCGACACCCGGCGTGACCACCGAAATCGGCGCGCCGTTCAGCGCCGCCCCACCCCCGAGCGCCGCCGCATAGAGCTTATCTTTGGCAGGCAGGAACACCGCCGCCGCCGTTGGCACTCCGTCCGTTACCACCGCCAGCGACAACGCGAACGGCGTCTCGCCCGCCACAAACGCGCGGGTTCCATCGATGGGATCGACCACAAAAACGCTGCTATGCGACAACCGAGCAGCGGAATCCTCCGTCTCCTCCGACAGCCATCCGTAATCCGGGCGCGCCGCACATAGCGTCTCGCGCAGCATATTATCGACCGCGAAATCGGCCTCCGTCACCGGACCTGCGCCGTCGTCCTTGTCCCAGACCTGCGGATCCTTGCGCCAAAACCGCATGGCGATCTCGCCGCCCGCATGGGCTGCATCAACCAATAATGTGAGATCGTCGTTAGGCCCCGGCAAGCGTCAGTCCTTCGACCAGAAGGCTCGGCACACGGCGGCTCAGATGGGCTTGTGCGTCATTTGCGGCCACCAGCGTCATCAACATATCGCGCAGATTGCCCGCGATGGTGCATTCGTTGACCGGATAGGTGATCTCGCCATTCTCGACCCAGAAACCGGACGCGCCGCGCGAATAATCGCCAGTGGTCGCGTTGATCGAACTGCCCATCATCGAGGTGATCAGCAACCCCGTGCCCAAATCGCGGATCAGATCAGCGCGGCTGACATCCCCTTGGGTCAGATCAATATTCGTCACCGAAGGCGATGGCGGCGCAGACGGTCCACGCGACGCACTCGCGGTGCTTTGCATCCCCAGTTTGCGCGCGTTCGCCAGATCAAGCGTCCATCCCGTCAAAACCCCATCTTCCACAATCGCTCGGCGCTGCGTTGGCAAACCTTCGGCATCGAACAAACGCGAGGCAGACGCCCGGGCGCGGTGCGGATCTTCAATCACCGACATGCCTTTGGGCAACACTTGCTGGCCCAGCGCGTCGCGCAACCAAGACGCCCCGCGTGCCACAGCACTTCCGTTAGAGGCCGACAACAAATGGCCAATCAGGCCAGATGCGATGCGTTCGTCAAACAGCACCGGAAACGCGCCTGTGGGCGGTTGCTTTGCCCCAGCGCGGGCCAATGTGCGCTCAGCCGCCAGCAAACCAATGCTTTCGGGCGACTTCAGATCACCCTGAAAAATGCGCGAGTCGAAGGCATAATCACGCTCCATCCCCGTGCCCTCGCCGGTGATCGCCACGCAGACAATGCTACGGTCAGTGCGCGCGTAGCCGCCGGAAAATCCGTTGGTCGCCGCCAGATGGATCGCGGTGGAACTGTAACTTGCCGACGCGCTTTCCACTTGGCTAATGCCCGCAACCTCCATCGCGGCGGCCTCCGCGCGGCGCGCGTCTTCTTGCAGGTCGGCCGCAGACGGCTCGGCGCGCGGGTCAGCCTTCTCAAGTCCCTCCGCATCGCGCGCGCTTGCCAACTGATCGGGTGCGGCAAGGCCAATATACGGGTCTTCGGGCGCCTCACGGGCCATGGCAACCGCGCGTTCAGCCATCTCGGTCATCGTGCGCGCCGAGATGTCGGAGGCCGACACGCAGGCTTGGCGCTGCCCAACAAACACCCGCAATCCAAGGTCGACACCTTCCGAGCGTTCAGCTTCCTCAAGCGCGCCGCCACGCACCCCGATCTGGACCGCGCGCCCGTCTGAGGCGAGCGCGTCAGCACCGTCCGCACCAGCACGGGTTGCGGCGCTCAATAGGGCTTCGGTCAGGGCGGGCAGGTCCTGGCGCATGGGGCACTCCGGTCTGAGGGTTTATCCCGACTGAGGTAGTGCGGCATGCGCCCTAGCGCAACTGCATCCCGTTGGCGATCAGGCTACCGTCCGGTGTCAGTTGGATGGTGGACACGAGACTATCGGGTGTGTCGCCCGGACGCGCCGCCATCCCCATCATCATCCGCATGCCCATCACGTCTTGGGGCTGCATGATCCCGATCTGCACCAAACGGTCGATCAAGGCGTTGGCCCCGTCCAAGCGCAGTTCCAGCGACCCAACGGCTGCGGGCACACCAGGAACCATGCCGGGGGCGTTCGGATCAAGCTCGAAACTGCCCTCTCCAGACAGCTGCGCCCCAACTATGGAAACCAATAAATCGTTCAAATTAAGGGATGTGAACTCAAACGGAATCGTCAGATTATCCGTGTCTGCATCGGTCAAAGTCTGCAAAACGCGTTGCGTCCCACTGAGGTCGATCAGGATTTCACCGGGATCGCGCGGTAAAACCTCGGACGGATCAAACAGGCTCCAGAGCCCGTTCGAGGCGGTCAAACCGTTCAAACTCAGACGCAAGCCAAACGCTTGTGGCTCAGGGTTCGCAAGGATCGGTGTGCGGATATCAAAGCCAACACTGTCGAGGCCAAGCTCCACCGGGAAGGGCAGCTGATCACCTGCAAAGCGCCATTTCACGTCTTGGGCGGCAATATCATAGGCCAGCCCCTGTTCGCCCAAAGCCACACCAAGCGCGCCGCCGGCAGACGACCCATCAAGCAACATGTTGGCATCCGGCCCAGCGCTTTCAAACGTATACCCCGTCCCGCTATGGATCAGCGTTCCGGTCAAGGACGCACCGCTTTCAAAGATCGCGCTTGGGTCAGCGGATTGAAACATCGTGCCCGCAGGCGCATCGCTGTCACCACTGATCCCGGTCATGCGGTAGTTCAGCGAAAAGCTGGTTGGCGGGCCGTCGGTGTCATCCTCGCCACTTAGATCGATCTGCATCGCGCCCAGCGTATAGTCGGAGGTCAGGCGCATCCCGTCTGCGGTATAATCCGTCGCAAGCTCCTCCATCGTGATCGACATATCCAAGGGGATCGGTGTGCCATCGTCGTCCGTGGCCGCGTCCAGCACATAATCCGCGCGCGCCGCGTTGTAGCTATAGGTCCGCGCCTCAGCCGTGCCGCCTGCGATCAGGTCGAGGGCCTCATGGGTCAGCCGTCCGGCTATCGTTGCCTCGTCAGTGGTCAGCACCATCAAGATCGCGTTCGGCATCTCGATCTGGACATCGCCGCCGCCTGTGTCTGTCAGCGTGATTTCAGGCACCGTGATCCGCAGCTTGCCGCCTTGGACCGGTAGCGCTGTGGTCACATCCGTCAGGCGCAAGCCGCCCGGAACGTCCTCGCGATCCGCGAACTCCAACGCTTGGTCCGCATCTGAGAACGACTGCTGCCATTCAGCCAGCAGGTCCGCAGGCGTGGTTTGAGCGGACGCAGGCAGCGTCATTAGCCCAAGGCTAAAGGCAGTGGCAAAGGCGGTCAGGGGATTGGGGCGCATGGGGGGCCTCGATTGAGTGCAAATTACCCCTCAACACTCGGACGTGCAGGCGCTACGGTCAAGCCAACCCAACACCCCTGCCCCCAATAGGTGCTCTCATGACCGATATGACCGGAAAAACCGTAATGATTACAGGCGCGAGCAAAGGCATCGGGGCCGCTGCTGCGCGCGAATTCGCCGCCCATGGCGCGAATGTGGTGCTGCTGGCGCGCTCGGGCGATGCGCTTGAGATGCTGGCCACCGAGATCGGTGCCCAAGCCTTGCCGATTGAATGCGATGTGGCCGATTTCGTAGCGCTTGAGACGGCTGTCGCCCGCACAGTCGCACGGTTCGGCAGCCTTGACGTGATGATAAACAACGCAGGCGTCATCACCCCCATTGGCCGGATCGAAGACGTCGATGCCGAGGCCTGGAGCACGATGATCGACATCAACCTCAAGGGCGTCTTCCACGGGATGAAGGCGGTTCTATCGGTTATGGCGGCCCAAGGCGGCGGAACGGTGCTGACGATTAGTTCCGGTGCGGCGCATAATCCCATGGAAGGCTGGTCGCATTATTGCAGCTCCAAGGCCGGGGCCGCGATGTTGACGCGCTGCTTAGATATGGAAACCCGCGACCAAGGCATCCGTGCTATGGGCCTGAGCCCTGGCACCGTGGCCACAGAAATGCAGGTCTTGATCAAGGAAAGCGGGATTAACCCCGTTAGCCAGCTTGATCCGAGCGTGCATATTCCTGCCGAGTGGCCTGCCAAATGCCTTGTGTGGATGTGCGGGCCTGAGGCGGATGAATATGTTGGACAGGAGCTATCTCTGCGCGATGAAGGCTTGCGTGCCAAGCTCGGCCTGACGGGCTAGACGATGATCGAAGTTGCCGCCGGAGCTGCGCGCTGGACGATCACGATCAACCGGCCTGACAAGGCCAACGCGCTGACTGCACAAATGCTGGCAGAACTAGATGCCGCTATCGCAGGGGCCCAAAGCGCAGGCGCGCGGGTGCTGGTGATCACCGGAAAGGGTCCGGTGTTCAGCGCCGGGGCTGATCTGAATGAGGCCCGCAGCGGCACCCTGACAACCGATCCAATATGGGAGCAGGTGTCGGGACGCATCGCGGGCTTTCCGGGGCTGACGATATGCGCGCTGAACGGCACTTGCGCGGGCGGCGCGTTGGGGATGATGCTGGCAAGCGATCTGAGGATCGCAGTGGACGGGGCAAAGGTGTTCTATCCGGTGGTCAAGAATGGATTTCTGCCACAACCCAGCGATCCTGCGCGCATGGCCGCATTGGTCGGGCAAGGCCGCGCGAAAATGATCCTGCTGGGCGGGGCCAAGATCGACACGCGCGAGGCGCTCGCATGGGGGTTGTTTGACCGAGTTGTGCGTGCTGAGGCCATGGCAGAGGCAATTGACGCTTTGTCCGCCGACGCAATGGACGCCACGCCTGCGCTTCTGGGAGCGATCAAGGGACTGTTCCGGCGGGCGACTTTGGTGGGAAAAGGTTAATGATTTCTTAAACTTAAGGTCAGCATCGTTGACCCATTGTTTCGCATGCGAAACATAACGTCAGCACTGTTGACCTATTTCTATCTGCCACGCTTTCCGAGCTCTCACGCCAGAAAATCAGCCACCGCTTGTATCAACTCGGCTTTGCGTTAGACCACGCGAACAGATTTGTATGTGAGCGCTGCGATGAACGAGATTTTGACCCAAGCCCTTGGCTACGCCGACCCCGCGATTGATTTGGCGCGCGACTGGCTGACCTCGCCCGCCGCCTGGTCGCAGTTTGGCTTGCTGATCATGGCCTATCTGGCCGCAACACTGACTGCAAAACGCGCGACCCCTTTATTGACGCGGCTGCTGACCCCAGCGGATGACGCGGCCTCGATCTTTGCCACTGCGCGGCGGTTCGTGCTGATCTTCGTGCCCTTGCTGCTGCCGCTTCTGGCCTACGGCTTCACCGCGATTGGCGAGCAGATCACCCGCGCCATCTTCGACAGCGGTGCTGTGATCGCGTTCGGCAAGCGGGTGTTCTTGTTCCTCGGGGCGCGCGCGCTGGTCCAACACGTGCTGCGCGACCCGTTCTTGCGTCTGTTGGGCAAGTTCGTGCTCGTGCCTGTTGCCGCGCTCTATGCGCTGGGAATGCTCGAAACCGTCACGCTATATCTGGACGCGTTTGTGGTGCCGCTGGGCAATCTGTCGTTCTCGCTGCTCTTCTTGATCCGGTCGGTTGTCGTGGCCTCGATCATCTTCTGGCTGGGCGGGTGGTCTAAGGACCAATCCACGGGCTTTATCCAGAAGCAGGAAATGCGCCCGGCGACGCGGGAGCTGGCCTCTAAAGCCGCAGAGATGGCAATCTTCGGCATCGCGTTCCTGCTGTTTCTCAACATCATGGGCCTCGATCTCAGCGTTCTGACGGTGATCGGGGGCGCCATCGGTGTCGGTGTGGGTTTTGGTCTGCAAAAGATCGCGTCGAACTACGTCTCGGGCGTGATCTTGCTGCTGGAAGGCGAAGCGACCGTTGGCGATTTCGTAGCCCTCGACGGCGGCGAGCAGGGCACGATCGTGCGCATGACTGCGCGCTCAGTGATCCTAGAGACCTTCGATGGCCGCTGGATCATGGTGCCGAACGAGGATTTCATCACCACGCGTGTGGTGAATTATTCAGACCAAGGCAGCGCCAATCGCTACGAGGCCGAATTTTCCGTCAGCTACGATACTGATATCAACATTGTGCCCGCGCTCGTCGAGGCGGCGGTCACAAAGCACCCCGAAGTCCTCGCCCAGCCCTATCCGCCCGATTGCGAACTGCGCAGCTTCGGCGACAGCGGCATCAACTTCGCGGTGGAGTTTTGGGTCAATGGCATCGATGACGGAGCCAAGAAATACACCAGCGACGTGCTGTTCCTGATCTGGAACGCGCTGAAGGAGGCTAACATCGAAATCCCTTATCCCAAGCGCGACGTGCGCATCATTGGCGATGTGAAAACCCGTGCCCGGTAAGCGCGCCCTTGTCGTGGGGGCCGGACCTGCGGGGCTAATGGCCGCCGAGCGTTTGGTCCAGGCCGGATGCAATGTGTTGGTGATCGAGGCGATGCCGTCGCCCGGACGCAAGTTCTTGATGGCGGGTAAATCCGGGCTGAACTTGACCAAGGACGAGGGCAAGACAGACTTCATCGCCACCTATGCAGATGCCGCCGAATGGCTGCACCCGATGCTGAAAGCCTTTGGCCCGCGTCAGGTGCAAGACTGGGCGCGCGAGCTCGGCCAAGAGGTATTTACCGGAACCTCGGGCCGCGTGTTTCCCGAGGCGATGAAAGCTTCGCCGTTGCTGCGCGCATGGCTCAAGCGGCTCGACAGCAAGGGTGTCGAGTTGCGCAAGCGCTGGCGATTGACCGGGCTGGAGGACACCACTTGCGTCTTTGACACGCCCGAAGGCGTGCGGCGTGCGGAGGCCGATGTGGTTGTCCTCGCGCTCGGTGGCGCAAGCTGGGCGCGGCTGGGCAGTGACGGCGCCTGGGCGAACTGGATCGAGGATTGCGCCCCGTTTCAGCCCGCCAATGTCGGGGTCGTTGTCGAATGGTCTGCGCATATGGAGCCGTTTTTGGGCCAACCCGTAAAGGGCGTGGCCTTGCATGCGGGCGAAATGGTGTCGCGGGGCGAGTTTGCCTTGTCTGAGCGTGGGCTGGAAGGCGGCGGGATCTACACCGTTAGCCGCGCGGTGCGCGACGGGGCGGCGCTGACGCTGGACCTGTTCCCGGACCTGAGCGTCGCGGAGGTTGCGGCAAGGCTGGCCAAACCACGCGGCAAGGCCAGCTTGGCGAACCACTTGCGCAAAGCCTTGCGGCTGGACGGTGCGCGGCGCGCTTTGGTGCAAGAATGGTTGCGACCCTTGCCCGAGGGCGAAGCCTTGGCGGCGGCGTTGAAAGCGGTGCCCGTTCCGGTGACGGGACTGCGCCCCATGGACGAGGCGATTTCCACCGCAGGCGGCGTGCGCCAAGCGCAAGTCGACGAACGGCTCATGCTGCGCGACAGACCGGGCGTATTCGTGGCAGGCGAGATGCTGGATTGGGAAGCACCGACGGGCGGCTACCTGCTGACGGGCTGCTTTGCGACGGGCCGTTGGGCAGGGGATCACGCGGCCGATTACGTGATGGATTATTAGGTCGGATGAGGGCGACTTGCCTAACTTTGTTAGGCGACCCACCACATCTTGAGCGAGATTTAAGAAGCACACAACATTCTGCGGATTTAGGCGTGTTTCCCTAACATTATTAGGCTGGTTAACTCTTTCGTAAGAAAGTCACCCTCGCCCATGCGCGGCGGTCCAGTCTGCGATTTCAGGTCCAAGCGGGACGATCCCCAAAGGATTGCGCGCCTCGCTCGGCGAGAAGTAGCCCTGCTTATAGATCTCGAACTGCACTGTCTGGGCCACACCGGGCATCGCATAAATCTCGCGCGCATAGGCCCACAGATTGGGGTAATCGACCAGCTTTCGCAGGTTGCATTTGAACGCATAATGGTAGGCCACATCGAAGCGGGCCAGCGTCGGGAAAGCGCGTAGATCGGCCTCGGTGAAGGTATCGCCAGTTAGGTAGCGCGTCTGGCCAAGCTGCGCCTCCATCGCGTCCAGCGTCGCAAACACATCCAAGAACCCAGCCTCGTAGGCCGCTTGCGTCCGCGCGAACCCGGCACGGTAGACCCCGTTGTTGAGGCCGGAATAAATCCGCTCGTTCCATGCGTCGATATCCGGGCGAAGCATCTCGGGATAGAGGTCAGACCCCCCAAACGCACCGAGCATTCGCACCATATCAGCACTCTCGTTCGACACGATTTGACCGGTCTGGCGATCCCACAAAACGGGCACGGTGATGCGTCCGGTATAGGGCGGCGCTTGGCGGGCGTAGACCTCGTGCAGTGACAAAGCGCCCAGCTCGGGATCGGCATACGCGCCCTCGGCGTCAAACACCCAGCCTTGATCGGTGCGGCGCGGTTTGGCGATGCTGACGCTGATCGCGTCCTCAAGCCCAAGCACGGCGCGGGTCAGAAGCACGCGGTGCGCCCATGGGCAATTCCACGCGCCATAAAGATGGTAGCGCCCGGCATCTGGGGTGAACGGGCCACCTGCCGTGATCCAATCGCGCAAGGTGGATTTGGCCCGCTGAAACGCACCGCCCGCTTGCGTATCTGGACCGGGATCTTCGGTCAGGTATTCTCCGTCCAGCATAAGACCCATGCCTAAAGAGACGCCGCGCGTTTGAACGCATCGCGGTCCCGGCAGCGGTCGAGATAGGCGCGCAGAGCCTCATTCTCGAACGCAAACTTCGCGTTGATCGCCCAGCTGAGGCAATGCGCGCAGACAATATCGGCAATCGTAAAGGTCTCGCCCATTAGATACGGGCCATCGCCCATCGCCTCGGCGAGGCTGTCGCAAGATCGGACGAACTCCCATTTCAGCGGGCCCTTGATCTCAGGCATCCGCTGGTCTTCCGGCAACACGAACGAATGGCGCGCGGCAGTCCAGAGCACCGCGTCCAACTCGTCGAGCACCTTGTGCATCAGCCCATCTTGGCGCGCGCGCTCCAGCGTTCCGGGCGGGAATGTCAGTGCGCCGTGCTTGTCAGCAAGGTAGCTGAGGATCGCACTCGAATCGGTGATCGGCGTGCCGTCCACCACCAACACGGGCACTTTGCCGGATGGGTTGATCGCTTTGACCTCCGCGCTTCCGGGGCTGGCTTGGACATGCTCGAATGGCTCGCCAAGCTCTTCCAGCATCCACAGAACTCGCATGGCGCGACTGCGCACGCCGCCGATGACTTGATACATGATCATTCTCCTACCCTCGGGCCTTGGCCAGCATTGCCAGCCGAATAAGTGCGCGTTCCATGACGGCCCGGTCGGGGGCGCGTTGCGACGAGCGAAGCGTCAGATCGGTCTGCACCAACTCGCCCAGCGCACGCGCCAGCTTGTCAGCCCCCCAATTCTGCGCCTGCCGGATCATGCGGTCGCGATTCTTCCAAAACACCGGCGGTCGCATCGCAGCAATTCCGGCTTGCGGGCCGCGCGGATCGCTGGCGGCCGCATTGAGCGCCTTGAAATGGCGGGTCAGCGCAATGCAGATCGCAACGCCGCCTTGGCCTTGGGCCGACAACCGCGCCATCAAGGGGCCGATCTCGGGCGCGCGACCTTCGGCGACGATGTGCAATATCTCGTCCAGAGCCGCCTCGGTGGACGCAGGGGCAACGGCCTCGATATCATCGACCGAAATCAGCGTCGCGTCGCCTAACTTATACAGCGTCAACTTCTCGATCACTTGGCGCATATCACCGGGGTCGAGCGCGCTGGCGAGGCTTTCAAGCTCGCCCATCGCGTCACGCTCCGGCAAGGCAAGCCCCGCCTCATGCAAGCGCTTCTCGATCTCGGCGCGGTCCATGGGATCGTCGTAGATGGCAGCCGCATAGGCGTTGTTATGGGCCTCGAACGCTTTGCGAATCTTCGAGGTGGGCTTTAACGCACCCGCCGCAATCACCAGCGAGGCGTCGCCTTTTTGCCAGTCCTGCATGGCGGCCAGAACGGCGGGCGCGATGTTCTCGTTGGCGTCCTCGACGAACACCGCGCAAGGACCGGGAAAGAAGCCGCGCGCTTTCAGGGCATCATTCAGCTTGGCGGGATCGCTGCGCAGCTCGGACGCGGGCAGACGGGTCAGGCGCATTTCCTCTTCAGCCTTGTCGCCCACCAGCGCTTTCAGCAGGTCTTGGCGCTGGATTGCAACGCGCATCGCGTCGCCACCATAAAGCAGCACACCCAAGCGGTCCGGTTCGGGCTTGGCGATGAACCGGGCCAGATCGCGCCCGGATTGCTTCATAGCTGGGTCTCGGGCACGTCGATCAGCAATTGGCTGACGATCAGATCGCCCAAGGCGACGGACAAACGCCGCCGCGCATCGACCTCTGCCGAGGACGTGCCAACCGTGGAAGCTGTCGCAGAATAAGACGTGAAGCTGTCGACATTGCCGGAGACAACCAGCGCGTTCGTGCCGAGGTCGCGCAGCGTGTAGCTGGCGGATCCAATGAGGTTATAGCGCGTGATATCAGCACTGCCTTGCACGGCAAGGGCGGTTTGGGCGACAGATTGCGCAACGGACAACCCAAAGCGGGCGGCACTTGGCCGACCAAGACGGTCCTCAACCGCGCGCACCAGATCGAAATCGGCGCGATCTTTTGGCGCGTCCACGAGGACCGCGTCTCGCAAACTTCGCGCCCCGGTGCCTTCGCGGTAGACAGGCGTGAAGCCGCACGCCGCGAGCGGCAACGCGCCCAGCAGGCCCAGAACAGTTCTGCGATTAGATAACGACATTCACGATCCGCCCCGGCACAACGATCAGCTTCTTGACGGGCGCACCAGCGAGCACCCTTTTGACAGCATCGTCTTCCAGCACCAGCTTTTCAACCTCGGCCTTGTCCATGTCCTTGGGAACCGTGATTTCCGAGCGGCGCTTGCCGTTGACTTGAATGGGCAGGGTGACGGTGTCTTCGACCAAAAGTGCTTCATCCGGGATCGGCCATGGGGCATCGACCAGCAGGCCATCGCCGCCGTGGATTTTCCAGACCTCCTCGGCCAGATGCGGTGTCATCGGCGACATCAATTGCGCGAGGATGCGAATCGCTTCCACCTGCGCGGCCTTGCCAGCTTTCGATTTGGCGAGCGTGTTGGTGAAGCCATAGAGCTTGGCAATCGCTGCGTTGAAGCCAAAGCTTTCAATGCCTTGGGTCACCTCGAAAATGGTCTTGTGCAACGCGCGGCGCAGGTCGTCATCGCCTTCGCCGTTTGCGTTATCCATGCCCGCGATCTTGTCAGACAGGGACCAGACGCGGCCCAAATGCTTGAACGTGGCTTCCGCGCCAGAGGCAGTCCATTCGACATCGCGCTCGGGGGGAGAGTCGGACAACATGAACCAGCGCGCCGTATCGGCCCCGTATTGCTCAATTATTGCAACGGGATCGACGACGTTGTTCTTAGATTTCGACATTTTGGCAGAAGGGACAACTTCGACCTGCGATCCTGCCTTAAGCATCGAGTTTATGGCCCGTAGAAAATCTATGGGTTTGTCCGGATTTAGCTCATTACCTTCGAATGCTTCTTTCCGGACCGCCTTTAGCTCTCCATCTACATGCCTCACAATTACTTGATTTGGATAAAGATATTGAGCGCGATGCCGGGAGAATGGAGTCCCAGACGCGTTCATGCCTCCACGCTCTCTAATCCATTCCAGATATCTAGCTTCGTCGACTACATCTTCTTTGAAGATGGCATGCGTCACCATCCCTTGGGTGAACAGTGCATCGAACGGCTCAATCGCGCTTTCCGGCAAGTGCCCGCAGATGTGCATCGCCCGCGCAAAGAACCGCGAATACAGCAGGTGGAGAATCGCATGCTCGATCCCGCCGATATATTGATCGACATTCATCCAATACGCAGCCTCGGCCAGGTCGGTGGGCGTCTTGGCATGGGGTGCTGTGAAGCGCGCGAAATACCACGAGCTGTCCACGAACGTGTCCATCGTATCGGTTTCGCGCTTGGCAGGCTTGCCACAGGACGGGCAAGCGGTGTCGCGCCATGTCGGATGGCGGTCCAGCGGGTTGCCGGGAATGGCGAAGTCGATGGCTTTGCCGTCCTCATCATAGGGCAACTGGATCGGCAGGTTCTCTTTCTTCTCAGGCACCACGCCGCAAGCATCGCAATGCACCACGGGAATCGGGCATCCCCAGTAGCGCTGACGGGATAGACCCCAATCGCGCAGGCGGTATTGGGTTTTGGCAGTGCCCCAGCCGGCCGCCTCAGCGAAGTCGAGCGTCGCATCAATCGCCTCCTGCCCGGTCGCTGACGTAAGGCCCGCGAAGTGGTTCACCCACTGAACGGTTTCCGTTTTAGGCGGCACAAAGGCGTCTTTTTCAACCGGGGTCGCGTCCCCGACAGCGTAGAACGTGTCGATCACCGGCAGGTCGTATTTGCGGCAGAAGTCCAGATCGCGTTGATCGTGCGCCGGACAGGCGAAGATCGCGCCGGTGCCGTAATCCATGAGGATGAAGTTGGCGATCCAGACGGGAAGCTCCCAGTTCGGGTCCAGCGGATGACGCACACGCAGGCCCGTGTCGAAGCCCAGCTTTTCGGCCTTCTCAAGCGCTTCTTCGTTGGTGGCCCCCTTGCGGACCTCTGCGCAGAACGCCGCCAGCTTCGGATCGTCAGCCTCCATCGCCTTGATCAGCGGATGATCCGCCGAGACACCGACGAAGCTTGCGCCCATGAGCGTGTCGGGACGTGTTGTATAAACCTCGATCCCGTCAAACCCGTGCGCCGCCTCGGTCAGATCAAACGAGAATTGCAGGCCGCGCGACTGGCCGATCCAGTTGGCCTGCATGGTTTTCACCTTGGCGGGCCAGTTGTCGAGAGAATCGAGTGCTGCCAGCAATTCGTCGGAATAGTCGGAGATCTTAAAGAACCACTGCGTCAGCTCGCGGCGTTCCACTTCCGCATTCGACCGCCAGCCTTTGCCGTCGATCACTTGCTCGTTGGCAAGCACGGTCATATCGACCGGATCCCAGTTCACCACAGCATTCTTGCGGTAAACGAGGCCTTTTTCGAGGAAATCGAGGAAAAGCGCCTGCTGCTGGCCATAATATTCCGGGTCGCAGGTGGCAAATTCACGGGTCCAGTCGATGCTCAGACCCAGCGGTTTCATCTGGTCGCGCATTTGGGCGATGTTGTTATAGGTCCAGTCTTTCGGATGACCGCCCTCCTGCATCGCCGCATTCTCGGCGGGCATCCCAAACGCGTCCCAACCCATCGGATGCAGCACCGTATGGCCCGTCGAGCGTTTATACCGCGCGATCACGTCACCCATCGTATAGTTGCGCACATGCCCTATATGGATGCGGCCCGAGGGATACGGGAACATCTCTAGGACGTAATACTTGGGCTTGGCGGGATCGGGGGTGGCGAGGAAGGTCTGCGCCTTATCCCAAGCGGCTTGCCAGTTGGCTTCGATGGATTGGGGGTCGTAGCTGGACATGCGCGGCCTCTGGATTATCTGAGCTTACAAATGAAAACGCCGGACCTTATGGCCCGGCGGTCGGTTTAGTGTCCGCGTTGGCGAAGGTCCAGTTACAGGTTGCCGTCCTGAATGCGCAACTGGCGCGCACGGGTCAGGATCGCATCCTCAACGGCGCGGGACGTGGCGCGCGGGGCCGCACCACCGCGTGTGGCCAGTGCAACCTTGATGGAGCGTGCTTCCAGCGCCGGGTCTTGGACATAAACCGTCGCGCGATAAGACCGCCCGCCGCCCGGAGGGGTGCCGTAGCCATAGACGATCACGCCCGTGAACGGATCAACTGCCTCAATCGGCAGGAAGTCGAGCACGTCTTGCGCAGCAACCCAAAGGTATTTGTTCACTTCAACGGTGGTGTTGGGATCGTCATTGGCCGCGAACAGGCTGAAAATCGACTCACGCGTTTCTTCGCCATTCAGGCGCGAGCTGCGTTGCCCCGATGACAATGTGCGCGTCTCGCCAGCACGATCCCCGCCGCCGCCGAAGCCCAGAAAACCACCACTGCCGCCGCCGCACGCTGCAAGTGTCGCTGCGATGAAAACCAGTGCCGAAGCGCGAATGATAGTGTGACGCATGGGTCTGCCCTCTGGCAAATGCCTGTTTTTCAGTGGTCTACCCGACAGATAGCCCTGCGACAAGGGTTTTCCCGGCAGGCCAAGTCCAGCCGCCTGGTTCGATATATCCAAGTTGACAGTATAAGGAGTGCCCATACAGCTCTGGGAAGGTCGGAATCACTGTGGCTTTGATGCACCACCAATCCGGCTCCCGCAGAGGGCCCCGTGGCGTGCGCTTGCAAACCAAAAGGTAAAAGACGAGTAAAGGTCATACCCAGCCGGATGCACTGCGCTGGGGTGCACCTTTTAACTTACGTGACACACACGAGGGAAACACGATGAAAAATCTTCTCATCGCTTCGACCGCACTGGTCGCATCGGCTGGCTTCGCATCCGCCGATATCGCACTTGATGGTTCGGCAAACATGGGCGTTAAGTATAACGCTGCTGCAGCCAACACCACCACGATCCACCACGAAGTTGACTTCGGCATCTCCGGTTCCGGCACCACCGATGGCGGCCTGACATTCGGCGCGTCGCTTGACGTTGACGACGACAATGCCGCACTGGGCACTGTGAACGATTCCGAAGTGTTCGTTTCGGGCGCATTCGGCACACTGACCCTTGGTTCGGTTGATCCGGCCACCGACGGTTTCGGTTCCGCAGACGTAGGCTTTGACGGTATCGGTGTCGATGACGACGCAGAGTCCATCAAGACAGCCGGCAGCACTGCCGACATCCACTTCAGCACAACATTCGGCGCGCTCGGTGTTATTGTTTCTGCGCACAGCACAAACAACGACGCAGCAGTCCGTCTGTCGTATAACTTCGGCGACTTCAGCGCGTCGATCGGTCATGCTGACAACTCCGGCGCGGGCGCAAACCGCTCTGCAACCAGCATCCAGCTTGGTGGCACGTTCGGCGCAGTTTCGGCCAACGCATTCTACACCGATGGTTCCGGCTCCGTGACCACCAATGGTTATGGCGTTGACTTCGGCTACACCATGGGCGCGACAACCTACACGATCGCTTATGGCGACACCGACGCAGCTGGCGACGACGCTGACTTCGGCATCGGCGTAGCTTACAACCTCGGCGGCGGCGCAACGCTTGCTGGCGGTGTTGGCTCGGTTGACGGCACAAACGTTGCTGACTTCGGCATCAACTTGTCCTTCTAATCTTCCCAAACGGGACGATTTAGGAAAGAGCGGGCCTTGTGCCCGCTCTTTTCATTTGGGGATGCCTTGGCTTTGCCTAGGCCCCGTGGCACATCCCAGTGTATGAGCCTATCTGACATCAAAACCCGCATCTCCGCCGCTGAGGCGAAAGCTGGCCGCGCCCCCGGTGCCGCGCAGCTTATTGCCGTGTCCAAGGTCCAACCGCTGGACCGCGTCGAGGCCGTCCTGACCGAAGGCCACCGCATCTTTGGCGAAAACCGCGTGCAGGAAGCCGCTGGCAAATGGCCGGACTTTAAGGCGCAGTTTGAAGGGGTGAAGCTGCATCTGCTCGGCCCGCTGCAAAGCAACAAAGCCCGCCAAGCAGTTGAGTTGTTCGACACATTCCATGCGCTTGACCGCGAGAAACTGGCGCGCAAGCTGGCCGATCTCGCGCAAGAGCGCGGCACCTGCCCTGAGATCTTCATCCAAGTAAACACCGGGGCCGAACCGCAAAAGGCAGGCGTCCTACCCACTGAGACGGACGCCTTCGTTGCAACATGCCGCGCAATGGACCTGCCGCTCGCCGGATTGATGACCATCCCCCCCGCAGATGAAGAACCGTCGCTGCATTTCGCGCTGCTGGCGAAACTCGCTGCGCGCAACGGGCTAAGTGGTCTGTCGATGGGGATGAGCGGCGATTTTGAGAGCGCGATAGCCCTAGGGGCCACCCATGTGCGGGTCGGCTCAGCGATCTTCGGCGCACGCGTTGCCCCTTAGACGATCAACCGCGTCTGATGCTGAATCCGTGGCGCGATCCAATGAAGGGCTGCGCGCGATAGCCCGATGCAGCCTTCCGTCGGAAAGCCGGGTCTGCGCCATTGGTGGATAAAGATGGCCGAGCCTGCGCTATGCTCGGCAAAAGGCCAGTTCCAGTTGGTCAGGATAACCAGATCATACAGCGGATCGGCGCGGCGCAGATGCTCGTGGGAATAGGCGTGAGGTGCGCGCACCATTAGATTATAGTCAGGATCGCACGGATCATCGGACCACAGATCGAGGGGCCCGATTGGCAGCGCCCAGTCGGTGGGTTTTGCGAGGCGATCCGGGCGGTAGAGCATTCCGACAAGCGAATGCGTCCCAATCGGCGTCGCCCCATCGCCCTCGCGCTTGCGATCCGTCAGCCCGCCACGCCCGATGGTGCAAGCAAACACGCGCCCCATGAAACGCAGACCTTGCGAGGTCAGCACCAGATCGCGTGGCGTCACAGCAGGTGCCCGGACTTCGCGGCTTTGGTCGCCAGATAGGCGCTGTTTTGCGGGGTTTCGCCCAGCTTCAATGGCACGCGTTCGACAACCTCGATGCCTTGGGCGGACATCATCTCGATCTTGGCAGGGTTGTTGGTCATGAGGCGCACAGCAGAAAACCCCAGCCGTTTCAGCAGATCCGATCCGATGCGAAAATCACGCTCGTCATCCTCGAACCCGAGGCGGTGATTGGCCTCGACCGTATCGAACCCCTGATCTTGGAGCGCATAGGCGCGCATCTTGTTGGCAAGCCCGATGCCGCGCCCTTCTTGGTTGAGGTAAAGCAGAATGCCAGCCCCCTCCGCCCCCATCTGCGCCATCGCGCCGCGCAACTGCGGGCCGCAATCACATTTCAGACTGCCCAGCAGATCGCCGGTAAAGCAGGCCGAATGCAGACGGGTAAGGACCGGCAAGCTGCGGTCCGGTGTGCCGATCTCGACCACATAATGCTCCTCGCCCCCATCGGTCGGGCGGAACACATGCAAGCGCCCCGCCTCAGATACCGACAATGGCACGCGGGCGGAGACAAGCGGCGCAAGCGGCGCGCCGTGGCCGAGCAGATCAACAACCATATCAAGGTTAAGAATTGTGATCCCCTCAGGCGGATCTTCGCAAGGTTGCACCACAACGGCAGGCAACAACCGCGCGTCCTTGGCCAATTGCAGCGCCGCACGGGCCAAAGCCGGATCACCATCCCGCAAAGACGTAAACGGACCCTTCATCGGATGCGATAGATCGGTGGCCGGGTCCGCAACAGACTGCACCCAATCTGGCGAGGCACCGGTGGGCAGAACCAACCGCGCCAGATCGCCGTCATAAGCGCGCGCCTTTAACGTCTCGGCCCGGCGCGCGGTAATCGCCAGATGCGCGCCGTCGCCAAGGGCTGCAAACCGCGCTTTGGTTAACGTCTCGGCGGCCAACACCAAAGCTGCGGCACCGCCGTTCACCAGCAACACCGGCACACCCATGCGCAAATCACCCCGCGCACGGGCCAAATATTCGCTGGGATCAGGGCTGAGCGCGCTCATTCACATTCGGCTTTGCAACATCTTCGCCTCTACATAGGCCCGATCCGGGGGAAACTGAAACAATTACGCCCTTAGCGACACATGGGCGTGAGGTTTTTTACCACTCTCTTGTCTGAACCGTGTTCGACGCGCATTTCAGTTCTAACCTAAGGCCCAGGAAAAGGATCGAACCGATGCCAACATTGCGAAAAATTCTGCTGGTAGACGACGATGACGATCTGCGCGAGGCGCTGAGCGAACAGCTTGTCATGACAGAGGACTTCGATGTGTTCGAGGCCGCGTCCGGCACCGAGGCGATGGTGAAAGCCAAGGAGGGTCTTTACGATCTGGTGATCCTCGATGTGGGCCTGCCCGACACCGATGGACGTGAGCTGTGTCGCTTGATGCGTAAGCAGGGTGTCAAATGCCCCGTCTTGATGCTGACCGGGCACGATTCGGATGCCGACACCATTCTGGGCCTCGATGCGGGCGCAAATGATTACGTGACAAAACCGTTCAAATTCCCGGTTCTGCTGGCGCGTATTCGCGCGCAATTGCGCCAACACGAGCAATCTGAGGATGCGGTGTTCCAACTGGGTCCGTATACATTCAAACCCTCGATGAAGCTTCTTTTGACCGAAGACGAAAAGAAAATCCGTCTCACTGAAAAAGAAACCAATATTCTCAAATACTTGTATCGCGCGACCGATGGAATTGTGGCCCGCGATATACTGTTGCACGAGGTGTGGGGATACAATGCGGGTGTCACAACGCACACACTTGAGACGCATATTTACCGCCTGCGTCAAAAAATCGAACCAGATCCGTCAAATGCACGTATTCTAGTGACAGAGACAGGTGGCTACCGATTGGTTGCCTAAACAGACCCCTCGCGCGTTGGGGTTATGACGCGAAACCTCCCTGTTGGACTGGCCCGGCCTTGTGCCGGGTCTTCTTTTTTCAGGGCATGAAGGCGAGGATAGCCCCACCATAGATCGCCAGAATGATCGCGGCGGCGATGGCCATGAACACGCCGCCCAGCACAACAAACACGCCATCCCGCGCCAGAAAGCTGACCGAAAAGCACAAGACGGCTGCGGCCAGCATCGACGATGAAAACGGCACAAACTCTAGGAACGGCATCGCCAATCCGCAGACAATGCAGGCGATTTGCGGGATCAAGATCAGCGGGAGCGCAGTCAGAAAGGGCAGCCGCCGCTTTGCCACGCGATCAATCCAGGCCGCTGCAGGTTTAAGCCAAGCCAGCGCCTTGACCAGCCGTTCGGACGACACCTCCCGGCGCATCAACCACCCCGGCAGCCAAAGGTTGCGTTTGCCGATGGTCATTTGCAGCGCAATCAATGCGATCACCAGGCCAAAAACCGTCGGCAAGAACGGAATGCCGCTGAGCGGCGAGAACACGACAAGCGCAGGCACCATCAACAGCGGCACATAGGCGGTGGACCCAAATGCCACCACAACCTCGCCCAAATTTACATCATCATCGGCAAGGGCCAGCCCCTCAAGGCGGGCCACGATGCCCATGACGGGGTGCGAATCGGGTGACAAAGTCATAGCGGCACAGTTCAGAGGAACGCGGCGCGGCACAAGACGCCTCGACACCAGACCCTGCATTCGCCACGGTCTGCGGATGACCAGTCCAATCCCCCCTTTGACGCGCCGCACGGTTCTGGCCGGCGCAAGCGCATTGGCCGCAGCACCCGGCTTGGCCCAGACCGAAGAACAGATCAGCGTGATTGTGATCGGTGCGGGTCTGTCTGGCCTCGCCGCTGCCCGAACCTTGCAAGACGCAGGCGTGAAGGTCACGATCCTCGAGGCGCGCGACCGCATCGGTGGGCGGATCTGGACAAATTACGGGCTCGGCGCCCCGTTCGAGGAGGGTGCAGGCTGGATCCACGGGCCAGAGGGCAATCCAATCTCGGACTTGGCCGACGAAGCTGGGCTGTCCACATTCGTGACCAAGAACGCAGCGCTAGAAGTTCGCGGCGCGGACGGCACTTGGGTGCCAGATGACGCAATCGCTGGTGGCGAGGCGCGTCTGCGCGCGGTCGCCGAAGAAGGGTTCGATGCCACGCGCATGACGACCCTGCTGGACGCGTTGCGCGCGCAGGCTCCGGATACGCTGACCGACCCCCTGCTGCGCTGGATGCTATCGGCCTATGTGGAGTTTGATTTGGGCGGACCACTGACTGAGGTCTCCGCCCGCCACTGGGACGGCGACAAACAGTTCGAGGGCGAGGATGTGATCTTAACCGACGGCTACGGCGCGCTGCTGCCGAGCCTGTCGTTCGGGCTGGATATTCGGCTGGGCGAAGTCGTCACCAGCGTCGAGCATCACGATGATTGGGTCGAAGTGGTCACCGAATCTGGCGCGTTCGAGGCCGATTATGCGATCTGCACTGTGCCGCTGGGTGTGCTTCAGCAGGGGTCCGTCCGGTTCGATCCACCGTTGCCCGACGCGGTGCAGACGGCCATCGCACGTCAAGGCATGGGAACCGTCACCAAGGTCGCGTTCCGTTTTCCCGAAGCCACGTGGGAGGACGATATCCAATACTACGGCTGGGTCGGGCCGGAACCGGGCCGCTGGGCCTATACGCTAAATTACGCGCCATTCTCAGATGCGCCCGTGCTGCTGACGCTCAGCTTCGGGGCCGAGGCCTTCGCGGTTGAGGCCATGACCGAAGAGCAGATGGTCGCCGACGCTTTGGCCGGATTGCGCGATCTAATGGGGCCGGACTTGCCCGATCCGCTTGATTGGCGGGCGACGCGCTGGTCACAAGATCCGTTCAGCCATGGTGCCTACAGCTTTCCCAAGGTCGGCAGTTCGCCCGATGATTGGAAGGCGCTGGAAGGCTGGGGCGGCGAGGTGCTTTTGTTCGCAGGCGAGCACACGATCTGGGACTATCACGGCACCACCCACGGCGCGTGGCTCAGCGGGTTGCGCGCAGCGGAAATGCTGCTGGAGGACTTGCGCTAGCTCTGGCCTCTATCCTGACACGCCCCTAGGGTGGTGCTTCATTTAACGGAGCTGCTGCCATGCCGATCACGATTGCCACTTGGAACATCAACTCGGTTCGGTTGCGCGAAGACCTCGTGGCCCGCGTGATGGACGAGGCGCGCCCGGACGTTTTGTGCCTGCAAGAATGCAAAAGCCCGGTCGAAAAAATCCCACTGCACCAGTTCAAGCAACTCGGTTACCGCTATGCCGCGATGCGCGGGCAAAAGGGCTATAACGGCGTTGCGATCCTATCAAAGATCCCAATGGAAGACGCCGGATCCCGCGATTTCTGCGAAAAGGGCGATGCGCGCCATGTGGCGGGGCGGCTTGAAAACGGCATGACGATCCACAACTTCTACGTGCCCGCAGGCGGCGATGTGCCCGACCGCGAGGTGAATGAGAAATTTGGCCACAAGCTCGATTTCCTTGCCGAGATGCGCGATTGGTTCCGCCAAGAGGCCCCTGCCAAATCCGTGCTCGTGGGTGATCTGAACATCGCCCCGCGCGAGGATGACGTTTGGTCGCACAAGCAACTTCTCAAGGTCGTCAGCCACACGCCTATCGAGATCGAGAAGTTCGCCGAGACCCAAGATGCTGGCAACTGGGTCGATATCACCCGCCAAGATATTCCCGAAGGACTGCTCTATTCGTGGTGGTCTTACCGCGCCAAGGACTGGAGCACCGCTGACAAAGGCCGCCGCCTCGATCACATCTGGGCAACGCCGGATATCTCAAGTGCAGCCCATTCCAGCCGCGTGCTGCGCGATGTGCGCGGATGGGAAAAACCGTCAGACCACGCGCCCGTTCTGGCAACGTTTGACCTGTAACGGCCCTTCACATCGCGCCAGTGCATGGCCATATAGCGCCTAACACGACCCCAAATGCCCGCCACAAAGGACTGCCCCATGCTTGAGTTTGGCAAAGCCCCCGCCGACACAACCCCGAACGATCTGATCAAGGACACGACCGAGGCCACTTTCATGGCCGATGTTGTCGAGATGAGCCAGACAATCCCCGTCATCGTCGATTTCTGGGCCCCGTGGTGTGGGCCGTGCAAAACGCTGGGACCGGCGCTGGAATCGGCCGTCACTGCTGCCAAGGGCGCGGTGAAGATGGTGAAGGTGAATGTCGACGAGAATCAGGCGATTGCTGGCCAGTTGCAAATCCAGTCGATCCCGACCGTCTATGCGTTCTGGAAAGGACAGCCTGCCGATGGCTTCCAAGGCGCGATCACGCCTGCCGAAATTACCGCCTTTGTCGCTAAAGTCGCCGAGATGGGCGATGGCGTGCCCGAAGAAGATGGCGGGCTAGACGATGCGGTGGAAGCCGCCGAGGCGATGCTGGCCGAAGGTGCTGCGGTGGATGCAGCCCAAACCTTCGCGGCGATCCTTGGCGAAGATCCAGCCCATGCGGGTGCGCTTAGTGGGTTGGCCCGCGCGCATCTGGCAATGGGTGAGGTTGCGCAAGCCGACGGCATCCTCAGCACCGCGCCGGACGAGATTTTCAACGCGCCCGAGTTGGAATCCGCGCGCGCGCAAGTTGCCCTTGCCAAACAGGCCGAAAATGCTGGTCCGGTCGCAGACCTGACCGCTGCGGTAGAGGCCAACCCAGACGACCACCAAGCGCGGATTGATCTGGCGACAGCGCTACATGCCGAGGGCGATGTGGAAGGCGCGATCAACGCACTGCTCGACAGTATCCGCCGCGACATGCAATGGAACGAGGGGGCAGCCAAAGCTCAGCTCTTCACGATTTTCGACGCGCTCAAGCCGCAAGATCCATTGGTTTTGACAGGACGGCGCAAGCTTAGCTCAATCCTATTTGCCTGATCGGGAATAGGGGCTACTTGCACATCATGTTTTCAATCGCTGACCTTCCGCCGACCATCCCGCTGTTCCCGCTTCCGGGCGCGCTTTTGCTGCCGCGTGCCCGCTTGCCGCTGCATCTGTTCGAGCCGCGCTACCTGACGATGATGGAGGATGCGTTAAAAACCTCGCATCGCCTCATCGGCATGATCCAACCGCGTGAAGTGCCAGGGTCCGGCGAAAAACGCCTGCATTCCATTGGCTGCGCAGGGCGCGTCAGCGCATTTTCCGAGACTGAAGATGGGCGCTATATGATCACGCTGGCAGGTATCTCGCGCTTTCGCATTCAGCGCGAGGTCACCGGGTTTTCGCCATATCTGAAGGCCGATGTCACATGGGACGGGTTTGACCGCGATCTGGGCGAAACCGAGGTCGATCCAGACTTCAAGCGTGAGAAATTCCTGAACCTTCTCAACCGCTTCTTCACCGCCAACGATTTGAAGACCGATTGGGATAGTCTGTCGGAGGCCGAGGATGAATTGCTGATCAACTCGCTGTCGATGCTTTGCCCGTTCGAGCCCGAAGACAAGCAAGCCCTGCTGGAAGCGCCCTCGCTGACCACGCGGCGCGAAACACTGGTGACACTGATCGAGTTTGCCCTGCGCGGCGGCGGTCAGATGGATGATGTGCTGCAATGACAGACGGCGGCGAGGCGTCCGAGGACGCAAATCTCGGCCATGCGCGCCAAATGCTCGAGGCGCTGGTGTGCCCGCTGACCCATGCGCCGCTGAAATATGACGCCGCGCGTCAGGAACTTGTCAGCCGCGCCGCGCACCTCGCCTACCCCATTCGCAACGGCATTCCGGTGATGATCGAGGACGAAGCGCGCAAGCTGGACTGATCGCAGCCCCTCGCCCGCCTTGACCCCCCATTGCAGATGGCTAGGGTGCCGCCAACGATGCCCTGAACCGGAGGCCCCATGCCCCAGCGCCTGCACCTCGTCTTCGGTGGCGAGCTAATCGACCCGACCAAAACCGCCTTTAAGAACGTCGATGATATTCATCTGGTCGGCATGTTCCCGGACTATGCGACGGCTTATGATGCGTGGAAATCCGAGGCTCAGCGCACCGTAGATAACGCCCATATGCGCTACTTCATCGCCCATATTCACCGCCTTCGGGACGAGGCTGCAGAAGCGTCCTCGACCGAAGAACTGGACTGAGTTTGTTGTCATGAGACGCTCGTTGGGCCTTGCCCTTTACCTCGCCGTATCCGCCCGCTGGAAGGGCTATGTCGAGCGGATGCTGGAAAAGCGTCTGGCCAGCGGCAAGGAAGATCCCGACCGGATTGGCGAGCGGCGCGGCATTGCCAGTCGCTCCCGCCCGGACGGTCCTTTGCTGTGGATTCATGCAGCAAGCGTTGGCGAATCGCTGTCTACACTGGAGTTGATCCGCTTCATCGGCGAGCAGCGCCCGGACATTACGGTTATGGTTACCACCGGCACGCGCACCTCGGCCAAGTTGATGGAAATCCGCCTGACCAAGAACGCGTTTCACCAGTTTGTGCCGGTCGATGTGAAGGATTATGTCAGAAGCTTTTTGGCCCATTGGAAGCCCGATATGGCGATCTGGACTGAAAGCGAGCTGTGGCCGCGTCTGGTCTACGAGATGGGCGAGACCGGCAAGCCGATGATGCTGCTGAACGCGCGGATGAGTATGGAAAGCCACAATCGTTGGCGCTGGCTTCCGGGCATGGCCAAATCGATTCTGTCGCGGTTTGAACTGGCGCTGGCCCAAGATGAAGACAGCGCGCGCCATCTTCGCCTGCTGGGGTTTCCGCGTGAAAAGATCGAAGTTACGGGCTTTCTGAAAGAGGGCGCGCAGGTCCTGCCCCATAAAGAAGACGACCGCACCGCCCTCGCCGCCCAAATCGGAACGCGCCCTGTGTGGTTTGCGGCCTCCACCCATGCGGGCGAGGACGAGATTGTGTCGGAGGCACATAAGCTCGCCAAGGTCGGCACGCACCGGCTGTTGTTGATCCTCGCGCCCCGTCACCCTGAGCGGTTCGATGATGTGGCAACCTTGTTGGAGGGCCACGGTTGGGAGGTCGCCCGACGGTCCAAGGGCGAATTGCCCGGCCCCGATACGGACGTGTTTCTGGCCGATACGATGGGCGAAATGGGGCTTTGGTATCGCCTCGCGCCGGTGTCTTTGGTCTGCGGATCGCTGATGGACAAGATCGGCGGGCATAACCCGTTTGAGCCCGCTGCCTTGGGATCAGCCATCCTGCACGGTCCGTTTATGTTCAATTTTGCCGATATTTATGCACGCCTAGCGGAAGCCGATGCGGCAATCCAAGTCTCCACCCCCAAGGAAATTGCCAGCGGCGTGCAGCGCTTGTTGCAACCAGATCAGGCCGCCCTTTTGGCGCATCAAGCGTGGGATGTGTCCTCGGGCGGGACCGAGGTGACGGAGCGCGCGGTGCAAGTTGTGCTCGACCTGTTTGACGGGAAGGCGCGGGCCTGATGCGCGCGCCCCGGTTCTGGGACAACGCCCCGGACCGTCCCGGTTTTGCGGCGCGGCTGTTGTCACCGCTTGGCGCACTTTACGCGGCAGGCACTGCGCGGCGTTTGGCGCAGGGTCGCCCGTTTGATCCCGGCATTCCCGTGATTTGTGTCGGTAACCTTAACGCGGGCGGGACAGGCAAGACCCCCACGGTGATCGCCTTGGTGGAGAAGCTGGGCTTGGGTATTTTCGTGGTGTCGCGCGGGTATGGCGGAACGCTTGAAGGCCCCATCGAGGTCGATCCCAAGATACACACCGCCGAGCAGGTCGGGGACGAGCCGCTTTTGCTGGCCGCCTTCACGCCCGTGATCGTCGCCAAAGACCGTGTCGCGGGGGCAAAACTGGCGGTGGCTGAGGGCGCGCGCGCGATTGTGCTCGACGATGGATTCCAGGACCCGTCGCTGGCCAAAGCGCTTTCTGTAATCGTGGTTGATGCGGCCAGCGGCTTTGGCAACGGGCGCTGCATTCCGGCGGGGCCACTGCGCGAGCCTGTCGCGGTTGGCATGGCGCGCGCTGATCTGGTGATTTCCATCGGGAACGACAAGCTGCAAACGCGCTTTGGTCGCGACTGGAGCGAAGCCGTCACGGTCCCACGGCTGCAGGGACAATTGCGCGCGCTCGAGACTGGGATGCCTTGGAAAGGGCGACGCGTTCTGGCCTTTGCCGGGATCGGATACCCTGAGAAATTCTTCGCCACCCTGCGCGATATGGGGGCGGAAGTTGTGGATACGGTCGCGCTGGATGACCACGCGCCGCTCAGTTCTGCGTTGATAACAAGGTTAACGCGTGAGGCGCAGATGGCGGGTGCGCAGTTAGTCTGCACCGAAAAAGACAGCGTGCGACTGCCCGAGGCGTTGCGCCGCGAAGTGCTACCTTTGCCCGTGCGCTTGCGGTTCAAAGATGATCGCGGGCTGACTGCGGCGCTTAAACCTTTGGGTCTTCTCTGAGCGCAGCTAGAACCGCATCCGTATCCGCCCCCAGCTTTGGCGAGGACCGGTCCAGCACCAGATCCGCGCCTGAAAATTGGAACGGCGAGCGCACGGATGGCACCCCATCAAGGTTAATCTGCATCCCGCGCGCCTTGATTTGCGGATCGTCAAAAACCTCCGCCATATCGTTGATCGGGCCCGCCGGAACGCCGTGCGCTTCGCAGGCCGCAAGCATCTGTGCTTTGGTCATCCGCAGCGTCGCCTCGGTCAGCGTCTTGGTTAACGCATCGCGGCTTGCCACCCGGTCGGCATTGGTCGCAAAGCGGGCGTCCTCGGCCAAATCCGCCAGCCCAAGCAGCTCGCAAAACCGCGCGAATTGGCCGTCATTTCCCACCGCAATGATCACCCAACCATCGGCGCAATCCATCACCTGATAGGGCGCGAGGTTCGGATGGGTATTGCCAAGTCGCTGCGGCGCGGTCCCGGTGCTGAGGTAATTCAGGTTCTGATTGGCCATGCAGGAGGTCGCAACATCCAGCAGGCTCATATCAATCTGCTGGCCCTTGCCCGTGGCGGCACGCTGGTGAAGCGCGGCCAAAATCGCAGTGCTCGCATAAACGCCCGTCAGCACATCCGTGACCGCAACGCCGACCTTTTGCGGCTGACCCTCGGGGTCGCCTGTCACGCTCATAAGCCCTGACATTCCTTGGATAATATAGTCGTAGCCCGCACGGTGCGCATAGGGTCCATCTTGGCCAAACCCGGTGATGGAGCAGTAGATCAAGCCCGGATGCGCCTCCCTCAAGGCGGCATAGTCCAGTCCATATTTGGCCAGCCCACCGACCTTATAATTCTCGATCACCACATCGGCACTGGCGATCAGCGCTTTCAGATCGGCCAGGCCGTCTTGCGTGCGAAAGTCGATCACAACCGAGCGTTTGCCCCGGTTACAACTGTGGAAATAGGCGGCCGAGATATCGTCTTCACGCTCGATAAACGGCGGCCCCCAGCGGCGGGTATCATCGCCTGCGGGCGCTTCGACTTTAATGACCTCGGCGCCCAAATCGGCCAATGTCTGGCCAGCCCAAGGACCGGCCAGAATGCGCGCCAACTCAATGACGCGCAGTCCGTCTAGGGGGCTCACTCGTCCAGCTTGCTGTCGATGGCTTCGGCGAAATCCGCATAGGACATGTTGGAATACGCTTCACCATTGATGAGGAACGAAGGCGTGGCGCGCACGTTGTCCTTCTCGGCATTGGCTTGGTAAACGGCGACCATGGCTTGGGCCATTTCACCGTCCTGCATACAGGCGTCGATCTGATCGCCGCTCAGGCCAGCCGACAGGCCAAGGCGGCGCAGGGCAGCGGCCACATCGGCAGGCTCGCCCGCGCGGGACCAATCGGCCTGCTGGTCATAGAGCAGTTCTGCGATCCCGAAGAAGCGGTCCGGCCCAGCGCAGCGCGCCAGCATCCCGGCCCACAGACCGAAGCGGTCGAAATAGACCTCGCGGTAGATGAAATTAACCTTACCGGTGTCGATGTAGTTGGCCTTGATGTCCTTGAACACATCCTCATGGAACCGCGCGCAATGCGGGCAGGTGTAGGACGCGTATTCGATGATCGTCACGGGCGCATCGGCCTCGCCTATCATCATCTCCAGCACGCGGCTGGTGTCGAGTTCTTGCGCCTCAGCCGCCGAGATTGGCGAAAGCGCGGGCGCGAGGTTCGTCTGCGTGCCGTTGCTGCCACTAAACCAGAAGGCGGCCGCCCCGAGGCCAAGAACGAGGGCAATGCCTGCGATCATCTTATTCATGAAAAACTCCGTCTTATCAGGTGGATCCAGCGCGGCGCGCGGACCGGGTCAAAACATTGGCGGCAAGATCTTCGAGGGCTTGGCGCAGGTCATCATTGCCAACGCCCTTGGCATAGCCGGGCGCTTTGGCAACCGCTTGCGCGTCCGGTTTCGGGGCCTCGCGCACAGGTTTGGCAACCTCTAGCGACAGCCCGTCGGGTGCCGTTTGTGTGATCGCAATCCGACTGATCGCGTTATAGCCGTAGCAAGCGTTCACACGGGTGCGCAGCGTCTCTTTCTGCATTTCCAGCAGCGGCGCGCTCGGCCCATTGGTCAACACAGTTAACGTCGCGCCCAAACTGCTGCGCCCGTAGCCCACTTTCAGCGGACGACATAGCGGGGCGAGGTCTGGACCTGCCACCTCCTCCCACCGCGTCAGCAGGCGCGAGACCGCAAAACCGCGCCCTTCGGAAGCCGTGCGCACGCGCGTCTCGACCAGCGCACTTGTCTGGCGAAATCCTTTGCTGCGCTTGAACGGACGGGCGGACATGATCTTAGTGATCTCCAACGGGCTTTTGGTCCAGATCAGCCTAGCTTACGTTCACCAAAGACCCAAGAGGCAGAGCATCCTTGCAATGAATAATGAAGGCTCAAGAATGCGTGACGACACCGTGAACACGGCCCTGAGTGCGACGCTTCTGGCGTGGTATGACATCCATGCGCGCGAGCTGCCATGGCGGGTGCCGCCGGGGTCCGGACTGCGCGCCGATCCCTACCGCATCTGGATGTCCGAGATCATGCTGCAACAAACGACCGTGGCGGCGGTGAAAGACTATTTCGCCAAGTTTACAAGCCGTTGGCCCACGGTTTCGAACTTAGCCGCCGCCGAGGATGCCGATGTCATGGCCGCATGGGCCGGGCTTGGCTACTACGCGCGCGCCCGAAACTTGCTGAAATGCGCGCGGGTTGTGGTGGCCGATTATGGCGGAATTTTCCCCGCCGACCGCGCGGTCTTGCAGACCTTGCCCGGCATCGGCCCCTATACCAGCGCCGCGATCGCCTCCATCGCGTTTGACGCCTCGGAAACCGTGGTCGATGGCAATGTGGAACGGGTGATGGCGCGGCTGCGGGGAATCGAAACGCCACTGCCGCCCGCCAAGCCCGAACTGGTCGCTGCGGCCGAAGCCCTAACGCCCGCTTTGCGCGCCGGGGATTACGCCCAAGCGGTGATGGATTTGGGCGCAACCCTGTGCAGCCCCAAATCGCCCGCTTGCGGGATTTGTCCGTGGCGCGATCCTTGCGTCGCGCGGGCAGCGGGCACTGCCGCTGAGTTGCCACGCAAACTGCCAAAGCCCGAGAAGCCGACGCGCCAAGGCACCGCCTATATTGCGCGCCGCGCCGACGGGGCGTTCTTGCTGGAAACGCGGCCCGAAAAAGGCCTGCTAGGTGGCATGCTCGGGTGGCCCGGAACGGTGTGGAGCGTTGAGCCCCCCGACGATACGCCGCCTTTGAACGCCAGATGGCGCGATACAGGCACCGAGGTTCGCCATACCTTCACGCATTTCCACCTCAAGCTGCGGGTCTTGATCGTCGATGTGCCCCAAGATGTCGCCACTGTCCGCGGGCAGTTCATCGGCAAGCACAATTTCCGCCCCAGCGACCTGCCCACAGTCATGAAGAAAGCCTTTTCCGTTGCGACACCGTGGCCGTTGGATGATTGAAACCTCTTAACCTCCTAGATACCTTTGCGTGTGTAACAAGACTTCTGGATATGAACTATGAGCACCAAGAACTTGGCTTTTCCGTCGGACATTGGCAGCCCCATAAGCGCCCTACCCTATGCGCTGCCCTTCTTGATCGTCCCGATCCTATTCTTGGCGGCCTTTCAGGGCGGATGGTGGATCTTGCTGCCACCTCTATCGGTCATCGGCACATTTGCCCTCCTCGATGCACTCCTCGGGGAGACCGATGAAAGCGTTGATCCTGCAACTGACGAAAGCAAGCTGTTCTGGCACCGCGCCATTGTTGTTGGCTGGGTGCCTGTCGCGATTCTAATGACGCTTTGGATGCTGTGGTATGTGCCGCAAGCTGAACATTTGTCGGGTCTGGAGAAGGTGTTCGTGTTCTTTGGGGTTGGTCTGCTCAACGGTGCGACCGGGATCGTCTTTGCGCATGAGCTAATGCACCAAAAGAACCAGACGGAACGTTGGGCCGGCGATATCTTGATGGGCTTGGTGGCCTACGGGCATTTCCGAACCGAGCATTTGTTGGTGCATCATCGCTATGTTGGCACGCCTCGGGACGGTGTCTCGGCGCGCTACAACGAGAATTTTCATGCTTTTTTTCTGCGTGTTATCGTGCACGGGTTCAGCAGTGCGTGGCGCGCTGAGGCGCAGATGCTGGGGCGCAAGAACCTGTCCGTTTGGGATCGCAGCAATCCGCATTGGCGGTATTGGGGGCTACAACTAGGTTTCCTGGCGCTGGCGATCTTGCTTGGTGGCGTGTGGGGGCTGGTGTTGTGGCTATATCAAGCGCTGGTCGCGATTTGGTATCTCGAGTTGATTAACTATGTTGAACATTATGGCCTTGTCCGCAAACATCTGGGCGATGGCAAGTATGAGCATGTCTTGCCACGTCACAGCTGGAACTCGTCACACATTGCGTCGAACTGGTTCTTGATCAATCTGCAACGCCACTCAGACCATCACTACAAACCCGACCGTCGCTACCCCCTCTTGCAGACCTACTCTGCGGACGAGGCCCCGGCTTTGCCGTTCGGATATCCTGTGGTCGCTGCCCTTGCCTTGATACCTCCCGTTTGGTTTCGGATGATGAACCCGCGCGTGCGAAAATGGCGCGCGATGTATTACCCTGAGATCACTGACTGGGGGCCTTACAAACGGGCCGAGACGCCGATGCCGCGCGGAGCGAGCTAGGTAATTCTAAACCGATCTTGTATGAAAAAAGCCCCGCCAAGTGTTAACAAGGCGGGGCCAGTCGCGTGCCGTGGAGCGGCCACAGGCACGGGCGGTAACTGTTTGTTCTGGAAAGCTTAGTTGGCGCGCATCTCCGCACGGATTTGCTGGCGCAGCAGGTCAATCGAGACGGGTTGTCCTTCTCGTTTGAAGTGCCAGTAGGTCCAACCATTGCAAGACGGAGCGCCCTCAAGGGCGGCACCAACTTGGTGAATGGACCCCTTGGTGTCGTCCGAAATTAGGGTGCCATCTGCGCGCACCTTGGCCGTTTGACCCCGCAAATTAACCAAGACTTCGCCCGGACGCAGCAGCCCGCGTTCGACCAATTGCCCAAACGGGACGCGCGGCTCGGACCGTTTCGATGTGCTGACTTCAAGCGCCTCGCGGTCAAATTTGCGGGTTTTCCCAATTCGCGTCTCAGCAATAGCGCGGTAGCTGCCATCGCGCTCGATCCCGATGAAATCGCGCCCCAGCATCTTGGCAACCGCGCCCGTGGTGCCCGATCCAAAGAACGGATCCAGCACAACATCTCCGGGATTGGTCGATCCGACCAGCACGCGGTGCAGCAAGCTTTGTGGCTTTTGTGTCGGATGGGCCTTGTCGCCGTTATCATCCTTAATGCGCTCATGACCCGAACAAATTGGCAGCACCCAATCGCTGCGCATCTGGGTGCCCTCATTCAAGGCTTTCAGCGCTTCATAGTTAAACGTGTATTTACCACCCTCGGATTTCGAGGCCCAAATCATCGTTTCATGCGCATTGGTAAACCGCTTGCCGCGAAAATTCGGCATAGGGTTGGCTTTGCGCCAGATCACATCGTTCAGGATCCAGTAGCCCGCGTCTTGCAGCGCGGACCCGACCCGGAAGATGTTGTGATAAGAGCCGATCACCCAAATCGCGCCATGCGGTTTGAGCAATCGGCGCGCCGCACGAAGCCAGTCTTGGGTAAAGGAATCGTATGCAGCGAAACTCGAAAATTGGTCCCAGGCGTCATCAACAGCATCGACGCGGGAGTTATCTGGGCGATGCAACTCGCCCTTCAGTTGAAGGTTATAGGGCGGGTCAGCAAATATCAGATCGACCGAGGCTTCAGGAAGCCCGTTCATCACCTCGATACAATCGCCCGACAATATCTGATTGCGCGGAAGCACAGGCTCCGCCGTCATGGTCTTTTTCATTAACTCTGCTTTCGTCCCGGCCTGCTTTTCGCAGTGCTTAGTTGTCCACAGGATGAGTCAAAGGTGATTCGCGGTCAATTTCTTTTTTGAATCAGTAGGTTAACTATTTATCTTGATACAAGATATTGTGGATCGGCTTGAAGGAACGTCTATGGTGAGGGGTCACCCCTAGACGCCCCAAAGCCTCCCGATGGGCCTTTGTCGGGTATCCAGCGTTCTCGGCCCAGCCATAGCCCGGATATTCGACATCAAGTTGACGCATAAGCGCGTCGCGCGCCTCTTTTGCCATGATCGAAGCGGCTGCAATCGACACCGATCGCCCATCGCCTTTGATGATCGCCTCGGCCGGACAGGGCAGCCCGGATGGGATGTCGCGCCCATCGATCAGGACCGCGTCCGGGGCAACCGGCAAGCCCGCCACCGCGCGGCGCATCGCAAGAAAAGTCGCTTGGCGGATGTTGAGCGCGTCGATTTCTTCCACTGAGGCCTCCGCGATGCAGATATGCGCCACGCCCGGCAAGGCTTGCGCGAGAACGGCGCGCCTTTTGGCGGTGACCTGTTTGGAATCGTTTAACCCTAACGGCAAATTCTTTGGGTCAAGGATCACTGCGGCTGCCATCACCGGGCCAGACAGCGGACCACGCCCGACCTCGTCCACGCCCGCGATCAGCGAATACCCCTGCGCCTGCCACGCGGCCTCAAACGAATAATCTGGTCCGGTCATTGCAGCGTTTTGCGCGGCATACGTTCGCGGCACAACAAGAAACCGGGGCAGACTTTCGTCCACCCCGGCTTCCCTCACACACTCACTGGTTACTCACTCACTGGTTAATGGGCACTGGTTAATGGGCACTGGTTAACTGGTTAATCAGACGCGATGACCGTTCCGACGCAGGCACGCCTTGGGGTAGTAGGTCAGGTTCCGACCTTGAATGCTGCCACTGCGGGCACAGGCGCTGATCCGGCGCAGCGGCACATCGTTGCGGCGCAAGCATGGCGCGCCAAAGACGTTACGATTGCGGTTGTTGATCCGCACCTGACGTTCACAACGCGCCGGAATACGGACACCACGTTGTGGGGTCACGACCGGACGGTGCGGTCTTGCCTGTGTGGCCGCTGGTGCATGATTGTTTCCGGCATTGGCCTGATTTACCGCATTGGCGATCACGCCCAGCGCAATGGCACCGAAAATGAACTTGGCGACATCATCATTGGCCTGCGCGGGGGTGGCGGTTGCGCCGAAAGAGGTCAGGCCGATGGTCAGCGAAAGGGCGGCGGCGGAGAGGGTCTTAAACATGACAGAGGTCCTTTTTCACGTTTGCGGTTCGGTTCATCTAAAGTGCGGGGGCAGCGCCCATCGCGGTGTGAAAGAACCATGGGGCGGATCGGCAAAATCGCTCAATATCAGTCGAGTGATATGCGATAGCAGACGCTCAAACCCTTGTTGCTATTGAATAACGCGCGCCTGCGGGTGAGAGTGGTGCATCCCATGAAGAAGGCTAAAGCCGATGAAAAATGCGCTGATTCTTGCCGCTTTCACCTTGTGTCTTGCAGGCACCGCACAGGCGGCTTGCTATGCGGACTACCAAGCCAAGACCGACAATCCGCTGCGATTGCACTACGGTGTCATTCAGCTGAGCGATGCCGCCTGCGCCAGTCGCCGAACAGCCGAGGCGGAAGCGTCGCGTCGTCTGAATACTGGGGGCTGGACTTTGTTAACCATCCTCTCGACATTCGGAGATGATGGATTGAACGCAAGGCGGGCCGATGCCGGACAAAACTTTCTCCGCTTCTGACACGTTGAAGGCGGGCAATCGCACGGTCATCTACGGGATCGCCGCCATTGTCGTGATCCTGATCGTGACCGCCTTCGTGCTGTTTCGCACACTTCCCGATGCCAACGCTTTCAATGACCGGGTCGAGCGTATCTTTATCGAGAACCAGTTGACCGGCCGCGCAGAGATCACGCTGCTGGAGATCCTCGCGCAATCGGGCTCCGCCTTCTCCGAGACGTTAACCAGTTACCGTATTGTGATTTTCGTGCTGCTGATTTTCGCCACCGCGCTGCTGATTGCAACGCTTGGCTTCCTCGTCACATTGTTGATCCTGAACCGCCGCCTACAAGAGATTGACCGCCAAGGCATTCAAGTCGCCAGCCTGCTGATCTCGCGCGCCGAAAAGGTCGTCGTGCTGAACGACATGGAATTCAAACTGACCGATGCGGCGATTGAAACGCTTTCGGTGCTCGCCGAAGCCCGCATGGATGGTGACATTCTTTCAGGGGCCGAGTTGGAGGCCGTGATCCAAGGCCGCAACGCCGCTGATTGCGAGGAAGCCGCCGGGGCCACCCGGATCAAGCGCCTGCGCGATTCGCTGGGCAATCAAATGGTGGCGGAAATATTGGTTAAGAATATCGCGCGCCAAGGCTACGTCCTATCCATCGATAAGGACGTCATCAAAATGATCTAGCGACCGCCGACGTCGCAATTGCCTGACGCTTTGCCCAGGCACCCGTGCCATAGTCGGCTTGATCGGAGGTCGCTTATGTCCCACGCATTCCTAACCCAACTGACCCAGACCCTCGCCCAGATCGATGCCGACGGGCTCATGAAACGCGAACGCCAGATCACCTCACCCCAGGGGGCGCATATGACGGTCGGCGGACGCGAGATGCTGAACCTGTGTGCCAACAATTACCTTGGCCTCGCCGACCATCCTGCACTGATTGATGCGGCAAAAGCGGCGATGGACAGTCATGGATATGGCCTCGCCTCGGTCCGGTTCATCTGCGGCACACAAGATTTGCACCGCCAGCTAGAGGGGCGGCTGGCCGAATTCCTCGGCAAGGATGACGCGATTCTCTTTGCCGCCTGTTTTGACGCCAATGGCGGTCTGTTCGAGCCGCTTCTTAGCGCGGAAGACGCGGTGATCTCGGACGCCCTTAACCATGCTTCCATTATTGACGGCATCCGTCTGAGCAAGGCGAAACGATACCGCTACGCAAACGCGGACATGGAGGCGTTGGAAGACGCCTTGAAGCAGGCTCGTCACGACGGTGCGCGCCATATCATGATCGCCACCGATGGCGTGTTTTCGATGGATGGCACGCTCGCACCTTTGGCTGAGATCCGCGCGCTGGCGGACAGATACGACGCACTTGTCATGGTTGATGATTGCCACGCGACCGGCTTCATGGGCCCACAAGGGCGCGGAATGCCTGCACATTTCGGGGTGCGTGCGGATATCTTGACCGGAACGCTCGGCAAAGCATTGGGCGGCGCTCTCGGCGGATATGTCGCCGGGCCGCAACCTGTCGTCGATCTGCTGCGTCAACGCGCGCGACCCTATTTGTTCTCGAACGCCTTGCCGCCCGCGATCACGGCTGCGGGACTTGCCGCGCTCGATCTGGTGGAGGCGGGCGATGACCTGCGCGCGCAGCTTTTTGCCAATGCGAAGATGTGGCGCGACGGATTAACCAAAGTCGGATTTAATCTGCTGCCGGGGGATCACCCGATTATTCCGGTGATGATTGGCGACGCGGCCCAAAGCCAACGCATGGCAAGCGCGCTTGGTGAAAAGGGCGTGCATGTTGCGGGTTTCTTCTTCCCGGTTGTCCCGCATGGCACCGCGCGCATTCGCACGCAAATGAACGCGGCCCTGACGGACGATGATCTAAACTATGCGTTGGGGGCCTTTGAGGAGGCCGCCCGCGAGACCGGAGTGCTCTGAAATGCGCAACACCATGCAAGCCCTCGTAAAATCTGCGCCCGCGCCCGAGTTGGAATTGCGCCATGAACCTGTGCCCGAAATCGGGCCGGATGATGTGCTGATCCGAGTGAAGAAAACCGGGATCTGCGGCACCGACATTCACATCTGGAATTGGGATGAATGGGCCGCAAAGACAGTGCCGACGCCTTTGATCACCGGGCACGAGTTTGCAGGCGAGATTGCCGAGCTTGGCCGCAATGTCACCGATCTACAGATCGGCCAGCGCGTCTCAGGCGAAGGGCATTTGATTGGCAAGACCTCGCGCCAAAGCAGGGCTGGCAAGTTCCACCTCGACCCTGAAACGCGGGGGATTGGCGTGAACGAGCCCGGTGCCTTTGCCGAATTCTTGCGCCTACCCGCTTTCAATGTCGTGCCGCTGCCCGATGCGGTGGACGATGATATCGGCGCGATTCTCGACCCGCTTGGCAACGCGGTCCACACAGCACTTAGCTTTGATCTGATCGGCGAGGATGTCTTGATCACCGGCGCTGGCCCCATTGGCATTATGGCCGCCGCAGTCGCGCGGCATGTCGGGGCGCGCCATGTTGTCATCACCGATGTTAACCCAGATCGATTGGCCCTCGCCGCGCGCGTCGCCGATGTGGTGCCTGTCAATGTCGCTGAAGAAGACCTGAACGATGTGAAAGCGCGCCTGAAGCTGCGCGAGGGTTTCGATGTTGGGCTAGAGATGTCGGGCAACCAACGGGCGCTCGACCAAATGATTGAAGCGCTCGTTATGGGTGGGCGCATCGCACTTCTGGGCATTCCGCCGGGCAAAAGCCCCGTAGATTGGTCCCGAATCGTGTTCAAAGCCATCACCATCAAGGGCGTTTACGGCCGCGAGATATTTGAGACATGGTATAAAATGATCGCCATGCTGGAAAACGGCCTCGATGTGCGCGGGGTCATCACGCACCGCTTTCCGGTCGCCGATTACCGCGAAGGGTTTGCCGCGATGCTGTCCGGCTCAAGCGGCAAAGTGGTGCTGGACTGGACTTAACCACAGGCCAGCCAGCACACCCCTAAGCGCCAAATATGCGCGGTCTATTCACTATATTCCCGATCTCGCTGCGGCGCAGTCGATCGATAATTCGTGTGTGATCTGTCCCGCTTCCATCAATAACCGACAGCGCGCCCATCGGGCGGCGCATGATAAACTCCTCGCTCGGCGGCGCGGCAACGCTGCCCTGTTTCGTCAAAACTACAGGTCCACCCAGCCTGATCTTTCCCTCAAACGACATATCCGCACCCTCGTCTTGTCGCCCCCAGAAACAACGATGCGCGCCGGGTGTTAACGAGGTCTTAATCCCCCAAACCAAATTCCCTCAAATTGGCCGAAACTCCGCAAAACTTGACTTCGTTTCATTTGCAACATTAACCTAAACCCTAACTTTTCACGCCTTGGGAGGAACCATGCGATGAACAAACAAGCCGACCCGCACAGCATGATCCAAGCCCCGTCCGAGGCCAGCACAAGCCCCGGCTATATGCCCGGATTTGGCAATGATTTTGAGACCGAAGCCCTGCCCGGCGCCCTACCTCAAGGCATGAACAGCCCGCAAAAATGCAACTATGGCCTTTATGGTGAACAACTCAGCGGCACCGCTTTCACCGCCCCCAGCCACCAGAACGAACGCACATGGTGCTACCGTATTCGCCCGTCTGTTAAGCATACCAGCAGATTTACCAAGATCGATCTTCCCTACTGGAAAAGCGCCCCGCTTGTGGACCCAGATGTGATCAGCCTCGGTCAATATCGCTGGGATCCGGTGCCCCATTCCGATGAAAACCTCACATGGTTAACGGGAATGCGCACCATGACAACCGCGGGCGATGTGAACACGCAAGTCGGCATGGCCACGCATATCTACCTCGTCACGCATTCCATGCAGGACGCCTATTTCTTCAGCGCCGATTCGGAGCTGCTTGTCGTGCCCCAAGAAGGTCGCCTGCGCTTTGCCACCGAACTGGGCATCATAGATGTCGAACCGCAAGAAATCGCAATACTGCCACGCGGCCTCGTCTACCGCGTTGAAGTCCTTGAAGGCCCTGCGCGCGGCTTTGTCTGCGAAAACTACGGGCAGAAATTTGAGCTGCCCGGTCGCGGCCCCATCGGTGCCAACTGCATGGCCAACCGCCGCGACTTCAAAACCCCTGTGGCAGCCTTCGAGGACCGCGATGCCCCCACCACCGTCACCGTCAAATGGTGCGGCCAGTTCCACGAGACCAAGATCGGGCACTCTCCGCTCGACGTCGTGGCATGGCACGGCAATTACGCGCCCGTTAAGTATGACCTGCGCACCTATTGCCCGGTTGGATCGATCCTGTTTGACCATCCAGACCCGTCGATCTTCACCGTTTTGACCGCCGCCTCGGGCGTGCCCGGCACCGCCAATATCGACTTCGTGCTGTTCCGCGAGCGTTGGATGGTGGCCGAAAACACCTTCCGTCCGCCTTGGTATCACAAGAACATCATGTCAGAGTTAATGGGCAATATTTACGGCATTTATGACGCCAAGCCCAAAGGCTTCGTCCCCGGCGGCGTTAGCCTGCACAATATGATGCTGCCGCACGGACCAGACGGGCCCGCGTTTGAAGGGGCAAGCAACGCTGACTTGAAGGCTGAAAAGCTGGACAACACCATGTCGTTCATGTTCGAGACGCGTTTCCCCCAGCACCTGACCGCTTTTGCAGCCAACGAGGCACCTTTGCAGGACGACTACATCGACTGCTGGGACGGGCTGGAAAAGAAGTTTGATGGCACGCCGGGCGTTAAGTAGCGGCGAACTTGCGAGCTAGATCCGGAAAGAACGCGTCATGAGCATCGGTCAAATCGCCTTCCTCACGCTGCAAGGATCGATCTTCCTTGTTTGGACGGTCCTGATGTTTTCAGTGCTGTTTACACTGCGCGCACGGGCACAGGCCCGAACCGGAACGATCTTCAACGGCCCGCTGGAATTTTTGGCAGAGATTGGCGCTTGGCTTCGCAACCCGACCGACAAATCGATGCGCTGGGCGCTTGGTATAGTGACGCTCTGCCTGTTCGTGATGACCGGGCAGAGCGTGCTTGTTGGTATTGGCTAGGCAACCTAGGACATGTTGAAATGCAGCGGGCGCACCGACTGGAACATGCCTGTCGCCGTCAGCTTGCCCAACACATCCGCAGGCACGGGCGCATCGACATACAAAAGCGCAATCGCTTCCTTGCCAGCCCCGGACCGCCCGAGCGTAAAGTTGGCGATATTAACCCCGTTCTCGCCCATCAAAACACCCAGCGTGCCGATGATGCCGGGCACGTCTTCGTTGGTGGTATAAAGCATGTGCTGCCCGATCTCGGCGTCGATATTGATGCCTTTGATCTGGATAAACCGTGGCTTACCGTCTGAGAAAACCGTCCCCGCGATCGAGCGTTCGCGCGCCGCCGTCTTCACCGTCAGCTTCATATAGCCGTCAAACACACCGGATTTGTCTTGGCTCGACGTCGTGATCTTCACCCCGCGTTCTTTGGCAATCACAGGCGCGCTAACCATGTTCACATCCGGGTTCGTGACCTGCATGAGCCCTGCGATACCCGCACAATTCAGCGCCTCTAGGTTCATCTTCGAGACCGACCCGTTATACAGGATGCTGACCTCTAGGATCGGCTCGGACGTCAACTGGCCCACGAACGCGCCGAGGTGTTCGGCAAGCTTCACCCAAGGCCCCATAATCGCGGCTTCCTCAGCCGTCACACTCGGCATGTTCAGCGCGTTGGAAACGGCCCCAGTCATCAGGAAGTCAGACATCTGCTCGGCCACTTGCAGCGCGACATTCTCCTGCGCCTCGGTCGTGGACGCGCCCAAATGCGGCGTGCAGACGACGTTGGGCAGATTAAACAGCGGGCTGTTGGTGGCAGGCTCAACCTCGAACACATCAAACGCAGCGCCCGCAACATGGCCCGCCTTCAGCGCCTCGGCCAAAGCGGCTTCGTCGACCAGACCGCCGCGCGCGCAGTTGATGATGCGCACGCCTTTCTTCATCTTTGCCAGCGCCTCGGCGTTGATCATCCCGCGCGTCTGATCCGTGGCAGGCACATGCAGCGTGATGAAATCGGCGCGCGCGTATAGCTCGTCCAGCTCCACCTTGGTGACGCCCAGCTTCTTGGCGCGCGCGTCGCTCAGGAACGGATCATAGGCGATGACCTTCATCTTCAGGCCAATGGCACGGTCGCACACGATCCCGCCGATATTGCCCGCGCCGATGACGCCAAGGGTTTTGCTGGTCAGCTCCACCCCCATAAATTTCGCCTTCTCCCACTTGCCCGCATGGGTGCTGACGCTGGCTTCGGGGATCTGGCGCGCGACCGCAAACATCATCGCAATCGCGTGTTCGGCGGTGGTGATCATGTTGCCGAAAGGGGTGTTCATCACGATGATACCCCTCTTGCTGGCCTCGGGAATATCGACGTTATCGACACCAATGCCCGCGCGCCCAATAACCTTGAGGTTGGTCGCGGCAGCCAGAACCTTCTCCGTCGCCTTGGTGGCCGAGCGGATAGCCAGACCGTCATACTCGCCAATCACCGCCAGCAATTTGTCTTTGTCCTTGCCGATGGAGGGGTCGAACGTCACGTCGATGCCGCGATCCTTGAAGATCTGCACGGCGGTCTCAGAGAGTTTGTCGGATACGAGAACTTTGGGGGCCATGTTTTGGCGCTCCTCTAGATGGAATTATTCGGGGGTGGCGGAATAAATCCCGCCCTACGGTGTTGGGTAGGGCGGGGTTCATCCCGCCAATCGTTCAAATAGCGTCAATCTCGGCGTGAAACGCCCATGACAGCCACGGCAACATCGCCTCGATATCTGAGGTCTCGACCGTGCCGCCACACCAGATCCGCAAGCCCGCAGGCGCGTCTCGGTAGGCGCCTATATCCAGCGCAATGCCTTCGACTTCCAATCGCTTGGCCACGGCTTTGGCAAACGCAGCCCCATCGATGATCCGCGCGTCGGTGAACTTCAGACAGACGGATGTTACAGACCGCGTCGCCGGGTCCACCGCCAGATTGGCAATCCAGTCATTGGCATCGCAGAAGTCCCAGATCGCCTGCGCATTCGCCCGCGCGCGACCCATCATGCCTTCCAGACCACCGACCGAACGCGCCCAATCCAGTGCGAACAGGTAATCCTCAACGCACAGCATCGACGGCGTGTTAATCGTCTCGCCCTTGAAGATGCCGTCGATCAACTTGCCACCTTTGGTCAGGCGAAAGATCTTCGGCAACGGCCATGCAGGGGTGTAGCTTTCCAGCCGTGCCACCGCGCGCGGGCTGAGCACAAGGATGCCATGTGCCGCCTCGCCGCCGAGCACTTTCTGCCAGCTGAACGTGGTCACATCCAGCTTGTCCCACGGTAGATCCATCGCAAACGCAGCGCTGGTCGCGTCGCATAAGGTCAGGCCATCACGCCCAGCCGGGATCGCGTCACCATCCGGCACCGCCACGCCCGAGGTCGTCCCGTTCCACGTAAAGCAAACGTCGCGGTCGTAATCGAGCGCGCTCATATCCACGATCTCGCCATACTCCGCCAAGTGCGTGCGCGCGTCCAGTTTTAGCTGCTTGACCGCATCCGTCACCCAGCCTGCACCGAAGCTTTCCCAGGCAACCATCTCGACCGGGCGCTGACCCAGCATCGACCACATCGCCATCTCGAACGCGCCAGTGTCAGATGCGGGCACGATGCCGATCTTGTAGTCGTCGGGGATGCCAAGCACTTCGCGCGTGCCTTCGATCGCGGCCAAGAGCTTAGCCTTGCCAACCGCTGCGCGGTGCGAACGCCCGAGGGGGGCATCCGCCAATGCGTCAAGCGACCATGTGGGGGGTTTGGCACAGGGGCCAGAGGAAAAACGCGGGTTCAACGGCCGCGCAGCCGGTGTCGAAATAGCCATGAATGCTACCCTCTCAGATAAGCGCCCCTCGTTGGGGAGGGGTGTCCCACCAGCGGGGGTAATGGCGCATTCCGACTTGCACAATCGCCAAAATGCCGCAAAAGCGGCGCTTGCCCGTGAAAAATCGGCATGATTTTCATGAGCCTGTCTCGCATAGGAAACCCAGCCCGATGTTCACAGCCACCCTGATCGCCCGCCCCGGCACCCTCGATCCCGCTATGGTCGAAAGCCTGCGCAATGCGTGGGGCGGCGGCGATGCGTTGTGGCTCAGCCCGGACGAGGCGGCGGAATTTTCGCTGACGGAAATCCCCGGCAACCGATGGGATGTATGGCAAAGCCTGCAAGATAGCCGCGTCGATCTGGTGGTTCAGCCCACAGAAGGTCGCCGCAAGAAGATGCTGCTCGCGGATATGGACAGCACCATGATCCAGCAGGAATGCATTGACGAGTTGGCCGAGGAAGCTGGGGTCGGCGCTCGGGTCAAACAGATCACCGCGCGCGCTATGAACGGCGAGCTGGATTTCGACGGAGCCTTGCGCGAACGCGTCGGTCTGCTTGAAGGCCTGCCCGAGACAGTGATCGCCAAAGTCCTAGCCGAGCGCATCACCTTGATGCCCGGCGGCCCGACCCTACTGGCGACGATGAAGGCAAACGGAGCTTACGCCGCCCTTGTGTCCGGGGGCTTCACGGCATTCACCACAGCGATTGCCGCCAAACTCAGCTTCGACGAGAACCGCGCCAACACGCTGGAGGTCGCAAGCGGCCACCTCACCGGCAAGGTCATCCCCCCAATTCTCGGGCGCGAGGCCAAAGTCAGCGCGCTGATCGAGATCACCACACGCCTCAACATTTCCCCATCCGATGTGCTCGCAGTCGGCGACGGGGCCAATGATCTAGGGATGCTCCACCTCGCAGGCAGCGGTGTCGCACTGCACGCAAAACCCAGTGTCCAAGCCGAGTGCGATATCCGCATCAACCACGGCGACCTCACGAGCCTGCTCTACTTGCAAGGTTACGCGCGCACCGCCTTCATTGTTCCCTAAATATCCCTCTTAACAGAACCCCGGCGCCGCCTTCATCGTCCAGACAGGCTGCCCACGCCGGTTCAACATCTCGCCGCCTAGATACCGCAACGCAGCCGAATGCCCGGCCTCGAGCCCCGCAAACTGCGCCAACAGCGCCGTAATCGCAGCATCCGATGCGCGCTCGGCTCCGTCTTCCATCTTCAGCGCAATCCCCAGACCTTTCTCAGGCAGCATCGCCACAAACACACCCTCAGCCCCGCTCTTGATCGCAGCACTCCCGCCCAGCGCGCGCGATAACTCGGTCGATGCTTTCCCCTCACCGCCAACCAACTCAGGATGCGCGCGCATCGCATCGCGCAACCGACCCGCCGCACTCAGATCAGACGCCGCCGCATATCCCACCATTGCGCGCGCCAATCCCGTCACAGTGGTCGCAAAATTCGGCGCAGCGCAGCCATCGATCCCATGGGCGGGCGAGATAACCCCAGTCATCCGCTCAATCGCCTCAAGGCAGGCGCGCTGCACGGGGTGGTCAATCTCGACATACTCCGCACTGCCACCAAGATGCTTATTCAGCGTCAAGAACCCGGTGTGCTTGCCCGAGCATTCGTTGTGATACTGGCAAGGCGAGCTGTCGGTCTTGATCAGGTCAATCTTCGCCGCCGCGTCATGGGGACGCCAAGCACCGCAGCGCAAATCATCATCCGACAGGCCAAGCCCAGCCAGCCAGTCCTGCACCAAATCCGTATGCACCCAAGCACCCTCATGGGACGCGCAGGCCAGCGCCAAATGCCGCGTCGAAAGCCCAGCAGCATCCGCAGCCCCACTTTCCACCAAGGGCAGCGCCTGGATCATCTTGCACGCGGACCTGGGCAAAATCACCGCCTCAGGATCACCCCACGCGGCCACAACATCGCCCCCGGCATTCACCACAACCGCATGGCCACGATGGCGGCTTTCCAGAAAATCACCGCGCCAAACCTCGATCAACTGCTCTGACTGTCCCATTCTCTACCTTTCGTGACGCATCTAACGGATAAAACCCGCCAACGGGGTTTGCCTCGCCCTATGCAAAACGCTAGAGTTTGGCTAGGCAACAGTAATAATTCATGCGGAAATCAGCGGGGCATAGACACCTGCCGCATGACACAAGGCGCAAGGCTGGAGGCAGTAGATATGAGTATTTGGGGCAAAACGGCGCTAGCGGGGGCTTTGGTCTTCAGCTCGGCCTTCGGGGCCATTGCGCAGGAGGAAAGCACAAACCGTGTCGCCTCCCAAACCGATTGGAGCGTCTTTGTCGAAGATGATCCGACCGAATGCTGGTCCGTGTCCAGCCCCAAGCAGACCGTCAACACCCGCGACGGCAATGTCGTGTCCGTTCGGCGCGGCGACATCTTGCTGTTCGTAGCGTTCCGGCCCGGCTCTAGTGTGGCGGGCGAGGTCAGCTTTACCGGTGGCTATCCGTTTGCAGATGGCTCGACCGTGTCGCTGAATATCTCTGGCACCACGTTTGAGCTGTTCTCCGATGGCGAGTGGGCATGGCCCGCGTCCGCCGCAGATGACGGGCGCATCACCACGGCGATGAAGCGCGGGGCGGATGCCGTTCTGACAGCGCGGTCCGCGCGCGGCACCCAGACCCAAGACACGTTCAGCCTGCTCGGGTTCACGGCGGCAATGGACGAAGCTGCGCGGCGTTGCGGCGGGTAATATAGCCTGCGAAGAAAATTATGGACAGGTGTGTCCAGAGTGATAGAGGCGTCCTATGCGACGCCTTCTTTCCGATACCTTTGCGCTTGTGATCTTCTCGACCCTCGGGGCCTTTGCCACCGAGATGCTGGTCGTGGGGCTAACGCTTGAGCAATCGCTTTGGACCCGCCTTCTTGCACTTCCGGTGATCGTGCTGACCGCGTGGCCCTACGGTATCTACCGCGACGGACTGTTCGCACGGGTGCCGCCCACAAGCTGGTGGGGCAAGACGATCCTCGACACCGCCGCCTTCCTCAGCTTCCAGATGCCAATCTATGCAGGGCTTTTGTGGATGAACGGTGCCACCAGCACCCAAATCGTCACCGCAATCCTCGGTGCCATCGTCGTCATCACCGTCTCAGGCCGTCCCTACGGTCTGTTCATGGAAGCCTGTCGCACGCTGTTTCGCGCCCATCCTGCCTGAGCCCTGTTTTCAATCGCACCCAATCGCTATATAGCCCCCCATCCACCGGAGGCTGACCCATGACCGACGCGCCCATCCCTGCCGCGCCCATTACCCAAGACGTCCACACCATTCCGCGCAAGCTGCCGGAGGGGCCGGTGAACCTTGTGGGCCTGACCCGCGACGGGTTGCGCGAGGCCCTGATCGAGGCGGGAACGCCCGAGAAACAGGCCAAGATGCGCACCGGGCAAGTCTGGCAATGGATCTACCAAAAGGGCGTGCGCGACTTCGCGTCGATGACAAACCTCGCCAAAGACTACCGCACCTTCCTCGCGGAGCGCTTCGTGATCGAGCTTCCTGAAGTCGTCACCAAGCAGGTCAGCGAAGACGGCACCCGCAAGTATCTCGTCCGCATCGCCGGCGGCCACGAGGTCGAGGTTGTCTATATACCCGAGACGGATCGCGGGACGCTGTGCATCTCCAGCCAAGTCGGCTGCACTCTGACATGCTCGTTTTGCCACACAGGCACCCAGAAACTGGTCCGCAATTTGACGGCTGGCGAGATCATCGGCCAAGTGATGCTGGCGCGCGATGATCTGGGCGAATGGCCCGAACCCGGCCGCAACCCCAAGGACGAGGCACGGTTGCTGTCCAACATCGTGCTTATGGGCATGGGAGAGCCGCTCTATAATTTCGAGAACGTGCGCGACGCCATGAAGATCGCCATGGACCCCGAAGGCATTAGCCTGTCGCGCCGCCGCATCACGCTTTCGACCTCCGGCGTTGTGCCCGAGATCGCGCGCACCGCCCAAGAAATCGGCTGCCTTCTAGCCGTGTCCTTCCACGGCACCACCGACGAGATCCGCGATAAGCTGGTCCCGATCAACAAGCGCTGGAACATAGAGGCCTTGCTGGACGTGCTGCGCACCTATCCCAAGGTCTCCAATTCTGAACGGATCACGTTTGAGTATGTCATGCTCAAAGGCATCAACGACACCGACGAGGACGCCCACCGTCTGGTCGAGCTGATCCGCGGCATCCCCGCCAAGATCAACCTGATCCCGTTCAACGAATGGCCCGGTGCCCCTTACGAGCGGTCCTCCAACAACCGCATCCACGCGTTTGCCGACATAATATACAAGGCCGGTTACGCGACGCCGATCCGTAAACCGCGCGGGGAAGACATCATGGCCGCGTGCGGTCAGCTGAAATCAGCAACCGAGCGGGCGCGCAAAAGCCGCAAAGAAATCGCGGCAGAGGCTGGGCTATAGGCAACGCCTCCACCGATTAAGCCCTGAACACCTTGCGAAGGCTTCACGCGCCCGCAGGCCAAAAGGGCATATGAAAAGTTGCGGCGTCACTCTTTTAAAGCAGCGCACGACCCAATCTAGAAACACTCTGCCTTAAAATGGCCTTACCGTTGCAGAATTCCCGACAAAAAGGACCGTCAGTTTCCATCTCAACAACAATGAGACCTCCAGAAGGAAATTGACCATGACACAGACCCAGCTCTCCGACCCGCATTTCGCTGACGCCGTTCTTGGGATGGTATGCGAGGAACGCTCCAAGTCGCTGTCCAAGCGCGAGTGGATCCACCGCCTGAAAGGTCTCGGCCTGTATATCGCGGAAGGCAAAGTCTTCACGACACGCCGCAACCAGACCATTTGCGAGCTGCCACCTTACCTGTGCGAATAATCACACCCGGCAGCGTCGCAGCACCAATTGCAGCGGCGGGCACAGCACCAAAAACACAACCCCGACCCAAAATGCGGCTGTTGCGGTGCTGAAAACTTCGGCGGCCCATCCGGCCACCGGCGGCGCTAATGTCATCACCAAGTAGTAGATGGTGAAGAACACGCCCATGCCTTGCGCGCGCCAATTGGCGGGCAGCACCCCTGCGGGCAGGCTCATCACCGGGCCAGCCGACAGACCGCCCACCGCGCCGGTCAGCGCGAAGATGATCCAGCTGCCGCCTGAATAGGGGGCCAGCGCCATCAACACCGCGAAGGCCGCGAGGGAGGTGGCGATCACCAGATCGTAGCGCCCCGTCCGGTCAGCGATAATGCCGCCAATGGGAATGGTTAACGCCATGCTCCACAGCACGAGGCTGGTGCGAGCGGCAGCCGTCTCGACGGAAAAGCCCTGCTCGACCAGCAAGGTCGGCCCAAAACTGAATGCGACGGCCAGGCCTGCGTTAAGCAGTCCCCAAATTAGACCCGCCGCGATGATCCCGATCATGACGCGCCTGTCGTCAGGCATGGAAAACACTGGCCCAGCGCTTGTCGCCACCATATCCGGCGGGTCGCGGTAGAACGCCAAGAACACCACCAGTGCGGCTGTGCAAAGCGCCACCAAAAACCAGCCCGCCCCCGCGCCAAGGCCCGGTAGGATCAACAGCGCCGCCGCGATCCCGACAGGCCATGAATTCACATACAGCCCCATCGCGGTCGCCAAATCGGCCTTCGCAAACCAGTCGGTCACCATCTTGGTCATCACGACATTTAGCAGAACGCCGCCCGTGCCCATCACGAGGCGCGCAGCCATTTCCATGTTCCAAGTGCTTGCAAACACGGCAAGAACCGCGCCAAGAACCATCAGAACCAGCCCCAAACCGACACCGCGTTTGCCGCCCAAGGCCGCCCCAATCAGCCCGCTCGGCATCGCCAGAAGCAAACCGGGGCTGAGGTAGAGGCCGATCAAAAAGCCAATGCTATCAAGGCCAACGCCGTAGGTCGTCTGGTAGTCCGATGACAATGCCGCGACCGCTTGGAACTGAAACGCCATCGCAAGTCGTGCAGCAAACAGAACCGACAGCATCCGCCAGCGCATCGCCATTGCCTAGCGTCCCGGAATTTCGCCGCGTTTCGTACCAGCACCTTCCCAGCTATCAATCGCCTCCAAGGCCTCCTCGGCGGTATCGACGAACTTGAATAAGCTCAGATCTGCTTCCGAAATCGTCCCAGACTCCACAAGCGCATCAAAGTTAATGACTTTGCGCCAGAACGCCTCGCCGAACAGCAGGAACGGCACCTGCTCCATCCGGCCGGTCTGGATTAAGGTTAACGCCTCAAAGGTCTCGTCCATCGTGCCAAAGCCGCCCGGAAACACCGCAATCGCCCGCGCGCGCATCAAGAAGTGCATCTTGCGGATGGCGAAGTAGTGGAAGTTGAAGCACAGCTCAGGCGTGACGTATTCATTCGGGGCCTGCTCATGCGGCAACACAATGCTCAAGCCCACCGAGCGCCCGCCTGCATCCATCGCGCCTTTATTGCCCGCCTCCATCACCCCCGGACCACCGCCCGTGGTCACGATCCAGTCGCGCCCACCCTCGGCGAGCGAGCGTTTTGTGATCGCCTCAGCAAATGCGCGCGCCTGCTCGTAATACACCGACATATCCGTCAGCGCGGCACTGCGCCCCTGCACCCCCGGCTGCGGGATCCGCGCGCCGCCAAACAGCACAACCGTGCTATCCACGCCCGCCTCATCCAATTCCATCTCGGGCTTCAAAAGCTCCAACTGCAAGCGCACGGGCCGCAATTCGTCCCGGCACAGGAAATCATTATCGGCAAACGCTAACCGATACGCAGGCGCCTGGGTCTGCGGGGTCACAGGAACCCCACCCAACGCCTCAATATCCTGATGGGCGTCGCGGAACTGCCGCTTGGCGTGCTCGTCTTTCATTCTTTCCTCCAAGGCCCCTCAAGGCTATAGGCAAGCCCAATCTAGACCACAGCACGCATCCGGGGACCAGTCATGTCGAACGCAGCACTAGAAACAGCCATCGAAGCCGCATGGGACGCCCGCGACGGCATTACGCCCGCAACCAAGGGCGAGACCCGCGATGCGATCGAGGCGACCCTAAGCGCGCTCGACAGCGGCAGCCTTCGTGTGGCCGAGCGTCAAGACAGTGGCGATTGGCACGTTAACCAATGGGCGAAAAAGGCCGTTCTGCTCGGGTTCCGCCTGAAAGACATGGAAATGCAAAGCGGGTCGCCCCAAGGCGGCAGCTGGTGGGATAAAGTAGACAGCAAGTGGCACGACTGGGATGCCGCGCGCTGGACCGAGGCCGGCTTTCGCGCTGTGCCAAACTGCATCGTCCGCAAAAGCGCCTATATCGCCCCCGGCGTCGTGCTAATGCCATCGTTTGTGAACCTCGGTGCCTATGTGGACAGCGGCACCATGGTCGACACATGGGCGACCGTCGGAAGCTGCGCACAGATCGGCAAGAACGTCCACCTGTCCGGCGGCGTCGGCATCGGCGGCGTGCTGGAGCCAATGCAGGCAGGTCCGACCATCATCGAGGATAACTGCTTCATCGGTGCGCGCTCCGAGGTGGTCGAGGGCTGTATCGTGCGCGAGGGCGCTGTCCTCGGCATGGGCGTGTTCATCGGCAAATCCACCAAGATCGTGGACCGCGAGACGGGCGAGGTCATGTATGGCGAAGTTCCCCCCTATTCGGTCGTTGTCGCAGGCTCCATGCCGTCCAAGAACAACGTGAACCTTTACTGTGCAGTGATCGTGAAGCGCGTGGACGAAAAGACCCGCTCCAAGACCGCGATTAACGAGCTGCTGCGGGACTAAACCCATGCGCGGCACGCTGCTGGGCTGGGTGATCTCGGGCGTGGGTTATGTCGTGCTCGGCGCATTGCTGCCCACGTCTATCACCTTGCTGCAAAGCATCGGGATCGCTGCGGTATCACTCGCCGCGTCCCTCGCACTCGGCCTCGTGCTGGCCGCGTTACTACGGCGTTGGCGGCGCGAGATCGATGCGGTGTTTCCGCAAACCGGCAGCGCGCTCGACATCACCCTGCGCTACCTGACCAACACCACCGAACAGGCGCTGCTATTCTCCGTAGTGGCCGCCGCGCTGATCCTAAGCGGCCCCGAGATCGCCCGGAACTGGCTGGCCGAGGCCGGGATCTGGTTCGTGATTGCACGCACACTCTTTGCAGTCGGCTTTGCCCAAGACCCGGTTGCACGCACAATAGGTTATACCGCGACCCTGCACCCAACGCTTATTCTGCTTGCGATTGCCGGGTGGGCCGCGTTCACTTGAGGCATTAGACGGAGGACACATCATGCAAGGCATCGGTTGGATATCAGCGCTTATCGTGGGCGGGCTTGCAGGCTGGGCCGCGAGCCGGATCATGAATGCGCAAACGGGCCTGCTGGCAAACATTGTGCTCGGTATCATCGGCGCACTGGTCGCCAATTTCGGCCTCGGTCTGCTCGGCATTGCCGCCTCACCCACATGGCTCAGCCAAGGGGTTGTCGGCCTCGCCGGGGCCTGCGCGCTGATCTGGGGATGGCGTAAAACCAAAGGCTGACTTGCACCCACGCCCTTTGGCGCTATGTCGCGCCTGCGGTCCCTCGCCAAAGACGTCCATCGGAGCATCCCTTGTCTATCAAACCCTTTCTCGCCTCGACCAGCCTCGCGCTGATTGCCCTCTCTCCCGCCGCCTACGCGCAAGAGCGCCCGACGGGCTTCAGCGTCGGCGCGGCCATGGTTGCCTCCACCGGCGTTTACGCGGGCCAAGACGCGCGCATCGGCCTCGCCCCGGTCATCCGCTATGACGGCAACGGGTTTGCCATTGGCACCGATGGCGCGCGCTTTGATCTGCTGCGCGGCGATGGCCCGACGTTGTCGTTCGTGCTGACGCCCCGCCGCGCGCCCTATAATGAAGCCGACGCAGCGCTTCTGGCAGGCCTCGACCGCGAGACCACCATCGATGCAGGGCTGCGCGCCAGCTTCGCGTTCTCGCCGCAGATCAGCGCCACCTTTACCGCCAAGACGGAAGTGACCGGCAAGCATAACGGCTCGGAAATCACCGCCGCCCTGTCGTCGCGCCAGATGCTCGGACGCTTCCCGCTGGCTCTGTCGGCTGGGGTCAGCTGGAAAGACGCCAACCTCAGCAACTACCTCTACGGGGTCAGTGCGACCGAGGTGATCGCGGGGCGTGCCGCCTACAACGTGGGCGAAAGCATCACGCCGTATCTGGGCGCGACCATGACCGTGCCGATCTCAGACAACGTCACAGCTTTCGGCACCGTGCGGGCCAGTTTCCTGCCTGACAGCGTCAAGAACAGCCCCATCGTGTCCGGGAATGTGGCCGTGTCCACGCTGTTCGGCGTCACCTACCGCTTCTAGGCCAAGTTCGCGGGCGGCTTGACAGCGCCGCCCGCCTGACGCACCTCGGATCCCATGACCGAGACACCTGATCCCAAACCCAAAAAACCCAAACGCCAGCAGCTTGTGTTCACGCTGCTCGTGCAAGTGGGCCGATCCCCGGATGATGGCTTGCCCAAGAAGGCCAGCGGGGCGGCGCTAATGTGCTACGCCAGCGGTGTGGACGAGGCCGAGGCCGTGCGCGAAACCGTCGCGATCCTGAAACAAGCCGATCTCGCGCCGCTGGATGTCACAGGCTACGGAACGCTGGAAGAACGGCTAGAGCTGGGCCACGAGATTAGCGACGAGGACCGCGAGCTGATGGACCGCGCCTTGACCGAAAATTCAGTGATCGTAGCGTCCAGCGAGGCGTTTTACGACTAGAACTGCGGACCCGATCGCTGCCCGACACTGCCATCTTGCATGATCCCCTTCCGCCGCGCCAAGGCCTCGACCACCGCGCGCGCCTCTTTGCCCCCCGACCACGGGATATCCCCCGGCCCCGGCACGACCGTTCCACCATGCTCGGGCAGCACCGTCGCGGGACACACCAGCGACAAGCCCCCCATTGGCAACACCACGGTCTCGTCAAATGACAGGTGGATCATCGGGCCAATGCCGCTCCAATCGGGGTGGGCTGCGCGCCCAATCACCAGATCGCGCGCGGCCACCAGCATCTCGGGCTGTCCGGTCAGGCTTTGCACCTCGACGCTGCTCAGCAGGAAGCGTTGATCGGGCAGCACGGTGATCGTCTGGGTCAGCCCAAAATAGGGCGTGCGCAGCGTGATCGCTTCTTGGCGCTGCACATCGGTCATCGGCTCCAGCCACATATCGCGCAGGATCACCGGGCCAGTGGGGGTCTGGATCGTGTCGCCGGGCAATAATTGCTCGACCACAAACGGCCCATGCGGGGTCGGCAGATGAGTGCCAAATGCAAAGGCATTCAGGCCGCGCGCCGGGATCGGTTGGGCGGCAACCTCGACCGTGGGCGCATGGTTGGCCTGCAAATCAGTCCAGCCATTTGCCAAGGGCAGCGGTTGCGGGTTCTCCAGCCGTGCCTCAAGCGTAGCGCCCGTTGTGCCGTTCTCCGCGCGCAGCACCCCGTAACCCATGGGTTGCCAGACCTGATAGCTCAGTCGCACCCGGTCGCCTGCACCGCAGAACTCCGATGGCCCTTCCCAGACCTGCGATCCGGCGGCTGTCCGGTGGCGCAGCACCAACGCGCCTCGCGGGCTGACCCAAAGACCAAAGACGCCGCCAGGACGGGCCCAATGCGATCCCGCGCCGTAAATTCCCATGAGATCGGGCCGCAAATCGGGAAGCGTGAACGCCAAGGCCAGACTGCCCTCGCTAAGCGTGGTTTGCAGGCGCGGATCTGCTGCATCGCTGGACTTGGACCCGTCCGACGAGACTGCTAGGCTATGGGGATCGGGCGCGTGCATTGTCGTCTGAGCCGCCTTGTTGTCCTTGTAAAAGCCACCAAGCCTTGTGGTTTGGTCGTATTCGCCTCTAAACCTAGCATGCCCTCCGGTTGTGCGACCAGACAAAAGCCTCTGCACCCTCGACTTATCCCCAAGGTATCCGCCATGACGACCGACCCCGTTGCCCTGACCGCCGATCTGGTGCGCTGCGCCTCCGTCACCCCTGTTGAGGGCGGTGCGTTAACCTTGCTGGAGAACTTGCTGACGGGCGCGGGCTTCACCTGTTTTCGCTGCGACCGCAACGGCATCGCCAACCTCTATGCGCGCTGGGGCGCAAAAGGGGCCAACCGCAGCCTCGGCTTCAACGGCCATACCGATGTGGTGCCGGTGGGCGACGAGGGCGCGTGGACCGTCGATCCGTTCGGGGCCGAGATCAAGGAGGGCTATCTGTATGGGCGCGGATCGACGGATATGAAATCCGCCGTTGCCGCCTTCGCCGCCGCCGCGATTGATTTCGTCCGTGACACGCCCCCCGATGGCGCTGTGATCCTCGCAATCACCGGCGACGAAGAAGGCGACGGCGTCGATGGCACAGACGCGATCCTCGACTGGATGGAGGCCCAAGGCGAGCGCATGACCGCCTGTCTGGTCGGCGAACCGACCTGCCCCGAGGTGATGGGCGAGGCAATGAAGATCGGGCGGCGCGGCTCCATGACCGCATGGATCACCGCGACGGGCATCCAAGGCCACTCCGCCTATCCGCACCGCGCCAATAATCCGGTGCCCGCGATGGCGCGTCTGGTGGACCGGCTGTCGTCGCATACGCTTGATGAGGGCAGCGATCATTTCGACGCCTCCACCCTTGCAGTCACGGGCTTTGACACGGGCAATGCCGCCAACAACGTGATCCCTGCGCAATGTCGGTCCATGGTTAATATCCGCTTCAACGATCTGCACACGTCTGCCGCGCTGACCGATTGGCTGCATGCCGAGGCCGCCAAAATCACCGATCAGACAGCCATCACCTTCGAGATGACCCTCAAAATATCAGGCGAAAGCTTCCTGACGCCCCCCGGTCCGCTGTCCGATCTGGTGGCCGCCGCAGTGCAGGCCGAAACTGGCGTCACCCCCGTGCTCAGCACCTCGGGCGGCACCTCGGACGCGCGTTATGTCAAGAACCACTGCCCGGTGGTGGAGTTTGGCCTCGTCGGCAAAACCATGCACCAAGTGGACGAGCGCGTGTCAGTCGAACAAATTGGCCAGTTGAAAGCCATCTACGCCCGCATCCTGAGTGACTATTTCGCATGATCATGCGCGAGGCGGTGACGAGGGCCGATCTGGATGCGTGCTACAAAATCCGCATCAAGGTGTTCATGGACGAGCAGGGCGTGAGCGAGGCTGAAGAGTTCGACGGCCTCGATGATGGCGCGATCCACCTGATCGGGCTCGATGGCGAAACCCCGGTTGCCGCCGCCCGCCTGCGCCTGCTTAACCATGTTGGTAAAATCGAGCGTGTCGCTGTCCTTGCGGGTCATCGCGGCAAAGGCCACGCCCGCGCGCTCATGCAGGACGCGCTCGCCCGCCTAGACGCCCTGCCCCAAATCACCGAAGCCCATCTCAGCGCCCAAACCTACGTTATCCCCTTCTATCAAAGCCTAGGCTTCACCCCCCACGGCCCCGAATATCCCGACGCAGGTATCCCACACCGCGATATGAGCCGCCCGCTATGACGCCAATTCTGGTCATCATGGTTAAAGAACCGTGCCCCGGTCGCGTCAAAACCAGACTGGGGCGCGGCATCGGGTTAACCACGTCTGCATGGTGGTTCCGCCATCAAAGCCGCGCCCTACTGCGCCGCCTCCGCGATCCCCGCTGGCAGATCGTGCTCGCCGTGGCACCTGATACCGAAGGTCTGACCAGCCGCGTTTGGCCCGCTGATATGGCGCGCATCCCGCAAGGACGCGGCAATCTCGGCGACCGTATGGGCCGCATTTTCCGTCATGCCGGCATCGGTCCGCTGTGCATCATCGGCGCTGACATCCCCGGTATCGACCGCCCCCGCATCGCGCGTGCCTTCAAAGCCCTCGGCACCGCCGATACCGTGTTCGGCCCTGCCCCGGATGGCGGCTACTGGCTGATCGGGCTGGCGCGTCGTCGCGCGCTGCCCAGCACGATCCTGCAAGATGTGCGCTGGTCCTCGCCCCATGCGCTTTCCGACAGCCGCCGCGCCCTGCCGCAAGGCAAAACCATCCTCATCGACACGCTGCAAGACATCGACACGCGCGCGGACCTGACCGAAATGGGCCGTGACGCCCGCCCCCGTGCGTGGTAGCGCGAGCCCATGAAAAGCCTTCCCACCAAAGATGAAATCCTCGATTTCATCACCCAGAACCCCCGCAAAGCCAACAAGCGCGACATCGCGCGTCAGTTTGGCGTCAAGGGAGCTGCACGCATCGACCTCAAGGCGATTCTGCGCGAATTGCAGGCCGAAGGGCATCTGGAGAAGCACGAAAAACACGTCCACGATCCCAGCGCTTTGCCCCCCGTCAGCATGACCGAAGCGCTGCCGCCTGACGCGGACGGCGATCTGTTTCTGCAACCGCTCGAATGGAACGGAGAGGGCGACGCGCCCCGCGTGCTGTTTGTCGCCAAGTCAGGCGATCCCGGTATCGGTGCGGGCGACCGATTGCTCGTGCGCCTCAGCAAAGTCGCGGCCGAGGATCACATGTATGAGGCCCGCCTGATCAAGCGCGTCGGCGCAAAACGCGACGCCCGCAGAATCCTCGGTGTGTTCCGCAAATCAGCCGAAGGTGGGCGCATCCAGCCCGTCGAGAAGAAGATCGACAAGGAATGGCGCGTCACCCCCGGTGCGGTTCACGGCGCGGTCGATGGCGAATTGGTCGAGGCGGAAGAGGTCGGCGGCAGAACCCGCATGGGCCTGCCCGGCGCGCAAATCGTGGCGCGGCTTGGCGAGGCCGGATCGGCGCGCACAGTCTCGCTCATGGCGATCCACACCCACGGGATTCCCGACGACTTTCCGCAAGCCCTGCTGGACGAGGCCGATCGCGCCAAGCCTCAAGGCCTCGGCAACCGCGAAGACCTGCGCGATGTGCCGCTGTTAACCATAGACCCCGCAGATGCGCGCGACCGCGACGACGCGGTGTGCGCGATGCCCGACCCCGATCCGGCCAATCCCGGCGGCCACATCCTGTGGGTCGCGATTGCCGATGTGGCGGCCTACGTGACACCCGGTTCCGCGATGGATACCGAGGCGCGCAAGCGTGGCAATTCCACCTATTTCCCCGACCGCGTGGTCCCGATGCTGCCGGATCGCTTGTCTGGCGACCTATGTTCGCTGCACGAAGATGTGCCGCGCGCCTGTCTCGCCCTGCGCATGATTTTGGCCGAGGACGGCACCAAGATCAGCCACCGTTTCGTGCGCGGATTGATGCAATCGAAGGCCTCGCTGTCGTATGAACAGGCCCAAGCCGCCATCGACGGTCAGCCCGACGAGATCACCGCGCCCCTGCTTGAGTCCGTTCTGAAACCGCTCTGGGCCGCCTATGCCTCGCTCGTCAAAGCGCGCGAACGCCGCCAGCCGCTTGCGCTTGATCTGCCCGAGCGGCGCATTATTCTCAGCGAAGACGGCCAAGTCTCGTCCGTTGCCTTCCGTCAGCGGTTCGATGCCCATAAGCTGATCGAGGAATGCATGGTGCTGGCCAATGTCGCCGCCGCCGAGACGCTTGCCGAAAAAGACACGCCGCTGCTCTACCGCGTCCACGAGCAACCCACGCCCGAAAAGATGGAAGCGCTGCGCGAGGTTGCCAAAGCCGCAGGGTTAACGCTGGCGAAGGGCCAAGTGCTGCAAACCTCACATCTGAACCGCCTGCTCGACCAAGCCGCCGGGCGCGAGGATGCGGAACTGATCAATCTAAGCACCCTGCGGTCGATGACGCAGGCCTTCTACAGCCCGCAAAACTTCGGCCATTTCGGCCTCGCGCTTACGCAATACGCCCACTTCACCTCGCCCATCCGTCGCTACGCCGACCTGATCGTGCACCGCGCGCTGATCAAGGCGCATGGCTGGGGCAAGGACGGGCTCAGCATCGAGGATGAGGAGATGCTAGAGCAGACCGCAACCACAATTTCCGAGGCCGAGCGCAGGTCAATGATGGCCGAGCGCGACACGAATGATCGCTATCTCGCGGCTTATCTGTCAGACCGCGTCGGCAGCGAATTTCCCGGTCGGATCAGTGGGATCGCCCGGTTCGGGGTGTTTGTGAAGCTCGATGAAAGCGGCGCAGATGGCCTCGTGCCCATGCGCTCGCTGGGTCAAGAATACTTCCGCCATGATGCAGAGGCCAACATCCTGACCGGGACCGATACCGGGACGGTCATTCGCCTCGGTCAGCGCGTCCTCGTGCGCCTTGCCGAGGCCACGCCAATTACCGGCGGTCTGCTGTTGGAGATCCTCGAGATCGAAGGCGAAGCGCGCAAATCGCGCAGCCCCACGCGGCGCAAGCACAAAGGCAAACCTTTGAAAGGCCGCAAGCGCTCAGGCGCGAAACCCGGCAAACCGCGCGGCATTCGGTAAGCGTTTCACTGCCGCCCTGCGCGCGATTGGTTCCCGACTGGCAACAATCGCGCTATATATGCAGGGCGAGCAGTTACGGACATAGCCCATGCGCTGGACGATCCTTGGTTTTATTGGACTTGTGACCCTTTTCGAGGGGCCTGCCCCTGCGATTGCAGGGCCTGAAACCTCGCTCAGGCCGATGCCGCGCGGGGCAGTCGTTGCCGTGCCGGTGACGCGCACCAGCCTTGCGGTAACACGCTCCATCCGCCCAGAGGCGCGCGGCGCGATCCGTCAGGTCCAACCCGTTGTGCAAGCCACACCCGTTGCCAGCAATCCCGCAGGCTTCACCCGTTGGGCGCGTGATTTTCGCACCCGTGCGCTGCGCCAAGGCATCAACGGGCGCACCTTTGACACGGCCTTTGCCCGCGCAACCTACCTGCCTGTGGTGATAGAGCGCGACCGCAACCAGTCGGAGTTCTCCAAGCAGCTTTGGGAATATCTCGACAGTGCGGTGTCGTCCAACCGCGTCCAGAACGGGCAGCGCGCCTTCCGCCAATATCGCAGCACCCTCGATGCGATAGAGCGCGCCTACGGCGTCGAAGGCCATGTCGTTGCCGCCGTTTGGGGGCTTGAGACTGCCTATGGCGCAATCAGAGGTGACACCAATATCATCTCTGCCATGGCGACCTTGGCCTATGACGGTCGCCGCAAGACGTTTTTTGAAGCGCAGTTAATTGCCGCGCTGCAAATCCTGCAATCGGGCGATGTGACAATGGCTGAGATGCGCGGCTCGTGGGCCGGTGCGATGGGCCATACCCAGTTCATGCCCGACAGTTATTTGCGCTTTGCGGTCGATGCGACGGGCGACGGCAAGCGCGACATCTGGGGCGACAGTCCTGTCGATGCGCTGGCCTCGACGGCCAATTACCTGCGCGCGCGCGGCTGGACCAAGGGCCAGCCTTGGGGGATGGAAGTGCGCCTGCCCAGCGGGTTTGACTATGGCCAAGCGGGCGAGCGGATCAAGAAGCGCGCCCGCGATTGGAACGCGATGGGGGTGCGCAAGATTGACGGCGGACAAGTGCCTGAACATGGTCCAAGCTCCATCCTCGTGCCCGCCGGATCGCGGGGGGCTGCGTTTGTGATCTATAACAACTTCCATGTAATCGAAACCTACAATCCAGCCGATGCCTATGTGATCGGTGTCGGTCATCTGTCGGACCGTATCCGGGGCGGCGGTGCCATTCAGGCAAGCTGGCCGCGTGGGGATCGCGCTTTGTCGATCACTGAGCGGCGCGAAATGCAGCAACGCCTGTCCAGCGCAGGCTGTCCTCCGGGCAAATATGACGGGATCGTCGGGCCGAACACCATCGAGGCTGTGCGCTGCTTTCAACGCCGGATCGGGCAGATCCCCGATGGCTATGCGTCGCTGACTTTGTTGCGACGGTTGCGCAGCTGATAAGATCGGCAATATTGCCGACCCAAAAGCCCTCCTGCCGCACTGCGGCACTTGCCCCCTAGCCTTTTGCGCTGGCTTGCGTTACGCGCCGCGCAACTCCTCTCTTTTCCGAAAGACGCACCGCTCATGGATCTGCGCAATATTGCGATCATCGCCCACGTTGACCACGGCAAGACGACCCTCGTGGACGAATTGCTGAAACAGTCCGGCACTTACCGCGAAAACCAGGCCACGACCGAACGGGCGATGGACTCCAACGACCTTGAGCGCGAACGCGGGATCACGATCCTCGCCAAAGCCACGTCCGTTGAATGGAAGGGCACGCGCATCAACATCGTCGACACCCCCGGTCACGCTGATTTCGGTGGCGAGGTGGAACGCATCTTGTCCATGGTCGACGGCGTTGTCTTGCTGGTCGATGCCGCTGAAGGCCCGATGCCGCAGACGAAATTCGTGACCTCCAAAGCGCTGGCTCTTGGCCTGCGTCCTATCGTGGTGCTGAACAAAGTTGATAAGCCCGACGCTGAGCCGGACCGCGCGCTGGACGAATGCTTCGACCTGTTTGCCGCGCTTGATGCAACCGAAGATCAGCTTGATTTCCCGCATATGTATGCCTCTGGCCGCTCTGGCTGGGCCGATGCTGAGCTGGACGGGCCACGCAAAGACCTCGGCGCGTTGTTTGATCTGGTCGTGCGCCATGTGCCGCCGCCCAAGCAACAGACGCGCGCCAACGAGGACTTCCGCATGCTGGCGACCACGCTGGGCAACGACGCCTTTGTTGGGCGCTTGCTGACCGGGCGCGTTGAATCCGGCACGCTTAAGGTCGGTGCCACCGTGCAGGCCCTGTCGCGCATTAACCAAAAGATCGAGCAGTTCCGCGTCACCCGCATCCAAGCCTTCCGTGGCCTTGGTCAGCAGGATATCGACGAAGCAATTGCAGGCGATATCGTGTCGCTGGCAGGCATGTCGAAAGCCACCGTGGCCGACACGATCTGTGCGCTCGCCGTGGATACGGCCCTACCCGCGCAGCCGATTGACCCGCCCACCATCACCGTGACCTTCGGGATCAACGACTCGCCCTTGGCAGGTCGGGATGGCAAGAAGGTGCAGTCGCGCGTTATTCGTGATCGCCTAATGCGGGAGGCGGAATCAAACGTCGCCATCAAGATCTCTGACACCCCCGGCGGCGACGCGTTCGAGGTTGCTGGGCGCGGCGAATTGCAGATGGGTGTGTTGATCGAAAACATGCGCCGCGAAGGGTTTGAGCTGTCAATCTCGCGCCCCCAGGTGCTGTTTCGTGAAATCGACGGCGTGCGTCACGAGCCCATCGAGGAAGTCACCATCGATGTGGATGACGAATACACCGGTGCCGTGATCGAGAAGCTGACCGGACCTCGCAAGGGCAATCTGGTCGAAATGAAGCCCGCAGGCGCTGGCAAGACCCGCATCATCGGGCATATCCCGTCGCGTGGCCTGATCGGCTATCACGGTGAATTTTTGACCGATACGCGCGGCACGGGCGTTCTGAACCGCGTGTTCCACGAATGGGCCCCCTATAAAGGTGCCATTCCGGGCCGCCGTGCAGGTGTTCTGATCTCGATGGAAAATGGTGTCTCAGTCGCGTTTGCGCTGTGGAACCTGGAAGATCGCGGCCGCATGTTCATCGGCGCGCAGGAAACGATCTATACCGGCATGATCATCGGCGAGCACAGCCGCGAGAATGATCTGGAAGTGAACCCGCTGAAGGGCAAGAAGCTGACCAACGTGCGCGCGAGCGGCACCGATGACGCGGTGCGTCTGACCACGCCGATCACGTTGTCGCTGGAACAGGCGATTGCCTATGTGGATGATGACGAGCTGGTGGAGGTGACGCCAAACGCGATCCGCCTGCGCAAGCGCTACCTCGATCCGCATGAGCGCAAGCGTCATGCACGCGGTGCGCCTACCTAAAATCGCTCGCCAAAAAGGTTACCGAAATCATAAGTTTAAGGTCAGCACTACTGTCCTATTGTTTCGCATGCGAAACAATGCGTCAGCAGTGCTGACCCATTTTATGGGGGCTGGTCGACACCCGCCTACCTTCCCTTGATTTGACTGATTATTCCGGCCCGCGCATGGTATCGCCGCGCTCTAGCTTCGGGGTCAGCTTGACGATCTCGGGCGCGCCTGCAGTGTCCATCCGGCTAAGCACCAGACCTGCCGCCAACTTGCCGATCTCAGCACGGCAACTGTCGATGGTGGCAAGCCGCATCGGTTGGCCGCCCAAGATATCGACGCCGTTGAAGCCCGCCAAACCCAGCTTGCCGGGAATGTCATAGCCCTTCTCGACACAGTAAAGCAGCCCGCCCGCGCCCACGACGTCGTTCGAGTAGTAGATGAAATCCAGATCAGGGCTGCGCGCCAGCATTGCTGCGGTCAACTCGCGTCCTTTGGCCATGCCTGATCCGCCACCGTAGAACTCGCGGTCTGCCAGCTCTAGCCCGCGTTTACCAAGTTGGGCGACAAAGCCTTCAAACCGTTTGCGCGCCCGGTGGTCCATACCCAGCGATGTGCCGACGAAGCCGATCTTTTTGTAGCCCGCATCGACAATCGCGTCGGCCATGGCCTGCGCGGCCCCCCGGTGCGAAATGCCCACGGCGCAATCGATCGGCTCGCCGTCAGTATCCATTACCTCGATCACGGGAATGCCCGCCACCGACAACATGGCGCGCGAGGCCTCGGTATGCTCAAGCCCCGCAAGGATCACGCCCGAGGGGCGCCATGACAGCATCTCGTAGAGGACTTTTTCTTCCTTCTCAGGCTTGTAGCTGGTCAGGCCGACGACAGGTTGCAACGGCGTCTCATCGAGGGCGGCGGAAATTCCGGCCATCACATCGGGAAACACCATGTTGGAGATCGAGGGGATCACGACCGCGACCAGATTAACGCGGCTGGAGGCAAGCGCGCCTGCGATCTTGTTTGGCACGTAGCCCATTTCGCGCGCGGTTTCCAAAACCCGCTCGCGCGTCGCCGCCGAGACATCGCCGCGATTGCGCAGCACGCGGCTGACGGTCATCTCAGAGACGCCTGCGGCTTCCGAGACATCACGCAAGGTTAACGGGCGGCGGGGCGGGATGGCGTCTGTCATGGAGGCTCCGGTTTGCTTGGTGTTAACGATAGCCGAGTTTCGTAAAGCTTGTCCAAGGCTTGTGTGCGGCTGCGCCGAACTTGCACAGGTGCTCAGATTTGCGCATGAAGGGGTGCGCGGCCTCGTGGCTCAACTGGATAGAGCAGCCCCCTCCTAAGGGGCAGGTTACTGGTTCGAATCCAGTCGGGGTCACCACCATCACAACCGCTATACGCAGGTCGCGATTGCTGGTAATTTCTTGCTATCACGCCCGCCTTCAAGAAATTCCGCATAATCGCCCATGACCAATATCAATAACATCCGCATGTTTGTCCGCGTCTATGAGCTGGAGAACATGTCTGCTGCGGCCCGTGACATGCGCGTATCGCCTGCCGTGGCCTCCAGCCGCATTGGCGAGTTGGAAAAGCACCTCGGAATTCGCCTGTTTAACCGCACCACGCGCTCTATCCAGCCGACCGAGCATGGCCGCATCTATTATCCTAAAGCGGTCGCGGTTTTGGACGCGCTGGAGGAAGCCGAGGCTGCGGTCCATGAGATCACCCTGAACCCGCGCGGATCGCTGTTTGTCTCGGCCCCCTTGGGCGTCGGACGGCGATTGATCGCACCCTTGGTCGTGACCTTCCAGGAACTCTATCCAGAAATTCACATCCGCCTGCGTCTGTCGGACCGCAAGATTGATCTGACCCATGAGGGCTTGGACGTGTCGTTCATCTTGGGCAATCCACCGGACTCGGTGTTGCGGATCAAGAACATCACCAATTGCCCGCGCGTGATCTGCGCCGCGCCGTCCTATTTGGCCAAGCGCGGCACCCCGAACACGGGCGCGGACCTGCTAAACGCGCCCCATGATTGCCTGCTTTTGCGCTTCCCCGGATCAACCGAGTTTCGCTGGACCCTCATGACCAGCGACGGCCCGCAACTGTTCGATGTCTCGGGTCCGCTGGCCTGCGATGATGGTGATGTGCTGACAGGATGGGCGCTGAATGGACACGGGCTGATCAACAAACCGCTGTTTGATGTGGCAGATCACCTGGCCGCTGGCACGCTGGTGGCGGTGTGCAGTGAGACCCAGCCGCCGGCCGCGCAGCTGGCGATGCTCTATCCGCATAAGCGCAACCAGGACCCCAAAACGCGCCTGTTTATCGAATTTATGGCCGAGCAAATCAAACCGGCCTTGCGCGAGCTGGAAGCCCTGCACCAGCTTGACCGCTAGCACCGGGAAGAAGGCCCGCGCCCGAATTGGGCTAAACACCTTCAAAGTTTCCTTGAAAGACTAATTTTTAATCGCGGTTTAAGCGAAAGCGACTGCGATCCGTGTTGGCCTTGGCCGACCCGTGGACGCGTATCTGTTGCAAGGTCAGATCCGCGCCCTCTGTCGCACCCGAAAAGAACCGAGCAAATCGGCAATGCCCTGAACCGTAAGATCAGACCTTAGTGGGAGGAACGACTATGTCTAACGCATCCATCGGGACGCCAGCGCAGCTGCGCGACCCTAATTATACCCCGGCCCTGCACAAAGCAGTGCCCCTCGGCATCCAGCACGTGCTGGCCATGTTCGTGTCCAACATCACGCCTGCGATTATTATCTCGGGCGCCGCTGGTTTTGGCTTCGGCTCTGACGCAGGCGCGCAGGGCTTCCCGGATATGACTTACCTTATCCAGATGTCGATGCTGTTTGCTGGCATTGCGACCTTGTTCCAGACCATCGGTCTTGGCCCGGTTGGCGCGCGTTTGCCCATCGTGCAAGGCACAAGCTTTGCGTTCATCCCGATCATGATCCCGCTTGTTGCGGGCAAGGGCGTCGAAGCTTTGCCTGCCCTGTTCGGCGGTGTTCTGATCGGTGGTATATTCCACGCACTGCTCGGCACCGTGATCGGTAAGATCCGCTTTGCCCTGCCGCCGCTGGTCACTGGCCTTGTTGTCACCATGATCGGTCTCGCACTGGTTAAGGTCGGCATCCAATATGCTGCGGGCGGTGTTCCTGCGATCAACAGCCCTGAGTATGGCAGCCTGCTGAACTGGTCTGCAGCCCTCGTGGTGGTTGGCGTGACGCTTGGCCTGAAGTTCTACGCCAAGGGGATGCTGTCGGTTTCCGCTGTCGTGATCGGTATTCTTGTGGGCTACCTCTACGCAATGGCCGTTGGTATGGTCACCGTTGAAGGCATCACAACAAGCTGGAACCGCGCTGCTGTCATCGCCTTCCCAGTGCCTTTCAAGTATGGGTTTGAGTTCAGCCTCGCCGCCGTCATCGGCTTTTGTCTCATGGCGTTTGTCTCTGCGGTTGAAACCGTGGGCGACGTATCTGGTATCACCAAAGGTGGTGCGGGTCGTGAAGCAACCGACAAAGAGATCGAAGGCGCGACCTATGCCGACGGTGTTGGCACAGCGATTGCTGGTATGTTCGGCGGTTTCCCGAACACCAGCTTCTCCCAGAACGTGGGCCTGATTGCGATGACTGGGGTGATGAGCCGCCATGTCGTCACCATCGGTGCAATCTTCCTGATCATCTGTGGCCTGATCCCAAAGGTTGGTGCTGTCATCCGCACCATCCCGATTGAGGTCTTGGGCGGCGGTGTGATCGTGATGTTCGGTATGGTTGTGGCTGCTGGTATCTCGATGCTGTCAGACGTGAACTGGAACCGTCGCAACATGGTGATCTTCGCGATTGCCCTGTCGGTCGGTCTTGGTCTGCAACTGGACCCCAAAGCGGTTCAGTATCTGCCCGATGCGGTCCGCATTCTCATGACCTCGGGTCTGCTGCCGGCGGCGTTGATCGCCATCGTCTTGAACCTTGTGCTGCCCGAAGAACTTGCGGCCGAGGCGACAGAAGAAGTGTCCGGCGGTATGGCAGGTCACGGCGGCGGTAGCTTGCCCAAAGACTAAGCGCAGCCTTTTGGCGCAAAACACAAAGCAGTCCCCTTAACCGGGGGCTGCTTTTTTCGTTTGAGGTCTACTAGAGCCACCAATCTGGTCTATACCCGTGCCGAACTGCGGCGCTTGGGTGCCGCATGGACCTGTTCGAGGACGCGCATGACCAAACGCACCAGCTTCGATTTGCATGGCTTTCTGCCTTACCAGCTGAAGGTTCTGGCCGACCACACCAGCCGCGCCTTTGCCGCGCGCTATAGTGGGCGGTTCGGCATATCAGTTGCGGAATGGCGGGTTGTGGCGAACCTCAGCCAAGCCGATGGCCCTGTCAGCGTGCGCGAAATCCATGCGCGCGTGGATATGGACAAATCCAAAGTCTCGCGCGCCGCCGTCCGGTTGGAAGCGGCGGGCTATATCACGAAGGCACCCTCGCAAGCCGATGGGCGCTTGGTGGAACTGGCCTTGAGCGAGGCAGGCCATGCGATGATGGCGGACTTGGCGCAGGAAGCTGAGGCGTTTCAGGCTGAGGTAGTTGCGGAACTTGGGCCAGAGGCGGACGCGTTTACAGCCGCCCTCGACCGCTTGATGGCCGCGCGCTGACGCAGCGGCGCACTAGACGGCAAGCGCACGGCTTGGCACATCTGGCGGGCAGTATCAGGGAGACAGACATGACCGACATCGTAATTCTATCGGGCGCACGCACCGCCATCGGCACCTTTGGCGGCGCGTTGGCGAATACACCACCGATTGCACTGGGCGCGCATGTGTCCAATGCCGCGATGGCGCGCGCCGGCGTTGCCCCTGAGCAGATCGGCACCGTTGTATTCGGCCATGTCATCAACACCGAACCGAGGGATATGTATCTGTCGCGCGTCGCGGCGATGGAGGCAGGCGTGCCCGACACGGTGCCCGCGATGAACGTGAACCGCCTGTGCGGGTCCGGTGTGCAGGCGATTGTGTCTGCAATGCAGACCTTGATGCTGGGCGATGCGTCCTTCGCGCTGGCAGGCGGGGCCGAGAGTATGAGCCGCGCGCCCTACATCATGCCCGCCGCCCGTTGGGGTCAGAAGATGGGCGATGTGCAGGCCCAAGACATGATGCTGGGCGCGCTAAACTGCCCGTTTGGCACTGGCCATATGGGGGTGACGGCGGAGAATGTTGCCGACGAGCATGGGATCACCCGCGACATGCAGGACGCCTTTGCGCTGGAAAGCCAGACGCGGGCGGCGCGAGCGATTGAGGCTGGGTATTTCGCGGATCAGATCGCGCCGATTGATGTGCGGGTGAAGCGCGACATGGTGCCGTTTGCTGTCGACGAGCATCCAAAGGCGACGACGATTGAGGCGCTTGGCGGTCTGCGCACCGTGTTCCAAAAAGACGGAACCGTGACGGCAGGCAATGCCAGCGGGATCAATGACGGGGCTGCGGCCGTGGTGATGGCGACGGCGGATGCGGCCAGGGCCGCTGGCCTGACGCCCCGCGCGCGGATCATCGGTTATGCTCATGCGGGCGTGCGGCCCGAGGTGATGGGCATCGGTCCGGTGCCAGCGGTCGAGGCGCTTCTGGCGAAAACCGGACTAAAGGCGAGTGACTTTGATGTGATCGAGTCTAACGAGGCATTTGCCGCGCAAGCCTTGGCGGTAAACAAGGGCCTCGGCTTTGATCCGGCGAAAGTGAACCCCAATGGCGGCGCGATTGCACTGGGCCACCCGGTCGGCGCGACGGGCGCGATCATCACCGTCAAGGCGCTGTATGAATTGGAACGCACAGGCGGCAAGCGCGCGTTGATCACCATGTGCATCGGCGGTGGGCAAGGGATCGCGCTGGCGATTGAGCTTACCTAACGCAGCTCCACCGAAACGCGACTCGACTGGCCGAACGCGTCGATGACTGACAGCGAAAGAAAGCCGAGGGGCGGTGCGGGCAAATAGGTCTCGCGCCGCTGCAACCGTGTGGCGATAGGCGCGCCATCGGCGAGCAACGTGAACGGCGGTGTGCCCCCGCGCAGCTTGATCACGAGGCCTGAAGGATTGCGCGCAAGCACCGCACCATCGGGGGGAAAGGCGATCCCCACGCCGTCGGTCTTGTCGCCGCGAAAACGCTGGAGCGGTTGGGGCAAGGATGCATTGCTGGCAATCAAGGTCGCGGGCGGCGGTGGGGGCGGCGTGGCGAAGTCGGGGCTGACGGCTTGGAAGGCCGCGAACAACATTGGGGCGGCCACATCTGCGCCGAATGCGCCCGGAACTGGCGTCCCGTCCGGGCGACCCAGCCAGACGCCAACCACGTATTCGCTGTCATACCCAATCGCCCAAGCGTCGCGGTGCCCGTAGCTGGTGCCTGTTTTATAGGCAAGACCCAGCGGTGCATTGGCGGGCGGGGGCACACCGCGCAGGATGTCACCGATATGCCACGCGGCCTCGGCTGAAATGACCTGCCCGCTCGGCGACTTACCCCCGCGCGCGAAGGCCCCATAGAGCGTCACCAACTCCTCAAGCGTGACGCCGACCCCGCCAAGGGCGACGGCAAGACCGGGCGCGCCACCGGGCAAGCGCGGCGAGACCCCGGCGCGGCGCAGACCTGCGATCAGTTGCGCAGGGCCAAGCGCGTCGGTCAGTTTCACCACGGGGATGTTCAGCGAGGCTTGCAGTGCGCCGCGCAGGGAAATCGTGCCGCGAAACTGGCGGTCGAAATTTTGCGGGGCGTAGGAGCCGAAAGCGGTCGGCGCATCCTCGATCAAGGTCTCGGGATGGCCGATACCTGCATCGAAGGCGAGGGCGTAGACCAGCGGTTTGAGCGTCGATCCGGGCGAGCGCACGGCGCGGGTCATATCGACGAAGCCTTGGCGCGCTTCGTCAGTTCCTGCCGAGCCGACACTGGCACGGACCAACCCGGTCTCGACCTCCATGACGACAATCGCAGCAGACAATCGCGGGCCAAGGGCGCGCGCGGTTTGAGCGGCCAGCGCTTCAAGGCGGGCCTGGAGGGGGGCGTTGAGGCTGAGGGTATGGCTTGCGGCATCGGGCGCGGTGCGGCGCATGCGGTCGGTCAGATGATGCGCCAGTTGCGGGAATGGACGGCGCGCGTCTGGCAGGGCGGCGGTGATGCGGCGTGCCTCGGGCGGCAGCACGCCCGCTGCGATCCCGCGCGCCAAAACCCGGTCGCGGGCGGCAATTGCGGTCGCGGCAAAGCGGTCTGGGCGGCGCGCCTCAGGCGCTTGCGGCAGAGCAACGAGCAAGGCAGCCTCAGCCGGGGTCAGGCGGCTGGGTTCCTTGCCAAGCCACGCCAATGATCCCGCACGAACGCCTTCGAGGTTGCCGCCAAACGGGGCCAGCGTCAGGTAAAGCGATAAAATTTGATCTTTGGTTAATTGCCGCTCCAGCGCCAAGGCCACCCGCACTTGGCGCAGCTTGCCTGACCACGCGCCGGTGCCGCTGCCTTCCAGCAAGCGCGCGACCTGCATGGTTAATGTGGACGCGCCCGACACGATCTCGCCCGCGCGGATCGCTTGGCTGACGGCGCGCAAGACCGCGTAGGGATCGACGCCCGCATGTTCAGCAAAACGCTGGTCTTCGTGGGCAAGCAACAACGCCAAATACAGCGGATCGACCTGCGCGGGGGTTGCACCCAAACGGTAGCGGCCATCCTCGACGGTGTAGGCGCGCAGCAGGGTGCCGGTTTGATCCAACATCTCGACGCTTTGCGCGGGGATTAGCGGGGGCAGATCGGTCGCCTCGACCCATTTGTCGACCCCGTCGCGCGCCGCAACCAGCGCGAACAGACCCGCCGCGAAAAGGAAGACCGCGCGGTGCATTTAGCGCACCACTTCTAGCCGCCCGGTGATGCCTTGGGCGCGAAATTGCGGGCGATACATATCCTCGACATGGGCGGCTGGATGGTGGAACGCGCCGGGCGTGACTGCGCGCACGATATAGGCCAGCTGCAAGGGCGTGGTGCCGCGCTGGTCAACGGCGGCGCGGAATTGGTCGCTGCGAAACTCGGTATTCTGCGGCGTCGTCTCCAGCGTTAACCAATCGAGCGCGCCAATATCGCCGGTGCTGAGTAGGTTCGGATTGTCGATCTCAAGGCCCGCAGGCAGCGGATCGACGACCATCAAGCGCCCCTCGCGCGCGCCCAAAGGCGTGACCTTGAGGACAGTGACAAGACGGGTGCCGACGCTGAGGCGTTCGGGCTGCACCGGTTCGCCTTCAAGCGTAAAATACAGCCGGTCGATGGCATATCCGTTGCCACCGGGATCAGGCGCAACCTCGGGCACGCCGAAGCGCGTAATAACGAGGGTTTCGGGGCGGGTGGAGGCGGTCTGAAACTCCATCGGGGTGAAGTTGGCGCTGTCCATCACCCGCACGAGAGGGCCTTCAGCGGGATCGCCGTTAACGATAAGATCGGCGCTGGTGCCTTCCAAAAGCGCTTGGGCCGCAAGCAGCGTCCACGCGGCCTCTTGAGTGGAACGCGGACGGTCTGGGCCTGCGAGACTGGCAGTCACGAGCGCGTCACGGTTGAGGACTTCGGTCCCCGCTTCGAGACCAAGCGCAAGCACTGCGGCGGCATCCCGGCGCGCGGTGCCGTAATCGTCGCGCCAAATGGCAGCCTCCGGCCGCGCGCCCAGAACGCGCGAATTGGCGGCGGCAAACAGGCGGTCCGCGCGGGGTTGGTCGCCGTAAGCGGCAAGCGCAGCACCAAGCTGGGCCAGCGCCATAGGTGTTCCGAAATCTCCGGCTTTGACGTCTGCGTAGTAGCGCAAATCGCCAATTGCGGCGGCCCCTTCGCGGGCGAGAACGTGCAGCGCGTAGGCGATTTCCTCGCCCCCCTTGTCGAAATCGGCAGCGTAGTTAACGCGGTTTTGCAGGTTCTCGAGGGCCAGCGTAAAGGCGCGGTCAGGCACCGCTATGCCTTGGGCGCGCGCGCGCGACAGCACGTCGGTCACGTAGGCATCCAGCCACAGATCGCCGGAGCCTGCGCGCCACAATCCGAACGCACCGTTGGAAGATTGGCGCGACAGCATGGTATCGACGGCCTCGGCGAGGCGGGTCGCGAGCGCCTCGTCTTGGTCAAGGCCCATCGCCTCGGCCAAGGGTTGCGCATAGAGCAGCGGCAGAGCGCGCGAGGCGATTTGTTCGGTGCAGCCCCATGGGTAGCGGTCGAGGGCAGCGAGCAATCCGGGCGCATCAAAACGCGCCAGAGGGCCTGCCGATAGGATGATCTGTGCCGTGCCCGGCTTGAAGCCCGCAAGCAGGTTTCGATCCAGCGTGAAGGTCGATCCGGGCACCAGCGTGATACGGTCCGAGACGCTGATTTCTGGGTCGTTGGCGCGCACGCCGAGCGCGAGATTGCGCTGCACGGAGGTGCCATCCGGGGTCGTCAGATCGATAGTGATGCGCGCGTCGCCCTCGCCGCGTGCGCGGATCGGGATTTCGAGGATTTCGCGGCCTTGGTCGGCGATCTCAACCGCACTGGGCAGGCGCGTCAAGTCAACCTCAAGTGGTCCATCGGCGGAGACGACAAGTGCCACGCGCCCGGAATCGCCGTCCACATGCGTTAACTCTAATCGCAAAAAGCTCTTGTCACCTGGAGCAAGGAACCGGGGCAGACTGGCGCTAAGAACGATGGGATCCCGCATTGTCACGTCGGCCTCAGCCTGACCAACGCCTTCATCCGTCCAGACCACAGCCATTAGGCGCACGGTGCCGTTGAACCCTTTGAGGTCAAAGCGCAAAGGCGCACGGCCATCGGGGCCGATCTGGATTGGACCGCTGAACGCGACGGCGAGGTCTTCGGTTGGCGGCGGCGCTTGCATGCGCATCGACGCGCCCGCATCGCCGCCAGACCGGACTTGGCCCATCGCGCCCTGCATTCCGTCGATCAGACGCCCGTAGATGTCGCGCAATCCAACGCCGAGCGCGCGTTGACCGAAGTAATGCGCGCCGGGGTCAGGGCTGTCGAAACTGGTGAGGTTGAGGATGCCCACATCGACGGCGGCGACGGTGGCATAGGCTTGGACGCCCTCGGGCAGATCGGGCACGAAGAGGCTGGCCAGCAGAGGGCCTGCGGCGGGGGCGATTTCGGGTGCATCAAACCGCACAGTCAGGGCTTGGGGGCCGGGATCGACGGCGGCGTGGACGAGGCCAAGCGCGCGGGCGGGTTGCTGTGCGGCGGCGCGGTCCATGGGGCGCAGGAGGCTGACGGTGACGTAGGCGCCGCTGCCCCAAGCGTCGGTGACGGGCAGGTTGAGGGTCGTTTCGCCAGCGGGCAAGGCATGGACGGCGCGGTCGATGATGCCGTCCGATAGGATGGTTAACAGGGCAGTGCCAGCTTGAGGCGTGGTGATGCGCAGGCGCGCTGTCTCGCCCACAGAATAGGCGTCTTTGTCGAGGCCAAGCTCCAGCAGATCGGGCGTGCTGGCGGCATCGCCCTCGCCGACCCAACCGGCGGAAAACTGGGTGGAGGCCGACAGGTAAGGCCCGTCATTGCGCACGACTTCAAGCTCGTAGCGGCCCCATTCAACCGGGGCCTCTATTGTCGCGCGTCCGGTGCTTAGATCAGCGCTTCCGGTGGCGACGCGGGTGCGGCGCGTGATCGGTTCCCACGACCAGTTTCCGTAAAGCTGATACCACTGATAATCGCGCTCAATGCGGTTCAGCGCCCAATCGACTTGCATGGATTGTGGCGACAGATCGGGGGCGAGGCTGACCAGTTCAAACCCGGCGGCGGAACCTTCTGCGGCGCGATCCTCGAACAGCGGACGGATACCGAGAAGTGGGCCGACGGGCGACAGGGCGCGGGTGATCTGACGCTCGATCGGGCGGCCACTGCCTTCGCTGAGCGTGACGGTCACGGCGGCGCTGATGGGGCGGTCGGTGGCAGGCAGATCGGGGAGCGGGATATTCAGGGTCGCGGCCCCGGTGGCGTCGGTGGTGGCGTCTGGCAAAGCGCTGGCTTGTGGCGTGGGGGCGCTGTCATGGCGACCAAAGTGGACACCCGGAAAGCCGTCGAGGGTTTGGCTGGCGCTCAAGCGAATCGTCCCCTCAAGCGGAAGATTAGGGGCAGGCGCGCCGAACAGATAATCTGCCTGCAAGGTTAATGGCATCGCAGCGCCAGCGGAAAGCGGGCCTTCGGGCGCGTCCAACACAAGGTCGAGGCGTTCGGGCAGGAAGTCTTCGACAAGCACACGCTCGCGCGTCACGGCGGCTGCATTAGGATCGACATGGACCGCGAGGCTCCAGGTGCCGCGCGGCACGGTTGCACCGAGGGGAAACCCGGTGGTGTAGCCGCCAGCACCGATGGGCTGGATAAGCTGGCGGCTGTATTCGACGCCATCGGGGCGGGATAGAATCAGCGTTAACGGAATGTCAGGGACGGCGATGCCCCTGGGATTGCGGGCCAGAAGTGTGGCCTGAATGACATCGCCCGCCCGATACGCACCCCGGTCGGTGGTCGCAAATATGTCGAGAGGCGGCGGCGAGCTGCGCCCGGCGACACCGCGATCAGACAGGTCAAGCTCGGGGTCGATCAGCGACAGGAACGCGAAATCGTCGGCCCCTTGGCGCACGGTCAAAAGCGCAGGCGCGGCCCCGGCGGGACCGTTCAAAAGCGCAGGCGCGATGCGGGCGTAGCCGTCGGTGTCGGTGGTAACCTCGGCCAGCACGCCATTGCTGCGGCTAATGATCTGAACGGTTGCGTCAGGCTTGGCGCTGGTGTCGCTGAGACCGCGCACATAGACATGCAGCCCGTCATTGCCCCGGTAGGTGGTCAGGCCCAGATCGCTGACGACGAACCATTGGCTGGCAGGCGGCGTGTTCTCGCCGGGCACGCCGGGAATTCGGGCGGTCAGGACATAAAGACCGGGGGTTAGGGTGCCGGTTTCAACCTCCAGCGGCAATCGCGTGGTGCTGTCGCGGTTCAGAGTGCTTTGGACGAGGCCCGTGCCTTGCCAGATTTCAGTCGCGCGATTCTCGGTAAAAAAGCCTTCCTCCCAAACCGGGATCGGGCGCGCAAAGAGGCCTTCTTGCATCGTGGTTAAGATGGTGCGGTCACTGACTTTGCTGAGACTTAGCGCAACCTCGGCCACGTTTACGGTGACAACGGGCAGAGCAACCTCGGCCCCGGCAGGCAGGATGTAGCCCCGCCCCGGAAACCGCAGCGACGGCGCACGGTCGCGCACGTAGATCTCAAGTGGCACGGTTTTGGACAGCACCTCGCCCGACGCGGCAGGCAGGCCCGCGCGGAAGGCAAGGCCGTAACGCTCGCCGTGGTTAATGCCATCGACGCAGATCTGGCGGTCCTCGGCGGTGACGGCAAGTCCTGTGACCGAGGTCCGCACAAACGGCGCGTAATCGACGCCAGCGGCCACCAGTGGTTCGGAGAAAATCGCACAGACACGCGGGGTGCTGCTGTCGTTGTCGACGCGGTGTTCGGTGATGCGGAAGCCGTGTTTGGCGATTGCATCCTCGATCGCCTGTTCGGTCTCGGGGCGCGGAAGGATCGCATTTGCCAGCCGCAACGCCGGGATCATATCGCGCCCCCGCCCCACGCCTTCCAGCCCCACGGCCATGACTGATAACGCGCCTGCCTGAAGCTGCGGATCGCCCGCGCGCAGGAACGCGTTGAGGCTGGAACTGATCGCGCGCTCACGCCAAGTCCTTGTTTCGCGAGAGTTCTCGCCAGTAAGTGCAGCGGCCAGTTGGGCGTAGGACAGCCAGTCGCGGGGCGCATCGGTTAAGGTTAACGCGGCCCCGGTGAAGCGTAACGCAGCCAAAGGCGCGCCCGACTGGCGAGCATCGCGGGCGGCATCCAGAAGCGCGCCAGCGGTCCATTCGCCGGCCACGTGGAACTGCGGCAAGGCGCGGGCCAGGTCGCGGGCGGCGGTGGCGTCCTCGGGGCGCAAAAAGCTGAGTTGGGCGAGGCGCGAGGATTGCGCGGCCAAAGCGGCGGGTGCTGTGGAAAAGACGCGGGCGGAGGTGGCGCCTTCAAACGGCGCAGCCTCGAGCGCGCTTGCCTTCGGAAAGCACGCGTTGGAGCGGGTGTTAAAGGTAAACGCGCCGCAATCGGGATCGGCAAGGCAGGCTGCGCGGCAGCTTTCAAAATCCGTCTCGAAGATCGAGATCAGATCGCCACCGGGGAAATCCATGTTCTGTGTGATGGCAATGCGGCGCTGGTCAAGCACATCTGGCAGCGGCTGGGCAGCGGCTGGCAGGGTTAACAAAACACTAATGGTTACGCCAAAAAGAGCAGAAAATCGCATAATACATCTCCGGGGACGGGACCTACATCGAGCGTCGCACATGCGCCCACGCGCAGGCAAGAGCGGGGCGATTAAGGAACGGTTCACTCTTTTGCGCGAAAACGCTTGGGCGAGAGATGAAAGACCGCGACTTGCGACACGCCTATGCCCACTGAGATCGAACAACACCTTGCCCGCGAACGGCGCGGGCGCTTGGCGGCTGAGCGGCTGCTCGACGTCAAAACCCGCGAGCTGGCGATGGCCAATGCGCAGCTGTCGCGCCACGCGTTAAGCTTAACCGACCAAATCGTTCAACAACGCGCCGAAGCCGCCGAATTGGTCGATGAGAACGCGCAGGTGAAATCTGATCTGGAGCAAGTTCAAGCGCGGCTCTGGTCCTCGTTCGAGGCGATCCCAGACGGGTTCGCGGTGTTTGATCGCGACAGCAAATTGGTTTTGGCGAATCCGGCATATTTGGCGGTTTTTGAAGGGCTTGAGGACGTGTGTCCGGGCATTCCTTATGCCGATCTGCTGGAATTGTGCATGTCCGAAGGGCTGGTTGATCCGGAGGGGTTAAGCCCGGCGGCGTGGCGCGATATGATGCTGGCGCGGTGGGACGCGCCTGAGATTGGCTCGCAGATTATCCGGCTTTGGAACGGCGCGTTTCTGAAGCTGAAAGACGAGCGGACACCACAAGGTGACGTGCTGAGCCTTGGCTTGAACATCACTGAAACGATACAGCACCAAGCCGATCTGAAGGACGCGCGGGAACGGGCAGAGGGCGCAAATCGCGCCAAATCAGCGTTCCTTGCAAATATGAGCCACGAGATTCGCACGCCCATGAACGGTGTCGTCGGAATGGCTGATCTGCTCTGCGATGGGGCGCTGTCGGACGAACAACGCCTTTATGCCGAGACGATCAGGAGCTCAGGCGAAGCGCTTTTGGTGATTATTAACGATGTGCTGGATTATTCGAAAATCGAGGCCGAGAAGCTGGAATTGAATCCGGAACCGTTTGATCTGGAACGTATTTTGCACGAAGTCTTGTTGCTGGTGCAACCCGGCGCAAAGGCCAAGGGCTTGCATGTGGCGGTGGATTTTGGCCTCGGCGTCATCGGTGAAATGATCGCGGATGCGGGGCGCTTGCGTCAAATCCTGACCAACCTTGTGGGAAATGCGATCAAGTTTACCGAAACGGGTCATGTCCTTGTGCGCGTGAAGCCCAATGAGGTTGCCGCACCCGGCCAGCAGGGCTTCAGCATCGAAATTGAAGATACCGGCATCGGCATTCCCGAAGACCTGCAAGGCCACATCTTTGGTGAATTCAATCAGGCTGAAGACGAGAAGAACCGCAAGTTTGAAGGCACGGGACTGGGTCTGGCGATCAGCCGTCATTTGGTGCGGCTCATGCAGGGCGATATCTGGGTGCGCTCTGTGCCCGGCGAGGGATCAACCTTTGGGATTGCGCTGACGCTGCCGCTTAGTCCGAACGCCAAACGGCCCGATCTGCCAAGGCCGCGCCGCATTCGCAGTGTCGCGATTGTCGATGATCTTAAGGTTAATCGCATGGTCTTGCGGCGTCACTTTGAGGCGCTTGGGCTTGGCGTTGCCAGCTTTGCCTCTGGCCCAGACCTGCTGGGCGCACTTGGCGGCGGGCAGGCCCCCGATCTGGTGATCACTGACCACGAGATGCCGGATATGAACGGGCCTGCATTGGCGCTCAAGCTGCAAAAAGCGGTGCCGGGATGCCCCGTGGTGCTGTTCAGCTCAGGGGCTGTGGCCGGGCTGAGTGCCGCCGAGCGTAAGCGTTTCGCTGCGATCTTAACCAAGCCCATGCTGCGTCGAGACCTGTTTGCCGCCCTGTCGCAACTCGACGAGGCGCTCGGGCCTGTGCCACCCAAAACGCGGGTGAGTACTGCGCCGCGCAGGGTCCCTGCCAAGGTGCGAATGCCGAAAAGTGTGGTGAAACCTGCGGCCCTCGCGCCAAAGCCTGCCGCCAAAGTTACCGCATCTACCACCGCGCTGAGGGTTCTAGCCGCAGATGACAACCGCACCAATCAACTGGTTTTTCGCAAGATGGTTAAGGATCAGGACATCGACCTTACCTTTGCAAGCAATGGGGTAGAGGCGGTTGCTGCCTATAAGGACCAACATCCTGCGGTGGTTTTTATGGATATTTCGATGCCCGAAATGGACGGAATGGAGGCAACACGCCACATCCGCGCCTATGAGATCGCGCAAAATCTGATGCCGGTTCCGATCATTGCGATGACCGCGCATGCGATGGACGGCGATGCCGAACGGATCATGACCAGTGGCATTAACCGTGTTCTGACAAAACCATTGCGCAAAGCCACACTTGTAGAAGAGATTACTGAGGCAGCCGGAAAAGAAGTGATTTCGGCCTAGGCGCGTTTGCGGGCTTTCGCGGCCTGTTGCTGCGGATAGGCACGGCGGAATATCCAGCGGGTATCCTCGCTTTGGGTCTTATCGAACGCATAGCCGCCGATGTCGAAGCCCTGAAGGTCTTTGGGGTCGGTGATCCGGTGCTCGACCATATAGCGCGCCATCGCCCCGCGTGCCTTTTTGGCGAAGAACCCGACGGTTTTGGCGGTGCCGTCCTTTTCTTCGAGGAACACGGGCGTGATCACCTTGGAGGTCAGCGCGCGCAGATCGACGGCCCCGAAATATTCACTGGAGGCGCAGTTAACGATAACTTCGCCGCCTACTTTCGCATTCTGCGCATCAAGCGCCTTTGCTAGACGGCTCCCCCAATAGGCATACAGCGTCTTGCCTTTCGCATTCTCAAGCCGACTGCCCATTTCCAAACGGTAAGGCTGGATCAGATCAAGCGGACGCAACAACCCGTAAAGCCCGGACAAAATCCGCACATGGTCTTGGGACCAGCGCAGATCATCCTCGGACAAAGTCGCGGCTTCCAATCCCTGATAGGTGTCCCCTGCGAAGGCGAGCGCTGCGGGTTTGCTGGTCTCGGGGTCGGACGCGCGAGCAAAGCTTTTGAACCGGTCGTGGTTAAGACGTGCGAGATCATCGCTAAGGTGCATAAGGCGACGCAGATCGCCGACACTGAGTTTGCGCGCAACTTTAGTCAACGTGTTTGCGTCTTTCTGAAAGTCGGGCATCGTCGCCGTATCGGGGGTCTCGACGGTCCAATCGAGGCGCTTGGCGGGAGAGAGTACAGCGAGCATTTTGGCGGACCTTTCTGTTCGTATCATGCCAGATAGGTGCGCCGCGCGCCCCTTCCAGCCATTTGTCAGCTATCGGCGTGCAGCGCGTCAAGGAACGCGGGGCCAAACCGCTCGGCACGGCGGGGACCGAGCAGTGTTTCCAGCGCCGAAAGTGACGTCGGGCGTTTTTCGGCGACCTTGCGCAGAAGCGAGGCCGAGCAGCTGACCGGTTTGTCGGTGCCGGTTGGCCCGTGCATTAACTCTGTTTGGATTTCGCAGAGGCGATCATAGACGGTCCCGGAGGCGCGGCCTGCCAGTGCGCGGCGCGCCGGGTGCATGTCGGCGGGAACTGCGCCGGATATGACCTCCAGAAAATCTGACCCGTATTTGTCCAGTTTCGTCGCGCCAACCCCGTTTATGCGCGCGAAGGCGTCGAGTGTATCTGGCTTCGTCTCGGCCATTTCGATCAAGGTGCGGTCGTTGAAGATCATATAGGCGGGCAGGCTCGCGGCCTCGGCCAGCGCGCGACGTTTGGCTTTGAGGGCCGATAGAAGCGGCGCGTCTTCATCGCTGACCAGCGCCTTGGGCATTGGCCGGCGGTCGGTTTTCTTCAAGAGATCGCGGCGAAGGTTAATGCTGGCCTCGCCGCGCAGGATCGGGCGGGCGGCTTCGGTCATCACCAGCGCGCCGTGTCTAGTCGCATCGGGGCGCATTAAATCATGCCCCATCATTTGGCGAAACACGCCCTGCCATGTGCGCTTGTCGAGGTCTTTGCCGACCCCGAATGTGGGCAGTGCGTCGTGGTTGCGGGCCTTGGTTTTGTCGGTCTCGATTCCCATAAGGATGTCGATCAGATGGCCCGCGCCGAAGCTTTCGCCGGTGCGTAGGGCGGCTGACAAGGCCTTGCGCACGGCCTCGGTCCCGTCGAACACATCGGGGGGCTTGTCGCAGAGATCGCAGTTGGAACAGGGAGTTGCGTCCTCGCCAAAGTAGCCCAGCAGTTGAACGCGGCGACAGCCCAGCGCTTCGGCCAGACCCAGAAGTGCGTTGAGGCGACCGTGATCGGCCCCTTTGCGCTCGGGCGGGGCGATGCCTTCGTCGATCTGGCCGCGACGCAGGCGGATATCGTCGGGACCGAACAGAGTTAACGTCTCGGCGGGCGCGCCATCGCGGCCTGCACGGCCAATTTCTTGGTAATATGCCTCGATGCTTTTGGGCAGATCGGCATGGGCGACCCAGCGGATATCGGGCTTGTCGACGCCCATCCCGAAGGCGACTGTGGCGACCACGATCAGGCCGTCCTCGCGCGAAAAGCGGGCCTCGACCTCGCGGCGCGGCGCGGATTCCATCCCGCCGTGATAGGCGACCGCGTTGTGGCCGTCTTCGCGCAGGGCTTGTGCCAGGGTTTCGGTTTTCGCGCGCGTGCCGCAATACACGATGCCCGATTGGCCTTTGCGCGCAGAGGCAAAATCGAGGATCTGGCGGCGCGGCTGATCTTTGGGCTGGAACGCGAGGTGGATATTAGGGCGATCAAAGCCACGCAGGAAGCTGCGGGGGGCTTGGCCATCGAATAGCTTTTCGACGATTTCTTCGCGGGTTTCGGCGTCCGCCGTGGCGGTAAAGGCGGCGAGGGGGACGTTCAGGCTGCGGCGTAGCGCGCCGATGCGCAGGTAATCGGGCCGGAAATCATGGCCCCATTGGCTGACGCAATGCGCCTCGTCCACCGCGATAAGGTTAATGCCAGCGCGGCGCAGCAAGCCTTCGGTCGCCGAGGATGCGAGGCGCTCGGGCGCCATATAGAGCAGCCGCAACGACCCGTCGCGCAGCCCGTCGAGCACCGCATCGGTTTCTTCCTCGGTATTGCCGGAGGTCAGCGCGCCTGCCTCCACCCCCAATTCCTTCAACGACCGCACTTGATCGCGCATAAGCGCAATCAGCGGCGAGATCACGACTGTGACGCCCTCACGCACCAATGCGGGCAACTGGAAACACAAGGATTTGCCGCCGCCCGTGGGCATGATCGCCAGCACGTTTTCGCCGTCGATCACGGCTTGGGCGATTTCCTCCTGTCCGGGGCGGAAGGCGTCAAAGCCGAAGACGCGGTGCAACACCTCGTTGGGGTCGGACATGGGTTGGACTACCAGATATGGCGGAATGGAACAGGCCACACCTTCCCATAGCACCGAGGACTGAACAACCCGTTAGCGGTCAAATCACATGAAGAACGAGGCGTTGTTGATCAAGATTATGCGTGCTGCGTAGACGGCGATCAGCGCCACGAGGGGGGCCAGATCGATCCCGCCCAGATCAGGCATAAACTGACGGATGCGACCATAAAGCGGCTCTAGCAGGCGATTGATGCCATACCAAAGCTGCGACACCAGCGGCTGACGCAGGTTGAGCACTTGGAAATTGATCAGCCAGCTCATGATGATGTGGACGATCATGATGAACCACAAGACGTCGAGGATCAGAAGCAGGATTTGCAGGAGCGATGTCATGGGGCGGACCTTCATCAATGGGTTTCCTATGACCTAAGCCCGAGGGTTCCCCGGTGCAATCCCTTGCCCTGACGTATGGCCTTGACGTTAACGTCAACACACGCAAGTTGACGGGTGAAGGAGCCGTCCAAATGTATCCCATCTTCCGTATGGCCAAAGAGTTCATCGTCCACCGCAATGCGCCTGCCCTCAAACCCGGTGACACCCATGTCAGCCACCATATCTGTTGGCCCTGGGACATTGATCCGTGGATGGAGTTGAACAACGGGCGCACGCTGACGCTGTTTGATCTAGGGCGGCTGGTAATGCTGAAGCGGTGCGGTGCGGTCAGCGCACTTGCCAAGCACAAATGGGGCGCGACGGTTGCGGGTTCGTCTGTTCGGTATCGCGCACGGGTGCGGATGTTTCAGCGGGTGCGTGTGACCTCGCAGATCGTCGGCGCGGATCAGCGGTTCAACTATATCACCCAAGAAATGTGGCGCGGCGAGACTTGCACCAGCCAGTCCCTGCTGCGCATCGCGATCACCGACAAGAACGGGATCGTTCCCAGCGAGAAGGTGCGCGAGGCGATGAATATGCAAGATCTGCCCCTGCCGCCCGATTGGGTGATCGCTTGGACTGACGCAGAGGCAACCCGTCCCTGGCCCCCAAACGCCTGAAACTGATTGCGCCAAACCCGGTCGCCTGTCTAACTGCGCGCCAAGTAGTTCGGGGGGAACGACATGGCACCATCACATCGCAAGCGCATCTGGGGTTGGTTCTTCTTTGACTGGGCCTCGCAGCCCTACAACACCCTGATCCTGACCTTCGTATTCGGCCCTTATATTGCCGAGTTGTTGGGCAGTGGATCGGACGCGCAGGCCGCTTGGGGCTTTGGTGTGGCAGCGGCGGGTGTGATTATCGCGATCTCGGCGCCGGTCTTGGGCGCGATTGCGGACACGGGCGGCAGTCGGATGAAGTGGATCTGGGTCTTCTCGGTCATGTATGTGATCGGCGCGTCGGGCGTCTGGATTGCCGATCCGAATGACTTCAACCTGATCCTCGTTTTGTGCTTGTTTGGCCTCGGCCTGATCGGGATGGAGTTTGCGACGGTCTTCACAAACTCGATGCTGCCGGACCTTGGCACGAAAGAGGAAATCGGCAGCATTTCCGGCAATGGCTGGGCTTTCGGGTATATCGGCGGGCTGATCGCACTGGTGATCATGCTGCTGTTATTTGCCGAGAGCGCCACAACCGGCAAGACAATGCTGGGAATCGATCCGCTATTTGGTCTGGATGCGAGCGCACGCGAGGGCACCCGCTTTGTCGGGCCGCTGACCGCGATCTGGTATATCGTGTTCATGATCCCGTTCTTTCTATGGGTCCGCGATCCGCGCGCTGTCAAAGCCCCCAAAGGCGCTGTCAAAGCCGCCCTTGGCGATCTTAGCCGCACGATCAAAAGCCTGCCGGGGCGCAAGTCGCTGTTTGCCTATCTGGGCAGCTCGATGTTCTACCGCGACGGCCTGAACGGCATGTATACCTTTGGCGGCATCTATGCGGCGGGCGTGCTGGGCTGGTCGGTGATCGACACTGGCATCTTTGGTATCTTGGCAATCATCACCGGCGCAATATTTGCGTGGCTGGGTGGCCGCGCGGATAAAGCCTACGGGCCAAAGCCGGTGATCGCGGCCTGCATTATTGTGCTGACCTTGGTGGCGATCAGCATCGTGTTCGTGTCGCGCAGTTCGGTCTTTGGTGTCGCGGTGGACGAGGCCTCGCGCCTGCCGGACGTCGCATTCTATATCCTCGGGGCCCTGATCGGCGCGGCAGGCGGCGCGCTGCAATCGGCGAGCCGCACGATGATGGTGCACCAAGCCGACCCTGCACGGATGACCGAGGCGTTTGGCCTTTACGCGCTGGCGGGCAAAGCCACTTCGTTCCTCGCGCCCTTCCTGATCGGCGTCGTGACGCTGGCGACGGGCAGCCAGCAAATCGGCGTGACACCCTTGATCGGCTTGTTCCTTGTCGGCCTGATCATGTTGATTTGGGTGCGCCCTGACGGAGATCACGCTGCATGATCCGCGCGCTCTTTGTTCTTATGTTGCTGGCCACGCCTGCATCGGCCCAAACCCTCGCCAACCAGTTGTTCGGTGCTTTGCAAGACGGGTCCAGCCAGCGGGCGGAGGTGTTTGGCACCTATGCCAAGGGCTGTGTTGCAGGCGGGGTAGAGTTGCCGGAAACCGGGCCAACATGGCAGGCCATGCGCCTGAGCCGGGGTCGCAACTGGGGGCATCCTGATCTGATCGCCTTTGTCGAACGCCTTAGCCGTGCTGCTGTGACGGACGCCGAATGGCCCGGCATCTATGTGGGCGATATGAGCCAACCGCGCGGCGGGCCGATGACCAGCGGGCACCAAAGCCACCAGCTTGGCCTTGATGTGGATATCTGGATGCTGCGCCCGGATCGCCTGAACCTGAGCCGGGCCGAGCGGGAGAGCCTATCGTCGATCTCTGTGCGCTCGTCTGACCAGACCCGCGTGAACCAGAACTTCACCTACGCGCATATAGCTTTGTTGCGCGCGGCAGCCCTCGACCCGGCGGTGGACCGCATATTTGTCACGCCGCCCGTAAAGATCGCTATGTGCAACGCAGCCGAAGGCAACAAGGATTGGCTGCAGAAAATACGCCCGCTTCAGGGGCACCACTATCATTTCCATGTGCGCCTGAAATGCCCGCGCGGAGATCGCAACTGCGAGACGCAACGCCCAACCGTGCGGGATCTATCCGATGGCGGCAATGGCTGCGATGCGACGCTAAACTGGTGGGTCACGGACTATCTGAACCCGCCGCCGCGTGATCCGAACGCCCCCACCCCACCGCCGCGCCGTGGTGCGCGCGACTACACAATGGCTGATCTGCCTCGTCAATGCGCCGACGTTCTCGCCTCCAACTAGCGGCACTGGCACTTTGCGTGTCAGCCCTGCCCGCACTGGCCGAGCCGCAATGGCTGGGCAGCGTCATGGTGAGCGCGGATGTGGACGGCTTCGGTGGGTTTTCCGGGATTGAGGTGGACGAGACAGGCACGCAGATGACGGCGGTGTCGGACAAAGGTCTGGTGATGCGCGGGCGGATTACCCGCGATGCCAGCGGTGCGCCGACCGGCCTTGAAGACACGCAATTCACGCAGCTAACCGACGGGCGGGGCGAGCGAATGCCGGAGTGGCGCTCGGACGCGGAAGGGCTGGCAATGGATGCGCGGGGCCGGATGTATGTGTCGTTCGAGGGCGATAGCGGGCGCGTCTGGCGCTACGACGTCTTTGGCGGCCCCGCGACGGAGCTGCGCGGTCCAGATGGCTTCAATGCGTTGCAGGGCAATTCCGGACTGGAGGCCATCGCCATCGCGGCGAACGGCACGGTCTATACCCTGCCCGAGCGCTCTGGTCGGTTGGATCGCCCCTATCCGGTCTGGCGTCTGCGAAACGGGCGTTGGGATCAGCCGTTCGGTATCCCGCGCCGCCCGCCGCATCTGGCGGTTGGTCTTGATATCGGGCCGGATGGACGCCTCTATCTGCTGGAGCGGGATTTTTCAGGGCTATCCTTTTCAACGCGTATCAGGCGGTTCGATCTGGGGCCAAACGGCGTCAGCGGCGAGACAGTGCTGCTGGAGACACCAAAGGGCACACACATGAACCTCGAAGGCCTCGCCATTTGGGAAGACGCGTCCGGTGCAATCCGTGCCACGATGATCGCCGACAATAATTTTCGGAGTTTCCTGAGCACTGACCTAATCGAATATCGCTTCGCGCCGATGCCTTGACGACGCGCGCAAGCAGGGTCTAAAGCGTCCCGTCCCCGCATCAAGCTTGGGCCAAGTATCCGACTACCTTGTCAAAACGGAAAACATCTATGACCCGCATTCACTTGCCCGGCATCTTTGCCATGGCGGCCATTGTCGTCGCCTCTAATATCCTCGTGCAATTCCTGTTCGGCAATTGGCTGACCTGGGGCGCGTTCACCTATCCGCTTGCCTTCCTCGTCACCGACATCATGAACCGCGTCTACGGCGCACCCGCTGCGCGCAAAGTCGTGCTTGCGGGCTTTGCGGTGGGCGTCGCCTGCTCGCTGATCGGCACGCAGATTATGGGCGAATTTGGCCCGCTGGTGACATTGCGCATCGCCATCGGATCAGGCCTCGCGTTCCTGACGGCACAACTGCTGGACGTGGCGATCTTTAACCGCTTGCGCGACGGCAAGTGGTGGACTGCGCCATTGGCCTCGACGCTCATCGGGTCGACCATTGATACGGCGCTGTTCTTCACCATCGCCTTCTCCGGCGCGCTGTCATTTATCGAGCCTGCCAATGACGTGTCTTGGGCCGGCGAGATGCTGCCGATGCTGGGGCTTGGCCCGGTGGCCCCCCTATGGGTGTCGCTGGCAGTGGCAGATTGGGGTGTGAAACTGACATTGGCGCTAATGGCCCTGGTGCCGTTCCGAATGATCGTTTTGCGACTGCGTCCAAACCTTGCATAAAATGTTTTGACATACACAAAATCTGTGGCAGGCTGCCTTCAACAGCAACTTAATGAAAGGAGGTGGTCCAGTGTCTAGAGGATTATTGGAGCGAGGTGTCGGAACAGGCTTGGAGGTTTCCAGCTAGGGCAATCCTTGGCTGAATCGCCGCCAGGTCGGGCTAAAATGACGGTAGTCTCACCGGCCCCACCTCCCGAATTTCTCGAAGGGTCGTCCGCAAGGGCGACCCTTTCGATTTGGCGGCACCCCTTTGTCGGGATAGAAGCGGGATCATGTTGACCGTAACGCCAGAAATCACCATCGCCGATTGGGAGCTGACGGAGAACTTTGTCCGCGCCTCCGGTCCGGGTGGGCAAAACGTCAACAAGGTTTCCACGGCGGTGGAGTTGCGGTTTGAGGCCGAACGCTCGCCCAATTTACCGCCTGCGGTGAAGGTGCGGCTGAAACGGCTGGCGGGGCGTCGCTGGACCAAAGAGGGCGCGGTGATCTTGTTCGTGGAGGAGACGCGGTCCCAAGCGCGAAACCGAGAGATCGCGCGGGACCGATTGGCCGAGCTGGTATTGGCGGCGACTGTGGTGCCTAAAAGGCGCGTGAAAACGCGGCCCACGCGCGGGTCCGTGGAGCGGAGGCTGAAGGGCAAGAAGGTGCGGGCAGAGGTGAAGAAGGGTCGGGGGGATTGGGGTGAGGGGGGGTAAATTTTTCCTCACGGTGTCTTACATTTTCGTGATATCATCTTATATCTCTCAACAGTTGCGGGAAATATTACTGGAGAAATGATGTGGCTGATAAAAAAGTTATTTTTATTGCGTTCGCTATGCCAGACAAGACCCAAAGAGATTTATTGAAAGGTCAATCTCTTAACACGGCATCGCCATTCGAGTACATCGATATGTCTGTTAAAGAAGCTTATGATGCAGAGTGGAAGAAGCGAGTTCGAACAAGAATTAGAAGATCTGATGGTGTTATTGTTTTAGTTAGTAAAAACTCTACTGCATCAGAGGGGCAAAAATGGGAAATTCAGTGCGCGAAGGAAGAAAAAATCCCAATTCGCGGAATTTGGACCTACAAAGATGACCGAACGAACATAATGGGCGTGAACACGACGGTTTGGACATGGGCGAACATTACAAGCTTCATCGACTCTCTTGGGTAACAGTATGAGAAAAGCATTGGTTGTTGGCATCGATTACTATGAGCACTCAAGCGACCTATATGGTTGCGTGAATGATGCTCATAATATCAAAGCAGTTCTTGAGCGAAACGGTGATGGTACTAAGAATTTTGACGTCATGCTCCTAACGGGCACGGGCCCAAAACAGGCCGTCGCACGACGAGACTTAAGACAATCGATCGTTGATCTCTTCGCTAGCGAAAATGAAATTGCTTTACTATACTTTGCGGGACATGGCTTTGTAGATCAAGTCGGTGGATACTTAATAACTTCTGATACGGAAGATGGTGATGACGGAGTGTCTCTGAATGAAATTATCCAGATAGCGAACGATTCCAAAACGCAGAATAGACTCGTGGTTCTTGATAGCTGTCATTCTGGAATTGCAGGAAACCGTAATGTCAATGATGCTCACGTTACTCTAAACTCCGGGGTTACCATCTTGACGGCTTCATCACAGTCGCAATATGCTATGGAAAAAAATGGGTCGGGTTTGTTCACAACCCTGTTCGTTGACGCTTTAAATGGTGGTGCTGCAAATCTGATGGGCTTTATAACGCCCGGCGCTGTTTATGCCCATATTGACCAGTCACTTGGTGCTTGGGATCAGCGGCCACTATTCAAAACAAATGTAACGAGCTTTAACTCACTTAGGGAAGTCGCTGCCCCAATTGATCTCGGCATATTGAAGAAAATTTGCCAATACTTTCCTAATCCTAGCGAAGACCACCAGTTAGATCCAGACTATGAGCCCGACAGTCCAAGTCCTGATCCAGTGAAAACAGAGATGCTCGCAGACCTACAAGAGATGGTGAAGGTGAATTTGGTGCGCCCTATCGGCGAAAAGCACATGTATTTTGCAGCAATGAAGTCGAAGTCATGTGGACTAACACTGCTGGGCGAACATTATTGGAAGCTAGTAGCCAACGACGTCATCTGAACCCTGCTTGCCTAAACCACCACCTCAATCCGTTCCTGCTCCCCAACCCCGAACACCCGCTTATACCGCTCGATCTCGCCTGCAGGCCCCATGGCCTTCTCGGGGTTGTCGCTCAGCTTGACTGTGGGCCGCCCGTTGGCGGAGACCGCCTTGCACACCACCGAGAATGGCGCGAGACCGTCACCTGGCACGAGCCCGCGAAAATCGTTGGTCAGCAGAGTGCCCCACCCGAACGACACCCGCACACGGTCTGAGAATTGCGCATGCAGCTCGGCAATCTTGGCCACATCAAGCCCGTCTGAGAAGATCACCAGCTTCTCGCGTGGGTCTTCACCGCGCTCTTTCCACCACTTAATCGCGATCTCGGCCCCTGTTGCGGGATCCCCGCTGTCGATGCGGATCCCGGTCCATCCGGCCAGCCAATCGGGCGCGTGGTTCAGAAAGCCCTCGGTGCCGTAGGTATCGGGCAGGATGATGCGCAGATTGCCTTCGTGTTCTTCATGCCAATCGGCGAGCACGTCGTAGGGGGCCGCCGCCAGCGCTTGGTCATCCTCGGCCAGAGCGGCATAGACCATGGGCAATTCATGGGCGTTGGTGCCGATGGCTTCGACCTCGCGCCGCATTGCGATCAGGCAGTTGGAGGTGCCGACAAACTTACCCCCTAGGCCTTCCTGCATGGCTTGCACGCACCAGTCTTGCCACATGAACGAATGCCTGCGCCGCGTACCGAAATCGGCGATGCGCAGACCGTCAATTTCGCGCAACCCCTCAACCTTTTCCCACAGCTTGGTCATGGCGCGGGCATAGAGCACCTGCAGCTCAAACCGACCCATCCGCGCCAGCACGGCACGCCCGCGCAATTCCATCAACACCGACAGCGCGGGAATTTCCCAGAGCATCACCTCGGGCCAAGTGCCTTCAAAGGTCAGCTCATATTGGTCGCCTTTGCGCTCTAGGTGGTAGGGCGGCAGGCGGAGTGCCTCAAACCAGTCCATGAAATCGGGCCGGAACATCTGGCGCTTGCCGTAGAAGGTGTTGCCGCGCATCCAAGTGCTCTCGCCCCGGCTGAGGGACAGGCCGCGAATATGGTCGAGTTGCTCGCGCAATTCACCCTCGTCGATGAGATGCGCCAAGGGGATGTGCAGCGAGCGGTTGATCAGGCTGAAGGTGACTTGCGTGTCGGGTTTGTTGCGAAACACCGATTGGCACATCAGCAGTTTATAGAAATCGGTGTCGATCAGCGAGCGCACGATCGGGTCGATTTTCCATTTGTGATTGTAGACGCGCGACGCGATATCCATGGGGTGTCCTTCTGGGGGGATCGTGCAGGGCCGGGCGGCCTAGCGCAAGGCAGCGACGTGGCGTTTGCGCTCGTCATCAAGGGACTTATGCGACTGGCGCGCGGATTTCAGCGCGTCGTTCAAGGGCTCGCCGTCGATGGCAGCGGCAGCGATTTGCGACATCGAATAGGTGGAGACTTTGGCGACGCCTTTCAGCGCCACCCGGCACAGCGCCAGGGCCGTTAGGTAGGTGGTTTGCGCGCCGCGCACGCCGGGGCCGCCTGCGGCCCGGTTCATCGAGACCGCCTCGCAGGCCTTCACATCCGTGGACACGTAGCTGCGGCAGATCATCGGGCGCACGGCATAGGCGCGGCACATTCGCGTTTCGGGATCAAGCGAGGGGCACGCCTTGGGGTGCCAAGCGCGCCCATCGGGTTGGCCAGCCAGAGGGCTGAGCGCCTCGTATAGATTGCGCGCCTCGGCCCCGGTGATCGTGCCGCCATCATCGCCCGTCAGGATGCAACAGAACGCACAGCCTTGCGCGCAATCGAGGCCTTCGGGTTCCGGTGTCGATTGCAACTCGATCCAGCCGATGCCGGTTGCGGCGGCGCCATTGGCCAACTCGCGCAGCAATTTATCAGAGTTCGCGCCTTGGAACTGCGCCTTATCGTAGAACACGAGCAGGATTTTGCGCGCACGCTCGACCATCTCGGGCGGGGTGCCGGGCAGTTTGGCGCGTGCAAGGCGCGCGCGCAGATCAGGGGGCTTAGGCAAGGGTCACACCCGCGTCGGTCATGCCTTGGTTGGCGGCTTTGAGCGATCCGTTGAAATCGATGGCGCGGCAGAGGTCTTGGCGGACGGTGACTGCAAAGCCCAGTTTGGCGGCGTCGACGGTGGAGAAATTCACGCAGAAATCCGTCGCGAGGCCGACGAGCGTCAATGCCTCGATCCCGCGCGTGCGGCAGTAGCCTTCAAGGCCGGTGGGCGTGGTGTGGTCATTCTCGAAGAACGCAGAATAGCTGTCGATGGCCGGGTTGTAGCCCTTGCGGATGATCATATCGGCGCGGTCTGCGGCGAGGTCTTTGTGGAATTCCGAGCCGTCTGTGCCCTGGATGCAGTGATCCGGCCACAGGACTTGGGGGCCATAAGGGAAGTCCACAACGCTCATCGGCGCGGCCCCTTCATGGGATGACGCGAAGGACGAATGGCCCGCCGGGTGCCAGTCTTGCGTCAAGATCACTGCGTCAAACGCGTCCATGAGCGCGTTGATGCCGGGCACGATCAGATCGCCTTCGGACACGGCAAGCGCGCCACCGGGGCAGAAGTCGTTTTGCACATCGATCACAAGCAGCGCATGGGTCATCTGGGGCCTCGTCCGTCAATTCGACCGCCACCCTAAGCCTTGCCGCCCCAAGCGCAACGGCGTATCTGGCCGCATATGTTTACCGTTGCCGCCCTTTATCACTTCACTCGGTTCGCCGATCCTGATGCCCTGATCCCGCCCTTGCGCAGCTTAGGCGAGGCGCAGGGTGTGCGCGGATCGTTGTTGATCGCGTCTGAGGGTGTGAATGGCACGATTGCAGGCACGCGCGTGGGGATTGACGCGGTGCTGGCGCATTTGCGGGGGCTTCCGGGATGTGGCGCGCTGGAGTGGAAGGAAAGTTTTGCGGCTGAGATGCCGTTTGGGCGGCTGAAGGTGCGCTTGAAGCGCGAGATTGTGACCATGGGCCAACCGGATGTGGACCCGACTTGCGCGGTGGGGCGCTATGTCGATCCGGCCGATTGGAACGCCTTGATCAGCGCGCCGGATGTCGCCGCGATCGACACGCGCAATGATTACGAGGTGGCGATTGGGACGTTTCGCGGTGCGATTGATCCGGGCACGGAAAGCTTTCGCGGATTCCCCAAATGGTGGGAAGACAACGCCGAGCGCTTCCATAACAAGCGGATCGCGATGTTCTGCACCGGCGGAATTCGGTGCGAGAAATCAACGAATTACCTGATGAGCCAAGGTGTAGAGGAGGTCTTTCATCTGAAAGGCGGCATCCTGAAATACCTTGAGGAGATCCCCAAGGAGGACAGCCTCTGGGACGGGTCATGCTTTGTCTTTGACGAGCGTGTGTCGGTTGAACATGGGTTAGCCGAGGGCGCGCATTTGCTATGCCGGGCCTGTCGTCGCCCGATAGAGCCGTCGGATATGGAGCGTCCTGAGTTTGAGTTGGGCGTCAGTTGCCACCAGTGTTTGGCTCAGCATTCCGAGGCGGATCGCGCGCGGTTCCGCGAACGGCAAAAGCAGATTGCGCTGTCGCATGCGCGCGGCGAGAGCCATTTGTCGAGGGATGGCTAGATGCCTCACGTTTTGACGCGGCTGTCGGACCTCAATTCGCTGCCGTTCGATCAGATTATCGACGCGCGCTCGCCTGCGGAATTTGCCGAGGATCACATTCCGGGCGCGGTGAATATGCCGTCGCTGAGCAATGAAGAACGCGCGGTGGTGGGCACGATTTATGTGCAAGAGAGCCGGTTTAAGGCTCGCAAAGTTGGCGCTGCGATGGTCGCGCGCAACATCGCGGCGCATCTTGAGGGGCCACTGGCTGCGCAAGACGGAGCATGGCGGCCCTTGGTGTATTGCTGGCGTGGCGGGCAGCGATCCGGCGCATTTGCCAATTATCTGACCCAAGTGGGCTGGCGCGCCGATACGATTGAGGGCGGCTATAAGAGCTACCGCAAGCTGGTCATGCAGAGGTGTTATGAGGTGCCGTTTGCGCCGCGCGTGATCTTGCTGGACGGCCATACCGGAACCGCAAAAACCGATCTGCTGCATCTGTTGGCCAAGCGCGGGGTGCAGGTGCTGGACCTTGAAGGGGCGGCGAACCATCGCGGGTCTGCCTTTGGTGCGCGCGCCGGCGGACAACCCAGCCAGAAGCATTTTGAAGGGGTCTTGGCCGAGGCGATGGAAGGGTTTGATCCGTCGCGCCCCGTGGTGATCGAGGCGGAAAGCAGCAAGGTTGGCGCACGCATTGTGCCGCCCTCGATCTGGGCTGCGATGAAGGACGCGCCGCGCATTCGGATTGTAGCACCGATTGGCGTGCGCGCCGATTATTTGACCGGAGCCTATGCGGATTTATGGGCGAACCCGGTGGGGCTTGCGACGGGCTTGAGGGCGTTGGAGCCGCTGCATTCCGCTGAGACTTTGGCGCGTTGGCGGACATTGACTGGGGCGGGTGAGTATCGCGCGTTTACCGAGGAATTGATGGTCCAGCATTATGACGCGCGCTACGGCAAGGGTCGGCGCGAGGATGTGACGGAAGTGGCGACTGAGCGGCTTGATCCCTCGGCGCTGGACGTGCTTGCGGGCGAGATCGAGGCGCGGCTTAGCGCAATGTAATCGCGCTGCCATCGGTGATGTGGCCGATAATATGCGCGCCCTCGATCTTGTTGCAAAGCGCATCTGCCTCGGTCGCGGGGATGGCGGCAAGAAGACCCCCACTGGTTTGCGGATCGAAGAGAAGCTCAGCCTTTGGGCTGGTGGTTGCGATGTCCGGCAAGGTGGCGCGGTTGGCGGGATAGAGGCTGGAGCGGATGCCCGCCTCAGCGGCCTCGATTGCGCCGGGATAGGTTTCGATTGCATCCGTTTGCAGTTCCGCCCCGACGCCTGAGGCCTGACACATCCGCGACAAATGCCCGGCAAGGCCGAAGCCGGTCACGTCGGTCATCGCATGGGCGTGGGGGGCGAGGTTCGCTGCGGCCTCGGTCTGCGGCATCGCCATAGCGGACAGCATCGCGGCCACGTCGCGGCCATCGGCGCTTCCCTGCATTTCAGCCGCCAGCAGCACGCCAGTTCCAATAGGACGGGTCAGAATCAGCGCGTCACCGGGGCGCGCGCCTGCCAGCGTAATCGGGGATTTCGCAAGGCCCGTCACGGTGAAGCCGAGGGTCATTTCCGCGCCTTGGGTGGTGTGACCCCCGACCAGTTCCGCCCCAAGCGGGGTGAGGATACCAGTGATTGCGATGGTGATTTCGCGAAGGGTTTCACGCTGCATTTTGGGCGACATTTGCGGCAGGATGACACTAGACAGCACGGCTTGCGGCGCGGCCCCCATCGCCCAAACATCGCCGAGCGCGTGGACCAGCGCGATACGGGCCATAAGCCACGGATCCTCGGTGATCGCGCGCAGATGGTCGGTGCTGAGGACTTGAACGCCGTCTTTGTGAGCAAGGATTGCGGCGTCATCCCCGGCTTGGGACAGCACATCGGCGCGGGTTGGTTTGGGCAGGGCGGCGAGCGCGCTATCGAGGTCATCGGACCCGACTTTTGCGCCGCAGCCCCCGCATAATGGGGCAGCCTCAACCGCCTCGCGCACCCCTAGGGCGGCGTTTTGCGGCGCGGGGGGCGTGGGCATTTTGGGCAGATCGGTGAACTTCTCCATGAAGTCTTGATCGATCTTATTTTTGAGCTTCCACAGCAGCGAACCGGCGGCGCGGAAACCCGCTTTGTCGGCCACCGCGCGCTTGCCACCCAGCGAGATCAGCTTGAGATAATCGCGTTGAGGCACGTAGGGTTTGCGCGGCGCGCCGATCAGATCAGCGCGCAGGTTGTGCAGCAAAACAGGCGCTTGGCGCACCGCGAACACCCCCGCTTTGGATCGCGGGTTGGCGCGCATATGGGCGCAATCGCCTGTAGCATAGAGGGCGGGATCGCTGGTTTGGAGGTGCTCATCGACGACGACAAATCCGTTTTCCAACACTAGCCCGGTGTCTTGCAGCCAGTCTTGCGCCTTGGCCCCAGCGGCCCCGATCACGAGCGCGGCGGGAAGTGTGTCGCCACCCGCAAGCACCACATGATCGGCGGCAATTTCGGTAACGCTCGTTTTCGGGCGCATCTGAACGCCGTTGGCTTTCAGCGCGTCGAGCAGGGTTTCGCGGGTCGCGGGTGACAGTTCCTCCACCAGGTCGCCGCGATCAATGACGGTGACGCAGGCGCGCCCAGACAGTCGGTGGGCGCAGGCCATGGCAAGCTCCACCCCCGCGACACCGCCGCCGAGAATGACAACCGGACCGGGGGTTTCAAGCGCTGCATGCGCCTGCCACTTTGCGGCCATCGGGCCGAGGGGTTTGGCAGGCACGGCATGGTCGGTGAAGCCGGGTAAACTGGGCAGATCAGAGGTGATGCCGATGTCGATAGCGGCCGCATCATAGGCAATGGGCGGGCGATTTTGCAGCAGCACGCGCCCGGCCTCGCGGTCAAAGCCAACGGCACTGTCCATGACGAGGCGGGCATTCGCGGCGCGGGCAAGGCGCACCAGATCAATCTCCAGATCCCGGCGGCTGTAATAGCCCGCAACATGTCCCGGCAGCATCCCCGAATAGGGCGCGGTCGCATCTGGGTTGATCAGGGTTAACCGCACGCCGGGGATAGGTTTCATCGCCAGCCCGCGCAGCACCAACGCATGGGTATGGCCGCCCCCGATCAGCACGAGATCGCGGGTCAGGGGAAGAACCGGGCCTTGGGGGCTGTGCATCGGGGCGGGCTCCGCTAAATATGTGGACAAAGCAGTCCTAGACGCAGCCCGCCTGAATGACGAGGCTTGGTGGCGTCGCAACCCGGAGCCTCGCGCAAATGTCAGCCGCACGCGTTATCGTTCTGATCCTTGCCCTGATCGTTACCGGGACGGGCCTTAGCCAATTGCACGGGGCGCAAGGGGCGGTCGAGATCACGTCAGACCGGGTCGGCAGCACCCCCGTTTCGGTCTACCGCCAAGCGGGCATGGGCCCGGCCCCGGTCGTGGTGATCGCGCATGGATTCGCCGGATCGCGGCCTTTGATGAAGCCCTATGCGCTGACTTTGGCGCAGGCCGGCTATGTCGCGGTCAGCTTCGATTTTCTGGGTCACGGACGACACCCCGATCCGATGACTGGAGATGTCGAGGCGATTGAGGGCGCCCCGCAACTGCTGATGGATCAGACGGCCGAAGTGATCAATTACGCGCTGGGGCTGGACGGCGTGGATGGGCGGGTCGCCCTTCTGGGCCATTCGATGGCGACGGATATTATCGTCAGGCAAGCCGCACGTGACCCCAGGGTTGGACCGGTTGTGGCGATCTCGATGGTCTCGCAAGCCGTCAGTGAGGCCACGCCGCGCCAGTTGCTGATGATCACGGGCGAATGGGAAGGAATATTGCGGACCGAGGCTGTGCGCGTAGTGCGGCTGGTGGATCCGAGGGCCGAGGAAGGTGGGACCGCCACTTCAGCTTCTGGCGAAGTGGTGCGGCGCACGGTGGTAGCGCCGATGGTAGAGCATGTTGGCGTTCTCTATTCCAAGACCGGATTGAGGGCCGCGCGGGACTGGCTGAATGATCGGTTCGGGCGCGGATCGGTGGGTCCGGTGGCTGAAATGGGGCTGGGGATCGTGCTGACATTGGCTGGATTGGTGGCGCTTGCGTGGCCACTATCGGCGCTTTTGTCCAAAGGCGCGCGCCCTGTCGCCCTGACACGCACCGAGTTTTGGGTCGCGGCCTTGATCCCTGCGATCACGACGCCGCTGTTGTTATCGACCTTTGATACGCGGGTGTTGCCCGTGTTGGTGGCCGATTATTTGGCGCTGCATTTGGCACTGTATGGCGGCTTGTTGCTGCTGACCTTGCGCGGCTTTGGCTACCGCATGGGGCGACTGAATGGTCCTGCTGCACTGGGGTTTGCCGTCTTTGGCATTCTGATCTTCGGCGGTGTCTTGGACCGCTATGTGGTGTCCTTCGTGCCTGCCGGGCCGCGCCCGCTTATCGTGCTTGCTGTCGCCCTCGGCGCGATCCCCTACATGATCGGCGAGGCGCGCTTGCTAGAGGCCGGACATGCCGGCTGGGCGCGGGCGCTGACGGCACGGACGATCTTTTTGGCGTCGCTCGCCGCAGCCGTAGCGCTTGATTTTGAGCGGCTTTATTTCTTGCTGATCATCTTGCCAGTGATCGTGCTATTTTTCCTGATCTTTGGGTTGATCGGCGGTTGGGTCGGGCGGCGCACGGGTTCATCCATAGCCGTTGGATTGGGCGCAGGCGCGGTGCTGGCATGGGCGCTGGCGGTGACATTTCCGTTGTTTGTGGCGGGGTAGCTGTCGGGGGTGAGAGGCTTGAGCGTTTGCGTTGAAGATTGCCCCCCGTTAAGCGATCTTTCTGCACTCACTCGTAGCCCGTCATCTCAAGGTAGCCGCGCCCAGTATGCGTGCCCTCAAACCGGATCGGACCTTCCCAATATGGAAAAAGGGTCGGCATCCAAGACGAGGGGTTCAGCGCGGTTGTGGTGATGTTCAGGCCCTGCTCTGGCAGCTCCAATCGCCACATAACGGGCACCTCGCGCCCGGCCACTTGCGCGGTCTTCAGCGGAGTGGCCTGTAAGGCGCGTGGGGGCAGCGCAGTCGATGTGCCGTCCGCCTCGATCCAGGTGGCTGAGGTAAAACCATTGTCGCTGCTGTCGCGCAACTGGAACCCCATCATCTTTGCGCCGCCCTCAAAATGCAGGGAAAACCAGTCCCACCCGCGCTGATCCCCGGCCAGAGGTTGGCTAGACCATTCGCGGTCAAGCCATCCTTGGCCCGTCACCGCGACCGGGCCATTCGGCAGATCAAGCGTGCCCTCGATGGAGTAGAATGGCTGCGAATAATAGTAGCTGGCCTGCCCGGTATCGGCCTTGACCGAGAAGCCTCCGTCGCCTTGAAACACCAATGGCCCTTGGGCGGTGAGCGCGAGATCATAGGACCAGTCAGCCCCGCGCGCACTCAGACTAAGGTCGGAAATCGCGTCTTGGTCCGGCCCGGCGGTGCTGGTCATCTGCCAATCGTCGATCCAGGCTTCAAAAGGCACTGCCTCCACCCCGGCTTGGCCGATAGCGTCGCGGGCGAGGCGTTCAGCGTAGAAATGGTCGGTCGCGGTCGTCATCCCCGCATGCCCTATCCAGATCTGCGGGCTGTCCCATGTGTCGGTGCGCGCGGGGGCCAGTGCTGAGCGAAACAGTGTCCATTGGACACCGTAATCTTGGCCGTCGTCGCCCAACAGCGTGGCGGTCAGATACCACCATTCGATGCGATAATCAGGGTGCGGGCCGTGATCCTCGGGGAAGCTGAAGGTCGGATTGGGCGCGGGCACCGCGAAGTCATCCGTGGCAGTGGTGCCGAGGCCTGCGAAGCCTTGGGCGATGGCCGGACTTGTGAGTAATAGACTTAAGATCAGGGCTTTAGCGTTCATTGGCAAACACCTTCAACAGATCACCGGGGGGTGTAGTCGCCAGTTTGTGCACGGGCCACAGGGCGGCAAGGAGGGCTGCCGCCAGCGCCAGCGCACCGAGCACGACCCATTGTCCGGGAAACAGGATCATGGGCAGGCGCCAACCAAATGCCTCGACGTTCACCACAGCAAGCAGGGACCATGCGAGCGCGAGGCCGACGGGAAGCGCTGCGATGGCGGTGAGGGCTGCAAGAAGGGCTGCGCGGAGCAGTTCTAGCCGTGCGAGCCGTGCGCGCGTCAGGCCGAGCGCCCAGACCGGGGCCAGTTGCGGCAGGCGCATGGTGGCGAGAGTTAATAGCGACGAAAGCATCGCAAAGCCCGCCACGCTAAGGGTGAGGATATTGAGCGCGGCTGAGACAGCAAACGTCCGCTCGAACACGCCCAGCGAGAAGGATTTGACCTGCGCTTGGTCGATCATGAGCGTGTCGGGCAGGTCGAAACGCGCGGCCAGATCGCTGCGCAACCCCTCGACCTTTTCGGGCGCGATGCGGACTGCGAAGCCGAGGCGAGGCGCGTTTGGATAGGTCGCATCGAAGGTCGCAAGACCCAGCATGACTTGCGCTTTGGGGTTTCCGTAGTCGGAAAAGACGCCGAGCACGGGCAAGGTTGGGCCGTTTGGCAAGGTAATTGGATCGCCCAAGTTGAGCCCACTGCGCCGCCAAAGTTGTTCGTTAATCAAGACGCCCTGCCCGGCAGCGACATCGCCCCAGACCTGCGCGCTGGCCCGCAGCAGGGGCCAGTTGTCGCGGTAGGTGGGGTGATCGGCAATGGCATAAACCTCGCCCGGCTGACCATCCAGCGCGCCTTCAATGCGCCAAATCGGCAGAACCGCGTCGGTCCGGGGAATGAGAAATTCGCGGATATCGGCAGCCTCGGCCCGGTCGCGCCCGGTGACGTAAAATTCAGAGGCAAGGCGCTGGTCAAGCCATCCGGTGAAGGTCAGCCGAAAGCTGGACACCATCGTGCCGACGCCAATATTCGTGGCAAGCGCAAGCATTAGTGCCATCAACGCAAGGCTAAGGCCCGGCAATTGGTGGCGCGTATCAGCCCAAAACCACTGCGCAAGCGCGGATTTGGACAAATGACCGCCGAGGGTCAGGGCCGCAGACAGGAAGATCGGCAGGATCAGCGCGGCCCCGAGCAGGAGCGCCGCAAGCATCACGAACCCCGCGATGAGGCCGGAGAAAAGTATCAAGGACAGGGCCGCGACGGCGAAGAATGCAAGCGCGATCCCGGCTTGGATGCGCAAGCCGCGCTCGGACGCGCGCAGCCATGCGCGGGGTTGGGCGGGCGCAAGTAGCGGCAACTTTGCGACGCGCCAGAGGCTTTGGGCGGCAGCGACAGCGGCCCCGAGGAACGCGATGGTTAATCCCGACAACCACCAACCGGGGCGCAGGGCGAGGGTGCCTGTGACCTCCGCGCCGTAAAGACCGCGTAAGGTGGCCGCAACATCGGGCAGAAGGGCGGCGGCGATCAGATAGCCCAGCGCGATCCCGATTGCACCCGCGATCAGGGCAAGGACCGCGACCTCGGCGGCCAGAAGCTCTATCAGTTTGCGCGTCGACAGGCCGAGGGCGCGCAGGGTGCGGAACATCTGGCGGCGCTGCTCGAACGCGAGGCCGATGGCGGCGTGGACGATGAACAGACCAACCGCGAAGGACAAAAGGCCAAACGCGGTAAGGTTAAGATGGAAGCTGTCGGTTAACCTTGCGGCGTCGCTGGTGGGTTGCGGGGCGGTGCGGATCAGGTCTGACGCGATGTCCGCAAGACTGGCGAGACCGCGCGGCTGGTCGGACCAGAGCAGCAGCGCGCTGAGCTCGCCTGGTGCTTCAAGCAGGCGTTGCGCTGCCCCGATATCGGTGAGGATGACACCGAGGGGGAGGCTCGCTTGCGGTGAAAGGCTGAGGTCGATCAGCGTCGCATCAACGCCCGCGAGCGTCTCAGGATGCGCGAAACCGACAGTGCCCGTTAGAAACCCGGCGAGCGCATCAGGCGCACTGAGATCAACGGCTTGCGCGGCGAAGGGTGCTGTTAGCGGATCGTATCCGCGCAAACGGACGCTGCGATCCCCGACACGCAAACGGCCCTCCAGCACTGGCGAGACCAACCCCCCGGCGCGGCGCAGATCGGCGAAACGCGCTTGCGGGATCGGACCTTGGCGCCCTTCGAGCATGGCGAGGCTGTTCTGGCCAAGGCTTTCGGCGGCGGTGGCATAACTGGCGCGTGCCTCGGTGTTGATGGCCTGAACGCCGGACCAAAGTGCTGTGGCCAGCGACAGGCCTAGCACCAAGGTTAACAACTGGCCGGGATGGCGTCGCCAATGCGATAGCAAGGTTAAGAACGCGGCACGCCTCATGCGACTTGGCCTTGCCGCAGGTGGACGCGCGCATCAAGCAGCCCTGCGAGGCGCGGCGAATGCGTGACCATCAACAGGCCCGCGCCTGTGTCACGCACCAGATCAAGCATTAAGGTTAACACCGCGTCGCCCGTGGCTTCATCAAGGTTACCGGTCGGCTCGTCGGCAAGCACAAGCGCAGGACGCACGGCCAAAGCGCGCCCGATGGCTACGCGTTGTTGCTGGCCGCCGGAAAGCTGTTCGGGATAGCGCCCCTCCAGCCCCGACAGACCGAGACGGTCCATCAATTCGGCGCACCATTTGACGTCATGCCGCCCGGCGAGACGCGCTTGGAACGATAGATTTGCTGCTACATCCAGCGATGGGATCAGGTTGAACTGCTGGAAGATAAGGCCAACCACCTCGCGCCGCATCTGGGCGCGGGCGGCGTCATTCATGCCCGCAACGTCTGCGCCTTGCACTTTGATCACACCCGCATCGACCACATCAAGACCGCCCACCAAGTGCAGCAGCGTGCTCTTGCCCGATCCACTTTCGCCTGTCAGCGCCAAAGATGCGCCTGCCTCAAGCTGCAAATCGACGCCCCGCAGAACGGGCTGCGCACCATCGCGGCTGGCGTAGGATTTGTGAACATCGCGCAGGTCTAGAAGCATGGGAATCGTCCTTGTTGCACCCAGAATCTAGAGCCTTGGCGCGGGCTTGCGAGGGGGCGCTTGGCCGCGTCTGAGCATACACCAACCAAACCGCTAAATCTTGTGTCTGTTACGTGACAATCCCCCTACAAACCTCTATAAAATGGGAAAAAACCCAAGGATGGCCAGCATGGCAGAGCCCGCTCAGGCGCCGAACGAATATGGCGCTGATTCTATCAAAGTTCTCAAAGGCTTGGAGGCTGTTCGCAAACGCCCCGGCATGTATATCGGTGACACCGATGATGGCTCGGGTCTGCACCATATGGTGTATGAGGTCGTGGATAACGGAATTGACGAAGCCTTGGCTGGTCATGCCGACCATGTGACCGTCACGATCCACGCGGATTCGAGCGTTTCGGTCAGCGATAACGGGCGCGGCATTCCTGTGGGCATCCACGAGGGGGAAGGTGTTTCTGCCGCCGAGGTCATCATGACCCAGCTGCATGCGGGGGGCAAATTTGACGACAATTCCTACAAGGTTTCGGGCGGTCTGCACGGCGTCGGTGTGTCGGTGGTCAACGCACTGAGCGACTGGCTGGAGCTGCGAATTTGGCGCGACGACAAGGAACATGTCGCGCGGTTCGAACACGGCGATACGGTTGAGCATCTGAGGGTTGTCGGCGACACGCCGGGGCGCACAGGGACCGAGGTGCGGTTCATGGGCGCGCTCTCGACGTTCTCGAACCTCGATTACGTGTTCAAGACGCTTGAGAACCGATTGCGGGAACTGGCGTTTTTGAACTCGGGCGTGCGCATTATTTTGGAAGACCTGCGCCCTGCGGAACCGCTGAAATCTGAGCTGTTCTATGAGGGCGGCGTTAAGGAATTTGTGCGCTATCTTGATCGCTCGAAAACCCCGGTCATGCCGGAACCGATCTTTATCACCGGCGAGCGTGATGAGATCGGTGTCGAAGTGGCGATGTGGTGGAACGACAGTTACCACGAGACGGTTCTGCCGTTTACCAACAATATTCCCCAGCGCGATGGCGGCACCCATATGGCGGGCTTCCGGGGCGCGCTGACGCGCACGATTAACAATTATGCGCAGACCAGTGGGATTGCGAAGAAGGAAAAGATTAACTTCACCGGCGATGATGCACGCGAAGGGTTAACATGCGTCTTGTCGGTTAAGGTTCCAGACCCGAAGTTCAGCAGCCAGACCAAAGACAAGCTGGTCTCGTCCGAAGTGCGCCCTGCGGTTGAGGGATTGGTTAACGAGAAACTGTCCGAATGGTTTGAGGAAAATCCCCAAATCGCACGGCAGGTCGTCGGCAAAATTATCGAAGCCGCTTTGGCCCGCGAGGCGGCGCGCAAAGCGCGCGAGTTGACGCGGCGTAAAACGGCAATGGACGTCGCATCGCTGCCCGGAAAGCTGGCGGATTGTCAGGAAAAGGATCCGGCTTTGTCGGAAATTTTCCTCGTCGAGGGGGACAGCGCGGGGGGATCGGCCAAGCAAGGGCGGTCCCGGCGCAATCAGGCAATTCTGCCGCTGAAGGGTAAGATCTTGAATGTCGAGCGCGCGCGATTTGACCGAATGCTGGGCAGCCAAGAGATCGGCACGTTGATCACAGCGCTTGGCACCGGCATTGGCCGCGACGAGTTCAATATCAAGAAATTGCGCTACCATAAGATCGTCATCATGACCGACGCAGACGTGGACGGCGCACATATTCGAACGCTTCTGCTGACCTTCTTTTTCCGGCAAATGCCTGAAATCATTGAAGGCGGGTATCTGTATATCGCGCAGCCACCACTTTACAAAGTCGCGCGCGGCAAGTCCGAGGTTTACCTAAAGGACCAGACTGCGTTTGAAGATTACTTGATGGCGCAAGGCATTGAGGGTGCGGTGTTGCGCCTGCCCAATGGCGAGGAAATCGCCGGTCAAGATTTGCACCGCGTTGTCGAGGCGGCGCGGTCCTTCAAGCGCGTGCTCGATGCATTTCCGACCCATTATCCGCGCCGTATTCTGGAACAGGCGGCTTTGTCGGGCGCGTTTGATCCGGGCCGTGCCGATGATGATTTGCAGCGCGTGGCCGATGATGTGTCCAAGCGCCTCGATCTGGTGGCCGTCGAATATGAACAGGGCTGGAAAGGTCGGATCACGCAAGATCACGGCATCCGCCTAAGCCGCATTTTGCGCGGGGTTGAGGAAGTTCGCACGCTCGACGGGGCCGTATTGCGGTCTGGCGAGGCGCGGAAGCTGTCGTCAGTCTCGAAGGAAAGCCGTTCGGTTTACCAAGATCCGGCAACTTTGCAGCGCAAGGAAAAGGGTCAATTGATCCACGGTCCGACCGAATTACTGGAAGCGGTTCTTGAGGAAGGCGCACGCGGGCAAAGTTTGCAGCGCTATAAGGGTCTGGGCGAAATGAACCCCGGCCAGCTTTGGGAAACAACGCTGGACCCCGAAGCGCGCACCTTGCTGCAGGTGAAGGTTGATGACGCCGTCGAGGCCGACGACATCTTTACCAAGTTGATGGGGGATGTGGTGGAACCGCGCCGCGAGTTCATTCAGGCAAATGCGCTAAGCGTCGCGAATCTGGACTTCTAGGCGGGCGTTAGGACAGACGTTCCATCGGTATCGGTGACGAGGAATCGTTGCGTGCGGTCGCCGAGTGTGTCGAACAGCTCGGGTCCGGTGCCCGTCATCCAGGCTTGCGCGCCAAGACTTGTGATCTCGTCATACAGTGCGGCGCGGCGGTCGGCGTCCAGATGGGCGGCGACCTCGTCGAGCAATAGCAGCGGAGCCGCACCAAAATCGGCCCTAAGCGCGCGGGCATTGGCGAGCACCAGGGACAGCAGCAATGCTTTCTGCTCGCCAGTCGAGCAATCGCGCGCGGCCAAGCCTTTGGTGGTATAGATCGCCTCAAGATCAGCGCGGTGTGGCCCGATCAAGGTGCGCCCGGCGGCGATGTCACGGTAACGACCATCTGCGAGCGCGGTTGCGAAGTCGCTTGATTCGATTGGGTTTTCTTCCGGTCCATCCGGGCCAACAAGCGTTAAGCCGACGCGAGGAAATGCGCCTTCGTCCTCGGCCAGCGCTTGGCCCAACCGCAGCAAAGTCGCGCGGCGATTGTCGTGAATGATCGCGCCCGCTTCGGCCATTTGCCGTTCCAGCGCGCCATACCATGCCGGATCGGTTACGCCATCTTTCAACAAGCGATTCCGTTCGCGCATCGCCTTTTCATAACCCACGGATGCAGAGCCGTGATCGGGGCGATACCCCATGGTTAACCGATCAAGAAACCGCCGCCGCCCTTCGGCCGCCTCAATCCAGAGGCGGTCCATCGCGGGGACCAACCACACCAGCGGCGCAACCGCACCAAGCGCCAGTTGCGGCACGGGTTTATCGTCGAGGCGCACGGTTCGGGAGGCCCCGTTTTCGGACCGCGTGTCGATCTCGTGGGTGGAGTGTGGCCCGCTGAGACTGGCGCGCACAGACCAACCAAGCGCCTCGGGTCGCCGCGCGATATCCTCGACACCGGCGCGGCGCAGACCGCGGCCCGGCGACAGGAAAGAAATCGCCTCAAGAATGTTAGTTTTGCCGGCACCATTTGGGCCGAACAGCGCAATGGGGCCGGGAGCCAAGTCCATCTCCAGCCGCTTATGCGACCTGAAATGTGACAGCTTCAGCGCGCTGATCCAAACACCGGACATGGCGCGCAGGCTCCTTAATTCAATGGCTTAGCGGATGATGCCGCGTCACACGCGCATCGGCATGACGACATAAACGGCGGAAGTGTCGTTGCCCTCGCGCATCAATGTCGGATCACCCGCCGAGTTGAACAGGAACACCGCATTCTCGCGGTCCACCTGATTGGCGATGTCTTGCAGATACTTGGCGTTGAAGCCGATCTCGAGCCGCTCGTCGCTATAGGCAACGCCAAGCTCTTCCTCGGCAGCACCGCTGTCAGGGGCGTTAACCGACAAGATCAGGCGATCATCTTCCAACGTCAGTTTAACCGCGCGCGACCGCTCGGAACTGACAGTGGACACGCGATCAACCGCTCTGGCGAAATCGGCGGCATCGACCTTCAACTCCTTGGTGTTTCCATGGGGAATCACGCGGGTGTAGTCAGGGAACGTGCCGTCGATGACCTTGGAGGTCAGGGTCATCTGGGGCGTTGCAAACCGCACTTTGGTTTCAGACACGGACACCGCAATAATCATGTCGTCATCGTCGAGAAGCTTGCGCATTTCCGCGACGGTTTTGCGGGGCACAATGACGCCGGGCATATCTGCGGCACCTTCGGGCAACGGCGCGTCGATCCGGGCAAGGCGGTGACCATCGGTCGCCACGCAGCGCAGCACTTGCGCACCCTCAGATTCGGACACGTGCATATAGACACCGTTGAGGTAGTAACGCGTTTCCTCAGTGGAGATCGCGAATTTCGATTTGTCGAACAGGCGGCGCAGAACCGGTGCGGGGATCGAGAAGTTGCAGTCATATTCGGACGTTGCCATCACCGGGAAATCGTCGCGCGGCAAAGTTGCCAGCGAGAAGCTAGAGCGCCCTGCGGTCACTTCGAGGCGGCCCTTGGTGCCATCCTCGGACAGTTGCACCTGCGCTCCATCTGGCAATTTGCGGACAATTTCATGCAATGTGACGGCAGAAACAGTGGTGGCCCCAGCCCGTTCGACCACGGCATCGGCTTTGTCGACCACTTCAATATCCAGATCCGTTGCACGGAAGCTGACATCATTGCCTTCGGCCTCGATCAGCACATTGGCGAGGATCGGGATGGTATTGCGGCGTTCCACAACCGATTGCGCCTGACCAACCGCCTTGAGCAGTGCCGCGCGTTCAATACTGATCTTCATTCGCATTGCTCCTGATCCGGGTCCGACAGATTACCGGAACCGACGTTAACCTCAAGCGTTTTGCGGAATGTTTATGTGAAAGCCGGGACCGTCAAGGCCCCGGCTGCGTTATCGGTTAAGTGAGGCGCTTAGGACTCAAGCGCGCGGCGCAGAAGCACCACATCTTCGGCGATACGCTGGTCGGTGTCCTGAAGTTCTTTGATCCGACGAACGGCGTGAATCACAGTCGTGTGGTCACGCCCTCCGAAACGACGCCCTATTTCAGGCAGGCTGCGTTGGGTCATGGTCTTGGCCAGATACATCGCCACCTGACGCGGACGCGCGATGGTGCGGGTGCGTTTTGGGCCAAGCAGATCGGCGATGCGCAGGTTGTAGTGCTCGGACACTTTGCGCATGATTTCGTCCACCGTGACCTTACGTTCAGACGCGCGCAGAATGTCGGCAAGGCAATCTTGCGTGACCTCCAGCGTGATTTCGCGGCCAACCAGCGAGCCGAACGCGAACAACCGCGTCAAAGCCCCTTCAAGCACGCGCACATTCGACGTGATCCGGTGGGCGAGGAATTCGAGCACACCATCGGAGATGACCAACGTCTCGCCTGAGGCCAGATGTTCGTCAAGTTTCTGCTGCAAGATGCCGAGGCGAAGTTCGTAATCGGTGGGATGCAGGTCAACGACGAGGCCGCGTTGGAGGCGCGATTTGATACGCTCTTCCAGCCCATCAATCTCGCCGGGCGCACGGTCACCCGAGATGATGATCTGCTTTTGCTGTTCGATCAGCGCGTTGAATGTATGGAAAAACTCGTCTTGCGTGCTGTCCTTGCCGGCAATGAACTGCACATCATCGACCATCAAGATATCAACCGAACGATACAAATCCTTGAAGCCTAACGTATTGCGATCACGCAAAGCTTTGACGAAGCGGTACATGAACTGCTCGGCCGACAGATATAGCACTTTCAACTCAGGGTTGCGCGCGCGCGCTTCTTGCGCAATCGCGTGCATCAGGTGCGTCTTGCCCAAACCCACCCCGCCATACAGAAACAGCGGATTGAACGAGACCGGACCACCTTCGGCAACGCGGCGCGCGGCGGCATGGGCCAGCTCGTTCGGCTTGCCGACAACAAAACTGTCGAAAGTCAGGCGCTTGTCGAGGGGAGAGCTGCTTTCAAATGCAGCAATATCCGAACCTGCACGCCCGGTGTTTCCCGTCTGCGATATGGAAGCGGACTTGCTTTCGGCCTTGGGGGACGTGTTGGCGGCGGTCACGCTGAATTCGATGCGATCCACGACCGCCCCTGCTTGAGCCAGATGATACACGATACGGTCGCCAAAATTGCGCTTCACCCATGTTCCTACAAAGCTGGTCGGCACCTCAAAAGTGGCAACACCGTGATCGCAACGCGTGAATCGCAGCGGCGCGATCCATGTTAAGTAGTTGTTTTTCCCAACTTCTTTTTTAAGTTCAACTTGCACACGCCCCCAGGTGTCCTGTGTCATTCTTAGCCCTTTTGTTTTTTTGGGGCCCGATTATCTCGGACCCTTTTGCCCCCATTTCGGAAGCGTCCCCTATACCCTGCATGTTCAAACGTAACGCCACCACAAAGGGTGCACACGTGCCCCGAAGTGAAGGCCGCACAGGCCCGCAGAAGGGTCTTGTGATGCCTACCCCTTGCCGGGCGCGCGATGAGACAGGAAGGTTGTGGCAGTGACTTGTATGTCATGCCGAACCTTCAAACGTGATGTATAAACCAGATCCCAATCCGGCAGACACCCCATCCAGAGCATGAGTGAAAGGCCCCTTTTTCTGTCCCGAGCAGTCGGAACACAAAAATTCTTTCACCCGCAGACCTCAACGATCTACGCTCTGTCTTGACCCATCGCTGAACGAATGACTCGCAGGCGTATTGGGTAGCAAGCGGAGGGAGGTGCGTCACCCCAAACAAGGATGTTGACAGATAGTTAATTCAAACGAATCTCTACTCGCCTAAAACGTGTGCGGCTTGAGTATTTGTTACGGGTTTGAAATCTCGAGGGAAACGCAAAAGCGCCCCACGAGGGGGCGCTTCAGATGTTGCAAAAATGCAAGACTTTAGGCAGCGAGCGATTTCACGCGGGCTGCGAGACGCGACATTTTCCGCGACGCTGTATTCTTGTGCAGAACACCTTTCGTCACGCCGCGCATAAGCTCGGGCTGCGCAGATTTAAGCGCGGCAGCAGCGTCCTTGGCGTCCCCACCAGCAATCGCTTCTTCGACTTTGCGAAGGAACGTGCGGATGCGCGAACGACGGGCTTTGTTAACTTCGGTACGACGCTCGGTCTGACGGGCGCGTTTCTTGGCTTGAGGCGAATTGGCCAACGGGCTCTCCAACGGATTTGGAATAGATGAATTCTTGAGATCGCGCTGATAGGCGCTGCTCGGCGGCGAGTCAATGGGGGTGTGGATCGATTTGTCGGGGTGCGACCTAGCGGTCGCGGAATTGCGCCTCACGCTTCTCGAGAAAGGCCGCCATTCCTTCGGTTTGATCCTCGGTTGCAAACAGCGCCTGGAACAGGCGACGCTCGAACAACAGACCTTCGCGCAGGGTGGTTTCTTCGGCGCGGTTGACCGCTTCTTTCACTGCCATAGCCGTCAAAGCGGACTTCTCAGCGATCTTGGACGCGGCACTCATCGCCTCCTCCATCAACTTCTTGGCAGGCACCACGCGGCTAACAAGGCCAGAGCGTTCGGCCTCTTCCGCCGTCATGAAACGACCCGTTAGATGCATATCCATGGATTTCGATTTGCCGACGAGACGCGACAGGCGTTGCGTGCCGCCCATACCCGCCACAACCCCAAGGTTGATTTCAGGCTGGCCGAACTTGGCGGTGTCTGACGCAATGATAAAGTCGCACATCATCGCCAATTCGCACCCGCCGCCCAGCGCATATCCAGATACGGCGGCAATGATCGGCTTGCGGCAGGCAAGGATGCGCTCGGGCTCGGGCCCGAACAGATCGCTGCCGAACACCTCGACGAAGGTTTTGGTGGCCATTTCTTTGATATCGGCTCCGGCCGCGAAGGCCTTTTCGGACCCCGTCAGGACCAGAACGCGCACTTTGTCGTTGGCGTCTGCCTTGCTGACCGCTTCGGTCAATTCCGATAGCAGTTCTGCATTGATGGCATTCAGCGCATCGGGCCGATTCAGCCGGATCAGTGCAATGTGATCGTCGATCTCAACAGTGATCGTGTTGTAGGCCATGCGCAGGCTCCACCTTTTTCCAGTTCAATTCTGGAAGGGTTACCAACTGGATTGGCAGGTTCAAGCTATCTTTGGCAGGTCGGGCAGTAGAAGGAGGACCGACCTGACTGCACGACTCGGTCGATCAGGGCATCGCACCCCTCGGTCAGGCAGGCCTCGCCTTCGCGCCCGTAGACACGGAAGGTGTGCTGAAAATATCCAAGGTCTCCATCGGCTTGTCGGTAGTCGCGCAAGGACGAACCGCCTGCTGAAATCGCCTCGTCGAGCACCTGCCGGATGACCGGCACAAGCACCTCAAGATGTGTTGCGGAAATGCGTCCCGCAAGCCGTTTCGGTGAGATGCCTGCCCGGTGCAGCGCCTCGCAAACGTAAATATTGCCGAGGCCCGAGACGATTCTCTGGTCCAGAAGCGCGGATTTAATCGGGCTGCGCTTGCCCTCGAAGGCCTGTTTCAGGTGAGCGACATGGAAAGCGTTGCCCAGTGGCTCAGGGCCCAGCACTTTCAGCAGTTTGTGATCGTCCTGCGCGGAGGTCTGCATTAAATCCATCGCCCCAAAGCGGCGCGGATCGTTAAAGACAATGCGCACGCCGGAGGTCAGATCGAGGATAACGTGGTCATGCTTCTCAAGCGCGGGATGCGTGTGAACATAGGTCGCGGTGTCATCACGGGTGCCGTTTGGCGTGTGGATGAGCATGCGCCCCGACATCCCCAAGTGGATCAGCAGCGTCTCGCCCCCCGACAGATCCGCCAGCAGATATTTGGACCGACGGCGCAGGGCGATCACGGTTTGACCATCAAGCCGCGCTTTCATCGCGTCCGGGAACGGCCAGCGCAAATCAGGCCGCCGTATATCGGCATCCAAGATCGTCGCGCCGACCAGAACGGGCGCAAGGCCGCGCCGCACGGTTTCGACTTCGGGCAGTTCAGGCAAAGCAGCTCTCCATGATGTCGCGGTGCGTTGTATCACCCCCGGCGAGACCTATAAGGAAGGGGTGGATACAAGGACGGCAAGGCCCCAATGACCGATACATCTGATCGCACCACACATTTTGGATTTGAAACCATCCCCGAGGGCGAAAAGGCCGAGCGGGTTCAGGGTGTCTTTTCCTCGGTCGCTTCAAAATACGATATCATGAATGACGTGATGTCGGGGGGCGTTCACCGGGTCTGGAAAGACGCGATGATGGATTGGCTGAACCCACGTGATGGGCAGCGTTTGCTGGATGTGGCGGGCGGCACAGGCGATATCGCGTTCCGGTTTTTGAAGCGCGCGCCGACTGCGATGGCTGTTGTGCTGGATCTGACCGAAGACATGCTGATCCACGGGCGCAAACGCGCCGAGGCGGAAGATCGCGCCGATCAGCTTGACTGGATGGTGGGCGACGCAATGGCGCTGCCGTTTGAGGATAACAGCTTTGACGTCTACACGATCAGCTTCGGCATTCGAAACGTCACCCGCGTGCAAGATGCGTTGAATGAGGCTTACCGCGTGCTGCGTCCCGGCGGGCGCTTGATGGTGCTTGAGTTCAGCCAGCTGCCGAACCCGGCGATGCAATGGGCTTATGATCGCTATTCGTTCAATGTGATCCCGAAGATGGGTCAGGTGATTGCGGGCGATAGTGACAGCTATCAATATTTGGTCGAATCGATCCGCAAATTCCCTGATCAGGAGCGTTTTGCGGCGATGATCCGCACTGCTGGTTTTGCGCAGGTGAAATATCGGAACATGACCTTTGGCGTGGCGGCGCTACATTCGGGGTGGAAAATCTAGCCGTGCGCGGACCTCACAATATTTGGCGGCTGATCCGCACGGGTGCCACGTTTGAGCGCGCCGGTGCGATGCGCGTGGCGCTTGAGGCGCTCGATGCCCCCCCCAGCCTGCGGATTGCGGCGCGTATTCTTGGCTGGCCGTTTCAGTGGTTAGGCCTGAAGGGCGACCCGTTGATGCCGCCGGTGACCCGCGCGCTGACCGCCCTTGGGCCCGCCTACATCAAATTTGGCCAGATCATGTCCACGCGCCCCGATGTGGTTGGCGACGAATTGGCCATGCAATTGCGGGTCTTGCAGGACAAGCTGCCCCCGTTTTCGACCGAAGAGGCCAAGCGCGCGGTTGAGACTGAGTTGGGATCGCCTTCCGACGCGTTGTTTTCGGAATTCTCGGACGCGGTTGCAGCGGCCTCCATCGCGCAGGTCCACCGTGCGCGGATCGCCAGCAGCGGCGAAGTGGTCGCCGTCAAAGTGCTGCGCCCGGGGGTTGAGCGCGCGTTTCAGAAGGACATCGACGCGTTCTATTTGATCGCCCGGTTGGTCGAAATGCTGTCACCCGGTTCGCGCCGCTTGCGACCGATGGATGTGATCACCCATTTTGAAGGCGTCGTGTTGGGCGAGCTGGACTTGCGGCTGGAAGCCTCCGCCGCGGGCGAGTTCGCGGCCAACACCGCCAAAGATAGTGGCTTTGAATTGCCAGCCGTGAAGTGGATGTTATCGAGCCGCCGGGTGATGACATTAGCTTGGGTCGACGGCATTCCGATGGGGGATACCGCTGCGATTGAGGCGGCTGGGATTGACACCGAAGACCTTGGCAAGCGCGTCCTGAAGATGTTTCTGAACCATGCTTTGCGCGACGGCTTTTTCCACGCGGATATGCATCAGGGCAATCTGCGGGTTGGACCCTCGGGCGAGATCATTGCGCTTGATTTTGGCATCATGGGCCGGATCGATGCGTATACGCGACGGGTTTATGCCGAGATACTTATGGGGTTTATCCGCAAGGATTATCGCCGCGTCGCCGAGGTGCATTTTGAAGCAGGATATGTGCCTGCGGATCGTGACATTGACGAATTTGCCCAAGCGCTACGGTCCGTGGGCGAGCCGATCTTTGGGATGGATGCTTCGCATATTTCGATGGCACGGTTGCTGGCCTATCTGTTTGAGGTGACCGAACGGTTCGGCATGGAAACCCGCACTGAGCTGATTTTGCTGCAACGCACGATGGTTGTGGTGGAAGGTGTTGCGCGATCTCTAAACCCTCGGATCAACATCTGGGAAGTCGCAGGTCCGGTGGTTGAGCGCTATATCCGCGAAAACGTTGGTCCTGCCGCACTGGCGCGCGATTTGTTGGCGACGGCCCGCGTGCTGACCAAGTTTGGGCCGAAGCTGCCGCATCTTGCGGAAGCCGCGCTGATCCGACAAATGCAGCCCCCTGTCCCGACACCCAAGCCCAAGAATGCTCCTCTATTGATCGGCTTCGGGATACTTTTGGGTGTGGCGGCAACCGTTGTTGTGATGAGCATGTAGTTGCTTAGCTCGCCCCTTCACGCAGCGCAGTAATCGCATCGGCAGGCTGGATCACCCCGCCTTCAAGCACCAAGACCGCTTGCCCCCCTTCGGTGCGAACCTCTGTGACCCGAGAAAACGCTTCGACCGCTTGAAGACTTAAGGGCGCGCCTTCGGCATAAGGCTGCACCGCAAAACTATAGAGCCCGCTTGGCATCGCCGATCCGCCTTCCACGACACCGGCCCAGGTTACGGTGCCTGCACTTGGGTCAAAATCTTGGCGCTGGACAACGCGGCCATATGTATCGCTGACGACAAGTTCGGCCCGGTCTGCGGTTGCAGGCACCGACATGAACAGGTCCAGAGGCTGGCCTGCAAACGATTGCGGCGCGGCACTTCGCACTTCCATCCCGACCCAACCCGCAAGCTGGCCAAGATTCATGACCCCGAACTGTTCGCCCAGATCAGCAAGCAGATCATTGCTGCGCACCTGCTGTTCCACGCCCGAGAACGTCGCAAGCTGGACCGCAAAATCCGACGATTCCATTGGGTTAAGGGGATCTTGGTTCTTCATCTGCGTGGTCAACATAACCAAGAAGGTTTCAAAATCACCGGAAAGGGGGCTTTCGGCTTCCCGAGCGGCGATGCCCGGCTGGGCCGACGTCGTGGCGGCAAAGGGCGCTGAGAGTGGTTCCATCGTCTATATCCTTAAATCGAGGCCAGAAGTGGCAGGCGGGGACAGATGTGATGATGGCATTTTTGGCGCTTCATGCACGGCTGGCGCAAACGCGCCGCGTTCCGTCTGCCCATGCGGCGCAGCATCGCCATCGGGGTGTGTCCCATCGCCCGCCGCGTTGTCTTGGCTGACAGAAAGCTCTGCATGGGCCCAGCCCGCGTCCCTAAGTTCACGGCGCAGGGCCTCCAGATGCCGCTGGATCAATTCCAGCGTCTCTGGGCGTTCGACAAGAATGGCAATGCTGCCGCCACTTTCAGAGGGCGTGAGCGTCATGCGCACGGTCCCAAGCTCCTCAGGTTTTAAGGCAATCTCGATAGAGCGTTGAGTGACCCCAGATGACCCAATCGCATCCCGAATCTGGGCCGTGAGGGTCGGCGCGGCATACGGTGATGCGGTGGTGCGCTGGGGTGCCAGGGTCTGAGGTGTGTTTTCGCTGCGGCGCTCGCCCTCAATGGCCAGCAAGCTGGTGTCTTCGCCTGCGACCGGAGCAAGTTGCTCGGTGGCAAGGCGAACCTGCATGAGCGCGATGCTCGGGGTCATAGGGCCAAGGGCGGCTTGCGCATGGGGCGATGTAGAGACAGACGCAGACGCCACCTCGAAGGCTGAAGCACCTGCCTCGGACCGACCGCTCGTCACAGAAGAGCTCGGAGTATCACGCATGGTGATCACAGGATCTGCTTTCAGAGGAGGCAACGGCAAAGTGGGTGCCGAGGGCACGGGCAACACCGCTTGACCTGGCTGCGCGCGCTGGGGAGGTTGGATATTTGTATCTTCGCGCGCGTCTATTGGCGGAACGGATATTGGTGGCTGCGCTGCAGACGGCGGCTGCATCAAAACCGGAGGTGCCTCCATTTTGCTGAATGGGGACGGCAAAGACTGCTTCGCGACGGTTACTTGAGGCGTGTTGACCTGCGACTGTTGCGGAAATTCGGACGGCTTTGGACCCCCCTGCTTAAACGGTGCAGGCAGTTGGCTGGTCAGTTCTGCTGTGGAGGACTTGCGCTTTTCCTCCAGTTGCGTGACGGGCCGAGGGCTTTGTTCGGTTAGCGGCCCCTCTGGGGCTGCCATCTTTGGGATGTTCTGCGCAATTTTCCCATTCGGATCCGGCATCACGGCATCTTTTTGGTCCGCCAAACCCGCGCTAAATTTGCCATTGGGGCCCATTTCTAGAGGCACCCTAGGGTGCGTGTTCACCGGCGCAATACGAGCGCTATTTTCTACAAAATGCTCCGCCACCGCTTGCCCAACAGCGGCTTTGACCGGAGCCTCGCCCTCGGGACGCGGGGCCAAAAGCTCGGACCCACCAGCAGAAGGCATTGAGGCAATCGTCTCGCCCCGCAATCCGCCCGAGGCCTGCGGCTTATCAAACGCAAGTCCGGGGTGAAGCGCACCAGCCACCGCGCCGCGCATTATTGAGGCAGGCACATCTCCAGTCGCAGAATCCCCGCGCTGTGTTGAAGCCACTAAGGCCAAGTCAGCCGCGATTTGCCCCTTGCCCGACAAGGGGTCATCCGCTTTCGATAGGACAACTTCCATTGTCTGACTGGGCTTTGGGTCCGCAAGTGGCAGCACTGGTGTTTGGTCAATACCGCCTGCGGATGACCCGTCAACAGGCAAGGCCGAGGCGACCATCACCTCATTCTCGATCGGCTCAATAGCAAGGACTTGCTTAATCTTAACGCCATCAGAGCCAATGACAGAGATCGGCACAGACCCCTCCGATGCCAGCGGAGCGATGCTTGAAACGGTTTGATCAACCTCCTCGCCGAAACTCGGTCCAATATGCATGGCACTACTTTTCGGGTCCGCGACACGCCCCAAGGACACAGGTCTTGATTCAGAGTTTTTGCTCTCAGCCGTTACTGAAAGGAATGAAAATGGAAGGTTCATCAACATGGGCGCCTTCTGGCTTTGGTCCCCCTAGATAACCGCGATTCGGTTACGACTTCTTTACGACCTCATGCGCATATCGGGACAATTGTTCAGATCGGAGAGCCTCATGCCTGATAGCGTATCGCCCGCGATGACCGTCGCCCTGGCGCCGCGTCCCACTGCTGACCAAATCGAAGCCGGGCAACGAATGGAATCTCATTTTCTTGCCGAAATGCTTAGTTTTACGGGTTTAAATGCAACTCCTGAAGGGTTCGGTGGTGGCGCTGGTGAAGATCAGTTTTCGAGCTTCCTGAGGCGAGAGCAGGCCAATCAGATCACGCAAGCAGGTGGTATTGGTTTGGCAGAGATCATTGCCAAGGCATTAATGGAGGCTGACAGATAATGAGTAGAATTATCGATGAGTTAATGGATATTCTTCATAATGAGCGGCGAATGTTGTTGAACGGAAATCTGAGTGATCTCAATAAACTTCAAACACTTAAATCTAGCCTCTTTGCAAAACTTAGTCCTCGAACAGGGCAATACACAGCAGAGCTTGGCGAGTTAACCAAGCTCGCAAAGCGAAATCTACGCCTTCTGGATGCAGCAAAAAAAGGCATTCGAAGCGCTCGGGCGCGGTTCGATCCGACCACATCGGGCTGTGTGCTGACGACCTACGGGGTAGACGGACGCAAGCACTTGATACCGTCGGCAGTAGGTGGTTTCGAGCACCGCGCGTGAAATTGTGAAATCATTTCGACTAAAATCAGAAATAGAACACGAACCGCTGTTAGGAGACCGTTAGGGGACAAATGACAGAGTAGCTGCGAACCCAATACGGGGCTGTCATCGGCGATCGCCCTTGGCGTCGTCAGAATGACGAAGAATGGCCTGCCAATGCGGAAGGTCAATAATGCAGTGGATTTCGCAGCAAAATGCTTCGAAAAGACAAAGGAACTCTTATGTCCTCTATTCTGACAAATAACAGCGCCATGGTTGCGCTTCAAACACTGAAGTCGATTAATACGAATCTTGAAAAAACCCAAGGTGAAATTGCAACCGGCAAATCAATCGGCTCTGCGAAAGATAGCTCAGCGATCTGGGCGATCTCAAAGGTAATGGAAGCCGATGTAAAGGGCTTCACGGCAATTTCAGAGAGTCTGTCATTGGGCGAGTCGACCGTTGCCGTCGCGCGCAAAGCGTCCGAGACCGTTACCGAGTTGTTGACCGAGATTAAGGGCAAGGTGGTTGCGGCCCAAGAAGACAATGTTGACCGGACGAAGATCCAAACTGAGATTACCGCGCTTAGCGACCAGATCAAATCAGTGGTTGATGCCGCACAATTCAACGGCCTGAATCTAATCAACGGCTCGGTCAGTGGCACCAATGCCAATAGCGAAGTTGGCGTGAATATTCTGGCATCCCTTAACCGAGATTCGTCGGGAAACATTTCGGCCACGCAGATCGGTGTAAATGCCCAAAACCTTTCTCGGACGGGCGGCACAGCGCTCGACGCGGCTGCGGTTAGCGTTGGTGTGGATACCGGAACATCTGGCGTCATCGACAAGTTCGACGGGGTCGGCACAACAGACGAGATCGAACTTGATACCTTCCAGTTCCTTGATGCTGCCGGCGGGGCCACTGGAACTTCTGCCCTGCGGTCTAGCACGGCCGGTCTGGATTCCGGTCTTGATACGGGCCTCATGGTCGGTGACCAGCTCAGCTTCAATGTTGGCAATGTCTCCGCCAAATATGTGGTTCAGGAAGGTGATACAGCAGCGGCCGTCGTGGCAGGGGTGAAAAATTCGCTTAACAGCGAGGGTCTGAATTCGGATGATTTTACCATTGATATCGCAACTGACGGAGCACTGAAAGTTGCGAACAAGACCAACGAGGATGTCGCCTTTTCAGTCAGCGCAACACGTGGCTCTGGAGGGCTATCGGATCTTTCATCGCTGAGTGTGCTGACCGATGGGGACGCCTCAAGTGCCTTGAGCAATATCGAAGGCATGATTCAGACCGCAGTTGATGCGTCCGCGTCCTTTGGTTCTACCGAGGCCCGGATCGAAATTCAGTCGAATTTCGTGTCCGATCTAACCAATGCGCTGAAATCAGGAATCGGGTCGCTTGTTGATGCCGATATGGAAGAGGCCTCGGCGCGACTGCAGGCTCTTCAGGTCCAGCAGCAGTTGGGCATCCAATCGCTGTCCATCGCGAATCAGGCACCGCAAAGTGTCCTATCGCTCTTCCGTTAAGCGAACGGGTGACGCGGGCGGTGGTTGAACCGCCGCCCGTGCCTGCATTCAATGACCTGCCCCAACCACCGCTTAAGGACAGAAAATGACCGCCACACAAAGTGCTACCGCTGCATATGCACGGCCTGATATGGCCACAAAGACACCCCGAGATACCGAATATGAACTTCTCCGCCGTGTAACAAATCGCCTGAATGCGAGCCGACACGGCGATGCTAGTCACCCTGAATTGGTGTCTGCGTTGCATGAAAATCGAACAATCTGGACGAAACTCGCCACGCTTGTTGCTGATCCCGACAACAAGCTACCCGATGAGTTGCGGGCAAGGTTGTTCTATTTGGCCGAATTCACCTTGCATCAATCTCGGAAAATCCTTGCCGGGGACTCTGACATCAAAGCCTTGGTTGAGGTCAACTCAGCCGTAATGTCTGGCCTCACAACCCGCAGAGATGCCGCGTGAGTGGCCTTGTGTTGAAACTCGGCCCCGGCGAAAGGGTGCTGATCAACGGAGCGGTCATTCAAAATGGCGAACGCCGATCTAGGATGAGTGTTCTGTCTCCCAATGCAAACATCCTGCGGCTACGCGATGCAATTCATCCGGATGATGTAGATACGCCGGTGAAGCGCGTTTGCTATGTCGCGCAACTGGTCCTTGCGGGGGATGCGGCACCAGAAGACGGGGCGCGCCAAATGCTGCTCGGGATAGAACAACTGAGCCAGGTTTTTCGGGACCAAGACAGCCGCGATTTGCTTGCTCAGGCGACCCAATGGGTGCGTGACGGGAACGTTTACAAAGCGCTTCGTTCTCTTCGGGGCCTGCTTGCACGCGAGACGCGGCTTCTGGCCAACACGGGATGAGTTTCCAACCCGTTATTCCACTGGGTGGGTATTCAGGATGGCGCTTTTTGCAGCGCACATCCGACCAGCAACGCGCGGTGCATGCAAATGACGCCCTGACAAAACGGGAGATTTCGCATTTTAAGTCAAGCATTGCAGGGCTGACCAGCGCCGAAGACCTTGTTGCGGATCGCACCAGTCTTAAAGTTGCCCTCGGCGCATTTGGCCTCGACGACGACTTGGGCAATCGGTTCTTTATTCGAAAGATCCTAGAAGAAGGCACAACAGAATCCGGGGCCTTGGCGACCCGGCTTGCAGACCAACGCTATCGCAACTTATCAGATGCCTTCGGATATGGACCGTTCAGCGTTCCGGGCGCCCTCGTCGAAGGGTTTGCAGAAGAAATCACGCAAAGCTATTTGGACCGTAGGTTCGAAGTAGACGTTGGCGAACAAGATCCGGACTTGCGCCTCGCGCTCAACCTCAATCGGGCGTTGCCTGAACTTGCTTCAAGCGGCTCGTCGCCCAACACGCAATGGTTCTCCGTCATGGGGCAGACCCCATTGCGAAGGGTCTTTGAGACAGCCTTTGGACTACCATCGAGTTTCGCATCTCTAGACCTTGACCAACAACTCGGCGAGCTGCGCAGCCGGGCCAACTCATATTTTGGGAACGGCGAAATCGCACAATTCTCGGAACCCGAGGCGCTAGAGGACCTTACGCGACTCTTCCTAATACGCTCTCAAGCGAGCCAAGTTGCCACAGGGGCGATTGGCAGGGCGAGAGTTGCCCTGACACTGCTTCAATCAATGGCGTAAGTGCCGCCTTCGTTGCGTAGCAAGGATGCGATTGAGGCGGGTAGCGGCCAAGCTGAACATCATGATTCCCAAGAAAGACGCCGACGTCTTCAGACATCGATTGTCGCACCAGAAGATCAGCCGCATTCTTTTGCAGCCAGATGAACACTTGCGATGGGGCATATGAGATTTGCAGCCAACTCCCTGCGTAGAAGTCGTCACTTGATATAAATTCTTCATTCAAGTGAACAGCCAGCGGCATTTACATTGTCGCTTCGACGCCGAACTCGGGCAACGGTTTAGAATGCCCCCGGCACACATCGCCGGGTCGTTCTCAAAACTACTTTGCACTGAAACCCGTGGGCCTTCACTAACGCGGCAGCACTCAGACCTTCACCACGAGACCAAAAAAAGATGATCCGATCATCGTGACGTCGCTTGCCCCAGAAGGCATGCCTTCTGTGCGCAAGTATGTGCAAAAATTCACCTGCCCAAGGCCTTTCTCGAGAGGGATGCGTGTATTTCCCACCGCAATGAGCCCTATTCTTTGGCATCGCATCGAATACCAGTTGAAAAGACCCCGCTTATCTGGGAGTTCAGGAGGCAGACATACAACAGGTAGTGCCTACCGGATGAAATTGCTGCCCTCTGCCCTGCTGACCACGGTTCTGCTTCTTGCAGGCTGCGGCGTCGCCTATATCAGCCCTTCCGTGCGTCCCGGCCCGGTTGCGGGGGCGAATGTGGACGTTGTGGCGATCACGGCAAGCAACCTCGTGACGGCGAACGCGTCGGTCTATCATCCACAGTCTTTGCCCTCTGCCTTCTACGCGAATGCAGGCACTGGTGCTGCTGGGCGCGGCCTTGGCGCTTTACCGCCCGCCGCGAATGATCCGCAAACGCGCCCGCGTGCATTGGCTTTGCGGTTGCCTCCTCAACAAGTGGCCCAACCCTACCAAATCGGTGTCGGTGATGTCGTGCGCCTCACCACCCCCGAAGACGGTGTGCAAACATTTACCGTGCAGGATGATGGCGCGCTTGCAATTCCGGGTGTCGGCCGGGTGCAGGTCGCAGATCGCAGCCTTGAAGATGCAGAGGCCGCGTTGTTTCAACGCTTTGTAGAGAACCAGCGCGATCCGGGCTTCGCGCTCGACATTACTGAGTTTAACGCGCGGCGCGTGTCGATTGGGGGCGCTGTGGCGCAACCGTCTGTGATTGCGTTGACGCTGAGCCCTCTGACGCTTGAGCAAGCTTTGGCGACCGTTGGCGGTGTGGCTGCCGAGGCCGGCGATTTGGCGTCGGTGCGCATCTACCGTGACGGGCAGATTTACCAGATCCCGGCGTCGCAGTTGTTTGGCAACCGCGCCTTGCCACAGATCATGCTGGCCGCAGGCGATAGCATTTTCGTGGATACGGCCTTTGATCTTGATCAGGCAGAAGCCTATTTTGGCGAACAGATCCGTCTCGCCGAAGCCCGGCAATCGGCGCGCGTGCAAGCCTTGCGCGAGCTGGAAGCCGAGGTTGGTTTGCGCCGTGCATCCCTGTCTGAGGCGCGTGAGACATTCCAACAGCGGTTGGAGCTTGGCGGCGTGGATCGCGATTACGTTTATCTGACGGGCGAAGTCGTGCGCCAGTCGCGCTTCCCGCTTCCCTTCGCCAGCACAGCAAGCCTTGCTGACGCACTTTATGCTGAAGGCGGGTTTGAGACGGAAACTGGAAATCCCGGCCAGATCTACATTCTACGGGGCAACGAAAGTGGTTCCCGCATCACCGCTTGGCAGCTTGATGCGCGTAACGCCGCCGCCCTCGTGCTGGCCACGCGGATGGAGCTGCGCCCGAACGATATAATCTTCATCGCCGAGCAACCCGTGACGCGTTGGAACCGTGTGGTTAAGCAGATCGTGCCTTCTTTGATCAACACAACGGTCAATGCAGCCGGTCAGTAAGCGTCTACCGGGATCACATCGACTGCTTGTGCGACACTCGATTGGCCGCTGGAGCGCAGCACACCCTTGATCGGCGACACATCAAAATAGTCACGCCCGTAGCCCACCGTGATGTGATCGGTGCCGACGATGATGCCGTTGGTCGGATCATATTCCACCCACCCCATACGCGCGCCGCACCATGCGCTGACCCAAGCGTGCATCGCGTCCGCGCCCTCCAGCCGGGCTTGTCCTTCGGGCGGCTCGGTCCGCAGGAAACCGCTGACATAGCGCGCCGGGATCCCAAGGCTACGAAGCCCTGCGATCATGATATGGGCGAAGTCCTGACAGACGCCGTGCCGATGATGGAACGCTTCTTCCAGCGAAGTATCCACGGTTGTCGCACTGCCATCAAAGCGCATGTCGCGGTGCAAGGCTGCCCCAAAAGACTGCACGGCGGCCCAGCTAGAGGATGTGCTCGCGGCCTCCTTGCGGGCGTAGCGCGTCAGGTCCGCGGGCATCGTGATCCGCTCGGACGGGCCGAGGAAATGATGCGGCGAGGCGGGCGAGAGATCGCGCAAACTGGCAATCTCGGCGGCCAACCCGATGATCGTCGGTGACACATCTTGCCGGACCTGTTGCACCAAACGCTCGACCCTAGCTGCCATGAGGATTTGCATCTGAGCGTGGGGCGCATTGTGCAGCAGGAAACTGCTGTGATTTTCGAAGAAATCACGCTCATCAAGCTGCTCAGTCGGGACCGGATCGCCCTCCAGCTTCCAAGATAGCACCTTCTGCCAAAGCGGAATGTCCAACGGGACAACCCGAACGCGGTGGCGCCCAAACCCCACGGAGCCCGAGTAGAAATGCGTCAGCCGTAATCGAATATCGTAGATCATTTGAGGTAATCCGTCCCCAACTGATCGGCCAGTGCCCAGATCTGAGCGCGCATGTTAAGCATTGCCCGCGACGACAAATCAGACGGCAAATCATCGGTGATTTGCCTGTGTAGCGCCATAACCATCGATTGGCTGCTTAGGTCTGGGTGCGGTGGCGGCGGCAAGGTTGCGATATGCATCTGCGCCCGCGTCACGTGATACAGGATCGAGCGGTGGTTACGCGGATCGAGCGCCAACAAATTGCACACCGATGCGGGGCTCGGCCAAGACGCGTAACGCGCGCGGTGCGACATGACGCTATCGCCAAGCTCTAGTGCGAGATCAAGCGCGCCTTCGGGTGCCTCAGGTTTCAACACTTCAGACAGCACCGTTGTCATCGAGACTGCGCGTTCAATCGACAAGCCGATGCTTAGGAAGCGCCACGCGGTTGAGCGGTACATGTTTTCATGCACCAACCCGGAAAAGCCGCTGAGTTTACGCAGCAACGCGCCAACCTCATAAGGGATTTCATCCGGCATAATTGATCTGGCAGACAAGTCTTGTGTCGTCTGGGTGATGTCTTTCAGCGCCAACATGCCATCGACGGAAAATCGATCCCGTGTCTTGGCCGCACAGATTCCGGCCATTTCAATCGGCACCTCGAAGGCGCGCGCAAGCGTCGAAGGGTCAGTTGCGAAGGCTTGCAATAGGTTTTGCTGGACCATCAGGGCTAGCGGATCGTCTTCGCGCACCCCGGTATTGCGCAGGCTGAAATAGGCCCGAAAGCCTCGCATCGCGGCCTCAGCCCGCTCGATATAGCGGCCAAGCCACAGAAGGTTGTCAGCCGCGCGTGATGGCAAGGCGATATGCTGCGGCCCGGCGGGAGCGGCGGCGGTCAACAAGGTGGGCGCGCTGAGCGGCGTGTCATCCTTGGCGTTCAACACCCAGACATCGGCAACCGACCCGCCCGATTGCATCCCCAGCACGGTGGCGTCACGTTGCGCGCCAATGCGCGCGTAACCGCCGGGCATGACCTGCCAGCCGTTTTCCGTGCGCGCCACAAACACGCGCAAGGTCATCGCGCGCGGCACGAGGCCGTCGTTTTCCCACACGGGCGTCGTCGAAAGCCGCACGATTTCTTGGCCGACGAGAGACGCGCCATGGGTCTCAAGATGCGCTTTCAGGGCCTGTGGATCGGTGGGCACCTCATGCGGCGGAGCGTCTTCGTTGAACGCGGTGCGGGCGCTGAAGGCCGACGCAAACCTGATCCGGTCGCGTTGTGCCAGCACCTGCGCGCGCTCTTCCGGTTGGCCACACCACCATGTTGCTACATTGGGCAGTTCCAGCGGCGCGCCCGTCAAGGCGATGCAAAGTTGCGGCAGAAACGCCATTAGACTACGGCTTTCCAAGACCCCTGCGCCGGGCGTGTTGATCGTGGACAGGTTACCGCGCCGAATGGTGTCGAGCATGCCGGGGGTGCCAAGCGCAGAATCCTCGTTCAATTCCAGCGGATCGCAGAACTCGGCATCCAGGCGCCGCCAGAGCACGCTGATCGGCTTCAACCCCTCGACCGTGCGCACCTTCAAATGGCCGTCTGATACGGTCAGGTCTTCGCCTTCGACCATCAGAAACCCGAGATAGCGCGCGAGATAGGCGTGTTCAAAAAACCCATCATTCATTTGGCCGGGGGTTAGCAGGCCAATCGGCTCAGACTTATCCTTGCGCTGGTTTTGCAGGCGGTCACGGAAGTCTTGGAAGAACCCCGCCAAACGGCGCGTGTTCGATTGGCCGTAGAAATTGGGAAAGACGCGGCTGGTGGCGACGCGGTTTTCTAACGCAAAGCCAGCCCCCGACGGCGCGTCGGTTCGGTCGCCCAGCACCCACCATTGCCCGGACGGTCCGCGCCCAACTTCGAACGCGAGAAAGTTCAAAAATGCGCCCGAGGGCGGTTTGACCCCCACCATAGGCCGCAGCCAGGCAGGATTTTGGGCCACAACGCTGGCAGGCAAATGCCCGTCACGGATCAGGTTTGCCGGGCCATAGAGGTCAGCCACAATCTGCTCAAGCAGTTTCGCCCGCTGGACCAGCCCCGAGGCAATGGCGTCCCAATCTTGACCGCGCAACAGCACCGGAATTGGGCTTAGCGGCCAGTCGCGCTCGTCCGCGCTATCGGCCCCGTATTTGCGGTAAAACACGCCTGCATCGCGCAAATACTGGTTGCCGCGTCGAAAGCGATCCGCCGCCGCAGCGGGCGGTAGGCTTGCCAGATGGCGGATAAAATCAGCCCAAACCGGACGCAATGCGCCCGCGCCGTCCCGCAGTTCATCCGCGACCCCCGGTTCGGTTTGATAGCCTCGCAGCACATGCTCAATCGGGTCTGATTGGGTCTGCGATTGCGATTGCGTCTGGAACGAACCCGCCTTGGTGTCAGACATGCACACCGCGTCGCAGATCGAGGGTCATTGGGGCTTCGGGATGCGGATGCTCGTCCACCGGCTGGTAGGCACCAGGCGTATGGCCATGCGCTTCAAACCGCGCCAAGCGCCGCGCTTCGGCCTCGTTGCCATTGACCGGGAAGGTGTCGTAGTTGCGCCCGCCGGGGTGTGTGACGTGATAGCGGCATCCACCCAGCGCGCGGCCCGTCCAAGTGTCGTAGATATCGAAGGTCAGCGGCACATCGACAGGCAGATTGGGGTGCAAGGATTCCGACGGCTGCCACGCTTTGTAACGCACGCCCGCCACGAATTCGCCTGTGGTGCCGGTCGCCTGCAAGGGCACGCGGCGCCCATTGGCCGTCACCGCAAAGCGTGCCGGATCGGCCGCCTTCAGCTTGACCTGCAACCGCTCAACCGAGCTGTCCGTGTACCGCACTGTGCCTCCGATTGCGCCCGTCTCGCCCAGCACATGCCAAGGCTCCAACGCTTGGCGCAGCTCCAACGTTGCCCCTTCATATGTGACCTCGCCGCAAAAAGGAAAGCGGAACTCAGACTGCGCAGTGAACCATGCGGGATCAACGTCAAAGCCATGCGCACGCAGATCGCGGCAGACCTCAAGAAAGTCCTCCCACAGATAATGCGGCAGCATAAAGCGGTCGTGCAGCTGACGCCCCCAACGGGTCAGATCGCCCTTGATCGGAGCCTCCCAGAAGCGCGCGATCATGGCGCGGATCAGGACTTGTTGGGCAAGGCTCATTCGCGCATTTGGCGGCATCTCGAAGCCGCGAAACTCAACCAGACCCAAGCGTCCTGTGGGGCCATCGGGCGAATAGAGCTTATCGATACAGATCTCGGTCCGGTGCGTATTGCCGGTCACATCAATCAGTGCGTTGCGCAACAAACGGTCGACCAGCCAAGGCGCAGGGGTTTGGCCTTCGCCGGGCATCGGGATCTGGCTGAGCGCAATTTCTAGCTCGTAAAGGCTGTCGAGGCGCGCCTCGTCGATCCGAGGCGCTTGCGAAGTCGGTCCGACAAATACACCCGAGAACAGATAGGACAGGCTCGGATGCCTGTTCCAATGCAGGATCAAACTGCCCAGCAGATCAGGCCGCCGCAGGAACGGGCTGTCGAGCACACTCGCGCCGCCCACCACCACATGATTGCCGCCGCCAGTGCCCGTATGGCGGCCGTCGATCATGAATTTATCCGCGCCAAGGCGACACTCGCGGGCTTCGTCATAGACGGCCTCTGTGATTGCTTTGGTGTCTTCCCAACTGCGGGCGGGATGAATATTGACCTCTAGCACACCGGGGTCAGGTGCGATGCGGATCACGTTCAAACGGTCGTCGCTGGGCGGCGTGTAGCCTTCGATATGGATCGGGCGACCAGCTTTCTTGGCGGCCCCCTCAATGGCGGCGACGAGTTCCAGATAATCCTCGGCACGCTCCACTGGGGGCAGGAATATGCACAATTTTCCATTGCGCGGCTCGACACTCAGGGCCGTGCGTACGGGACCGGGGGCTGTGAAGACCTGACCATCGCTTTGCGGGGTTGGGCGCGATGCCGTTGGCACGATCTGTGGGGGGATTTCACGGCGATCCGGTTTGGCCAAAGCGTCCGGGTCTGGTAATGAGCCGCCTTGGACCGCAGGATCTGCCGGATAGGTGTAAGGATATCCAACCTTCTCAACAAAAGGCAGGGATTCCAGCGGCAAGCGGTAGCCCACCGCGCTGTCACCGGGCACCAAGAACAAATGCTTGCGCCGTAATTTCCATCGCTCGGACCGCCATTTATAGGGGCGGTAGCTGTCATCGGCCTGCCATCTTTGTACGGGAAGGGCGTAGCCAGCAGGCGTGGTTAATCCGCGATCAAACACGCGCGCAATCCTGTGGCGCGCTTCCGCGTCCGCCAGCTCCGAGTTTCCGGGTGTCACGTTTTCGGGCAGATTTGCCTCACGCAGCATCCATTCGCCGGGATCTTCATAGGCGGCGATGACGTTCTTGCGTGGAATATCTAGTCGGTCCGCGATGTCCTTCAGAAGCGCCTTAGCCTCCTTATGAGTGACAGTTTCCGTGCTGACTTCAGGTGCGATTAGCTCGGCAGCACTCCAGATCGGTTTGCCGTCGCCGCGCCAGTACAGCGAAAACGTCCAGCGCGGCAACGTCTCGCCGGGATACCATTTGCCTTGACCGTAATGCAGCATCCCGCCGGGCGCGAAGCGATCCCGAAGGCGTCGGATCAGTGCATCGGCCTTGGCGCGTTTGGTCGGACCAACCGCATCGGTGTTCCATTCGGGGCTTTCAAAGTCGTCAATCGACACGAATGTCGGCTCGCCCCCCATCGTCAATCGGACATCGCCCGCCTCAAGATGAGCATCAACCTTCTGGCCAAGCGCATCAAGTGCGGCCCAAGCGTCGTCCGAAAAAGGCTTCGTAATGCGGGGATGCTCAGCCGTGCGGTGCACTTGCATGTCGAAGTCGAACTCGACCTTCGCGTCACTTGCAAGACCCGAGATCGGGGCAGCACTGCTGTAATGCGGAGTGGCAGCAAGCGGGATATGGCTTTCACCGGTCAGCAGGCCACTGGTCGGATCAAGGCCGATCCACCCAGCGCCGGGCAGATATACTTCAGCCCAAGCGTGAAGGTCGGTAAAGTCCTGTTCCGTCCCCGAAGGTCCATCCAGCGCTTTCAGGTCCGGCTTTAGCTGGATCAGATACCCGGATACAAACCGCGCGGCAAAGCCCAAGCTGCGCAAGATTTGAATCAAAAGCCAGCTACTGTCCCTGCAAGACCCGCTGCGTTTGGTAAGGGTGTCTTCTGCGGTCTGAACGCCGGGCTCCATCCGGATGACGTAGTTGATGTCGCTGGCAAGTTGCGCATTCAGCCCAACGAGGAAATCAACAGTCCGGTCGGCAGATGTCGGGATATCAGCAACGTAGGCTGCAAGCGCCGGTCCCGATTTCTCAGCCTTGCGATACATTTTGAGGTCGGCACGCAGGTCATCGGCGTAGCGGAAAGGCCAGCTTTCGGCGGCCTCTTCAACGAAAAAGTCGAACGGATTATAGACACTCATATCCGCGACAAGATCGACCTCGATCTTCAATTCGCGCACGGACTCAGGAAATACGAACCGCGCCATCCAGTTGCCGTAAGGGTCTTGTTGGTGGTTCACAAAATGCGTGTCCGGCGACACTTTGAGGCTATGCGAAATCACCCGAGTCCGCGAATGCGCAGCAGGTCTAAGCCGTATGATCTGAGGACCCAGCGTGACCGGACGGTCATAGCGATAAAGTGTCAGATGAGAGATACTGGCGGTAATCGACATAACAGACGTGCCCTTCGTGGTCGCGGATACTGGTCCCGACTACGTTATCCACAGGGTCGTTAATAGGGCAGGACTGGAACCAAAGCGTGTCCAATTGCGCAACAGACTGTTTTTTGAGCATGCTGAAAGCGCATTGGCAAACCTAAACGCTCTATGCCCTCGCCTCATAGTAGCCATAGCCATGTGCGCCATATGTCCCGGACAGGCCGTACCGCTTCATCCCTTTCGCGTCGATCTGGCTGAGGATCAGTCCGTCAACGCTCAAACCGGCACTTCCCAATTGCGATAACCCTTCATGGACCTGCGCCGCGCCCGTTTGATCCCATTTAACAACGTACAAGATGGCATCGGCATGCCGTCCAATCACCCGAGCATCGGGCACCGCTAGGACGGGCGGCGTATCAATCACAACATGATCGTAGTCCTCGCGCAATGACGCGATCAAATCGCCGAAACGCGACGATTCGAAGACATCGGCAGCGTTCATCGGCGAGGGTTCGCCAACAAGGACGTCGATGCCTAGCTCAGCGTCATTATGGACGAGCTCTTCAACTGGCGTCCGCCCGGTTAAGGCTGTCAGGATACCTGCACGTCCTTTGACCTCAAAATAGTTATCGAATACCCGCCGACGGACATCGCCCTCGATCAGCAAGACGCTGCGACCAAGAGCAGCAAGATTGCTGGCAAGTGCGATTGATTGTGTGGTTTTCCCTTCCGAGGGCACCGATGAGGTCAACACGATTACTCTTGGCGGGTCGGTCAGTTTCGTCGCCAGTAGTGACGTCCGCATGTTCCGTATTGCTTCTCCAAAGGCCGACGAATCTTTTCGACGAAGCAGCTTAACCAATGCTTTGCGGCTCCGACGTCGCGCCTTCGGGATCTGGCCAAGGACGCTTATGCCGGTCTCGATCTCCAATTGCAGACCACTTCGATATCCGTTCTGATTTCTCTCACGAACCAGCGCCCAAACCGAGCCGACAAGGCCTCCCAACACAACACACAGCAGAATGATCAGGCCATGCCGAGGCGAGGCGCTTTGAGTTGGCACAACGGCCTTTGATAGAATGCGGCTGTCGGGCCGCTGAATACCCTCTTGAACGCTGGTTTCTTTAAAGCGGTTCAAGAAATAGGCATATTGCGAGCGTGTCGCTTCGGCCTCACGCTCCAACTGTTCCAACCGGATGAGGTCTTGCGACTGAGCTGAAATCTGGCGCTCAAGCCGTTGCTGGCCATCCTCCAGCGAGGCAAGTTGGCGCTGCGCGCGTGATTGCGCAGATGCATTTGCGCCAAGTGCATCCCGTGCTTGTGAAATCCGGTGGCGTTGCGCCTTTAGCTGTCGTTGCAAATCCAGAAGTGCCTCAGCACTCACGAGATCCGTCTGACCGATGAAATCTTTGACGGCAGTTTCTGCAGCCTCAAGCTCGGCTTGTAGTTCAGTTAGCCTCGCTCCAAGCCATTCCGTTGCCTGTCGCGTTGCATCAAGCTTAACATCCTGCTGGTCCCGAATATAGATATCAGCCAAAGTATCAGAAATACTGGCAGAAAGATCAGAATCTTCCGTTTCAACTGTAATCTGGAAGACGAGGCTTTGCGGGATATTTCGGACGCTCAGACGATCAAAGAGCGCGTCCACTGCCAGTTGACGAGCGGCCTGCGGTGTAGACACATCTCCCGAAGCTTCTTGCAAGGGCATGATCCAGTCGCGCCAAGCCTGCGGAATAAGCGGCGCGCGCAAATCATCGTTAAAGTCAGGTACTGTTTCTAGCGAAAGCGCGTCAACCACGCGACCCAAAAGGGAATGCGATCGCAAGATTTGCACCTGCGTATTCACATCGGTCGCGTCGCCTGACAGCCCAGAAAGAACACCTTCTACATCGAGAATTTGGGCAGATCTTGTATCGAGAACAATCGATGTGCTCGCAACGTAAGTCGGAACCGCAATACGGAAGGCATAAAACGCCCCTAGGCCAGAAATTATGGCGACGCAGATTAGTATTCGAAGTTTTCCACGCCAGAGCACCGAAAGCAAAGCGCCAAGATTCAGGAGCTCATCCATCTCAGACCTTGGTTCGAAATGTTGTGGTTGCGCCATTCTTCTAGGCTCGGAAGGCGGCGCGGCTAAGGCGAGGTTTGCAGGCAAGCGAGCGCTCCCTTTATGGACATCTACATAGCCACTGCTTGGATTCAAACATCAAGTGCAACGGTTGAATTGAAGACTAGGATTTCCTCTGCCATTGCTTCGGCGGGGGTTGTCCAACCTAGCGTTTTTCGGGGGCGTCCGTTCAGGAGCCATGCAACG